>Ga0187893_10001286_pt1 | contig 61519 bp, 57 predicted proteins | sample MA1701074metaG_FD_139574 | JGI IMG/M metagenome (GOLD analysis project Ga0187893, IMG submission 139574) | White microbial mat communities from a basaltic lava cave in the Kipuka Kanohina Cave System on the Island of Hawaii, USA - MA170107-4 metaG ... | reverse complement strand
TTTGTCACCCCTATCCCCTGAGGCGACTTGGCGTTGTCACCTGAGGCAAGAGCCGGATGCGGTAATGCCGCTCGTCCGGATCCGTGGAGGGGGTTACGAGCAATCGTCATCTCTACTCCGACTATGGTGTCGCGGTGGGACGCAGTGGTCCACGTCCCTGAGGCTGGCCAGTCGCGTTCCCACCTAGAGGGGTGGGGCACCGTCTCCCGCAGTCCGCCGCGCCGAAAGAAGCCGGTCCAGCTGATTTGCGAATGCGTGGCTGTCGCCCTGGGTCCACGGTGCCGGGCCGCCAGTCTCGACTCCGCTCCCGCGCAGCTGGTCCAGGAGATTGCGCACAGCCAGGCGCTCCTGAATATTATCCGGCGTATAGAGCGCGCCTCGCGGGTCGAGCGCGTGAGCGCCGCGCCCGATCACGGCGGACGCGAGCGGAATGTCCGCCGTCACCACCAGGTCTCCCGCCTGTACCTTCTCGACGATCTCCCGATCGGCGACGTCGAAGCCACGGGGTACACGCAGGGCCCGAATGAAGCGCGATGACGGAGTCCAGAGAAGCTTGTTTGCAACCAGGATCATGGTGACTTGCGTGCGCTCGGCGGCGCGGTAGAGGATCTCCTTGATGACCTTGGGGCAGGCGTCGGCGTCGACCCAGATCTGCATGACGGAAGGCTACTCCATCCTCCGGAACATGTCTCCGGTCAAGTTCTACGGCCGGACGCTTGCAGCCGAGTACGTGTCAGTCCTCACAGGATCCAGCGAGGCCGTGCGCGCCAGTCGATCGCAACGGTGTGGCCTTCCACCCATGTGTTGTCAATGACGCTTCTTCAACTGCGTGATCGCCTCCGCCAACGCCGCACCAACCCGGTGGTGGACCTCGACGCTCGCGTGCAAGTCGTTGGGGGCCACCATGCGGGCGGGTATTGGGAGGTCGGAGATCAGCTCTTCGACGTTGATCACGGCGGCTCCCCGGGAGCGCATGTGTTCGGAGACGGTGCGCGTGTACCGGGCAATCGGAGGGTTGGGCATATACGGGAAGACGACGACGACGAGCGGAACACCAGGCAGGAAGAAACCCTCCAGCTCTCGCAGGTGCGCCTTTACGACATCGTCCCGGGCCCACACATCTTGATAGTGCTGGAGGATTGGCGAGTAGTCCGCAAGTCTGGACAGGGACCAGTACGCATAGTTGGCGATGCGCGACGTTGTGACAAGGGCTCGCGGGAACGGTGAAAGATCCGAGTAAAAAGCGAACGCGGGCGGATCCGGTAGACCGGCGGCGCGCGCCGCCGAGTCGATGTCGTTTCCGAAGTAGGCCAGCACGAGCACGTGAGGCTGCTGCGGAAGGCTCCGGAGGATCTCGAGCTCATCCCTCGTATCAATTCCCGGCTTGGCTGCGACGTTTACCCGGAAGGCACCCGGGGAGTGACGCTCGAGCCTTTGGGCGAGCTGCCATGGGAAGGTGTCTCGAGGGTCGCAGATCCCCAGGCCGGCCGCGAAGGAGTCACCCAGAACCAGCACGCGCCTAGAGTCGACGCGCCAGGTCGACGGCGGTTGTTCACGATACCCGCTGGCGTCAGTCCGCCAGCACTGCGCCCGCCACAGCTCGACGGCCGATAGGTCGCGCGTGGGAACGGCCGTGCGGAACACAACCTCTCCAATCAGGAGGCCGACCAGGAGGCCCACGACAACAAGGACGGCGCGTCCTCGCCACGTCATCACCTGCGTCCTAATTTAGCGGCCGGGGGCGCGGTCAGCGTGGCAGGGGTGATCCCCGGTGTGGTAGCACACGGCGCGGACCTGGCGGGCGGGATCGACGACACCCAAGACCCGGTACCTCCAGCCCCAGGACTTGCCGGTCCGCTTGACCTCGTCCTTTAGGCGCACCCGACATTCGCATTCGTCCTCGTACACGCCCAGCGCGCGCACGTGATGGATCCAGGTCCGCGGCTGCCCGTCCGCACGCGGCTCGCTGAGGAGGAATTCCTGGCAGAGCGTCCAGGCAAGGACGGCCATCACCACGCGGAGTCGTCGAGTCGTCATCGGCCTCGATGGTATATCACTGGCCCCTTGTCATGGCATCCATCGCTTGGGACACTAGAGCCGGCCCCGAGGACGACTCGGAGCGACGATGACACCTCAGTCAGGAGTGACGATGAACAGCAGATCTGCCGGAGGCTCCCTGACACCGGAGGGGACACGAGGAGGCGCGGCCACCACGCTGCTGCTCGCCGTCGCGGTGGCGGTAACCGCCGCCTGTGCTCAGGTTGCGCCGGGGCCGACGTCGGCGCCGGCGACGAGCGCGCCCTCCGGACAGAGCGTGCGCGTGCCCGATGTCATCTGGGTGCCGAGCGACGTGGCCGTGGTCATGAAGATGCTCGAGATGGCGCAGGTCAAGCCGGGTGATGTCGTCTACGATCTCGGTTCGGGCGACGGTCGCATCGTCATCCTGGCCGCCCAGAAGTTCGGCGCGCGTGGGGTCGGGGTGGATCTCAACGGCGACCTGGTCCAGCAGTCACGCGAGAACGCGGTGAAGGCGGGAGTGGCCGATCGCGTGACGTTTCTGCAGCAGGACCTCTTCCTCACGGACTTGAGTGAGGCGACGGTGGTCACCCTCTATCTCTTCCCGGACGTTAACCGTCGCTTGATGCCGAAGCTACGGCGCGAGCTTCGCCCGGGTAGCCGTATCGTCTCCCACGACTATGACCTGGGGGATTGGCCGCCTGAGAAAACGGTTGAAGTCGCGCTTCCCGACCGAGCACACTACGTGTACTTCTGGCGCATCGCACCCTGAGGGCACGCGAGGAAAGGTGGCCACGTCGTATGGATGACAAGCAGCTGGGGATGCTGCTCAATCTGGGATCGGCCGTGCTCCTCGTCATGCTGGTGGGGTCCTTCATCTACGTCATCAACGCCGCCCTCCACGCGGCGCACTGAGCCATCGTGTGGTCGGCGCCCAGGGCGGCCCGGCGGCGGGAGCCGATCCCCGTGGTGGCCTGATCAGGACAGCCCTCGGGTTGGTCTCCCCGTAGCGATCCGAAACAGCGCGTAGCTGATCAGGGTGGCGATCGGCGCCGTCCCGAAGGGGAGCGCGTAGGAGCCGGTGAGGTCGTACATGAAGCCCGTCAGCGACGGTCCGAGGGCGGCCCCGCACCGCCAGCCAATGGCCAGCACGCCCATGATGGCGCCGAGGGCCCGCAGGCCGAACACGTCGGGGATGACACGCACGAAGACCGTGTCCGAACCCGCGAAGCCGAATCCATAGAGAGCCATGAGGGGCGGCAGGAGCATGCGGGAAGGGGCCAGGAGCAGGGCCACCAGGGCCGCGATCTGCAGGGCAAAGCTCACCTGCATGGTGATGGGCGTTCCGAGCCGATCGGAACCTGCCCCGAAGACGAGGCGCCCGGCGGCGGCGCCGAGGCCATAGGCGGTCAAGGCGAGGGCGGCGGTTCCGAGATCAATCCCCTGGTCGCGCGCGAAGGGGACGATGTGGACCGACAGCATGGTGAGGATCAGGCCCAGGAGCATCCACGACACGTTGAGGTACCACATCCGCGGCTCTCGCAGCGCCTGCCGGAGCGTCATCCCGGAGGAGCGACTAGTCGGGAGGGGGGCTGGCCCGGCCGTTCGCCGCGGGGCGTCGCCGGACGGATAGCGCACGAAGAGAGCGGCCAGGACGCCCACCAGACCGCACCCAACGCCCAAGACAACATACGCGGCCCGCCAGCCGACGTGGGCAATCAACCAGGCAGCCGCCGGCCCTCCGGTGACATAGCCGAGGTTGAACCCCGTCAGCACGATGCCGATGGCCAGCCCGCGGTGGCGGTCGAACCAGCGGGCGACGGTGGATGCGCTCAGCAGGTAGAAGGCCGACATGCCGACGCCGCCCATCACCCCGATGACGAGATAAAAGTGCCAAAGGGCGTGCACGGTCGATGCGAGGGCGACGCCGGAACCGGCCAGGACCACCGTGACCAGCAGGATGGCGCGCGGGCCATAGCGGTCGGCCACGGCCCCGACCAGAAATCCGGCGGCGCCGCCCAGCAGAAAATTGATGGAAAGGGCCACCGAGATGGCGCCTCGACTCCAGCCGAACTCCTCGGCAAGGACGGGCAGGAACACGCCGAACGCGGCGAAGGGATTGGCGACGCCGAAGGTGGTCGTGAAGAGCGCGGCCACCACCAGCCAGCGCTGCTGGGTGAGGCGCATACTGCGTCCTATACTCGTTCCGTGCTGTGCGAGGAGTGGGCCGACGCGGACGCGCTAAGCGTCGCGACAGCAGTCCGAACGATCGAGGTCCGGCGGCGGGGGCGTGGGATCGGGCGGGAACATCGGTCCCCAGGATGCGCAGCCGCCCCAGACGAGCATCAGGGCAAGCAGCGCCGCCACGAAGCGGGTGGTCATCGGCTCTCCTCTGTCAGGCAGCGTACCATGACGTGAGGATCACCACGGAGGGCCGAGATGGAGCGGGTGTTCGCGGGGCTCGGAGCACTGTCGGCGCTGATCGCGGTGGCGCTCGGTGCCTTCGCCGCCCACGGGTTAAAGGCGCGGCTGTCGCCGGAGCTGCTGGCGGTCTTCGAAACCGGCGTCCGCTACCAGATGTACCATGCCCTCGCACTGCTGGCGGTGGCGTGGGCGTGCGGGCGCTGGCCCGGCCCGGCCGTGGTCTTCGCGGGCTGGCTCTTCGTGGTGGGGACGCTCATCTTTTCGGGGAGCCTCTATCTCCTGAGCGTCGGCGCTCCGCGCTGGCTTGGCGCCATCACCCCGGTCGGAGGACTCGCGTTCATCGGCGGCTGGCTTGCCCTCGCGTGGGCCGCTTGGACGACGCGGTGAGGGACGTTCCGCAGAGGGTCAGAGATTCGGAGTCGCGCCAAAAGGTGATAGGGTGAGGAAACGGACAGCGTCTGGGAGGCTTCTATGAAGCGGGTCCTGATCGTCGAGGACGAAGCGCCCCTCCGCGAGCTGTGGGTCGAAGCCCTGTGCGAGGGGGGCTATGACGCGGTGGCCGCCGAGAGCGCCGACGATGCGTTTTCTCGCCTCGACGCCTTTCAAGCCGATCTCATCGTGCTGGACCTGCTGATGCCACCCATGCAGATGACGGGGCTCGAGCTGTTGGCGCGCCTGCACGAGAATCCCCGGTGGAAGGACATCCCCGTGATCATCACCTCGGCGATCGGGTTGGCTCTCGATCGTCAGACGGCCGCTCGCCTCGGCGCACGGAAGATTCTTTCCAAGCCGCTCAGGTCCGCCGAGCTGCTGGAGGCGATCGGCAGCGTGATCAACTCGCCGTCCTGAGGGGGGGACCGCGTGATTCGCGTGGCGGCGGCAGCGGACATCGGCCCCGGCGCGGGGATGGTGGTGACCGCGGCGGGTAGGACGCTGGCGCTCTTCAACGTCGACGGAGCCTACTATGCCGTCGACAACGCCTGTCCCCATCGGGGCGGCCCGCTTGGCGAGGGCGATCTCGACGGCCATGTGGTGAGCTGTCCATGGCATGGCTGGGTCTGGGATGTGACCACCGGGGCGAACATGAACAATCCCGCCGTGCGAATCGGCTGCTACCCGGTGATCGTCGAGGCGGGGGGACTGTTCGTACGGCTTCCGTCTTGACACCTTTGGCGGCCGTGCCTAGCATGACGGCGTGAAAGCCCTCTGGCAGTTCTTCGGGCTCTCCGACCAGAATGGTGACGAACAGCCCCCGGAAGAGGTGCCGGCTCCGCCTCGGGCCACGGTCATCGGTCCCGGCGTCTCTATCAAGGGCGAGCTTCGTGGGGACGGGGCCCTGACGATGCTCGGCCAGTTCGAGGGGGAGGTCGTGCTGAACGGCGCCGTGCACATTGGCCCCGATGCGCGCGTCGACGCCAACATCACCGCCAGCGACATCATCATCGCGGGGGCGGTTCGCGGCAACCTCTCGGCCGAGGGGCGGGTCGAGATCCTCGGTAGCGGCTCCCTGACGGGAACCCTGAAGAGCGGCAGTCTGTCGGCGGGGACCGGCGCCACCGTCAAAGGCGAGGTGTGGGTCGAGCCGCCGGCGCCCCGAGAAGCCGGCGCGCGCTCATGACCCTGCGCCTGCCGAGGATTGAACTACCGTCCTGGCGCGTCCTCGCCGCCGCCGGGGCCGGTATCGTCGTGCTGGGGGGCGCCGTGTTCGGCGGCTGGTTGTGGTTTTCGGCTCGCCAGCAACGGGCCCTCGAGTCGTTTGCCGAGGCGATGGTCACAGCTCAGCGCAGTCAGGCCCAGGGCGCTTCGCCCGCGGCCAAGATCGGGGCCATCCAGGAGCTCGAAGCCACCCTGGGTCAGCAGCCGCCGGCGGCTGCTCTGGCTCAAGTGACCTATGTGCTCGGGAATCTCAAGTACTCGGAAGGACAGTACCCAGGATCGCGCTCCGCCTATGAGCTGGCCGCTGCCGGCAAGTCGCCGACCCTCAGCCGGCTGGCCCAGGTGAATCTCGGCTACACGTGGGAAGCCCAGAAGGACTATGCCAAGGCTATCGAGGCCTTTGAGAGGGCGGTGGCTCCGCTCAAGCCGGGTGATTTCCTCTACGACGAGCTGCTCGTCAACCTCGCTCGCGTCCAGGAGCTGGCTGGGCAGAAGGAGGCTGCCATCAAGACTTACCGCCGCGTCCTCGAAAACCCCAAGACCCGGCGCTCCGACGACATTCGCGCCCGACTCGCCACGCTCGAGAAATAAGACCCTTCGGGGCGCTCGGATGTCCGCTCGCCGTAACTTCTGATAAGGGACATTATGTCAATTCTTGGGGCAACGGCCCCCACGCGCCAAGGCGGCGGAGGGTCTCCGTTAACCCGGGATATGGGCTTCCTCGGGGAGCTGCTCCCAAGTGGGACGCCATGGGGGCACGGTCAGGCCGAACTTCTCGCAGAGAGCCGCGACCTCCGCCGCGAAGGCCTGGCGAACCTCGTCGTTGTCACGGAGCTTGAGGCGATAGCGGAGGTAGACCTCGTTCTTCTTCGACCCTGGGCGGCCGAAGATGTTCATGGTCCGGATGTACCACTTGTCGAACGTGGCTTGCGCCTCGTCATGCGCCCCGGGGTCGCCGGCCAAGCGCTGAACCCAGTGCTCGCCGTGACGGATGTGAAACTTCTCCTCCTTGAAGATCCCCTCGATGGCGCGGGTCCAGGGCCCATAGGATCCGCGGCGGACATCCTCGAGCTGGTGGCCGGCCCCCCGATCCATGCAGAAATTGAAGAAGACGAAGTCCGCCCAGGTCTCGATCGGATAGTAGAAGATGTTGACCCGCTTGTCGGCGGTAATGCGAGCGGTACCGATATCGGCGGCATCGTCGATGCGCATGGTGAATGTCTCGTCGTGCCGCTGCACGTGGGCCTGCACATCCACGCCAAGATCGGCGAGGAGTCCATACATCACGGTGGCGTGACGGAGCTCGTCCTTGACGATCTGGGCCACCACGTGTTTCTCCTCGACCCCCGGGGCGCGCGTGATCCACGGCACGTAGCCGTAACCGCCCGCCAACTCCGAATCCGCCTGCATGGTCATGAGGTGCACGAGGTTATCGCGGTAGTCCTCCGTCATCTCCGCCGCTGACTCGAGGCGTCCGCCGCCCTCGATCGTCGCCATCATTGCCCGTTCGATGCTCATGCCGACCTCCCGTTGATCTCGATGACCCGCACCGCTTTGCCCTCGGAGCGGGGTATTGTCCGCGGCGGCACCAGGGTCACCGCGACGCTCAGCCCGATCGCTTCCCGCACGCGTTCGCTCACCTCCCGCCGCATGGCGGCCACCACGGGGTTCCCCTCGTCGAGGGGCCCGGAACCGATCCGGGCCAGGAGGGCCGGCGACGGCTCCACCCGTACCTCGAGGGTGGCCAGGGTCGGCGTGCGATCGACCACGAGCTGATAGTGCGGTTCCAGATCCGCGATGGCAAGCAGGGCGCTCTCCAGCTCGGACGGATAGACGTTGACCCCCTTGATGATCAGCATATCGTCGCTCCGCCCCTTGACCCGGGCCATCCGCGCGCTGGTGCGGCCGCAGCGACAGGGCTCCGGGTTGAGGGACGTGATGTCGCCGGTGCGGTACCGGACGAGGGGGATCGCGTGCTTGGTCACGGTGGTGATGACCAGCTCGCCCTGGTGCCCGGGCGGCAACGGCGTCCCCGAGGCGGGGTCCACGATTTCGGGCAGGAAATGATCATCGGCGATGTGCAGCCCGTCGCGCACCTCGCACTCACCGGAGACACCGGGGCCGATGATCTCCGACAGACCGCGTAAACATCGTAGGCCGGGAACCCCCACGCCCGTTCAAGGGCTCCCCGCATGGCTTCCGTCCACGGTTCGGCGCCGAACAGCCCGTAGCGAAGGCCGAGGCGCTCGGGGTGGCCCCCGTGCTCCCGCAAGCTCTCGGCGATGTAGAGGGCAAAGGACGGGGTGGCCGCGATGCCCGCCGGTCGCAAGTCTTGCAGGAGGAGGTGCTGGCGGGCTGTGTTGCCGGAGGAGACCGGGACCACGGTCAACCCGATCCGTTCCGCCCCATCGTGGAAACCAAGGCCTCCGGTGAAGAGACCGTAGCCGAAGGCCACGTGCAGAAGGTCGCCGGGGCGGGCTCCGGCAGCCACCATGGCGCGCGCCATGACTTCTCGCCAGAGATCGAGGTCGGCCGTGGTGTACCCGACCACGGTCGGCTTGCCTCGGGTGCCGGAGGAGGCATGCAGCCGAGCCACCTCGCCGAGCGGCACTGCGAAGAGCCCGAACGGATACTGCTCGCGCAGGTCGGCCTTGGAGGTGAACGGCAGATGCGCGAGATCATCGAGCGCCTGGAGGGGGTGCTCCGGGAGCCGAGCCTGATAGAACGGAACCCGGGAACGCACCCACGCCAGCATCGTGCGCAGCCGGTCGAACTGGAGCGTGCGCCGCCGCGCAGCCGGTAGCGTCTCGGCCTCCGGGTTCCAGATCACGACGCCGCGCCGAGGAGGTGGGCGACCGTGGGTGGCTCCGGAAACTGCTGGTCGACCACGGCGTGTCGGCGCAGACCCAACGCCTCGCGCTGGATCAGCAGCCACTGGCGCACCTGCAGGGCGCGGGCGCGCGCGCGCTGGTAGGCCTCGACGTGATTGACGCGCTCGGCAGGGTCGCGGGCCGCGAGGAGTCGCGTCGCGCACGTCGCGACCTCGCGCAGTGCGACTTCCAGCTGCTCCCCGGCTCGACCGAGGGCGGCCGCCTTCTCGGCCGCGATCTCCGCCTGGAGGCGGCGGTGTGTTTCCTCCCGTCGCCTCATAGGCGGCGCGCGTGGTAGGCGACGCGCGCCTGAGCCTCGCGGTAGACGGCCAGCGTACGCTCGATCTGCGCGCGGACGTCGAATTGACGCTGGGCCAGCCCTCGCGCAGCGCGTGCCATCGTGGCGCGGCGGGAATCGTCGAGCAGCAGGCTGATGACCGCGTCGGCCAGCGCGGTGGTGTCGCTCTTGGTGAGAAGGCCGGTCTCCCCGTCTCGCACGACCTCGTCGCACCCCGGCGCGCTCACGGCCACCGCCGGCGTGCCGCAGGCGGCAGCCTCGGCCAGGACGAGCCCCTGTGTCTCCGTCTCCGACGCGAAGATGAAGGCATCGGCGGCCCGGTAGTACGCCGGCAGACCGTCGTGGGGACGCGCCCCCAGAAACGTGATGCGCGAGGCCGCGCCCATCGTCCCGGCCAGAGCACGCAGCCGGGCCGCCTCCGTCCCCTGCCCGACCAGGGCGAGGCGGACGTGGGGCACGGTGCCGGCCACTCGGTCGAAGGCGAGGAGGATGCGATCCACGCTCTTCTCGCGGTCCAGACGCCCCACGTAGAGGAGGAGGAGGTCCTGGCCGGCCAGGCCTAACTCGCGCCGGGCCGCCCCCCGGTCTCCGGGCTGGAATCGCTGAAGATCCACACCGGTCGGCACCACGGTGATCGAGGCCCGCACACCCCTGGCCTGCAGCTCGTCGCGAATGAGAGCCGAGGGCGCGAGGACGGCATCGCATCGGTTGGCGAAGCGCGTGCTAAAGCTTACGGCCGCCTTCTCGACCAGGGACCGGGATAGCGGCACGTAGTGCGCATACTTTTCGTAGCGCGTGTGATAGGTGAATACGATCGGCACCCCGAGCCGGCGGGCGAGGCGGCGAGCCACCGGGCCCAAGAGGAACGGATGGTGCGCGTGAACGATGTCAATCCCCAGCCGGCGCGCACGGGCCGCGATGCGAGGAGCGTACGGGATGGCGAGGGCAAACTCGGGATAGGTGGCGGCGGGCACCGACGGATAGCGGATCACGCGGTCCCCATCGGGGGGGGTGCCCGGGAAGCGCGGGGCGAACACCCAGGCCTCGTGTCGACTCGCCTCGAGCCCCCGTCGCAGCGTCTCCACGGAGATGGTGACGCCACCACAGAACGGCACATAGTTGTTGGTGAACAGAGCGACCCGCACGCCGCGCGGCCTACTTGAAGTCCTCCGGCTTGATGTTTTCCAGCCACTCGCGAAGTCGCTCCGGATCGTCGGCCTTCACGGGCTCGCTCTCCTTGGTAACCTCCAGGCTCTTGGCCTTGCGCACGACTTCCTCGGCCACGTAGATGGGGGCCGCCGCCCGCAGGGCGAGGGCGATGGCATCGGACGGTCGGGAGTCCACCGTGACCTCCCCGTCCCCCACCTGCAGATGGAGCTCGGCGAAGAAGGTGTTCTCGCGGAGGTCGGTCACCACGATCTTGAGCAGTCGCGCCTCGATCGTTTCCAGGATGTTCTTGATGAGATCGTGGGTCAGGGGCCGCGGGGTGGGAATCTTCTCGAGCTCGAGGGCGATGGCATTCGCCTCGAAGATGCCGACCCAAATGGGCAGGGAGCGCTTGTCCTCCTCGTCACGCAGGATGATGATCGGCATGTTCGAGACCGGATCGAGCGCGAGTCCGCGAACCTTCATTTCGATAAACATGCGGCATCCTCCGGCACCCGAACGAGGGTGCCGCGCAGGCTATGGGGCAAGGCCTCGGTGATCCGCACGTCGACGAGATCGCCGACATGAACCCGCCCTTGGCCGTCAAAGTTCACCACGCGATTGCACGCCGTACGGCCGGCCATTTCGGCCGCGTTCCGCCGGGAGGGCCCATCCACCAGGACGTCCATCACGCGCCCCTCGAGGCGGCGACTGCGGCTGACCGCCGTGCGGGCCGCCACCTCCAGCAGGCGCGTGTTGCGCGAGGCCTTCTCCGCGTCGGACACCTGGTCCGGCATGAGGGCGGCCGGCGTGCCGGGGCGGCGCGAATACCGGAACGCAAAGACGTTGTCGTAGCCGATGGACTCCATCGTGTGGAGTGTGTCGAGGAAATCTTCCTCCGTCTCGCCGGGGAAGCCGACGATGAGGTCGGTGGAGAGGGCGATGTCGGGGATCGCCGATCTCAAATCTTCGATGAGAGCCAGATAGTGCTCCCGGGTGTAGCCGCGATTCATGCGGGCCAGGATGCGGTTGGAGCCCGACTGCAGGGGCAGGTGCAGATACCGGCAGACCTTGGGCAGGTCGCGCATGGCCCCAACCAGCCGAGGGGTCAGATTGTAAGGGTTCGAGGTGGTGAAGCGAATCCGCGCGATACCGTCCAATGCGCTCACCTGCTCCAGCAGCGCCGCCAGATCCGTGGGCGGCGTCAGGTCGCGACCGTAGGCATTCACGGTCTGGCCGAGCAGGGTCACCTCGCGCACACCCTCCGACGTCAGGCTGCGGATCTCGTCGAGGATCGCTCCGGGCGGATGGCTGCGCTCGCGCCCCCGGGTAACGGGGACCACGCAGAAGGTGCAGTGCTTCTCGCACCCCTCCATGACCGTTACGTAGGCCCGCAGACGCTTCACGCCCTGGGGCCGAGCGGTGATTTTCACGAGCGGCGCCTCGCCTGTTTCCAGAATCGGCCGCCGCTCGCGCCGGGCCCGGTCCACCAGCTCCCCGACCCGCGCGATGGCCGGTGAGCCGAAGACGAGGTCCACCATGGGCGCGCGCCGCTGGATGCCCTCCTTCTGGAGCTGGGCCATGCACCCCATGACGCCGACCACCAGATCGGGATTGCGGCGCTTGAGGGCCTTGAGCTCGCCGAGCTTCGAGAAGACCTTCTCCTCGGCCTTCTCGCGGATCGCGCACGTGTTCAGGAGGATGATGTCGGCGTCGGACTCTCGATCGGTGAGTTCGTACTGTTCCTGCCCGAGCAGCCCGGCCACCCGCTCCGAGTCGTACTCGTTCATCTGACAGCCGTACGTGATCAGATGCAGCTTGGGCATAAGTGGTCGAAAAGATGTGACCGATCGACCGTAGCACCCGCCCCGCGCGAAGTCAATCGAACCCGCCCCCCTGGCCCACGCCCTCGTGGGTCGGAGGCCCTGAATCGACGGGCCCTGCGCTCACAGGTGGGCGATCAATCAATCTCCTCGGGCCGCGAGCGACCTCCCACGGGGGCCGATAGTGCTGGCGCGTTCCCGTGACCGTTGCCGGTGAAGGTGAGCGGAGGCTTGGTGGTGAACTGGCGCTCCAGACGTGCCCGCCGCTCCTTCCACCCTTCTTGATACTCGAGCTCGTCCTCGTGCAGGGTGGCCGGCTGCTTGATCCCGTGCGCGTTGCGGAACTGGATGGCCAACTCGGAGGCTCGCCGTCGCACTTCATCCCATGGCGTCCCCAGAGCGAACTGATCGGAGATGGCTCCGATACGACCCGTGTGGATATTGCACGAGAGCGTCATGGCTGACAGGATGGGGCCCGACCAGTACGAGGTCTGCGAGTTGATGGGGACGGGCAGGATGTGCAGGTTGTGGCTTCCCCGGCAGTCGCCGGCCACCATCGGACATGCCGCCCACGGTGACGTGATTTCCCCGGGGGCGGGCCAGTCCCCTTGGGCGAAGGCCAGCACCACCGGATCGTCCTTCCCGCCGTACGTGAAGCCCTTCTTGGTCTTGATGTTGTGCAGCCGCTCCGCCGAGCAGATGTAACCGAGCTGCTCGGCCTCGCCTCGCTCTCCGCGCGTCCAGATGCGCGCCACCACGAAGCGGGAGGAGCGGCACAGGCCCTCGATATCGTAGAGGTCTTCGGGGGCTCGCAGGGCGATGACGCGCTCCTGCAGACCCTTGCCGAGTTCCTCCATCTTGCCCTCCAGGGCCTTGGCATCGCGCGGGTGAGCGCCGGCTTCGACGGCCTGGGCCTTGGTGTCGAGATCCACGATCTCCATGATGTAGCCGCGCTTCATCTTGGACGACGCGATGACGAGCCCCGTATTGAAGCGCGGCAGGAGATAGGCGCCGGTGGCGTAGTAGTTGAACGCCATGGGCTCTGTCTTGTCGGCGAAGGAGGCGAGCACGGTCTGGGAGGCATTCTCCTTCCGCACCGGAAGCGGCAGGGCCACCGTGGCCGGGCCAGCCCCGCGCAGATTGCCCGTGAAGGCGTCCGCCACCAGATCCTGGCCAGGGCCGTAAAGGCCAAGCTCGGCGGCCTTGGTGGCGCCTTCCTGGAGGGCGTCCCACAGCAGCTCGTCCACCACGCCCATGTCGACGCTCTCGGCCATGATGCCGGTGACCGCCACATCATCGCCGGTATGGGTGACGATCAGCGAGGTGAAGATCGGTTCTCCGCGATAGCCGTTGTGCTCGAGGACATGCTTGGCCACCACCGACTTCACCTCGTCGGCGGCCACCACGTGCCCGCCCACGCCGCCCACGTCGGCCTTGGTGGCCTTGATGTACCGCTGGACGAGCGCGGGGTTCTTGGCGAAGACGTAGGCTCGATACGAGAAGATGTTGGGCGTATTGGTGACCGGAATCTTCTCGGCGACGGTGAGGGGAAGCCCGGCCAGCTCGTCCTTGGACTGGTGATACGCGGACAGGGCGACCCCCGGCTGGCCGGGGGCGGGACCGTAGCGCTTGGCGCCCATGCACATCCTCCTTGAGGGCCGTGCGGAAAAATGACGGGTGTCGGGCAGGATAGCGGCGTATGCTGAGCCAGGTCAAGGAAGATATTTCTTGGTGAGCAAGATCTTTCACCCATGAAAAACGGCGCCCATCCGCCCGTCGAGTTACGGCTCCTCGTGCAGTGCCTGCAGCTGTACTATCGGCAGGGGCAGAGCCAAAAGGACATCGCGCGCGCCTTGGGGGTGTCGCCCGCCACCGTGTCCCGCCTGCTCAAGCGAGCCTTCGACGACGGCCTGGTGCGGGTGGAGCTGGACCTCCCTCGTCGACAGGAACTGGAGACGGCGCTCATCACGCTCTTCCACCTCCGGGACGCCGTGGTCATCGCCTCCGGCGGCCGGGGCGACGTGAAGGAGGATCTGGGGGCGGCCGCCGCCGCCTACTTCGAGAAGGTGGCCCGGGACGGTATGCGGGTGGGCCTCTCCTGTGGCTTCACGCTCTATCAGACCATTCGGCAACTCCGCGAGCGGCGCTTCCGGGACCTCGAGCTGTATCCCCTGTCGGGTGAGAGCACGCTCAAGCTCGTCGATCTCTTCCCCAACACCCTGGTCGGCATGATGGCCGCCAAGTATCGGCCGCACGTGCGCGCCTATGCCCTGCCCGTCCAGCACCTCATTTCACTGCGCGAGATCGAGCGCGAGCGGCGCCGGCTCCTACGCGACGCCGAGGTCCGACGGATCTACGAAGCGGCCCAGGATATCGACATCGCCCTGGTCGGCATCGGGCTCATCGGCGAACAGACCCCCGGGTTCTGCTCCCTGGCCGAGTCCTATGGGGTGAGCGTGCGCCGGCTCGGCCAGCTGGGGGTGGTGGGCGAGATCAACTACCAGCCCTTCGACGCGCAGGGCACCCTCGTCGATCGCCCCGAACTCCGCGTGCTCATGCGGCGGATCCTGTCCGTGGAGGGGAACCGTCTGCAGGCGCTGTCGCGGCGTGACGACCGCTACGTGGTGGCCGTGGCGGGGGGGCGGGCCAAGGTGGAAGCCGTGCGCGGCGCCCTGCGTGGCCGCTTCATGAACGTCCTGGTCACGGACGAAGACTGCGCGACGCGACTGTCGACTCCTCGAACGCGCCCATCCGCCTGAACTTCTCGTAGCGTTCGCCCACGAGCGCCGCCGGCGAGAGGGAGCCCAGGCTGGCCAGCGTTTCCCCCAGGGCCGCGCGCAGGTTCTGCGCAGTCCCCTCCCAGTCGCGATGAGCACCCCCCATCGGCTCCGGCACGATGGCGTCGATCACTCCCAGGCGCAAGGCGTCCGGCGCGGTGATATGCATGATTTCAGCCGCCTCGGGCGCTTTGGAGGCGTCTCCCCACAGGATGGCCGCGCAGCCTTCCGGCGAGATGACGGAGTACACCGCGAACTCCAGCATGAGCACCCGGTTGCCCATGCCGAGCGCGAGGGCGCCCCCGCTGCCACCCTCACCGGTGATCACGGCGACCAAGGGCGTGCGCAGGGTTGTCATCGTGTGCAGGTTACGGGCGATGGCTTCTGCCTGCCCGCGCTCCTCCGCTCCAATTCCCGGGTAGGCGCCCGGCGTATCGATCAGGGTGATGATCGGCTTGCCGAACTTCTCGGCCAGCCGCATGAGACGCCAGGCCTTGCGATACCCTTCCGGGTGGGGCATCCCGAAGTTGCGCGCGATCTTCTCCCGGGTGTCGCGCCCCTTCTCATGCCCGATGGCCACGATCGAGCGCCCCTCGAAGCGGGCGAGCCCCCCCACCACGGCCGGATCGTCGCCGTAGAGCCGGTCGCCGTGAAGCTCGATGAAATCCTCGAAGAGGAGACGGAAGAAGTCACGCGCGTGCGGACGTCGCGGGTGGCGTCCGAGCTGCGTGCGCTGCCACGCGGTGAGGCCGCCATAGATCCTGGCCTGCAGCCGTCGCCGGCGGTCCTCCAGGCGGGCGATCTCGTCGCGGTGGCGCGGGTCGTCCCGGGCGCGCAGGTCGGCGAGCTTCGCCTCGAGCTCGAGCAGGGGCGCTTCGAACTCAAGGTGATCCGGCATCGTCGACCACCACGGCGCCCGGTCCGAGTATCGCCTCCAGCGCGGCCACGAACGCAGGAGCGGCGCTGACGTGGAAGGCGCGGCTCCGGAGGACCACCTCCTGCTCGGCCAGCAGGACATGCACAAAGAGCGGCACCGCTCCCGCGTGCTCGGCGCAGAGCCGGCCAAGGGCGGCCATTCCCTGCCCCACCCCGACCCGGAGACGGCAGGCCCGAGGTGTTCCGCGATCGGGGGCGGCGATCCCAGGCTCGCGCAACACCTCGTCGAGCGTGCGCACCTCCTCGGCTAGCACGACCCGTCCCTTGTCGCTGTCGTCGAGGCGGCCTCTGATGAGCACGGGCTCCCGGGCTCGGAGTCGACTGGCGGCGGCCTTGAACGGTTCCGGAAACACGGTGACTTCGACCGTTCCCTCCATGTCCTCCAGAGTAAGGAACGCCATGTGGTTTCCGCGCTTGGTCGTCGTCTCCTTCAACTCCACGACATGACCCACCAGCCGGATCGTCGATCCTGCGCTCCGCGTGGCCAGCTCGCCGGACGAGGTGACGTCCAGGGCGTCCACCTGACTGCGAAAGCGGGCCAGGGGATGCCCGGACACATAGAAGCCGAGAACCTCCTTCTCGAAGGCCAATCGCTGATCGTCGTCCCACTCGGGCAGCAGGGCCGTCGCCGCCAGGGCGGTCGTGGCCGGCGCCGCCGGGAGCAAGTCGAAGAAGGAGGCCTGCCCCTCGGCCCTTTCGCGCTGCTGCCGCTGGCCGTGGTCGAGGGCGGCGTCGACCTGGGCCAGCAAGTGGGCGCGGGGAAGCTGCAGCGAGTCGAAGGCCCCTGCCTTGATGAGGCTCTCGACGACCCGCCGATTTACCAGGCGCAGGTCGACCCGGCCGCAGAAGTCGTCCAGCGACGTGAAGGTGCCGTGGGCGGCCCGCGACGCGAGGATTGACTCCATGGCCGCTTCCCCCACGTTCTTGATGGCGGCCAGCCCGAAGCGGATGGTGCCACCGGCCACCGTGAAGCGCGCACCCGAGCTGTTGACGTCGGGCGGTTGCACAGGGATGGCCATCGCCCGACACTCGTCGATGTACTTCACGATCTTGTCGGTGTCGCCCATTTCCGAGGTGAGCAGCGCTGCCATGAACTCGAGGGGATAGTTCGCCTTGAAGTAGGCCGTCTGGTACGCCACCACTCCGTAGGCGGCCGCGTGCGACTTGTTGAAGCCGTAGCCGGCAAACTTCTCCATGAGCTCCCACACGCGCTCGGCCTTGGCGGCGGGGATGTCACGCTCGAGGGAGCCGCCGATGAACTTTTCCTTCTGAGTGGCCATGAGGTCACGGTCCTTCTTGCCCATGGCCCGCCGCAGGGTGTCGGCCTCACCCATGGTGAAACCGGCCATCTCCGAGGCGATCTGCATGATCTGCTCCTGGTACACCATGATGCCGTACGTCTCCCGCGTGAACTTCTCCATGGCGGGGTGCTCGTACTTGATCTTGGCTCGCCCGTGCTTCCGGTCGATGAAATCGGGAATGAGATCCATGGGCCCCGGTCGGTAGAGAGACACGATCGCGATGATGTCCTCCAGGCGCTCCGGCCTGAGGCCACGCAGCGCATCGCGCATGCCGGGTGACTCGAGTTGGAACACGCCAAACGTGCGGGCCTCGCTGAGGAGCTGGTACGTCCGGGCGTCGTCCACGGGGACGCGGTCGAAGTCGATCTCCACCCCCCGCGCCTCCTTGATGAGGAGCGCGGTGTTGGCCAGGACGGTCAGCGTCCGAAGGCCCAGGAAGTCCATCTTGAGCAGACCCAGCTTCTCGATGGGCCCCATGGCGTACCCGGTAATCAGCTCCGGCCGTTTGGGGTCCTTGTAGAGTGGAATGTGCTCGTCCAGCGGCTCGTCCGAGATCACCACGGCCGAGGCGTGCACCGAGGCATGCCGCGTGCAGCCTTCCAGGGCTCGGGCGATGTCCCACAGCTCTTTGACCCCGTGCTGCGCTCGGATCATCTCGGCGAGCGGAAGCGACCGCTGGGCCGCCTCCTCCAGGCTGATGTTGAGCGGGAACCCCGGCACCAGCTTCGCGATGCGATCCACGTCTGTGTAGGTCATGCCGAGGACCCGGCCGACGTCGCGGATGGCGGCCTTCGCCCCCAAGGTCCCGAAGGTAATGATGTGGGCCACGCGGTCACGCCCATACCGGTCGGCCACATACCGAATGACCTCGTCACGGCGGTCATCGGCAAAGTCGATGTCCATGTCGGGCATGGAGATGCGCTCGGAGTTCAGGAATCGCTCGAAGAGAAGACCGTAACGTATTGGATCGACGTTGGTAATGCCCAGGCAGTAGGCGACGAGCGACCCGGCCGACGACCCCCGACCCGGGCCCACGGCGATACCGTGCTGGCGAGCAAAGCGGATGAAGTCCCAGACCACCAGGAAATACCCGGCGAAGCCCATCTTTTCGATGACCGCCAACTCGTGAGCCAGGCGGGCCTCGAGGGCGTCACCGGGTGCGGCTCCGTAGCGCTCACGAAGCCCGGCCCGCGTCGTCTCCTGAAGGTAGCTCTCGAGGGTGTGGCCGGCGGGAACGACGTAGCGTGGCAGATGAAACCGATTGAACTCGAGGGTCAGGTTGCAGCGCTCGGCCACGGCCAGAGTGTTGCGGCACGCCTCGGGGGTCTCGGCAAACACCCGCGCCATTTCCTCGGCCGACTTCACGTAGAACTCCTGCGTGGAGAAGCGCCAGTGGCCGGGATCATTCAGGGTCGAGCCTGTCTGGATACAGAGCAGCGCCTCATGGGCGCGGGCGTGCCCGGCCTCGAGGTAGTGCGAATCGTTGGTGCCGGCGATGGGGACCCCCAAGGCCTTGGCGATCCGCAGCGTCTCCGCGGTCACCCGGGCCTGCTCCGGGAGACCGTGCGCTTGCAGTTCCATGAAGTAGTGGTCCTTGCCGAACACCTCCTGGTACCAGCCGGCCGCCTCGTGGGCGCGGCCCACATCCCCCGCCGAGATCAGCCGCGACACTTCGGAGTTGAGACATCCGGACAGCACGAGAAGGCCGTCCGCGTGCTCGGCGAGCAGGGCCTTGTCCACGCGGGGCTTGTAGTAGAAGCCCTCCAGATAGGCCTGGGAGACGAGCTTGATGAGATTCTTGTATCCGGTGAGATCGCGCACGAGGACGGTGAGGTGGTTCGCGCCCTCGTAGCCGCCGTCCTGGGAACCGCGCTCCTTGCGACCGCCCGGGGCCACGTACAGCTCGCAGCCGAGAATCGGCTTGATTCCCGCCTTCTCGGCGGCCAGGTAAAAGTCGATGGCGCCGAATAGGTTGCCGTGATCGGTGAGGGCAATGGCAGGAAAGTGCAGCTCCTTGGCCTTCTTGACGAGCTTCTCGAGCTGGGCGGCGCCGTCGAGAAGGCTGTACTCGGAGTGGACGTGGAGGTGAACGAACTCGGCATGCGGCATGGGACCTCACTCCCACTCGATGGTGCTCGGCGGCTTCGACGAGATGTCGAAGACGACACGGTTGATGCCCTTGACCTCGTTGATCATCCGGTTGCTGAGACGGCCGAGCAGGTCGTAGGGAAGCCGCGCCCAGTCGGCCGTCATGGCGTCCTGGCTGGTGACGGCCCGGAGGGCGATGACCTGACCATAGGTGCGAAAATCCCCCATCACGCCCACCGTGTGCACGGGAAGGAGGACGGCGAAAGCCTGCCACACCTGGCGTTCGAGCTCGGCCGCGCGCATCTCCTCCTGCACGATGGCATCCGCCTCGCGCAGGAGGTCGAGGCGCTCCTCGGTCACCTCCCCGAGCACCCGGATGGCCAGACCGGGTCCCGGAAACGGCTGGCGCCAGATGATGTCCGCCGGGAGACCGAGCACCTCGCCCACCCGTCGCACCTCGTCCTTGAACAGCTCGCGCAGCGGCTCTAGGAGCGAGAAGCGCATCGTTTCCGGAAGCCCGCCCACGTTGTGATGCGTCTTGATGGTGGCCGATGGTCCCTTGGCCGAGACGGATTCGATGACGTCGGGATAGAGGGTCCCCTGGGCGAGCCAGGGGATGGCGCCGAGCCGGCTCGCTTCTTCCTCGAAGAGGGCGATGAACTCCCGCCCGATGCGCCGACGCTTCTCCTCGGGATCGGTCACGCCGCGCAAGCGCTCCAGGAACCGCGGTGCGGCTTGGCGGTGGACGAGATTGATCTTGCAGGTGTCGCGGAACGTGTGAACGACGGCGGCCGCCTCGCCCTTGCGGAGCAGACCGTTGTCGACGAAGACGCATGTGAGCTGATCTCCGATCGCGCGATGCACGAGGACCGCCACCACCGACGAGTCCACCCCGCCCGACAGCGCGCACAGCACGCGCGCGTCGCCCACCCGGGCGCGGATGTCGGCGACCGTGGTGTCGATGAAAGAGGCCATCGACCAGGTCCGAGCTACCCCGCAGCGGTCGAGGAAGTTCTCGAGGATCTGCCCGCCCGCCGGCGTGTGCGCCACCTCCGGGTGAAACTGCACGGCGTAGAGGCGGCGTTCGTCGTCGGCCATCGCGGCCACCGGACAGTTGCCGGTGGAGCCAAGGACCGCAAAGCCAGGAGGAGCCGACAGCACCGTATCGCCGTGGCTCATCCAGACCACGAGCCGATCGTCGTCGGGCGTGATACCACGGAAGAGCGCGCTGGGGGTGTGCAGCTGAACGACGGCTTTCCCATACTCACGTCGGTCGACAGGGACCACGCGGCCCCCGAGCCGGTAGGCCATGATCTGCATCCCGTAGCAGATCCCGAGCACCGGCACCCCGATGTCGAAGAGGGCTGCCGGCGCGAGCGGGGCCTGCTCTTCGTAGACGCTGGAGGGGCCGCCCGACAGGATGATGCCCTGGTAGCCGGCGGCGCGTAGGCTCTCCAGGGAGACGGTCGGGGGCAAGATCTCCGAGTACACGCCCATCTCACGGATGCGACGGGCGATCAGCTGCGTGTACTGCGAGCCATAGTCGAGGACCGCGATCGTGTCGACAGCGCTCACCCCGCGCCCTCCACGCCCTTAGCGCGGGCGTCCGAGCTTCTGGGCCTGCTGGAAGACCTTCCCTTCTGTCTTGATGGCCGGTGCGATGATCAGCTCCGTCTGCTGTAGCTCGCGAATGCTGGCGGCGCCCACCGAACCCATGCACGTTCGAATGGCGCCCACCAGGTTGAGGGTACCGTCCTCGGTGAAGGCGGGCCCGAACAGGATCTGTTCGAGCGTGCCCGCAATGCCGACCCGGATGCGCGTGCCCCGCGGAAGGTTCTGATGGGGGGTGGCCATTCCCCAGTGGTAGCCTCGGCCGGGGGCCTCCACCGCCCGGGCGAACGCGGAACCGATCATGACGGCATCCGCACCCGAAGCAAGCGCTTTGCACACATCGCCCCCCGTGGTCATGCCGCCGTCGGTGATGATCGGAACGTAGCGCCCCTTCTGCTTGTAATAGAAGTCGCGGGCCGCCGCCGCGTCGGCCGTAGCCGTGACCTGGGGCACCCCAAGCCCCAGGACCTCTCGGCTCGTACAGGCCGCCCCGGGTCCGACGCCGATGAGGAGGGCGTCCGTGCCGCACTCCATCAATTCAAGGCAGGCCTCGTAGGTCACCACGTTGCCGATGATGAGCGGAATGGCGAGCTGCCGCTTCAGACGGCGGGGCTCGAACGGCGTGTACTCGGTGGCCACATGCCGAGCCGTGGTCACCGTCGACTGCACCACGAAGATGTCGGCCCCTGCCTCCTGGGCCAGGGCGGCGAAGCGCTCGGCCCGCTGGGGAATCGATGACACGACGACGTTGCCGCCTCCCTTTTTGATTGTCTCGATGCGGCGTTGGATGAGCTCTTCCTTGATAGGCTCTCCGTAGATCGACTGGATGATGCGGGTCGCCTCGTCCTGGCTGGCCGACACGATGCGCTCGATGACCTCGTCCGGATTCTCGTAACGGGAGAAGATCCCTTCGAGGTTCAGGACCGCCAGGCCGCCGAAGCGGCTCATCTCGATGGCCACGCGTGGCCCCACCACCCCGTCCATGGCGGCCGCCATGATGGGGATGTCGAAGCGCCGTCCACACAACTCCCAGGAGATGTCGACCTCGTTGGGGTTGATGGTCAATGCCCCGGGAACGAGCGCGATATCATCGAAGCCGTACGCCGCCCGCGCCTTGCGTCCCCGTCCGACCCACATACCCATTGGCTGTTCCTCCCCTAACCTGCGCGTGCGTTCTCGCCAGATCCCTAGATATAGGGATAATCCCCGAGTCCCATACTATATTTCGTGGAGTATAGCCGCCTCGAGGTGCTCGGTCAACTTGGACCCGCCCCTTTCAGCTCCAGAGCTCGCTCGTACAGCATGCGGAGGCCCTCGAGGGTCAAGTCGGGGTTCAGGATCCCGATCGAGCGCGTGGATTCGGCAACGAGGGCGGCGTGTCCGCCAGTGGCCACCACCCGGGGTGTCCCTTCCATCTCACCCTTCATGCGCTCGACCAGCCCGTCTACCAGCCCCGCGTAGCCGTAGATGAGGCCCGATTGGATGTTGGTGATGGTGTTCCGCCCGATGGCGCCGGGGGGCCGTACCAGTTCCACCCGATAGAGGCGCGCCGCCCGACTCAGCAACGCGTCCAGCGAGGTGACCAGCCCCGGGGCGATGGCCCCCCCCACGAACTCGCCGTGTGTGTTCACGCAGTCGAAGGTGGTGGCGGTGCCGAAGTCGATCACGATAAGGGGGGCGCCGTAGAGGGTGCGGGCGGCCACAGACTTCACCACGCGGTCGGCTCCGACCTCTCGCGGGTTGTCGACGGCCAGGGTGATGCCGCAATCCTCGCTCGACTCCACCGAGAACGGCTCGATACCGAAATACTTCTCGGACATCCAGTGCAGCGGCTGCTCCACTGGCGGGACCACGTTGGAGATGGCCACGCCCCGGATGTCGGGAGGGGTCAGCCCGCGTGTGCGCAGGAGCGTCTCGATGAACACACCGTACTCGTCGGCGGTCTGCTCGCGGCGCGTGGTCAGCCGCCAGGAGACCAGCAAGCGGGCGTGGTCGAAGACACCGATCTTGGTGTTGGTGTTACCGACCTCAACGACGAGCAGCATCGGCGCTCTCTTCCATCAGCTCTCCCGCCCGTACCCGGTGTCGGGTGAGTCCGTCGTCGATGACGAGCGCCCCGTCGTCGTCGAGGTCGACGGCCCGCCCCCTCACCCCGTCCACGCGCACCCGCGCCCCGAGGGTGCGGCTGAGCCCCTTCCAGGCGATTCCGATCGCGCGAAACCCCTCCCCGTCCAGCCTCGTTCGCCAGATGTCGATCTCGTCAAGCACGGCCCTCAAGAGGCGGTCGGGTTCGACCAATCGGCCGCTCGCTTGCCGGACGGAGATCGCGCGCGCCTGGAGATCGGCGGGGAAGCGCGTCTGGGCGAGATTGATGCCGACGCCGATGATCACCACCGCTTGTGGGGTAAAGCGCGACTCCAGGAGGATGCCGGCCACCTTCCGCCCGTCCACCAGGATGTCGTTGGGCCACTTCAGCTGCGCTGACAACCCGGCCGTCTGGCCAAGAGCGCGAGCCACCGCCACCGACGTCATCAGCGACAGTAGCGGCCACTGGGCGGGGGCCAGGCGGGGACGCACGAGGAGCGAGAACAGCAGGCTGGCACCGGGTTCATCGAACCACACGCGGCCGCGCCGGCCGCGGCCGGCGCGCTGCGAGGTGGCCACGACCACGGTGCCGTCCGCCGCGCCCCCCTCAGCCAAGGCAAAGGCGACCGTTTGCGTCGAGTCCACCGTCCCCAGGCGGACGATCGGATGATGGTCAGGGAAGCGCGGATCACCCTCGGCCATCATCAATCCAGCGGCGGCTCGCTTCGAGCTTCTCGCGCAGCGCGCGTCCGTCCGCGAGCCGCGCGCGCTCCCGCTCAACGATCTCAGCGGGCGCTCGCTCGATGAAGTCGGGGCGCGCCAGCTTTCCGGTCAGGAAGGCCAGGGTCTCATCGAGCCGGGCCATCTCCTTGGTGAGTCGCTGCCGCTCGGCCACCAGATCGACCACGCCGGCGAGGTCGACATACACCTCGGACGGCCCCATGACCGTCAGCGCCGCGTTGGGGGGGCGACGGGCTTCGCGGTCGACCGTCAATCGGCACCGACCCAGCGTCTCGACCAGAGGAGCCTGCTCCTGGAACAGGGCGAGGTGCTCGTCGGCGGCCCGCACGGTGACGGCCAGGGGCACGCCCGGCGCGATCCGCATTTCGCCCCGGATCGTGCGGATGGCGGTCACCAGGTCGATCACCCCCTGCATCTCTTTCTCGGCCCGTGAGTCGACGTGGGCGGCGCGGGCGCGCGGGTAGGGCGCCACCATGATCGATTCCCCGCGATGAGGAAGCTGCTGCCAGATCTCCTCGGTGATGAACGGCATGAACGGATGGAGCAGACGCAGGGTGGACTCGAGCACGGTGACCAGGGTGTGCTGTGTCCGCGCGCGCGCCGCAGGAGACGCCGGCTGGTACAGGGAAACCTTCGCGATCTCGAGATACCAGTCACACAGCTCGTGCCAGGTGAACTGATAGAGGGCTGACGCGGCCTCGTTGAACCGATAGCGGCCGAGGGCGCGCCGCACCGCGTGAATGGTGGCCTGCAAGCGGCTCATGATCCAGCGATCGGCGAGGGTGGGCGGACCCTGGCGGCTCGAGGTCGGGCGGTAACCGTCGAGGTTCGCCAGGACCAGGCGGGCCGCGTTCCACAGCTTGTTGGCGAAGTTACGCGAACCCTCGAGCCGCTCCTCGGCGACGCGGATGTCCCGCCCCTGGGCGGCCAGCGCGGCCAAGGTGAAGCGGAGGGCATCGGTTCCGTAGCCGTCCATGACAACGAGGGGATCAACGACATTGCCCCTGGACTTCGACATCTTCTGACCCTCGGCGTCCCGGATGAGGGCGTGGATGTACACATCGCGGAAGGGTACGTCGCCCATGAAGCGTAGGCCGAACATAATCATGCGGGCGACCCAGAAGAACAGGATGTCGAAGCCGGTCACCAGGACCGTTGTCGGATAGAACGTCTTGAGCTCGACGGTCTGGTCGGGCCAGCCGAGGGTTGAGAACGGCCACAGACCCGAGGAGAACCACGTGTCGAGCACGTCCGTCTCCTGCCGGACGGGACCACCGCAGGTCGGGCAGGCCGTGAGATCGGTGCGGGAGACGTGCAGGGAGTCATCCGTCTCGCAGTACCAGACAGGGATCCGGTGTCCCCACCAGAGTTGACGCGAGATCGGCCAATCCCGGATGTTCTCCATCCAGTGCCGGTAGGTCTTGGTCCAGGTGCGAGGGATGATCTTGATGCGGCCGTCGCGGACGGCCTGCAAAGCAGGCTCGGCGAGGGGCTTGATCTGCACGAACCACTGCTTGGAGACGAGGGGCTCGACCACCGTCTTGCAGCGGTAGCACACGCCGACCGCGTGGCGGTATGGCTCGACGCGCTCCACGAGGCCAAGGGCCCTCATGTCCTCCACGATGCGCCGCCGGCACTCGAAGCGATCCAGGCCCGCATAGCGGCCAGCCAGCTCTGTCATCTTGCCGTCGAAGCCGATGACCGTCCGTATAGGCAGGTGATGGCGACGGCCGATCTCGAAGTCGACGGGATCGTGGCCGGGGGTGACCTTGATCACGCCGGTGCCGAAGCTTGGATCGACGGCCTCGTCCGCCACCACCCGGATGCGAATCGGTCCGTCCACCGACTGAACCTCCAGCTCCTGGCCCACGTACTGCGCATAGCGCGTGTCCTTGGGATGGACGGCGAGACCGGTGTCTCCCAGCTTCGTCTCCGGGCGAACGGTGCCGAGGGTCAGCGGGCCGTACTTGATGTAGACGAACTCTCCGTCGCGCTCCTCGCGCTCGACCTCGAGGTCGGCCAGCACCGTTTGGCAGCGTGGGCACCAGTTGACGAGGTAGTCGTCGCGAATGATGAGGCCGTCTTCCCAGAGGCTGACAAACACCTCGCGCACGGCCCGCGACAACCCCTCGTCCATGGTGAAGCGCTCGCGCGACCAGTCGCAGGACGCGCCCAGGCGCTTGAGCTGGCGGATGATGGTCCCCCCGGACGCTTCCTTCCACTCCCAGACGCGGGCCACGAAGCCCTCGCGGCCCAGGTCTTCCTTGGACTTTCCCTCGGCGGCAAGTTGCTGCTCGACCACGTACTGAGTGGCGATGCCCGCGTGATCCGTCCCGGGCACCCAGAGCGTGTTAAAGCCGTCCATCCGCTTCATGCGGATGAGAATGTCTTGCAGCGTATTGTCGAGGGCGTGCCCCATGTGCAAGGAACCGGTCACGTTGGGAGGAGGAATGACGATGCAGTATGGACGTCCACCCCGCCCGACGTCGGCCCGGAACAGGCCGCGCGCCTCCCAGAAGGCATACCAGCGCTCCTCGACGGCGGCCGGTTGGTAGCGGTTGGGCAACTCAGCCATGAGCGGTCGGCGTTCGAGGCATCACCGAATGGTGGGCAGGGCGGCCGTGAGTTGCCAGTTCCTGTTCTCCTTGCCGCGGAAAATCAAGGTCCAGGGCTGTCGCGAGTCGGCGAGGGCGGCGATCGACACGCTCCCGTCGGATCCGGGGGGCGCGTCACAGGCGGGCTCGCGGCGAAGGGTGCGAGGCAGCCGCGCCCGCAAGGCCGGATCCCCGACCAGGCGCGTGAGCGCCCGGGAGTCGCCCGTCGCCAGCGCCTCGAAGAGGCGGGTGGCGACGGCGTGGAGGTCGCGATGCCACGCGTTGATGGCTCGGCGGCTGACCCGTGCGAAGCGGGTTCCATCCGGCGCGAGGCGATAGAGGTCCTCGTGCTCTGTCTGCTGGTCGCAGCCTGGCGCCCATCCCGGATAGACCGCCGGGTGACGCACGGTGAGGTCGGCCCCCCGCACCGCGTACCATCGCGCCGTCAAGCCTTCGGGAAATACATCGGCCGAACTCCAGGCGCTCCGCGCTCGGCCCCCCTCGTCGCGGACGAGATCGACACGTAAGGGCCGGGCGCCGTCGGCGAGAGGCGCCCCTTCCCACACCACCAGGAACTGGGGGACCGTCGCTGTTCGCGCGGGGAGCGGGCGGATGGTGGGCCAGCCGGGTTCTTCCAGCACGGTCAGCACCTTGGCCTCGCTGCCGCGTCCTCCATAGATCCGCACCGAGCTCCCGAGCGGAGTCTCGCTGAATTGATAGGCGACGATGAGAAGGCGGCCGAGCGTCACCACACGCATGGTCACCCCACCCCACGTCTCCGTGAATGTCTCCAGCCGGTCGCGGATGAAGGCGGGCGCGGCGAACACCCCGCCACTGCTCAACGACTCGATGATCTCGGCGTCGAGGAGCGCGTAGATCAACCGCAGGGTCTCGACGGAGGTCGGCTCGTGGGCGGTGGCGGGATCGAGGAGGCCGACGAGCTCGCGGAAGCGATCCAGGCGATCGCCCGTCGTCGCCTCGACCCGCGTGCCCAGCCCCCCCGGCAGCGCGATCAGGGCGAGTATCACCACCATGCGACCGACGGCGCCCCGCACTCGTCTATGGTACAACACGAGCGATGAAACCGCCGCTGGCCACCCTTGACCGCTACCTCGTACGGGAGCTGGTCGGGCCCTTCTTGATCAGCGTCGTCCTGTTCACGTTCTTCTTTCTCATCGACCGCATCTACCATCTGACCGATCTCGTGATCACCAAGGGGGTTCCCTTTCACCTTGTCCTGCAGCTTCTGGTGTTCATCCTGCCCTCCTTCCTGGCCCTCACCCTGCCCATGGCCCTCCTGGTGGCGGTTTTGCTGGCGGGGGGGCGCCTGGCGGGCGACCTCGAGATCGTCGCGTGTCAGGCGGGCGGTATCGGTCCCGGCCGACTATTCCGCCCGGTCCTGTTGGCGGCGGTGGCGGTGGCCGTCACCGGAGCCGTGTTCACCATGGTGCTCGTCCCGGCCGCCGGTCAGGAGTTCCAGCGGCAGCTCTTCAAGATCCTCCAGTCGCGGGCGGTGAGCGGCATCAAGGAGCGGATCTTCAACTCGACGTTTCCGGGCATCACGATCTACGTGGAGGAGGTCAGTGCCTCTCAGGTCGCCCTGCGCGGCGTGCTCCTGGCCGACGAGCGGAATCCCAAGCTCTCGCGGATCATCACCGCCCGCGAGGGCCGCCTCTTGACCGACGAGGGAAGTCGGCTCATCACCTTGCGGTTGATCGACGGGGCCGTGAACGAAGCGGACGTGATCCCGCCGATCGTCCCGACCACCGAGCTCCCGGCCACCAGTGGCTCGGCCAGTGCTGACCGCTACCGCTACGCGCGCTTCGCCGTGTACGACATGACGTTGCCCCTGGACTCACCCCTCGGAGCGATCCGCGACGAGAAGCCGGAGAAGGACCTCTCCTACACGGCCCTCCCCGCCAAGCTCGAGGAACTCCGGCACGATCCTCTCGCGCGGGCGCCCTTTCTGGTGGAGTGGCACAAACGCATGGCCCTCCCGGTGGCCGCCGTGGTGTTCGCGATCCTGGGCTTCCCCCTGGCCATTCGCTCGCATCGCGGGGGGCGGAGCATCGCCCTGGTCGGCAGCCTGGTGATTCTGGTCTTCTACTATATTCTGCTCACCTCTCTGGAAGGGGCGGCCCTGCGCCTGCGATTGCCGGCCTGGCTCTCGATGTGGGCGCCCAATCTCCTCTTCGGGGGGATCGGTCTCGCCCTGCTCCTCGTCACGGCGAGCACCCAGCGCGGGCTGCGGCTGACCGGGCTGTGGCGGCTGCTGGCCATGACGTGGGCGCGCATGCCGCGGCGCCCCGTGTTGCTCGGCCTCCGACGGCGCCCCCTCGAGCCGCGCGAATCGACGCACATCATCGACCGCTACCTGGTTCATGAGTTCTTGGGGCTCATCGGGGTCGGGCTGGCGGTGGCGGCCGCCCTCTTCGTAGTCATCGACCTCATCCAGGATCTCGACCGCTATCTGCGCGTGAAGCCCTCCCTCGTGCATATCCTCGAGCATTTCGTCTACCGGATGCCGGCCGAAGTGTACAAGGCGATGCCCATCGTCATGCTGGTGGCCACGATCTTTCTCTTCCTCGGTCTCTCGCGCTACCACGAACTGACGGCGCTCAAGGCGGCCGGGGTCAGCCTGTACCGGGTGAGCACACCAATTCTCGTGCTGGCCACCCTGGCGGCGGTCGCGGCCGGCGGCTTCCAAGAGCTCGTGCTTCCCAAGCTCAACGAACTGGGCGACGAGGTGGACCGCATCAAGATTCGCGGTCAGCAACCTCGTCACCTGCAGACGCGGACTCGTTTGTGGCTCCGCAGCGCCGACTCACGCTTCTACCGCGTCGAGCTGCTGGCGCCGGGGACGAGTGATCTCTACGGGATGACCGTGCTCGAATTGGATCGCGATTTTCGACTCCAGCACCGGCTCGACGCCCGACGGGCCCACTGGGGGCGGCGAGGCTGGGAGCTGAACGACGGGGCGTATCGGGCCATCGTGGGCAACAGCCAAGTGGAGACCATCCCCTTCGGGGCCACGACCATCGAGCTGCCGGAAACCATCGAAGAGTTCACGCAGGTCCAAAAGCCGACCTCGGCCATGAGTTACCGTGAGCTGAGCGAGTATGTGGCGCGGCTGCAGGCCGCCGGATTCCAGGTGCGCAAGGACCTGGTCGACCTCTACGCCAAGCTCTCATCGCCCCTCGAAAATCTGATCATGGTTCTGATCGCGATCCCCTTTGCCGTGCAGTCTGCGCGCGGCGGCCGCCTGTTCGGAGTGGGGTTGGCCATCGCCATCATGGGCGGATACCTCCTGGTGGATCGCGCTGCCCTGGCCTTCTCGCGGGCCGAACTCCTCCCTCCCCTGCTGGGCGCGTGGACGGCAAACGTCATCTTTCTGGGGCTCGGCACCGCGTTGTTTGTTCGGGCGAGGACTTAAATCATGGGGGGCCTCGACGGCCCCCCAAACCCCCCAGCGCTCGTCACGCCCCGGGAAACCCGGGGCGCCCCTCGATCTCACGCAGCGTCGTTGGGGGCCTCGACGGCCCCCCAAACCCCCCAGCGCTCGTCACGCCCCGGGAAACCCGGGGCGCTCCTCGATCTCACGCAGCGTCTATGGGGCCTCGAAAGGGCCCCCCTTTGTAGCCTCTCGGGATCACGCGCGGTGTGGGCGCCCCTCGAAGGGGTTATTACCCTCCAAAGGGGGCGGGGTTAACGGCGGGGTTCGGTGAGGGCGCGGAGGGTTTCTTCGAGTTGCTTCTGCTCGACTCCGTAGGCGCTCCAGTCGCCGCGGCGGAGCGCTTCCTGGGCCCGGTTCCAGATCTCCCACGCCCGCTGGGCGAGCGGAGCGACGCCAGGAATCGCCTCCCGCGCGGCGGGCGGGGTCAGGGCGGCGGCCGCCGGCGTGGGCCGCCCACCGAAAATGCGGGCCAGGGCCTGTTCGAGGGTGGGCTCCATGGCGATCTGGTTGGCATAGGCCACGATCACGCGACGCAGCTCTGGCAGGGCCCCCTGCTCGGCCGCGGCCAGATAGAGAGGCTGGACATAGATGAGCGATTGGTCGATCGGGATGGCCAGGAGCGAGCCGCGGATGACCGTGGAACCGCGTTGGTTCCAGAGGGCCAGCTGCTGCGAGATCACAGGGTCCTGGTCGATGCGCGCGTCGATCTGGCGCGGACCGAACACGAGTTTCTGCTTAGGGAAGTTATAGGCGACCAGGCTACCGTAGTTCGGAGGATCCGAGCGGGCGGCGAGCCAGGCGATCATGTTGTCGCGCCGGGCCGGGTTGAACAGGGTCAGCAGGATGAACTCCTCCCGCTTTTCATCGGGCAGTCGCATGATCGTGTAGTAAGGCTCCATCTCGCGATCCCGCCCCTCGATCGTCCGGCGCGGGATGGCCCATAGGTCCTCCTTGTTGTAGAAGACCTGGGGATCCTCCATGTGGTAGACGGCGTATTTCCGGGCCTGGATGTTGAAGAAGTCTTCGGGATACCTGATGTGCGGGCGCAGATCTTCCGGCAGGCGATCCAGGGGCTGCAGCAAGCCGGGGAAGCTCTGGCCGTACACGCGGACGATGGGATCGGACGGGTCAGCCACGTAGAAGATGACGGTGCCGTCGTAGGCGTCCACGACCACCTTGATCGAATTCCGGATGTAGTTGCCGGCCCACTCGGCGGTGCGGATAGGGTCCGAATACGGGTAGCGGTCGGTGACGGTGTAGCCGTCGAGCATCCACACCAGGCGCCCGTCGGTGGTGACGACGATGTAGGGGTCGCGGTCGAAGCGAAAGAAGGGCGCGATTTGACGAACGCGCTCGACCACCGTCCGGTGGATCATGATGCGGCTGTCCCGGGTGAGATCGTCGGACAGGAGGAGCTTGATCTCCCCGAAGCGAATGGCGAAGGCGAGCTTGCGCACAAACGACCCGAGGGGGATGCCCCCCCGGCCCGTGTAGGTCGCGTAGACGTTCTGGTCACCCGACGGGTAGTCGAGCTCCTGGGAGCGCGTGCGGACGAGCACGTAGTCGTTGGCGATCTCTCCGTAGTAAATCTGCGGACGCGTGATCGGGGGAAACCCTCCGGACGAAACGGGCGGGATGTCTTTCACGAAGAATTCGGGAAGTCCCTCGGCCGTGACACGGCTCACGGGACCCACCACCGCCCCGTACCCGTGCGTGAAGGTGAGGTGCTCGTTGATCCAGATCCGCGATTGCAGGTGTTGGTACGACAGCTCACGCGCGGACAGCATCAGCTGACGATATTCGCCGTTGATGGTGTAACGGTCGTTGTCGACATCGACGAACTTGTAGTAGGTCCGGATCTCCTGCAGCTGGCCGAAGGTCCGGAGCAGGGGCCGGTGGTCCCACAGGCGGATGTTCTTGATGGTGGCGTCGTTGCGCTCGAGGGCCCGCGCGTCGAGGTTGTCCTCGGCGGGGAACTCCTTTTCCACGATGCGGTCGAGGCCGTAGGCTTGCCGGGTCATGCGGATGTTGTGGAGGATGAAGGGGCGCTCGGCCTCCAGCTCGTTGGGGGTGACGCGCAGGCGCTGGAGGAGGGCCGGATAGATGCCCAGCCCGCCGATCCAGACCACGCCCAGGACGACCAAGGCCGCCAGCACGAGTCGCAGCCCGGGCCGGGCGATCTGCACGAGACAGGTGACGGCGGCCAGGACGGCCAGCACGGTCAGGACACCGAGGGTGGGCAGTGAGGCATGAATGTCGGTGTAGGTGGCGCCGGCCACGACCCCCCGCGGTGAATAGAGAAGCTCGAAGCGGTCGAGCCAGAAACCCACCGCGCGCAGGAGGAGGAGGAGGGCCACCAGGACCAGCAGGTGCGTCCGCGCTCCGCCCGCCAGCCGCGGCCCGCGCGTGGTCAGCACGAGGCTGCGCTGGAGTACATACACCACGAAGGTCAAGAGCAGGGTGGCCGCTGCCAAGGCGACGCCCCACCCGTACAGGAGCCGCCAGAACGGCAGCGTGAAGATGAAGAACCCGAGATCGTATCCGAAGAGGGGATCGACGCGCCCGAAGAGCTGCGCGTTCAGATAGCCGAGGAGGGTTTCCCAGTGGGCGGTGGCGCGCAAGCCGGAGCCGAGCGAGATCAGCGCGATCACCACGGGCAGAAAGCGCCGGATGAGCGGCTCGATGACCACTCGCCCCGGCAGGCCGAGCTGGTCCTCCAGCTCCCACAAGACGTCGGGGGCGGACGTCCTTACGGCGAAGGTCAGGTTCGCATACAGAAAGACCAGGACGGCCAGGGCCACCGCCAGAAAGAGGACTCCCCGCAGGGAGAGGGCCGTCGTGAAGACCTGCACGTAGCCGACTTCCTGAAACCAGAGCCATTGCGTGTAGAGGGGCACCGCCTGGCCGAGCACGGCGAAGGCCACGAGGGCGATGACGGCGAGGGCGATCGGCTGCGGAAATCGCACGATGACGTGATCCCGCAGTTCGGGAAGCTAGAGTCCCGCGTCCCCGCGCAGGTCTTGGATGCGATCCGTCCGCTCCCAGGTGAATTCGGATTCGGAGCGCCCGAAGTGTCCGTAGGCCGCCGTCTTCTTGTAGATGGGGCGGCGTAAGTTCAGGTACTTGATGATCCCAGACGGCGTGAAGTCGAAGTGGCGTCGGACGAGCCCCTCCAGGATCTGGTCGGGGGCCTTCCCCGTCCCGAACGTCTCGACCATGATCGACACCGGCTCGGCAACACCGATAGCGTAGGCCACCTGGATCATGACGCGCTCGGCCAGCTCCGCCGCCACCAGGTTCTTCGCCACGTGGCGGGCCATGTAGCAGGCAGAGCGGTCGACCTTGGTGGGATCCTTGCCGGAGAAGGCACCACCGCCGTGCGGGCACGAGCCACCGTAGGTGTCGACGATGATCTTGCGGCCGGTGAGACCGGTGTCGCCCATGGGTCCGCCGGTGACGAAGCGGCCCGTGGGATTGACGTGGAACACGCACTCGACCTGGTCGAGGAGGTGGGCGGGTACGGTGGGCACGATGACGTGCTCGATCACGTCCTCACGGATGCGCGCCGCCGTGACCTCCGGCGCGTGCTGGGTGGAGATGACCACTGTCTCCACCGACACCGGCTGCCGCTCGACGTAGCGCACCGAGACCTGCGACTTGCCGTCCGGGCGCAGGTAGGGCAGCTGGCCGTTCTTGCGCACGTCGCTGAGTCGCCTGACCAGCTTGTGGGCCAAGGTGATGGGGAGTGGCATCAACTCCGCCGTCTCCCGGCAGGCATAGCCGAACATGAGGCCCTGATCACCGGCGCCGAGGTTGTCGACGCCCATGGCGATGTCGGGGGACTGCTTGTCGATGGAGGTCATGACCGCGCACGTCTCGTGGTCGAAGCCGAACTTGGCGCGGGTATATCCGACCTCCCTGATCGTATCGCGGGCCACGCGGGGGATGTCGGCGTAACAGGAGGTGGTGATCTCCCCCGCCACCATCACCAGCCCGGTCGTCACCAGGGATTCGCACGCCACGCGGGCCGTGGGATCCTGGGCGATGATCGCGTCCAGAACCGCGTCGGAGATCTGGTCGGCTATCTTGTCGGGATGACCTTCGGTGACCGACTCCGACGTGAACAGGTACTGATCACGCGCCATTCGCGCTCCTCCCGGGGACAATGTGGCGGTCTCGACACAGCCGAGCCGCGCAAGTGTAGCACGCGCGCCGGCGCGCTCTCAAGACGACAGGCGGCCCTTGAGCGCGTCCAGGAGCGGGATGGGCCATGGATCACGGCCACCGAGCATGGCCAGGTAGTAGCTCGTCCACTGCCCCAGGTAGGCCAGCGAGATGAGTCGAGCCAAGCGGCCCTTGCCTCGCGTCCACACCTCGAGCGCCGTCGCCCCTGCTCCCGGCGCGATCAGATCACGCAGGACGGCAAAACGACGCGCAATGGCCGGGCTTTCCGCGTCGTCGCGCAAGAAGATGGCCTGGACCTCCCGTGCCCGCCCCCCCTGCCAGGCCTCGATCTCGTTGTGGTTCATCTCGGGGACCACGCCCGTGAGGGCGAACAGCTTCGCGTTCTCCGCGAAGTCCGTCTTCCAGCGGTACACGGCGGCGTGGGTAGCCGGACCGCCGTAGAGGGCCGGGATCCTGTCTTCGATGGCCAGCGCCAGACGTTTGGCCTCGTTACCCCTGACGGGCTCCGCCGGTCCAAGCTCGTGGGCCAGGGCTTCGACCACGTCGAGCGCCTCCCCGACCTCGTCGGTCGAGGTCAGGGAGAGTCCGACCCCGGCGAGCACCGTGAGCAGCGGAAAGAAGAGGTATCCCAACGCCATGCGGGGCATCAGCCCGCCCGGCAGCATCACCGCCGACACGCCACGACGTTCGGCGAGGCGCCCCAGAACCCCACCGGTGGTGACGACGACCAGCGCATGCCCTCGCTCGAGGGCCGTCTCGGCCGCCGACAGGGTTTCGACGGTCTCGCCCGAGTAGGACGAGGCGATGACCAGGGTATTGGCGGGGGCCCCCGGAAGTCCGTACCCGCGGTGCACGAGGAGGGGGATACGCAAGGTGTCGGCCGCGCGCGCCGCCAGCAGGTCGCCGCCCGCGGCAGAGCCGCCCATGCCGGCCACGATGATGGCGCTCGGCGTGGACAAGGCGGGGCCGGCGGTCATCCGCAAGGCCAGCGCCTCCCGACACTGTTCGGGAAAGGCCGCCAGCACATCGCGGACTCGGTGCTCGTCCAGGCGCGCCAGCCGGGCGAGATCGTCGAGACTCACCGCGCTCGACGAGGGAGAGGAACCTCCCTCACTCACGCTCGAGGTCCCGATGGGCCACGGTGGCCTCGAAGCCCAGCTCGTCGAGGACGCGGCGCAGCTCCTCGACCAGCGCCACCGAACGGTGCCGGCCCCCGGTGCAGCCGATGGCGACGGTGAGGTAGGCCTTGCCTTCGCGCTGATACCAGGGCAGCAGAAACGCCAGGAGTGATCGGAGGTGCCCCATGAAGCCGATGGTGGCCGTCTGCTCGATGACGAACCGGCGAACGCGCTCGTCCCGTCCGTCGAGCGCACGCAGCTCGTCCACGAAATGCGGATTGGGAAGGAAGCGCACGTCGAACACGAGGTCGGCATCCACGGGCAGGCCGTGCTTGAACCCAAAGGAGACGAGTGAGGTGGCTAGGCCCCGCCGCGCGGCCGGGATCACGTACAGCTCGGCCAGCCGCGCCTTCAGCTGGTGCACGGTGAGCCCCGAGCTGTCGATGATACGGTCGGCGATCTCCCGCAGATGGGCCATGGCCTTTCGCTCGGCGCGAATGGCCTCCAGCATGCTGCGATTTTCGTCACCGAGGGGATGGCGACGTCGGGTTTCGTGGAAGCGGCGGACGAGCGCCTCCTCGCTCGACTCCAAAAACAGCACCTCCACCCGATGGCCACGGGTCTTCACCTCGTCGAGCGCCTCGAGCAGGTGCGAGAAGTATTCTCCTTCCCGGACGTCCACGCCGAGGGCCACCCGGGAGCCGGGCCGGGGCGAGCGGGCCACCAGGTCGGCGAAGGTCGGGATGAGGGTGGAGGGGAGATTGTCGACGCAGAAGAAGCCCATGTCCTCGAAGCACTTGATGGCGTTGCTCTTGCCGGCGCCGCTGAGGCCGGTGATCACCACGAAGGAGACGGCGGTGGTCTCCACCGCTCACTTCCGCGGCAGCAGTCGGCGCTGATGCGAGGGCAGGATTCCGAGCTCCTCGCGGTACTTGGCCACGGTACGGCGCGCGATGGTGAGGCTCCGCCCCTTGAGGTAGTGCGCGATCTCCTGATCGGACAGGGGCTTGGCGGCATCCTCGGTCGCCAGATGATCCTGAATCATCTTCTTGACCGACACCGAGGACACCATCTCACCGCCCCCCCCGGCGATACCACTGTGGAAGAAGTACTTGAGCTCGAACAGCCCCTGCGGTGTCTCCACGTACTTGTTGGTGGTGACCCGACTGATGGTGGACTCGTGCATCCCGATGTCTTCGCCCACATCGCGCAGCGAGAGGGGACGCAGAGACGCGATGCCCCGGTCGAGAAAGTCGCGCTGGAACTTCACGATGGACTGCGTCACCTTGCGCAAGGTGCGCTGCCGCTGGTCCACGCTCTTGATGAGCCATACCGCCGACCGCAGCTTCTGATCCACGTACTGGCGAGCGGCGTCGTCACCCGAGCCGCGCAGGAGGGAGCGGTACAGCGCGTTCACGCGCAAGCGCGGGATCCCCTCTTCGTTGAGGACAACCGAATAGTCGCCACCAACCTTCTGCACGACCACGTCGGGCACGATGTAGCGGGAGTCGTTTCCGCCAAAGCGCCGGCCCGGCTTGGGCTCAAGAGCCATGACCTCCTCGATGGCTTCCATCACCCGGTCGAGAGGGCGCTTGAGGGCGCGCGCGATGTCCGCGTAGCGGCGCCGGCTGAGGGCGTCGAAGTGCTCCTCCACGATCTCAATGGAGAGCGGGTCGGGCGCGGGATCGGCCCGCAGCTGGAGGAGCAGGCATTCCGACACGGAGCGGGCGGCGACCCCGATAGGGTCGAAGCTTTGCACGTGGGCCAGGACTTGTTCCACCTCCGTCTTCTCGACCCCGCAGCGCTCGGCGATCTCCTCGAGCTCGGCCCGCAGATAACCATCCTCGTCGAGGTTGCCGATGATTTCCTCGCCGATCCGCCGGTGACGGGGGTCCTGGGTCGTGAAGCGCAGTTGCTCCTCGAGGTGATCGGTGAGGGACGCGCTCGTACGGGCGAGGTTCTCGAAGGGGAGCTCCTCGCGATCTTCTTGGGCTACCAGCGACGGCTCCGGATGGTCGTCGAACATCACCGCCGTGATGTCGAAAGGCAGGTCGTCGGCCCGTCGGTCGTCGGCCACCGTCGCCTCCGGGCGCGGCGGTTCGGGGGGGGCGGCCGCGCTCTCCGCCAGCGCCACCTCCGGGCTCTCGGGCTGTTCCGGCGTCTCTTCCAGGAGCGGATTCTCCAACAGCTCGCGCTGGACGACTTCCTGCAGCTCGATGGTGGATAGCTGGAGGAGCTGGATCGCCTGCTGCAGGAGCGGCGTCATCACGACGCGCTGGCTCTGCCGCAGGGAAAGTCGGGTCTCCATGGCCATGACCGCTATCGCCCGGCGCTTACAGCGCGAACCTCTCGCCCAGGTAGATCTCGCGGGCCTTGGCGTTGCCGGTGATCTCGGAGGCGGTCCCCGAGACGAGAATGGTGCCGTCGTACATGATGTAGGCCCGGTCGGTGATGGCGAGTGTCTCGCGAACGTTGTGGTCGGTGATGAGGATGCCGATACCGCGGTCGCGCAGCCGACTGATGATCTCCTGGATGTCCCCGATGGCGATCGGGTCGATGCCGGTGAAGGGCTCGTCGAGCATCAGATACTGGGGGGAGGTGACGAGCGCCCGCGTGATTTCGAGCCGGCGGCGCTCCCCGCCGGAGAGGGTGTAGGCCGGATACGGGGCGAGGCTCGTGAGGTTCAATTCGGCCAAGAGGCTCCGCGCCCGCTCTCGCCGCTCGAGTCCCGAGAGGTCCAGGGTTTCCAGGATGGCGAGCAGGTTCTCGGCGACCGTCAGCTTGCGGAACACCGACGATTCCTGGGGCAGATACCCGAGCCCGAGCCGACAGCGCTGGTACATGGGCATCCCGGTGATTTCCTGCCCTTCCAAAAAGATGTGGCCGCGGTCCACGGGTAACAGGCCGACCATCATGTAAAAGGAGGTCGTCTTCCCCGCCCCGTTGGGACCGAGCAGTCCGACCACCTCGCCCCGCTGGATGTCGAGGGAGACGTCGGCCACCACCTTGCGGTGCTTGAACCATTTCTCGAGCCCTTGCGCAACCAGCCCTTCCATCGATCAGTGCTGGCAGGGGATCTGGGGCTTCGCGGCGACCGGTGCTCCGTCGGCGGCCGGCCGTGCGTCGTCCCGCGGAAAGAACTGTGCCTTCACCCGCCCCTGGGGGCTCCCCTGCACCACGCTGCGGTCCTCGGATAGGTAGATGTCGATGGTCTCACCACTGACGACGTTGTCGTCCTGCCACACGCGCGCGTTACCCAGGAGGCGAACGAGGCGCTGGGGCTCGAAGTACTCGGCCCGCTGGGCCGTCCCCATGCGACATTCTTTGGTGACGATGCGCACGTTGCCGGTGGACACGGTCCGGAGGATCCTATCCCCGCGCTCGTCCAGATAGACCTCCATGCGGTCGGTGTACTGGACGGAATCGTCCTGACGAGCGACCACGTTCCCCGAGAAGATAACGAGGTTCTCTTTGCCGAAGCGCTCCATCTTGTCGGCGTCGACCGTCACCGGTTGACGCTCCTCGGTCTTCTTGGCAGTGGGCATGCCGCCCGGCGCCGGCGAACGCGGTGCCTGGGCCGCGGCCGGCATGGCGGCCAGCCCGAGACATATCAGGAGGACCACGCCCCGGGCCGAGCCAAGGAATTTCATGAGGCCGGGCGCCGCTCGAAGGTGGCCTTGACCCGACCCGACACAGTGGTCGTCTCCTCACTCACCCGGACTTCCAGGGCCGAGCCCGTGATCACCCCGCTCGGATGCGTGATCCTCACCGGCGCGTCCGTCCAGACGCGCTTGTCGGTGTTGCTCCACCGCAACACGGTCGTGTCGAGCCTGAGACCGTCACTCGAGGTGAGCACCACGTTGCCGCGCAGCTCGAGGTCGTTACGGCCGTGAAAGAGCTCGCCTTCCGCACCCTGGATGACCCACGTCCGCTCCGGTTCCTGGACCTCGACCGTGACCTCACGCAGACTCGTGCGCCCCTCACGCTCGAAGACCATGGCCTGCTTGGCGATCAGATGCCAACGCAGCTTACCGGATTCCTCACGGATACTGGCTTCCCTGACCGTGAGGTCCGCGGACGAAGCCCGGGGCGCCGATTCATCGAGGGTCGCGTGACGGTTCCTGATCAGGACGCCGGCCACCACCGCGGTGAACGCGACCACGACCACAATGATCCCCAGCGCAAGTCGGTGCATTCGTTGATCCGGTGCAATTTTGGTACCAGCCTACCACAGAGGGAGATTGATGGTGCCCGAAAATGGGCCTATCACCGCTCAGACGATCTTTGCACGCAGGATGTCATGCATGTGAATGATGCCACAGGGACGGTGGTCCTTGTCGACGATGACCAGGCTCGTGATGGCAAACGCTTCCATCACCTCGAGGGCCTTGGCGGCAAGCTCGTCGGATGCGATGAGCTTCGGGTGCCGGGTCGCGATCTCGTGGGCGGTCAACTCACCGACCGGAAAGTCTTGCAGGTACAACCGCCGCAGGTCGCCGTCAGTGATGACGCCGACCAGACGCCCGCCTGTATCGACCACGGTGGTCATGCCGAAGCGTCGACGGGTCATCTCCACCACGACGTCTCTCAGCTTCGTATCCTTGGCCACAACGGGCACCGCCTCGCCCGTGTGCATGAGATCCGCCACTCGGAACAGCGCACGCCAACCCAGCGTCCCGCGGGGATGGAGGGCCGCGTAGTCTTCCGGACGAAGGCCCCGGCGCTCTAAGAGTGCCATCGCCAGAGCATCCCCCGCAGCGAGAGCGGCCGTCGTACTCGCCGTAGGCGTCAAGTTCATGGGGCACGCTTCCTCGGGCACGCTGATGTCGAGCACGACTTCACTCTGCCGGGCCAGGGTCGAGAGGGGCTTTCCCGTCAGCAGCACAATGGGCACCCCGAGCCGCTTCAGCGGTGGCAGGATGGCCAGCATCTCCTCGGTCTCGCCGGAGTTGGAGAGGGCGAGCACAACATCCCCGCGCGCCACCATGCCCAGGTCTCCATGCACCCCCTCGGCGGGATGCAAGAAATGGGCGGGCGTTCCTGTCGAGGCCAAGGTCGCGGCGATCTTGCGGCCGATGATGCCCGACTTGCCGATTCCCGTCACGATGACGCGACCGGCGGCGCCCTGGAGCATTGCCACCGCCCGGTCGAAGGACTCGTCCAGCTTCTCGATGAGCCCGAGGATTCCCTCGGCCTCCAGCCGGAGGACGCGCTCCGCCGTCTGGCGGGACGGCGAGGGGCTCATGGACTGACCGCCCTTCGAATGGCGAGGATCTCATCCAGCAAACGGGGCAGGTCGTCGATGCGGAGCATGTTGGGACCGTCGGAGAGGGGACGGCCATCGGGTAACGTTCGGTCGGGATCCTCGTGCATCTCCATGAAGAGGGCGTCCACGCCAAAGGCAACCGCGGCCCGGGCGAGGGCGGGCACGTACTGACGCTCGCCGCCCGAGCGATTGCCCGCCGCTCCCGGCAACTGTACGGAGTGCGTGGCGTCGAACACGACCGGATAACCGAGGGCACGCATATCGGCCAGGCCGCGCAGGTCGACCACGAGATTGTGGTACCCGAACGAGGTGCCGCGTTCGGTGAGCAGGATGCCCTCATTGCCGGTCGACAGGATCTTCCCCACGACGTTGCCCATATCGGGCGGGGCCAGGAACTGGCCCTTCTTCACGTTGACGGGTTTGCCCGTCCGCGCGGCCGCCACCACGAGATCCGTCTGCCGGCACAGGAAGGCCGGGATCTGCAGCACGTCGAGCACCTCGGCCGCCGGGGCGACTTCGCTGACCTGGTGAACGTCGGAGAGGACGGGTATGCCGTGCGTCTGGCGAACCTTGGCCAGGATGCGGAGGCCCTCCACGAGGCCGGGCCCACGGTAGCTATCGATGGAGGAACGGTTGGCCTTGTCGTAGGACGATTTATAGACGAAGGGTACGCCGCGGTCGGCGGCGATACCGGCCAACCGCTCGGCGGTCATGAGGGCGTGCTTCTCGTTCTCGATGGCGCAGGGGCCTCCGATGAGGAGCAGGGGCTGGCGACCTCCAACCCTGAGCGGGCCGATTGCCACCTCGCGCGGAGCGTTCATGGGCGGGCTTGATGGGCGAGGGCGGCCGCGACGAACCCCGCGAAGAGCGGGTGGGGTTCCCAGGGGCGCGACCGGAATTCCGGGTGGAACTGGCCTGCCACGAAGTACGGATGCTCGGGGATCTCGATGATCTCCACCACCTGCTTCTCGGCCCACACACCCGACACCCGCAGGCCGTTCTTCTCGAGCGTCTGTAAGTAATCGTTGTTGACCTCGTAGCGGTGCCGGTGCCGCTCGCGGATGATGCCTTCCCCGTAGAGACGGGACGCGATGCTGCCTTCGGCCAGCACGATCGGGTACAAGCCGAGGCGCATCGTACCGCCCTTGGCCTCGATGGTCCGCTGCTCGGGAAGGAGGTCGATGACGCGATGGGGGGAGGTCGGCTCGAACTCGGAGGAATTGGCGCCGGCCAGATCGCACATGTGACGGGCAAATTCGATGACGGCGCACTGCATGCCGAGGCAGATTCCGAAGAACGGAACCCCCTGCTCCCGTGCGTGACGCACGGCGGCGATCTTGCCCTCGATCCCGCGGTCGCCGAAGCCCCCGGGCACCAGGATGCCGTGGATTCCGTCCAGATGAGACTCGGCCCCGTCGCGCTCGATGTGCTCGGCATCGACCCAGCTCACGTCCACGCGGGCGTCGTGGGCGATGCCTCCGTGGGCGAGCGCTTCGGTCAGGCTCTTGTAGGAGTCCTTCAGCTCGGTGTACTTACCCACCACGGCGATGCGCGCTGCCGTCCGCGGTGAGGTGACCCGCCGCACCACATCCTCCCAGCGTCCGAGGTCGATGGGCCGCTCGGCGAGCCCCAGAAGCCTCACCACGATGGCATCGAGTCCCTCCCGGTGGAAAACGAGCGGGACCTCGTAGATCGTGTCCACGTCCTTGGCCGTGATCACCGCATCCTCTTCGACGTCGCAGAACAGGGCGATCTTCGCCTTGATGCCGGGGGGGAGGTAGCGGTCGGTGCGGCACAGGAGGATGTCGGGCTGGATCCCGATGGCCCGTAGCTCCTTCACCGAATGCTGGGTGGCCTTCGTCTTCAGTTCGGACGCGGCTCGCATGAAGGGGACCAGAGTGAGGTGGACATAGATGCAGTTGTCGCGCCCGACGTCCTTCTTGATCTGGCGTACGGCCTCCAGAAAGGGAAGGCCTTCGATGTCACCGACGGTGCCGCCCACCTCCACGATGGCCACGTCGGCAGAGTCTCCAACGCGCCGGATGGCGGCCTTGATCTCGTCGGTGATGTGTGGGATCACCTGCACGGTGCGCCCGAGGTAATCCCCGCGGCGTTCCTTCTGGATCACGGAGAAGTAGACCTTGCCAGTGGTGATGTTATGGTCCCGGGTGACGCGGGGCGAGGTAAAGCGCTCGTAGTGCCCGAGATCGAGGTCGGCCTCACCGCCGTCGTCGGTGACGAACACCTCGCCATGCTGGTACGGGCTCATGGTGCCGGCGTCCACGTTGATATAGGGATCCATCTTCTGCAGCGAGACCCGGAACCCGCGCGCCTCCAGAAGCGCCCCGATGGCCGCCGACGCCAACCCCTTGCCCAACGATGAGACGACGCCCCCCGTCACGAAGATGTATTTCGGCGCCACGTCACCCCTCCTCCCTTGGCCATGCTCTCCCCTGCTCGCTCGCCTCCGCCGTTCCCGCCCGCCGCCGCACGTGAGCCTCCGCCGCCGCGCGATCCGCGATTGTTCCCTCCAATCGACCGTCGCGCAACGCCTGAAGGACCTGCGCCACCTCCGGGCCCTTGGGGATACCAAGGGCCACGATCTCCTCGCCCTTCAGCCACGGCTCCACCTTGGCGTCATGCTCGACAAACCGCGTGACGTCACGCCGGATGGTGGGATCGCCGCAGAGCCAGACCCACGCCAGTTCCACCGCGGGCCGCTCGCGCAGAAGGCGCACCGCCGCGCTCCGGGTGGGCGCCCTCCGCAACCCGTCACCCACGCACCCCCCGCGCTCGAGAGCGCCGGCGAGCCGCTCGGCCCCTTCGCCGGTGAGCCCGAGCCGCCCGAGGGCAGCACGACCGACGTCCGGGTCCTGGTCGCCGAGCACGGCGATCAGAAGCAGCTCCAGGGCAGAGGCCGGCACCGCGCTGGCGGCTGTCCACGCGCGTACGGCGTCGAGGTCGGCGAGCCGCGCCGCCGTGGCCGGCGTGTACCGATAGCGGGAATCGAGCAGGCGAAAGGCCCCGACCGTCGCGAGGGTGGTGCAGGCGGTGGCGGCCCCGGGCTCGCGCAGGATCAGCTCGAGCTCCGCCACGATGCGCTGGCCCGAGAGGGCTCGATAGGGCCCCAGTTCGATGGCGAGGTCCAGGCAGGAAGCGGTCCACGGATCCGGGGCGAGGTTGAGGCGCGCACCGTACCGTGCGGCCCTGAAAATCCGGGTCGGATCCTCGACAAACGAGAGCGGATGCAGAATGCGGAGGCGGCTCCGCTCCAGATCGTGCCGCCCGCCGAGAGGGTCGACGAGGATGAAGGCGCCCGAGGAGAGCTCGACGGCCATCGCGTTGACCGAGAAGTCCCGGCGGCGGAGATCCTCGCCCACCCCGGCCGGTCTCACTCGAGGCAACGCTCCTGGTACCTCGTAGTGCTCGACCCGAGCGGTCGCGATGTCGATCCGTTGACCAGTTTCGTCTTCGACGGAGGCAGTGAGAAAGCGCTCGTGCTCGACGAGTGTGCCCCGGATCTCCGCGGCCAGCAGTCGAGCGACCGCCAACCCGTTCCCCTCCACCACCACGTCTAGGTCCGCTGGCGCTCTCATGGGGGGCCTCGAAAGGGCCCCCCAAGCCCCCCGGCGCTCGGGGTGCCCCGGGGGACCCGGGGCACCCCTCGATTCTCCGCGTGGTTGGGGTGGCGCGACGTTGGCCGGCTGAGAGAGGAAGCAATTGCGGACGACGCCGCCGACGGCGAAGGCGCGGCCGCCCTGGGCTTCGGCGAGAGCGCCAATGCGGACGAGTAGGCGAAGAGCGGTGGGCGGTAGCGTCGCGGCAATCCGGTCCTTCAGCGAAGGGCCAGTCGGCGCGCTGAACCCTGCTCGCCCGACGGCGCCGGTGGCGATCGTCGCATCGCGAACGATCACCGCGGGCGCGCCATCAGCGAGATGCCGACGCACAATCGTCTCGCCCGCGCGAACGGTGACGACGGGCAGTGGTCGGCCCAGACGATGCGCGGCCAGCTCGCTGAGCCCGAGGGCGAGTGCCCTGGTCAGATCGTCGCGCAGCACGAAGCGTCGGCTACCGACGGCAGGGGTCAGCACGGCGGCGTCGAGACGCGAGGCCAGCGCGTGTGCCTCCTCGGCCCGCGCCCCTGCCGGCAGCGTGGCGACGCGCAGGTTGACGAGGTCGCGAGCCTGCAGGCCAACGGTCGGATAGGGGTGTCCGCGCCGGGCCACCGTCATACGCTCCACGGCGTGGCCGAGACCATCTCGCTGAACGCGATTGCGAGCGATGGGGACCAAGAGAGAGCACGAACAGCGCGTCGGACGGCTGAGCGCTCGTGGGTCGTCCGGATACTGTCGAACGCAGCGAGCACGACGGATTATATCAAACGTCTCGGCGCCGGAGCAAGGAGCGTGCGATCGTCGCCAGCTCTGGAGCGCGCAGGCACCAGGCGGAACCCGCGAAGCCAAGTCCGGCGAGCACGATGGTGCCGAGCAGCCAGGTCGCGTCGACCACATCGGCGGGTGCGGTCGGCCAAAGCCACAGCGATCCCAGGCAGACCACGACGAGCGAGGCTGAGGCCGTCGCCGTGCGGGAGATGGCTCCGAGGATGGCGAACCCACCGATCGGGCCCAGCCGGCGCCGGGCCGCCCACATCAGGGTGCCCAGGTTGACATAGGATGCCAGAGCGGCCGCGGCTGCCAGCCCGGCGTGGCCGAGCGGCCCCATCAAGACGAAGGCGGCGATGATGTTAGCTCCCACCGAGACGACCCCCAGACGCACGGCCACCATCGGTTCCTGCAGAGCATAGAAGACCTGGGCGGCAATCCGGGCGGCCGACATGCCGGCCAGCCCGAGGGCGAACCACTGCAGCGCCTCCGCCGTGGCGAGGGTATCGGCCGGGGTGAATTGGCCGCGCTCGAAGAGCACGCGAGTAATCGGAGTGCGCAGGATGAGCAGGCCCAGCGTGGCCGGAACGGCAATGAAGAACGACCAGCGTAGCCCGAAACCCAGTGTTCCCGCCAGCGCAGGAAGGTCTCGAGCGGCAGCCTGTTTCGCCATGGTGGGCAGGGCGGCCGAGGCGAGGGCAATCCCGAACACGCCCAGGGGCAGTTCCATCACCCGGTCGGCGTAGTACAGAAAGGAGATACTCCCGGGCGGCAACAGGGACGCGAGCAGCGTGTTCACGAAGACGTTCACCTGCACGGAGGCTAGCCCCAGCACGGCGGGGAGCAACAGGCGACCAACCTGACGGACGGCCGGATGTCCGACCTCGCCGGAGGGGGTGACCAGGCAACCGCAGCGACTCAGGCCTGGGAGCTGCACGGCAAGCTGGCCGAGGCCGCCCAGGACCACCCCGATGGCGGGGGCGAGGATAGCGGGGCTCACCCGGCTGGCGAGAAGCGCGACGCACACGATGATCGTGACGTTCTGTACGGCTGGTCCCAGCGCAGGGGCGAAAAAGCGGGCGTGGGCGTGAAGGGTCCCCATGGCCAGGGCGCTCAGCGCCACCACGACCAAATAGGGGAACATCACCCGTGTGAGCAGAGTGCCGAGCTCGGCCTGTCCCGGCTCGCGGGTGAATCCGGGTGCCACGAGGCGCACCAACTCTGGCGCGAACGCGATACCGAGAGCGGTGACTACGGCGAGGACGAGCAGGGTGGCGCCAAGCAGCGCGCGCAGCATGCGAAGCAACTCGGCGTGTGATTGGCGGCCGGCATACTCGGTGACGACGGGAATGATCGCCGCCGAGAGGGCGCCCTCGCCCAGCAGCCGGCGCATGATGTTGGGAATGCGCAAGGCGACGAGGAAGGCATCGGTGGTCGTGCCGGCGCCGAAGACGAGGGCGATCACCATGTCGCGCGCGAATCCGAGCACGCGGCTGAGCAGGGTGGCGCTGCCGATTGTCCCCAGCGCGCGCATGACCTGACCTTCGGGGTTGAGGGGGGCGCTCACCTTGTATTCGCCACCACGATGCGGCACGATAGGAGGTCGACTCTGCGCGTCCGGTGGGCGCGACACCGAGGGAGAATGATCACGTGGCCAATACGAAGTCGGCAGCGAAGCGAACGCGGCAGAGCGAGCGCCGGCGCCTGCGGAACCGGGCCTTGCGTTCCAAGCTACGCAGCACCGTCAAGACCGCTCGCAGCAGCGCCCGCCAACCGGGCGCCGATGCCCGGGCCGCGGTCGCCGAGGCGATCCGCACGCTCGACAAAGCTGTGACCAAGGGCGTCGTCCACCGAAACACAGCGGCGCGCAAGAAGTCTGCGCTCGCCCGGCTGGTCGGACACTAGCGCCTCGTCCCACTCCTCACCTCAGCCAGTTCGCCGATGAGGGTGCGGGCCGAGTGGGTGAGCAGGTCGCCGGCGGCGGGGCCGTAGACCGTGCTGCACGTGACATAGCTGGTCCGAGGGTAGGCGGCGGCCGTCACGAAGTATCCGAGATAGTCGTTCGAAAGACCGGCCACGAACCCGCGCGCGAACGACCGGCGTGCTTGTGCCTTGATCGCTTCACCCAGGGCCGACTGAAGTTCCCCCGGGATGGTGACCCATACCGTGTCTCCCAGGGACACTGCCATCAGCTCGGCCTCGCGCTGTACGACGCTTCCGAGCGGCACGGTGAGGCTCTCCGGCAGCGAGCGGCCTAGGCAGTTGCGAAGTGAGAGGTCGGGCGCTGGCAGGAGGATGCGCGCGCCGCGGGTCGTCATGGCCGCGGCCGGGGTCTCGATTGCCTGCTCCCACCCGGCCCGCACAGTGGTGGCGAGTTCGTTGCCCACCGCCACGACCTCCGTCGGACCGCGCCGGCGAGGGCTCACGTCTCCCACAGCCCCGTTGACAAAGAGCACCGGCACGCCTAGGTCGCGCTCGAGAACGTGGGAAGCCACCCCCATCACGTCCCCCGAGAAGCGCAGATTGAGAGGCCCCAGCATGGTGCCGTGAATGGCGTAATTCCACACGAGCCCGATGGGCCGTCCACGGTCGGTCCTGAACTTGAGCCCGATGATTTCGCGGTCGACCGGCAGTCCCAGGCGGCCCACGGTCACGTCGGGCGCCTGGCGGCTGAAGGTGGCCACGCGCGCTGGCGCTCGTGCCGATTCCGCGAGCAGAATCGCGCGGACGACCGTCCGCACGAGGGCCGAACGGACCTCGTCATGGAAGCGGTCAACGGCGATGAAAGCCCACAAGGCCGAGGGGACGAAGGCCCCGGGACCGGAGTGGGTGTGGGAGGCGGAGATGATGAGGGTGACGGGCCTCACCCCCGCCGCCCGGAGCTCCTCTCCGACCTCGCGGGTGAAGCTCCGATCCACGGCCACCAGCTCGACGGTCACCCACGCCAGCCGCTCCGTCCCCTGCTCCAGGACGAGAGCGCGGGCGAACAGGGGATCGAGCGTTCCCTCGGAGGGCTTGAACCAGAATGCGAATGGGTAGAGGCCGAAGACGTCAGGAAAGAGCAGGCGGCGAGCCGGGTTTCCGTAACCCGCGAGCGGCGTTCCGGCCGGGGGAACGAAGGCCACACTGGCGGCGCCGGCGCTCAGGCACGTCGGGCAGGACGCGGCCCACGTGGGAGACACGGCACCCAGCAAGAGCAGGAGAGCTCCGCCCAGGGCTCGGGTCAGCGACCACACAGGGCGACGACCAGCGCCGACAACTCGGCCCGGGGCTCCCCTCCCGACTTCAGCCGCGTTTCCGCGACCCAGCACCGTCGAAGCCCGTTCGCCTCGGCGGCGGCCGACTGTCGAACGGAAGCATGGGCCTGCACGACCGCCACGGGGCGCCTGAGCGTGCGGGCAATCTGGTCGAGACTCTGGCCACGCGTGTGCCACTCGCGAATCGTCCACGCCATCCTCACCTCTCGGGTGAGCATGGCGAGCAGGAGCATCGGCTCCTCGGCGGCGAGCAGTGACTCAAGGGTCCGAAGGGCGAGGCCCACGTCGCGACGTTCGACGGCCCGCGTGAGGTCGAACACCCCGCTCACCCGGTGTTCGCCCACAACGGCACTCACCTCCTTCACGCCGACCGTGCGATTCTCGGGCCCGCCGGCCAGGGCGGCCTTGCGCGCCTCGCCGAGCAGGGCGGCGCTCTCGTCGCCGACCCACTGCACGAGGAGCCGCGCGGCCTCCTCGCTCACCGCCATGCCCTCTGCGGTGGCCCGCCGCCGCAGCCACTGCTCGAGTGCCGGCCCCTGCCGCGAGGGCAGCGCGACGATGGCGCCGCCCGGCACCGTGCCGAGCAGCCAGTGATCCTTTCGGTCGCGCGTCGCTGCGAGCGACTCGTCGGCGAGGAGGGCGAGGCAGGCGGCTGGATTCGGATTGGCGCAGTAGTCCGCCAGCGCGTCGGCTCCCTTGACGGCCAAAGCCTGACAGTGACGGACGGCCACGAGGCGTCGCTGGGCCATCACGGGCATGATCATGGCCGACTGGATGGTGATGCTGGTCGTCACCTCGCGACCGTCGAGAATCTCGCGATCGAAGATGGCGGCGTTCACATCGGGGCACAGGCCCCGGGTCAGGGCAGCGAGCGCGTCGTCGAGAAGCTGCACGTCCGGGCCATGCACGAGCACCACCGCCGGCGGTTGACCGCCAGCCGCCTGGCGGAGCAGCGTATCGAGATCGAGGGACAGGGTCCGTCCGGGGCCGGCGGGGCTCAGAACGGATCGACCGCACGCGCCACAATGTCGCGGCCGATGATCTGGGCCACGGGCACGATGGCAGCGTCCTGGCGGGCGATCGTGTCGGCCACCACGGGCGCGGCCAGATAGTCGACGCGCTCCTGAAGCCCGCGCTGCTCGAAGAGGATCACCCCTCGCCGCACATCCCGGAAGCGGACGCTGACGGTGACGAAGAGCCGGTATTGCTGCGGGTTGGCGTTGGAGTCGAACGCCAGCACGGTAACCTGGTAGTTGATGATCTCACCCTCGAGGATGGCATCGGCCTCGGACGGGTTGACCACCTTGAGCCGGCCGTCAGCGGCGAAGGCGTTGGCCACCGCCGCCGTCAGCGCCGCCTCGATATTGGGCCACTGGGTCCGGTTGGCGAACACCGGCACCCCGACCGTCTTGATGTGCGGCGGAAGCGTGCCGCGCCAGGAGTACCCGCAACCGGCGGCGAGGGCGAGCAGGGCCATCACGCCGAAGGCGCGGCGCCGGATCATGCCCGGGTGACCACGTTGACGAGCCGATTGGGTATCACCACCACGCGCTCCACACGTCGGCCCCTGAGCCAGGGTTGCACCTTCTCGTCGGCCAAGGCCTGCTCCTGCACGCTTTCCTCACCCGCGTTCACGTCCACCACCACCCGGCCGCGGACTTTGCCGTCGACTTGCACCACCACGGTCACCGCTTGCTTGACAAGGGCACCCGGGTCCGGCGTTGGCCACGGCCGCGTGAAGACGCTCTCCGGGTGCCCGAGTAGAGACCAGAGTTCCTCGGTGATGTGAGGACAGAAGGGACCGAGGAGCAGGATCAACGTCTCCACGGCCTCCCGCAGCAAGTGGCTGCGCTCGGCCGACGGCCCCCCCCCCGCGGGAGTGGCCGTGGTCTCGAAGGCATGGAGCGCGTTGGTGAGCTCCATGATGGCGCTGATGGCCGTGTTGAAATGAAAGTCGTGGTCGAGATCGTCCGTCACGCGGGCGATGGTCTCGTGAATGATCCGTCGGAACGCCCGCCCCCCTTCACTGAGATCGGGGGGCCGAGACGCCCCCCCGATGGCCCCCCGTGCCACGCGAGGGATACGAGCGTCTCCCTCGATAGCTTCCCGGCTCACGCCGGGGCCGCCGCCGCCGCTGCCAAGCTCGTCCACATGGCTCACCACGAAGCGCCAGACGCGGTTGAGGAAGCGCGAGGCCCCTTCCACGCCGCGGTCGTTCCAGTCCAGGTCCTTCTCGGGCGGGGCGGCGAAGAGGGAGAAGAGCCGCGCCGTGTCGGCGCCGAGGCTCCGGATGAGATCGTCGGGGTCGACCACGTTCCCCTTCGACTTCGACATCTTGGCGCCGTCCTTGATGACCATGCCCTGGCTGAGAAGAGCCAGGAACGGCTCGTCCACCTTCACGAGACCGAGGTCGCGCAGGACCTTGGTGTAGAAGCGCGCATAGAGGAGGTGGAGGACGGCGTGCTCGATACCGCCGATGTACTGGTCGACGGGCATCCAGTAGTCGGCCGTGGCCGGATCCACCATGTTGGCCGCGTAGCGCGGCGAACAGTACCGGAGGAAGTACCACGAGGACTCCACGAAGGTGTCCATGGTGTCCGTATCGCGCCGGGCTCGCCCGCCGCAGCGCGGGCACCTCGCGTTCACGAAGCTCAGCACCTCGGCCAGCGGGGACCCCCCCTTCCCGCTGATCTGGACGTCGTGCGGCAGGACGACCGGAAGGTTCTCCTCCTTCTCAGGAACCATGCCGCAGGCATCGCAGTACAGCACGGGGATGGGAGCCCCCCAGTAGCGTTGGCGGCTGATGCCCCAGTCCCGCAAGCGATAGTTGACCTTGCCCACCCCGAGGCCCCCTTGGACGAGCCAGTCGATGGCGCGCCGCTTGGCCTCGGCCACGGTGAGGCCGTCGAGAAAGCCAGAGTTGATCTTGATTCCGTCGCCGAGGTAGGCCTTGCCGGTCCAGCCCTCTGGGCGTCGCACCGTCTCGATGATCGGCAGTCCGTGCTGCTCGGCGAATTCCCAGTCCCGCTCGTCCTCGCCGGGTACCGCCATGATGGCGCCCGTTCCGTAGCCCATGAGGACGTAGTCGGCGATGAAGAGCGGGATCTCGACGCGTGTGAAGGGATTCACCGCGCGCGCGCCGAGGCGGAGGCCCCGCTTGGGGCGATCGACTGCGGTGCGCTCGATCTCCGACTGGCGGGCCACCTCGGCCCGGAAGGCGGCCACGGCCGCCCGCTCCTCGTCGGTCGTCACCAGCTGATCGACGAGCGGGTGCTCGGGAGCCAGCACCGCGTACGTCATGCCAAAGGCGGTGTCGGGCCGAGTGGTGTACACCGCGATAGCCAGCCCGGACCGTCCGGCCACCGGCAGGCTGAACTCCGCTCCTTCGCTGCGGCCGATCCAGTTGCGCTGCATGGTGAGCACGCGCTCGGGCCAGCCTGGTAGCCGATCGCACCAGGCGAGCAGTTCCTCGGCGTAGGCGGTGATCTTGAAGAACCAGCCCTCGAGATCGCGCGGCGTGACCTCGGAGTCACAGCGCCAGCAGCGGCCGTCTTCCACTTGCTCGTTGGCGAGCACCGTCTGACAGGACGGACACCAGTTCACCGTCGAGCGCTTGCGATAGGCGAGGCCCCGCTCCAGCATCTTGATGAAGATGAGCTGTTCCCATCGGTAGTACTCGGGATCGCACGTGGTCACTTCGCGATCCCAGTCGTAGGAGATCCCCATCTTCCGGAGCTGGGCGCGCATGTTGTCGATGTTCTCGTACGTCCAGATGGCCGGATGCACGCCGTGCTCGATGGCGGCGTTCTCGGCGGGAAGTCCGAAGGCGTCCCACCCCATCGGGTGCAGCACGTTGAAACCGCGCATCCACTTGTACCGGGCCAGCAGGTCCCCGATCGCGTAGACGCGCACGTGGCCCATGTGGATGCGGCCCGAGGGGTACGGGAACATCTCGAGGCAGTAGAATTTCGGGCGCGTGGCGTCCTCGGCGACCCGAAATTGCCGTCGCTCTTCCCAGATGCGTTGCCACCTCGCTTCGATCTCCCGAAAGGGATAACGGTCGCTCGACATGGTCTCTCGATTTGTACTCTATCGGTGGAACGGAGGCAAGAAACGGGCCGGCGACCAGGGCGGGGGCGACCGCAGCCGCCCACGCGCCCCGGCCCCGCCCCCTACTTCTTCACACCCAGGAGCATGAGGGCCTCGTCAGCCGTCTTCAACGACTCGCTGTGCTTGCCGCTGTCGTGCAGCTTCTGCGCCTCGTCCAGCTTGGCCACCGCCTGCTTCACTTTCGGATCGTCGGCCTTCATCTTGGCGGCCGCTTCCCGACCCTGCTTGATAACCACCGGGCAGTTGGAGGCCAGGGCGGGGCCGGCCGCGATGGACAGACCCGCCACGAGGGCGATCATGGTGATGAGCTTCGTCATTCGTCGTTCACCTCCCCTCCCGCAGCGACGTGAACCACACCCCTATCAGGCAAACGGACGGACGGTTCCGAGGGTTCCGGCGGGTGAAAGTACTCGTGAAGGCGCTGGGCCAGCTTGGGGGTGACCTTGGGGACCGAGGCCAGCTCAGCTACCGACGCTTCGCGAACACGGCGGGCCGAGCCCAGGGTCTTGAGCAAGCTCGTGCGGATGGCCGGTCCCACGCCCGGAATGGTATCGAGCACCGATTGGATCGTCCGCTTCGCGCGCAGCGTCTTGTGATAGGTGATGGCGAAGCGGTGAGCCTCGTCGCGAATCTTCTGCAGAACCTGGAGCCCGGGCGAGGTCGGATCGAGGACGAGGGGATGCAGGCTGTCGGGCCGGTACACTTCCTCTTCCTGCTTGGCCAGGGCGATCACGGGGAGATAGTCGAGCCCGAGCTCCTGGAGGACGCGCACGCCGACGTTGAGCTGTCCCCGTCCCCCATCGATGAGCACGAGATCCGGGAGCGTGGTCCCCTCCTCCAGGGCGCGGGCGAAGCGACGCTGCAGCACCTCGCGCAGGGAAGCGAAATCGTCGGCGCCCGCCACCGTCTTGATGCGGAATCGCTTGTAGTCGTCCTTCTTCAGGCTCCCGTTTTCCCAGACCACCATGGAGCCGACCTGCTCCGTACCCTGGGTGTTGGAGATGTCGTAGCCCTCGATGCGGTTGGGTAACTCGCTCAGACCCAACACGCGCTGGAGCTCCTCCAGGATAACCTGCTGCCGATTACCGCGGGCCAGCAGATGGTTCTGCAGCGCGATGGCGGCATTGGCCTCGGCCATGGCCACGAACTCCCGCTTGCCGCCCCGCTGGGGCGTGTGCAGTTGCACGCGCCGCCGAGCCAGCCCGGACAGCCATTCCTCGATCAGCGGGGCCTCGGGCACATCCTCCGAGACCAGGATCTCCGGTGCGGGGATCACGTTCTTCGAGTAGAACTGCCGCAGGAAGGCCGAGAGGATCTCACCTTCCCCGGTTCCGGCGAGCCGGTCGAAGAAAAAGGCCTCCTGGCCCATCAAGCGTCCCCGCCGGACAAAGAAGAGCTCCACGCAGGCATCGGCACCCTGCCGAACGAGACCGACGACGTCCTGGTCGACCTCCACCGTCGAGATCATCTTCTGTCGTTCGCGCACGCGATTGAGCGCCTGGATCCGGTCGCGGAGCATGGCCGCCCGCTCGAAGTTCAAGGCGGATGCGGCCCCTTCCATCTCTTGGGTGAGGGTCGTCGCGAGGGAGTCGTGCTTACCCTCCAGGAACCGCTGCACGTCGGCGATCGTGCGGGCGTAGCCCTCGCGCGTTTCCCACCCCGTGCAGGGGGCATGGCAGCGGCCGATGTGGTACTGGATGCACGGCCGTTCGAGGCGGCCGTCGATCTCGATGGAACAGGTCCGGAGGGGAAAGAGCTGGCGGGTCAGGCGTAGCGTTTCCCGCATGGCGGTGGCCGGGTAGAAGGGACCATAGTAGGTAGCCCCGTCGCTGGCGACCCGGCGGGCCACCAGGAGTCGGGGAAAGGGCTCGCCGGTCGTCAGCTTGAGAAACGGATAGTGCTTGTCGTCGCGCAGGATGATGTTGTAACGGGGGCGGTGCTTCCGGACGAGGGTGGCCTCCAGCATCAGTGCCTCGAGCTCGTTGTCGGTCACGATGTACTCGAGGTCGCGGATCTGCCGGACGAGGGCGTCCGTCTTGGGGTCGCGCGGGCGCGCGTCCTGGAAGTACGAGCGGACGCGCGAGCGCAGGGAGGCGGCCTTGCCCACGTAGATCACCTGGGCCTTGGTGTCCTTGAACAGATAGACCCCCGATCGCTCCGGCAGGCGCTCGAGCTTGGCGTCCAAAGGCTCGCTCATGCGTGTTGCCGGCGTAGGGCGCGCACCCGATCGCGCAGGTCGGCCGCCTGTTCGAAGTCCAGACGGCGGGCGGCATCCTTCATCTGAGTCTCGAGCTCCTCAATACGCTTGGCGAGCTCGTCGGCGGAGAGGAAGGTCTCCGGCGTCTCCTGCACCGGCACCGTATAGTAGTCTCGCTCGTACATGCTCTGCAGTACGTCGTGGATCGAGCGCTGCACGGACTCCGGGGTGATCCCGTGCTCGGTATTGTAAGCGGCCTGCCGCTCGCGCCGACGGTCGGTCTCCCGGATGGCCGTGGCCATGGAGGCCGTCACCCGGTCGGCGTACATGATGACTTCTCCCCCCACGTGGCGGGCGGCCCGGCCCGCCGTCTGGATGAGCGAGGTGCCGGAGCGCAGATACCCTTCCTTGTCGGCGTCCAGAATCGCCACCAGGGACACCTCGGGGATGTCGAGTCCCTCCCGGAGCAGATTGATCCCCACCAGACAGTCGAACTTGCCGAGCCGCAGATCGCGAATGAGGGCCGTGCGGTCCAGGGTGTCGATGTCGGAGTGCAGGTAGCGCACTCGGACCCCCGCTTGCTGGTAGTACTCGGTCAGGTCCTCGGCCATGCGCTTGGTGAGTGTGGTCACCAGCACCCGCTCCTCACGCTCGGCCCGGGCCCGGATCTCGTGCAGGAGGTCGTCAACCTGGTCGCGCGCCGGCCGCACGCTCATCTTGGGATCCATCAGGCCGGTGGGCCGGATCACCTGCTCGACCAGTGCGTTCTGGGCCTGCGCCAGCTCATAGGTGTCGGGGGTGGCCGACACGTAAACACTCTGGCCGACGCGCGCGGTGAACTCATCGAAGGTCAAGGGGCGGTTGTCGAAGGCGGACGGCAACCGGAAGCCGTATTCGACGAGGGTCTCCTTACGGGAACGATCCCCGTGATACATCCCGCGCAGCTGGGGGACGGCCACGTGACTCTCGTCGATGATGACGAGCGCGTCCGGCGGAAGATAATCGATGAGGGTCGGCGGGGGATGTCCGGGACGATGGCCGGTCAGATGCCGGGAGTAGTTTTCGATCCCATGGCAGAAACCCAGCTCCCGCAGCATTTCCAAGTCGAAGATGGTGCGCTGCTCGAGCCGCTGGGCCTCCAGCAGCCGCTGGCGGTTGCGCAGGAAGGCCAGCCGCTCGCCGAGCTCCTCCTGGATGGTGGCGAGGGCATGCTCGATCTGCGCGGCCGGCGTCACGTAGTGGCTGGCCGGGTACACGCTCAGGTGATCGACCCGCTCGAGGAGAACGCCCTTGAGGGGATCAACACGGTGCAGGGCCTCCACCACGTCGCCGAAGAGCTCGATGCGCAGCGCGCTCGCGTCCTCGTTGGCGGGGAACACTTCGACCACGTCGCCGCGCACCCGAAAGGTGCCCCGGTGGAAATCGTAGTCGTTGCGCTCGTACTGCATGGCGACCAGTCGACGGATGATCTCGTCGCGCTCGACCCGGTCTGCCTCGCCCAAGGCCAGATGCATGCCCTGGTAGGTGTCGGGGGCACCGATGCCGTAGATGCACGACACGGAGGCCACCACCACCACGTCACGGCGTTGCATGAGGGAGGTGGTGGCCGAGTGCCGCATGCGGTCGATCTCGTCGTTGACGAGGGCATCCTTCTCGATGTACGTGTCCGACTGCGGGATGTAGGCTTCGGGCTGGTAATAGTCGTAGTAGGACACGAAGTACTCGACGGCGTTCTTGGGAAAGAAGGATCGGAACTCGCCGAAGAGCTGGGCGGCCAACGTCTTGTTGGGCGAGATCACCAGGGACGGACGCTGGATGTTGGCGATCACGTTGGCCATCGTGTAGGTCTTTCCGGACCCGGTCACCCCGCGCAGCACCACGTGCCGGCGCCCCTCCCGTACGGCCGCCGTCATGGCCTCGATGGCCTGCGGTTGGTCGCCCCGCGGCTGGTACTCCGACACCAGCTCGAACATCAGGGCGCCGCGCTACCCCGTCAGCTGGGGACGCTGATCAGGTATTTGCGCCAGGAATCGATCAGCGAATGCGCAAACGGGTGACGGAGCAGGTGAGTGGAGAAGAGAAACTTCGGGTGCACGGGCTCCCGCAAGAGCCGCATGCCCACTTCCTCGGGCAGACGGTTACCCTTTTTGAGATTGCAGCGCAGGCAGGCCGCCACCACATTCGTCCAGGCCGTCTCCCCTCCCCGCGACCGCGGTATGATGTGATCGACCGTGAGGCGCTCGCCACGGCGCGTGCAGTACTGGCAGGTGTAGCTGTCCCTGCGCAAGATGTTCTTCTTGTTGAAGGCGACCCGATCGAGGAAGGGCTTTCGGATGTAGACGGCCAGCCGGATCACGGCCGGCAGCGACAGGGCCACCGAGGGGGAGCGGATCACCCGGGGCGAGGCTTCCACCGCCTCCGCCTTGCCGCTCAACAGGAGGCAGATCGCCCGGCGGGCGTTGGTGAACTGCAAAGGCTCGAAGCTATTGTTCAGGACTAGGACGGCGATCTCGTCCATTCGACCCAGAATAGTCGGCGCTCGACCGACGTGTCAAATCCGCTACACCCCTCCGCACGCCCCGCCGGTGTCCGGCAGGGGGCGCCCATGATTTCCGGCGGGGGTCGAGTTTACTTCTTGAGCGTCCGAATGTAGTTCACGATCTCCCACCGCTCCTTATCCGGCAGATGCTTCCAGGGCGGCATGGCACCCCGGCCGTTGGAGATCTTCCAAAAGAGCTCGCCATCGCTCTCCGCCTGGACCTTCGCCGACGTCCAGTCCGCGGGCTTGGGTGGGGGAAGCGCCGCCGCCGCGGGACCGTCGCCCTTCCCGGACGCGCCGTGGCACGAGACACAGTTGGTCTCGACGGCCTTCTTGGCGTTGCCCGCGCCCTTCACGGGGTTCTTCATGGCCTTGGCGTCAGCGGGAGCTCGCCACTCCCCCTGCGCCGATACGACACCGACCGCGACGCCAACCACGAGCGCCATCGAAGCGGCCGCCACGACGACTGACCTGACACGCGCGCCCATTGAGCCTCCTCTTCGCTGAGTGATCGTGACGAAATTCACAATGAATTGTACCATCTGCGTCGGGAGCGGGGTCAAGCCGCTCTTCGTGGACACAATCCGCGGGCCCTCCCCGTGGTTCCCGACGACTCCGATGGCGTTCGCCCCACGGCTCAGCGACCGAGCGCGCGAAGCATGTCGTCGAGTCGCGTGAACTTGAGACGGGGGCGCCCGAGGGCTCTGCCCCTCTCGACCTCGATCGCATTCAAGCGTTGCCAGTCGGCGTAAGAGACATACTTCGGTTGCCGGTCGCGCAGCATCTGCTCCGCTTCCTGGGCCGCGGCGCGAGGGGCGGGCAGGTAAAGATCCTGGGCCAGGTCCTCCAGCATGCAGGCCACCGTTTCGGCCGCGTCGGGCTTGTTGGTCCCGATGACACCAGTGGGGCCCCGCTTGATCCAGCCGCCCGCATATTCCCCCCGCGTCGGCTTCTTGGAATCTGGGTCGAGCACGCGCCCCTTCTCGTTCAGGATGACGCTCCACCTCTCGTTGAACGGCACTCCAGGCAGGGGCACGCCGCGATACCCCACGGAACGGAAGACGAGCTCTACTGGCAATTGCTCGAACTGGTCGGTGGCCTCGGCCTGAACGGTCCCGCTCGGGGTGGCATACAGGCGATTCCTTACCAGCCGCAGCGCCACCACCTCGCCTGCCGCACTACCGGTGATCTCGGCGGGCGAGACCAGAAACCGGATGACGAGACGACGAGTCTTCCCCCGTGGGGCCCGGACCGAGTAGCTCTGGAGAATCTCGACCTTCTTGAGGCCAGTCCGGTCCTGGCCTCGCGCGAGCGACGCTCGGCTCAGCTCGTCGAGGGCAACCTCGTCTGGCAAGGTGATGACGTCGGCGTCGGCCAGCTCACCCAACTCCTTGATCTCTGGGTTGGTAAAGGCGGCCTGGGCTGGTCCGCGCCGACCCAGCAGATATACCTCGCGGATGCGGCTCTGGCGGAAGGCCTCCAGGGCGTAGTCGGCAATGTCGGTCTTCTCGAGCTCCTCGGGAGAGCGGCAGAGGATGCGGGCCACGTCGATGGCGACATTGCCCACTCCAACGACGGCGGCCCGCTCCTGAGAGAGGTCAAACTGGCAGTCTCGGAACTCAGGATGCCCGTTGTACCAGGCCACGAACTCGGTGGCGGGGTGGCTCCGCTGCAGATCCTCACCGGGGATGCCCATGCGGCGATCTGTCTGGGCGCCCGTGGCATAGAAGATCTGGTGATAGTGCTGGCGCAGATCGTCGACGGTCACGTGCTTTCCCAGCTCGATGCCGCCGAAGAACCTGAATCCGATGAGCGCCGCCACCTTGTCGAAGGCGGCCGTGACCGCCTTGATCTTCTGATGGTCGGGGGCCACGCCACCGCGGACCAGCCCGAACGGCGTGGGCAAGCGATCCAGCATATCCACCTCGACGACCAGATCTGGCTGGTGCAGAAGCTGGTCGGCCGCGTAGAAACCGGCGGGGCCGGCGCCGATGATGGCAACGCGCAGTGGTCGCCCCGGCGTGCCTGGTCGGCTCATCCCCGCCGCACCCTCTGCGTCAGGCGTGCTCACCCAGCAGCTGGATCTGCAGCGTGTCGACTTCGCCGCGATAGCTGTCCCGCTGCGCCTTCACCACATCGCCGATGGACACGATCCCGACCAGACGCCCCTTGTCGACGATGGGAAGGTGGCGGATGCGCTTCTCGGTCATGGTATTGCCGACCGCCAGCAGATCGTCTTGCGGCGTCCCCAGGATAAGATCGCAGGTCATGATGTCCCGGACGCTTTGCGTGAAGAGCTGCTCGCTGCGCGCCGCCTCGCGGACGATGTCGCGCTCCGACACGATGCCGACGGGGACGGTGCCTTCGTCCACGACGACGAGCGCACCGATGTTGTGACGGGCGAGCAGGCTGAGCGCCTCTCTGATCGTCTGGTCGGGGCGCGTGGTCACCACCCGAGATCCCTTGGTCGCCAGGAGGTTTGCGATGTTCATTTCAGGCTCCGTACTCTTCCGGCCATCGGCTGCCGGCTCGCTCCGCAGGGTCACTCCTGATCTTAGCCGCAGTTGCGCCCTCGCGGAAGCCGACCGCTCTGCCGCCCTCACCTGCCCGGGGCCGGCCGGCGGGCGGCCAACCCGCAGAGGGCGGCGGCGGCCCCATAACCCCCTGCGAGCTGAAGGGGCAGACCGGAGGGAGGGGCCCACGGCCAGAACAGAGCACCGCTCACCAGCGGCGAGTGAATCAGTCCGCATAAGGTGGCGGTGCTGGCCACCACGAGCGCCACGGCCGCCAATTCCAAACGTTGGTCGATGATGAAGACAGTGGCCGAGCTCCACAGGAGCGCCGTGAGGATGAAGCCGTTGCCGAGGACGGTCACTGTGGCAAAGCTCAGCGCGGCCTCTCCGGTCAGATCGCTGGCGCTCTTGCCGACGCCGGCGAGCAGGCTGCCCGACTGAATCAGGATCAGGGCAGCGATGACCGGGATGAACCCGATGGCCACCGCCGCCCCGTGTTCGGGGGGGGAGGCCAGGAAGCCCTGGGCGGTGATCTCGAGACCAATGAAAATGAGGATGGTGGCCACCGCCGCCTCGGGCAAGATGGCCACCACCCATGGAAGGATCCCCACGGAGGCTCCCACCCCGATCACGAGCGCTGTTGCCAGCGTGTAGCCGGCGCGCGCCCCCATGGCCTTGTACGCGGGATGACCGATGTAGGGCGTGTTCTGGATAACACCGCCGCACACACCGGCCACGACGGTCCCGATCGCTTCCGTCAAGAGAATGTCCCGCGTGCGGTACTCGTCGCCGGCGGCGAGGGCGCTCTCGGTGTTGTCAATGCCGCCGATCGTGGTCACGAGGGCGAAGGGAAGCCCGATCGCCAGGTACGGCATCGCCACGGTCCACGCCTCGAGCCAGCCCAGAGTCGGATACGGAATGGCCAGTCTCCAGGAGGTCGGTATGGGCACCACCGTCGCAATACCGGCGCCGAACCAGGCGGCGCACCAGGCCACCAGCGCGCCGGCGGCGACGGCCACGCACGCGCCGGGAATGCCGAGCGGCATGCGGACCCGCCCGAGCAGGGCGAGGAGGAGAACCGTGAGCGCCACCAGACCGACCAGGGGATCGCGCCACACCTTGAGCGCGGGCAAGAAGGCGATCAACAGGATCGATACGGCACCGATGGAGCCCAGCAGGGCCGCGCGGGGCACCACGCGTCGTGTCCAGTCGCCCACGAAGGCGAGGGCAGTCTTGGCCAGGCCAATGGCAAGGGTGACCGCCATTCCGACCTTCCAGGCTAACTCGGCATCCCCCGTGGCCAGCATGACCGGACCGAGCACGCCGAACACCATGGCAAAGAGCGTCGGTGTGTCGATCCCGAAGGGCATGGCCGTGACGTCGGCGCGCCCCGTGCGGCGCATCAGCCGCACGGCGAGGATGGTGTAAACGAGATCGCCCACGAGCACACCGAGGGCTGTGCCGGGCACCATGCGGTAGAGCACGAGGTCGGGCGGAAACTTGAAGAGGCCGACGAGGAGGCTGGCCAGGATGATCAACTGGGTGACGTTGTCGAGGGCGAGCCCGAGAAACCCGTTCAGGTCACCCGGGCGAATCCAGAGGGGCCAGCGGCGGCGGCGCGAGCCGTCCATCACGACCTTCGCGTTCTGGCCGTGTTCTGGATGGGACCGTTAGGCGGCGGTCCTACTCCGCGCGCCCGACCACCGTGGCGGCCGGTGAGACCAGCACCCGTACCTCGGCGCGTACCTTATCGGCCAGGCTTCGACACCAGGCAAGACTGCCTCGGTTCTCGGCCACCTCCCGATAGTCGAGCTTCCAGACCGAGCTGAGGCGATTCCCGAGACGGACGCGGACTGCGTAGGAGCGGCCCTCGCCCTCGGCGCGCGTGTCGAGGACGACCTCCGCCCCTGGGACTTCCCGCTTGGCGTGGGAGGTAAGGAAGTTCCAGAGCCACCGGCCGACCTCTTCGTACGTGCCCCCCGAGAACACGCCACGATTCTAGCGCGGACCACTGCTGTCCAAGTTACGGCGGGCGTGAGAGGCGGAGCCGCATGATTCCTGAGGATTTGGACAGGGATTGGCCGGGTGCCGGATGACACCCCCCGGCCCTGCTGTCCGAATTGGCGACTTAA
>Ga0187893_10001285_pt1 | contig 61562 bp, 57 predicted proteins | sample MA1701074metaG_FD_139574 | JGI IMG/M metagenome (GOLD analysis project Ga0187893, IMG submission 139574) | White microbial mat communities from a basaltic lava cave in the Kipuka Kanohina Cave System on the Island of Hawaii, USA - MA170107-4 metaG ... | reverse complement strand
CGCGCGCTCGAGCTTCTTCAGTCCCTTGCGGGTGATGCCCGGCCCCCATCCGTTCTCGCGGAGCACGGCGTGGACGGCGAGGATGGTTCCCGAAGAGCCGTAGGCGCGCTCCCAGCCGAGGCTCTTGAAGCGGTCTTCGATGGTCTCGAGCTCGACCCGTGCCTGGGTCTGGGCTGCCTTCATGTTCTCTTCCGACAGCTCTCCGTCGGGAAAGAAATTCCGCGTGTAGGACACGCATCCCATGAAGAGACTCGCGGCGCGGTGGGACTCGAATCCTTCCCCGATGATGCACTCGGTCGATCCTCCGCCGATGTCCACCACCAGCCGCCGTTCGTCCTCGAAGGGGAGCGAGTGGGCGACGCCGAGGTAGATGAGCCGCGCTTCCTCCTGGCCGGAGATGATCTCGATCGGATGTCCGAGGGCCTCCGCCGCTTTCTTGAGGACGGCCTTTGGATTCTTCACCTGCCGCAGGGTGTTGGTGCCGACCGCACGCACCTGCTTTGCCGGGAGGGCCCGCAACCGCTCGCCGAATCGAGCGAGAGTCTCGAAGGCGCGGGCGAGCGCCTCGTCGCTCAGTGTCTTGTCCTCTCGAAGCCCGGCGGCGAGCCGCACCCGCTCCCGCAGCCGATCGACGTCGTGGACCTGGTCCTGGATCACGCGCACGATCTTCATGTGGAAGCTGTTCGAGCCGAGATCCACGGCGGCGAAGCTGTCCGAGCGGTTCGATTCCGGCATGGCGCGACTACGCTAAGATCCTTCCATGGCGACCTACGCCATCGGCGACGTGCAGGGTTGTTTTATCACGCTCGAGCGACTTCTGCGCCGCATCGACTTCGACCAGAGGCGAGACCGGCTCTGGCTCGTGGGGGACCTCGTGAATCGCGGACCGTCGTCCCTCGAAGTGCTTCGTTGGGCGAAGTCGATGGGAAAGAGCGCCGTCGCCGTTCTCGGAAACCACGACCTCCATCTCATCGCCCGCGCGGAGGGCGTGCGGGAGGCTCGCAAGCGCGACACGTTCGACGACGTCCTCGAGGCCCCGGACCGGGAGGCGCTTCTGGAGTGGCTCATCGGCCTTCCTCTCTTTCATCGCGAAGGGGAGTTCGTTCTGGTTCACGCCGGCCTCCTTCCCGAGTGGAGCCTCGAGGAGGCGGAAGCTCTCGCCTGGGAAGCACAGGAGGCGCTCCGCTCCCGGAGACGCTACGCGCTCCTCCAGGTCATGGAAGAAGGGGGAGGCGAGCTGCGCTTCCGCCCGGATCTCACCGAAGGGGAGCGCGTGCGCCTCGCCCTCGACGTTTTCACGCGAATCCGGACGCTGAAGGCGACGGGAGAGCTCTGCCTCGACTTCGACGGTCCGCCCGGACACGCGCCCGACGGCTGCCGGCCGTGGTTCGAGCTCGCTTCGCTTCCCCCGGGAGCGACCGTCGTCTTCGGACACTGGGCGGCGCTCGGGCTCCACCTGGGTCGAAACGCGATCGGTCTCGACACCGGCTGCGTCTGGGGCGGAAGCCTCACCGCGATCCGTCTCGAGGACCGGCAGGTGTTTCAGGAGCCGAGCGAGATAAGGCGCTGAGGGCCTCTCCGTCGTACTTCCGCGAGCCCGTCACTTCTTTTTCGACGACGGAAGCGAGCCAGTCGGGAAGCGCGAGCTCTGCGGAGTCCTCGGTCTCAGCGAGGATTACGCTCGCTTCCGGGACCTCATCGATCGAGAACGTTCTCCCGTTCTCGAGCACGACGTAACGGATCCGTTCGAGACGTCGAGGTGCGAGCGACCAGAATCGCTCGAACGTTTCCTTCGAGATTCGCTCTTCGATTCGGGCGGCGGGAGACCGAGCAGTTCGCACGTAGCGAGTCCTTCCGCCGGACTCGGCCGACTCGACGGCTTCGTGAATCTTTTTCCCGGGAAGAAACGCCTGCCGGACCAACGTGCGCGCCCGGCGCTTTGCCCGCGCGGGTACCTCCGAGAGGAGAAAACGTCGGGGCGGCGCGGAGCTCGCCTTCAGGGAGCGGGCGAGCTTCCGAGCCCTCTCGAAGAACGCGTCGCCTTTTCCGGAGAGCCAGCTCCGCGAGAGCGCACGGTATTCGCGGTCGCGGCGCTCTCTCTGCGCCCGCAGGAGGGCGAGCAGGCCGGGGTCCGCGGGCGCGCTCGAGGCGGGCCCCGCCCCTTCCCGAAGCGCGAGATCGCGGAGCCGGTGGGCTTCGGAGACGGCGGCCCGCTCGAGCTCGGAGGCGATCGACTCGCTCAGCACGCGCGTGTCCTGGAGCGCTCCCAGGACGTCCTGGAGCGATTTCATCGACCGGACGAGAGCGCGCGCGTCCCGAACCTCGGCCGATATGGGATCGAGGAGGTACCGCAGACGTTTGGCCGCGATCCGCGCGCGGTGAAGCTTTTCGCCGGCTTCCGCCGAGGATACGGCCTCGAGGCTCTCTTTCAGGCGCGCGGCCTTTTCGGCGACGAGCCCGCCCGTCACCGCGAGGAAGCTCTCCTCGTCCTTCAGGCGAAGCCTCGAGCGAGAGAGACTCTTGCGCAGGGCCTCCTGGAGAGGGGCGAACGCCTGGCGGAGAGCGTCGGGCCAAGCCGTCTCGCGGGCGCGGGAGCGAAGACTCTCGGCGAGGCGGAGGGCGGCCGCCTTTGCTTCGGGCTCGAAATCGGGGATGCGCTTCTCGATCCAGTCGAGCTGGACTTCGAGGTCCCGGGCGGCATTGGTGGAAGCGGCGAGCTCCTTGAGCCGCGCTCTCAGTTTCTTCCGGGCTGATCCCTTCAGGTACGGCCGGTACGCGCGCATCGCGCTCCGGAGCCGCCGGAGAGCGACGCGAAAATCATGGAGCGCCTCGTCGTCTTCACCGGGCTCGAGTCGAGAGAGAGCGGAGTCGGCCTGCTCGAGGAGTCCGAGGCAGAGGTGTCGCGCCGTCTCCTCGGGAGATCTCGAGAGCAGGCTCGGATTGAGCTCGATCACGGCATCGACCGCACCCGAATGATAGCAAGGCGGATTCCCCTTGACGACCCCGCTCAGTTTGCTACCGTGAGAGGGATCCCGAGCAAACAGGAGGCAATCGTGCCACGATTTGTCCTGAGCGTCGTGCTGGCTTCGTTTTCGGTCCTGAGCTGCGGCGGAGGTGAGACCAAGAGCGCCGTACAATCAGGAGCCCCGACCCGGCCGAGCGGGAAGGGCGCCTGCGGGCTTCTCACGCAAGCGGAAGTGGACTGGATCTTCGGGACGCCGGTGGGCGCGGGCTCGAGCGAGACCCTCGACGGAGGAATCGAGCTCTGCTCCTGGCCCGCAGGGGAGGACCCGGCGTTTCTCGTTCAGGTCGGCCCCGCCGCTCCCTCGGCGACCGCTGCCGTCGATCTCGGCGAGGGGTACCGCATCGTCGAGATCGAGGGGATGAGCGGCCCCGCGGCTCTTGCCATCGAGACCGAAGGCAAAGGGACGGTGGCGGTTCTCGCCCTCAACTCCTCGGACAAGACCTTTACGCTGAGCCCGATCGGACTCGGCGTCGCGGACGGCTCCGAGCGGCTCGAGAAGCTCAAAGAGATCCTGGAGCTCGTCGCCAAGCGTTCGTCGAAAACGGGCTAATTGGGATCCGGCCAGGGCTCTTCCTTCACCACTTCGAAAGGCTCCTCGGTGAAGTCCTTCCGCCGGGCCTGGCGGGTCTTGAGGTCGTAGCTATCCCCGGGGCGGAGAAAGTAGAACCGCCCTCCGTTCGGAAGCGTCCGCCCCTTGTCGTAGATGGCGACGACGCTCTTGCCCACGACCTCGAACTGATCCCGGGTGACGACGATGGCCGTATCCTCGTCGAGCCCGATGCCGAGGAGATGCGGGTGTTGTTCGACCACCGGGATGAGATCGAAGTGGCGGTTTCTCGCGAGAAGGTGCTGATCGATGGCGACGTTCTTCAGAAAGCCAAAACCCTCCACGTGGTCCCCCATGAGGATGGCATTGTTCTTCGTGTCGCCGCGGACGAGGTACGAGCCCTGGATGGTCGCGCCCGCGGAGGTGCCGCCGATGACACCTCCCCGATCGAGGAGGGCGTGGAGCTCGAGCTCCGTGCGCGTGTCGAGGTAGGCATCGGCGAGCCGCCACTGGCGGCCTCCGGGAAACCACACCGCCCGGGCCCGGCGGATTCCCGAGACGAACTCGTCGGAGTTGGCGACGTTGCGGTCGCGGGTGTGGAGGACGGTCACGTCCTCGAATCCCGCTTTCCGGAAGTCCGCGACCCCGGAGTAGAACTCGTCGTAGAGATCTCCCTCGCCGGCGGTGGGAATGATGACCAGAGGCGCTTTCGGCCCGCCCGCGAGCTCGAGAAATCGCGCGTAGATGAACGAGTCCTCGAGGGCGCCGCCGACGATCACGAGCGTCCCATGTCTGGGCCCGACCTCCTGTGCCGAGGCAACCGCACACGCGCATAGCGTCACCGCGCCGAGCCAGAGCTTTCGCATCGATTCCTCCTCGGCGGTTTCTAACACAGTCCCTCCGCCCCGGGCTATCATCGGTCGTCGGCATGAAGCACGTCGTCGTCGGGACGGCGGGACACATCGATCACGGGAAGAGCACGCTCGTGCGCGCGCTCACCGGGATCGACCCCGACCGGCTCAAGGAAGAGAAGGAGCGAGGAATCACCATCGACCTCGGCTTCGCCTACCTCAAGAACGAGAGCGGCCTGTCTCTCGGGTTCGTCGACGTTCCCGGCCACGAGCGGTTCGTAAAGAACATGCTGGCGGGGGTCGGGGGGATCGATCTCGTCATGCTGGTGGTGGCGGCGGACGAATCGGTGATGCCGCAGACCCGCGAGCATTTCGAGATCTGCCGGCTCCTGCGGATTCCGCGGGGCCTCGTCGTCCTGACCAAATGCGACCTCGTCGATGCGGAGATTCGCGAGATCGCGGCGATGGAAGCGAAGGAGCTCGTCGCCGGGAGCTTTCTCGAGAACGCTCCTGTGATCGAGGTCTCGACCAGAACGAGCGCAGGCCTTTCGGCGCTCAAGCCGGCCCTGGCGGAGATCGCACGAGGGACACCTCCGCGCTCCGAGGCCGGCCGCTTCCGCCTTCCGGTCGACCGCGTGTTCTCGATGAAGGGTTTTGGCACCGTCGTGACCGGCACCATCCTGTCAGGATCGGTCGGGCAGGACGACGAAGTCGAGATCCTCCCCCGCGGGCTCGAGGTCCGGGTGCGCGGAGTCCAGGTGCACGGGGACAAGGAGGCTCGGGCTTCGGCGGGACAGAGGGCGGCGCTGAATCTCCCCGGGATCGAAGTCTCGGATCTCTCCCGCGGCGACGCGCTCGTCGAGCGCCGCTGGTTCCGGCCGACGCACATGCTCGACTGCGAGATCGAAGTCCTCGCCTCCTCGCCGATTCCGGTCAAGGACCTGACGCGGGTCCACCTTCACCTCGGGACGGCGCAAGTGCTCGCGAGAGCCCGGATCCTCGGGGGCGCCAAAGCCATCCCTCCCGGCGAAAGCGGGATCGCCCAGCTCCGGGTGGAAGCGCCGATCGTCGCCGCGCGCGGCGATCGATTCATCCTCAGAAGGTATTCGCCGCTCGAGACCATCGCGGGTGGCGCCGTTCTCGACGCCTACCCCGAGAAACATCCCGTCGCCAGCCGCGACGCCGCCGCGCGGGTCGAGGCCCTGCGCGCATCGGATGCAGCGACGATCGCCGCGCTTTTCGTCGACGAGAGCGGCGCATCGGGGATCTCCGAGATCGATCTCGGAAGGCGGCTCGCGGTGGGCGCCTCCGAGCTCGAGGACGTCCTGGGCGCGCTCCTGAAAGGAGGCCGCGCGGCTCTGGTCTCGAAGAGCCCGCGGGTCCTCATCGCCAAGGCGGTCGTCGACGGGATGGGAAAGAGACTCGACGCCGCTCTCCGGGCCTTTCAGAAGAGGAACCCGCTCCTCGGCGGAATGCCCAAGAGCGAGCTCCGCGAGAAGGCGGGCGCAGGCGCTCCCGCCGAAGTGTTCGATCTGATCCTCGGGAGGCTCGAGGAGGCGAAGCGGCTCCGCGTCGTGAAGGATCTCGTCTCCACGTTCGACCACCGCATCAACCTCAGCGAGGACGAGACCCGGGCGCGGGATTTGCTCCTCGAGCGCTACCAGAAAGCGGGGGTCCGGCCGCAGGCGCTGGACGAGATCGCTTCGGAAACGAGAATGGACGCGAAGCTCCTCGAAAGAGTCCAGCGGGTGCTCCTCAAGGAGGGGACCCTGGTCTCCATCTCGGAGGGGATGGTCTTCCACAAGGATTCTCTCGCGCGGTTGAAGGAGAACGTCCGGAGCTGCAAGTCCCAGCGAGAACGGATCGACGTTGCGTTCTTCAAAGAGATGGCGGGGGTCACCCGCAAGCATGCCATCCCTCTCCTGGAGTGGCTCGACCGGCAACGCGTGACGCAGCGGTCGGGAAACGAAAGGGTCATTCTGTAGCCGTCCGGCGTTTGCCTTTTCCCGCCAGACTGGAATACGTTCATCCCGATCGACGTGTTTGAAGTGGCGGAATCTCGTCTTTTCGACGCTTTCGGGAGTCCGATGAGCAAGGCATTCACCAAGGAGTCTGACGACGGGCCGGAGAACGAGGTCCACCTCGAGTTCAAGGACCCGCTTCCCCCGGGCGTGAAGAATTACGTGACCCCGGAGGGGGCCGCCGCCCTGCGCGACGAGCTATCGCGTCTCGAGAGCGAGCCCCGGCCGAAAGGCTCCGACAAGGCCGCGAAGAAGCGGCTCGAGGCCCTGGAGCGGCGGACCCAGTTCCTCAGAGACCGGGTCGCGAACATGACGGTCGTCGACACCGGCTCCCAGGACAAGGACAGCGTTCATTTCGGCGCCACCGTCGTCGTGGCCGACGAGGAGGGCAACGAGAAGAGCTATCACATCGTCGGCGTCGACGAGAGCGATCCAGGGAAGGGGAGAATCAGCTGGATCTCTCCCATCGCGAAGGCCCTCATCTCGGCCCGCGTCGGAGACGTCGTCACTCTCGAGCTTCCCGACGGTAACGCCGAGCTCGAGATTCTCCAGATCGAGTACCGCTGACTAGCGTAGCTAAGCTAGGCTACTTGTGCTTGACGGCGAGGATGCTGAATCCGATGAGCGCGGGCTTCAGCACGTAGATCAGCACGTTATTGGACTTCTTGTCCCCCGGCCAGAAGAAGAACCCCGGGTTCACCAGGAGCTCGAGAGAGTTCTCGGTGATCCCTTCGAGCGTCTCGTTGTCCTCGAACCGCAGCCGGACGCGGAGGCCCGGGCGGGTGAAGTCCTCGACGAGAGTCTTCTCCTCGAGGTACTCCTTGTTTCCCGTGAAGTCGCGCACGAAGAAAAGCGCCTTGAGCTTGTGGATGTCGATGGGAACGGGCTCGCCGCTCACGTCCGTCATCTTCAAGATCCCCCGGGTGAGAAGCTTTCCCTTCTCGAGGTAGCCGGGGATGAGCTGGCCGCTCCGCGCTCTCGCGATGACGGCCGGCCGCCCGTTGAGAAGCTCTTTGAGGGAGTCCATCGAGGATTCCGACGGTCAAGTTAATCGCAAGCCGGCCCCGATTCCAAGCAGGAGCTTTTTTTCGCCGTGGTAGGATGAAAACGCCGTGCCGGAAAGAACCCTCGGCTTGATTCTCGGCGGAGGACGGGGCGAGCGCCTGTTCCCGCTCACCCAGCAGCGATCGAAGCCGGCCGTGCCCTTCGCGGGGAAATATCGCCTGGTGGACGTTCCGATCAGCAACTGCATCAACGCGGGCATCCGGCGCATTTTCGTCCTCACCCAGTTCAACTCCGCCTCGCTCCACAATCACATCACGCGCACCTATCGCTTCGACTCCTTCGGCCGGGGATTCGTCGACATCCTCGCGGCGGAGCAGACGCTCGAGAATCGGAACTGGTATCAGGGCACGGCCGACGCCGTGCGCCAGAACCTGCGGCACATCGTGAGCCGCGGCGGAGTCGATCGAGCCCTCATCCTGAGCGGCGACCAGCTCTACCGCATGAACCTGCGCGAGCTCGTCGATCAGCACAAGAAGACCAAGGCCGAGGTCACCGTCGCCGTCACCTCGGTTCCGCGTGAGGACGCGTCCCGTTACGGAATCCTCAAGGTCGACGAATCGCAGGCGGTCACCCACTTCGTCGAAAAGCCGGGAGCCGACGCTCTCGAGGGTCTTTCGTCCGAGGGAAAGCTCCTCGGTTCGATGGGCATCTATCTGTTCGATCGCGCGGTGCTCGAGGATGTCCTCGCGGCATCCGAGGCTCACGACTTCGGCCGCCACATCCTTCCTCAGCTTCTGGGACGCCGCCGGCTCTACGCCTACCCCTTCGAAGGCTACTTCGAGGACGTCGGCACCATTCGCTCGTTCTACAACGCGAACCTGCTCCTTACCGATCCCCTTCCCCGGTTCAACTTCTACGAGCCGCTCGCGCCCATCTACACGAACCCGCGGTTTCTTCCCGGGAGCAAAGTCGATGACTGCCTTCTCCTGCGCACGCTCGTGAGCGAAGGCTGCATCCTCAACCAGTGCCGGATCGAGCGCTCCGTCATCGGAGTCCGCTCGCGCATCGAGCGCGGCGCATCGGTGAAGGACTCGATCGTGATGGGGGCCGACTACTATCAGGTACCAGAGGTCATCGCCGAGGATTTCGCGCGCGGAACGCCCCCGATTGGAATCGGCGAGGGCGCCGTCGTTGAGGGAGCCATCGTCGACAAGAACGCGCGCATCGGACGGGGCGTCCGGCTCGTGAACCGCGACCGGCGGGAGCACGAGGACGGCGAGAGCTATGTCATTCGTGACGGAATCGTCGTCATCCCCAAGGACGCCGTCATCCTCGACGGAGCCGAGATATAAAAGTGCTCGTTGCCCCCGGCGTGAGCGGGGTCAAAAACCCACGGCGGGCGCCGGAAACGAGAGCGTGCGGGCCCGCAAGTTCCGTCTGGTGAGTGATTAGCCGCTCCCATCGACGGCATTCCTCTTGCATCGCCAAGGGCCAATGCTTCCCCCGGGCCCGGACGACCAGAAGGCGATTCTCCGTCTGCTCCGAGGCATCGACGCGCTTACCCGAGGGGCCGCGGGTGCGCTCACGTTCACGGATCGAGGGGCACCTCGGGGAATGATTCTCGTCGAGGACCGCCGCATCTGCTGGGCGGCGGCGTCCAATATGGAGAACCGTCTCACCGACATCCTGAGGACGCGGAGCGAGCAGCCGCTCCCGGCGTCTTCCTTCGAAGAGCTGTACCAGGAGTGCAGCCGCAAGAATCTCCCGCTCGGGGAGACGCTCGTTGCGCGCGGTCTCGTCTCGGGCGAGGGCTTCAAGAGCGCTCTTCGCCAGCACACCGCCGAAGCGGTCGGGCGCCTCTCGGCGGCGGAGGGACTGACCGTGAGCTGGGCCTCGGACAGCGGCAAGCGCTACGACGCGCAGTTCACGTTCGGGACGACGGAGCTCGCGTGCTGCATCGGGGCCTTCGGGTGTGAGGGCGTGGCGGAGGAGGTGGCGCGAACCCTCCTGAAGGTCACGCCCGACTCGTCGGTCGGCGCCGCTTTTCTCGCGGACGAGGGCCACTCGCTTCCTCTCGCCCAGGTATCCGCGGACGGCTGGTGCTGCCAGTCTGTCGTGGACCTAGGAGAGTGGGCCCGGGCCGCTCTCGCGAGCGGTGAGGGAGAGGAGAGCGTGGGGAGCGTCCTCGGCTCCGACGGCGTGAGCTCCTTGAAGCGCGCCTGGCGTTCCGGGGAGATCCTGTTCGTGCGCTGGACCGGGGATCGGGTGCCTCTCCCGAGCGCGGCGGGAAAGCTCGACCTCGCGGAGGAGATCGTCATCACGCGCTGACGCCGAGGGTGCTCCGCCGAGCCTTTTGTCGTCTATGATCTCCGTGATGTCCTTCGATTCCGAGATCGGCATCCTGGCGGAGAAGCTCCGGGCGGCCCGCCGGGTGGCCGCCCTCACGGGAGCCGGGGTTTCCGCGGAAAGCGGCGTCCCCACGTTTCGCGGCGAGGACGGACTCTGGCGGAAGCACCGGCCGGAAGAGCTCGCGACGCCGCAGGCGTTCGAGCGCGACCCCGTTCTCGTCTGGGAGTGGTACGACTGGCGCCGGCAGAAGGTCGCCGCCTGCGCCCCGAACGCAGGCCATCGGGCGCTCGCGGAGATGGGGAAGCGGTCGTTCGCGTTCGACCTCGTGACCCAGAACGTCGACGGCCTTCATCGGCTCGCGGGCTCGAGCCCGGTGTGGGAGCTCCACGGAAGCCTCTGGAGCGTGCGCTGCACCCGGTGTTCCCGGAGTCGGGAAGACCGAACGGCGCCTCTTTCCGCGATTCCCCCGCGGTGCGCGTGCGGGGGCCTCGAGCGGCCCGGGGTCGTCTGGTTCGGCGAGACCCTTCCCTCGGACGTGCTCTCCCATGCGTTCGAGGCCGCGAGTGATGCCGACGTCTTTTTCGTCATCGGAACGTCGGCCCTCGTTCATCCCGCGGCGAGTCTTCCCGAGGTCGCCGGAGAAGGCGGTGCCCTCGTCGTCGAGGTGAACCCCGAGCTCACGCCGCTGAGCGGGCTCGTCGACCTCCGGCTCGCCGGCCCCTCGGCCGCGATCCTCCCCCGCATCCTCGACGCGATCTCGTAATCATGGAAACGATGGCGCGCGAGTCGGGGATGACCCTCCTTCGTTCTCTCTCGCCCGCCGACCGCCCGCGCGAGAAGCTCCTCGAGCTCGGGGTCGAGAGCCTCGGGGTGAACGAGCTCGTCGCCATTCTCCTCGGCTCGGGGACGAGGGCGCGGTCGGCTCTCGAGATCGCGAACGAGCTCCTCGACGGGACGGGAGGACTCGAAGGCCTCTCCCGCGCGACTCCTGCCGCCCTCGCGCGGATCCCAGGCCTGAAGACCGCCCGGGCCGCCAAGATTCTCGCGGCCTTCGAACTCGGACGGCGAGCGATGTGTCCTCCCTCGTCTCCGCGGCCTCTCTTCCGACTCCCGGGGGATGCGGCCCGCTTTCTCCTTCCCCGCTTCGGGAGCCGGCCGCTCGAAGCATTCGGAATCCTCGTGCTCGACACGCGCAATCGACTGAAGCAGCTCCAGATCATTTCGACGGGCAGCCTGAGCGGGTCTCTCGTCCACCCGCGCGAGGTTTTTCGCGAGGCGACGATGCTCCAGGGGGCGGCCATCATCGCCTTCCACAACCACCCTTCGGGCGACCCCGAGCCCTCCCGCGAGGATCGAGAGCTCACCCTCCGGCTTCTGCGGGCGGGACAGATCCTGGGAATCGAGCTCCTCGACCACGTGATCCTGGCCGCGGGGAGCTACTGGAGCTTCAAGGAACGGGGAGAGATGTAGACCCATGACCTTGTCGAAAGCGGGAGTTCAGCGAATGGGCAAAACGATGAAGGGCAGGAGAATTCCGGAGACGGATTCCATCTCGGAGCTCGCGAGCTTCTGGGATTCCCACGACCTGACGGACTTCGAGCATCAGCTGGAAGAGGTTCGGGAGTCAGTGTTTCAGGGGGAGCCGGGCACGAGCCTCAGCATTCGTTTGAATGCAAAGGAACTGGAAGATCTGAGGCGGATGGCGAGCGAGCGGGGCCTCGAGGAAGCGGTGTTGATCCGGGAGTGGGTTCTCGAGAGGCTCCACCGACCCTAGGGTTCGCGTGCAGTCGCCAGTCCCTCGTGTAACCACCCGTTCGGTTTGGGGAGCTCGCTTTTCGGATCTCTCGCGCCTTGGACCCGAGCCCCCAGGGCGCTTGAGACGTTCAGGCCTCCGAAGCCGAGGACTCCGGCGGTCGGGAAGAAGCGTCCGCTCGTCGGCCTCGCGCGACGTTGCGCCGACGCGGCCAACGCTTGCGAAACCCCCCGATTCTCGCCACACTCCACCGGCCCCATGCGCGAGAAAGTCCTCTTCGTCGACTGCACGTCCGGAGCGAGCGGCGACATGCTCCTCGGGGCGCTCGTGGACCTCGGTGTGCCGCTCGCCGCTCTGAAGCGGGAGCTTTCCAAGCTTTCGGTGCCGGGGTTTCGGCTCGCGAGATCCCGCGGAAGGCGCGGGGGGATCGCGGGGACGCACGTTCGCGTCATGACTCCCGGCGACCGAGGCTACCGCCACTGGGCGGACTTCGAGCGCATTCTGCGAAAGAGCCGGTTCTCCGCGTCCGTGAAGTCTCGCTCGCTCGAGCTCATTCGACGACTTTTCGAAGCGGAGGCAAAGGTCCACGACGAGACGGCGGAGAGCGTTCACCTGCACGAGCTCGGCTCTCTCGACACGCTCGTCGACGTGGTCGGGGCCGTCGTGGGACTCGAGCTCCTCGGTGTATCGGAGGTCGTTTCTTCCGCAGTGAACGTCGGAGGGGGCTTCGTCGAGACCGAGCATGGCCGCATGGCGGTTCCCGCTCCCGCGACCGCGCTTCTCCTCAACGGGGCGCCGGTCTTTTCCGACGGCCCAGACTTCGAGCGCACGACTCCCACCGGGGCTCTTCTCGTCACCGGTCTTTCGTCGCGCTTCGGTGCGTTTCCCGCGATGATCGTTCGCAAGATCGGCTACGGCCTCGGGACGAAGGACCCCGAGCACGGACGGCCGAACGCCCTCCGGCTTGTTCTCGGGGATCGCGAGCGGGGTGGATCGGAGACGGTGCTCGTGCTCGAGGCCACGATCGACGACATGACTCCCGAGCAGATGGGCTACCTTCACGAGCGGCTTCTCGAAGTCGCGCTCGACGTGTTCCTCACCCCCGTGCTCATGAAGAAGAATCGCCCCGGGGTGAACGTGACCGTCATCGCCCGGCCCGAGACGCGGGAGAGCGTGAGCGCGATCCTGTTCACCGAGGGAACCACCCTCGGCATTCGCTATCACGAGGTCCGGCGCGAAGCGCTCGAAAGGCGCTTCGTGTCCGTGAAAACGCGCTACGGGAAGGTGAAAGTGAAAGAAGGGCTGCTCGCGGGAAGAGTCGTAAACCGCGCCCCCGAGCTCGAGGACTGCCGCAAGCTCGCGAGGAGCAAGAACGTGCCGCTCAAGGAGATTCAACGAGCCGCCATCGAGTATCGGGGCACGGAGGGCCGCATCCGCGTCGAGCGGAAGCACAACGTCGCTCGCTCGATCCCGCCACTATCCCGCCAGAAGAAATGAAACAATGTCGGCGTTCTTCTTCTGTGCGGAGTGGACGAACGATCGTCTGAGCCGTAAACCAGACAGGCGCCATTAGGGACCCCTGCGGTCGAGCCACAGGAGTGTTGCGGCAAGGAGTGGCAGGACGCCTCTGAACCGGCGACCAAATCCGCAAGAACTATCAACTCCCGGAGCCAGCAACTTGGGCTAGAGTTTGCGGCGTGAGCGCCGCAAAGCGCGAGTCCACCAAGCGTGACTACTACGAGCGAATGCTTCGCGTCCTCGACCACATTCAACGTCACCTCGACGACGAGCTGACGCTCACCGGCCTCGCGGGCGTGGCCTGTTTCTCGCCATACCACTTCCACTACGTCTTCCGTGGGATTGTGGGCGAAGGCGTTGGCGGGTACATCCGCCGACTGAGGCTGGAGCGCGCCTGGCACCGACTTCTCGGCGGCGACCGACCGGTGACGGAGGTGGCGCGCGGTGCCGGCTATAGCAGCCACGAGGGTTTCGACCGTGCCTTCAAGGCGCACTTCGGCCTGACCCCGAGCCATGCGCGGCGCGTCGCGGAAGTGAGCGCGATGCTGCCTTCGAGCGATGGGCGGCTTCCCGAGGAGCTCGCCCGTCGTCTGCAGCGGCTTCTGCAGCCGACCGAAGACGGCGCCGAACTGGGCGTCGAGGTTCGTCGTATCGAGCCGCTGCGCGTCGCGGCAATCCGCCACGTAGGACCCTATGATCGGATCGGCGCCCTCTTCGAGGGGCTCATGGCATGGGCGGGGCGTCATCGTATGCTCGGGTCGGCGACACGCGTGCTCGGCTTGTGCTACGACGATCCGGAGATGACGCCGCCGGAGCAGTGTCGCTACGACGCTTGTCTGGCGCTCGACCCCGACCAGTCCGTGCCCCTCCAGGACGGGGTCAGCGAGATTTTGATCCAGGGCGGCGAGTACGCGGTGGCCGTCCATCGAGGGAAGCATTGCGACCTTCCTCAAACCTATGCTCTGGTCTGCGGCCAGTGGTGCCCGCGGTTCGGACGCGAGATCCGAGACGTCCCTTGTATCGAGAACTACCTGAACGACGCGCGGAACACATCGGTCGAGGCTCTGCGGACCGAGATCTATGTGCCGCTCCAGTTGGAAACCTGACGAAGGAGCTCGAGAGATGAAAGGCGCCGTACGAATCGCCGCTTGCCTGATGCAGTTGACGGATCCAACCTGGGCCCAGAACACCCCGCCGGCGGAACCCGATCGCTTGCAGGCGTTTCGCTTCTTCCTCGGGACCTGGGAAGGCGAGGGCGAAGGACAGCCCGGGAAGAGCCGAGTGAGCCGCGAGTACGCCATCGTTCTCGACGGGCGCTTCATCGAGGTGCGCAATCAGTCGATCTACGCTCCCCAGGGAGGAAATCCCGGCGAGGACCACCGGGATATCGGCTTCATCAGCTTCGACTCGGCCCGCGGAAAGCACGTGCTGCGCCAGTTCCACGTCGAAGGCTTCGTGAACCAGTACGTCCTCGAGTCCACGAGCGGGGACGCCAAGACCATGACCTTCGTCACCGAGGCAATCGAGAACCTCCCCGCGGGCTTTCGCGCGCGGGAAACCTACGTGCTATTGGGCGCTGACGAATTGGTGGAGCGCTTCGAGCTGGCCGAGCCCGGGAAGGACTTCGAGCTCTATACCGAGAACCGACTGCGCCGCGTTCGGAGCCCGCGCTAGGTTCGATTCGACTTTCTACTGCGCAAGATCTCGAGGCTTGCGAGGCAGCGGCTCAAGCTATCGCTATCTCTCGCCGCGACTCTCGGGCGCCATCTCTGAACGGCGAACTCGATGAGGCGGGACGTGTAACCGGGTCCCACTTTCCCGCTCGTTCCTATTTCAGGCACCAGATCCTTCCGGATCTCGCGACTTTGCGACTGGTGCGCGAGGTCCACGAACGTCTGCTTTGCATCCGGCAGTCCGTCGGGAAAGCCGGGAACAGCCCGTTCCGGGACACGCAAGAAATCACTGATTCGTTCGGAATCGGCGAGGAGCCAGGCCTCGACCGAACGGACGGCGATGCGAAGTCTCATGTTGGTTGCCGGAGCTCGGAGGAGCGATGGTAGCAAGGCGGGAGCGCATTCTGCGTCCTGGTCCAAGTCTCGCAGTACCAGCCAAGGCGCGAACCTGGCGCCGTTGTTGTAGCCGGGGAGCTTCGCGTCCAGCCAATTCTTGCCCTTCTGGCCGTGCACGGGGCCAAGCTCGAGACCCATGGCTTTCAAGATCTTTCCGGCTACGGCAGCGTCAACAATCCCTTCCACCGCCACCGTCACGAACACGCCACCTGAGCTCAAGCGCCGAAAAGAGACAACTGCTGCGCGCCTTGCGGAGCCGTTCTCGGGAGGACCGCCTCGGCCATGGGAACTTTCTGCTCGTATAGAGCCATGATCTGCCGGTCGTCGCTGGCACGATGGACCTTTGTGTCCTCAGGAGTGACTTCGAGGAAGAGCACTTCTTCGGGCGCGATACCCTCGTCTGTCAGAAGATCCGCCGAATGGGTGCTCACCAGGACCTGGCGAGCGCTCTTTCTTCCGATCCGGGCCATCATCGCCGGGAGGTGACGGATGACCTCCGGATGAAGGGACAACTCGGGTTCCTCCAGAAGGAGAGGATGATCTCCGTCGAGCAGGACCCAGAGCAGGCCGAGAAGGCGGAGGGTGCCGTCGGAAAACTGTTCCTCCGTTTGCCAACCCGCCCTTGGCCGCCAGTGTTTGTACAGCCCTCGGAGATGGGGCACGCCCTTCGCGTCCCGATGAAGCTCCAGCTTCTCTAGCTGCGGCACTGCGATTTTCAGCGCGTCGGTGATCCGCCGGAGCCTCGCGTTTAAAGTCTTCTTGCTCGAGCTCGCGAGTTGCTCCAGAAAGTCACCACCATAAGGATCGCGAGCGCGTCCGACGGAACGATCGGGCTCGCGTACGAGTTGAGGGACTATGTGAAGGTAACGAACGCGTGCAAGAAATTCCTGCAGTTCACGAAAGCTCTTGTTGGCATGGAGCTGTTCGAGATGCGTCTGGGTCAGCCTTTTTTCATCTCCCTTATCTTCCGGATCCGGACGTTCCCGCAGAATTTCGTCACCGTGCTTCACGAGCTCCCGGCGAAGTATGGGCCGTTTCAGGTTGTCCTGGTTGAACTCCAAGCGGTACGTCCAGACACCGGCCGACTCCAACAAGACATCTACTTCGATCGTGATATTGGAGTAACGCCGTGCATGGAGGGACCGAATCTGGGATACTCCCCCTCTTTTCGTATCGACGGCCCACTGAAAGCCCCCTTGAGGATCGGCGATGTCTCGCAAGAAGCGGAATGCGTCCAGAAAATTGGATTTGCCGGATGCGTTCGGACCAACGAGGAAAGCGCGTCGCTCGAGGCGAACCTCGACGTTGAGAAAGTTCCGCCAGTTCTCCAGCTTGATCCGTGTGAATCGCATTGGGTGTCGCCCTGGATTCTACACGAGTACGGGAGGCAGTGAGCGGCGCGTCCTTGACTCGCGGTGCGAGGGCCCGTCGTTCCGAAGCACCACCTGTGCTGCACCCCGCCGATCGTCCGTTCGAACTGAATCTCCCGGGCGAAGAGTAGATCGTTCGATAGGCTCAACCCCAAGGCTACGATCTGCAGACCTTCGTCGTCGTCGCGGCCGCTGGCGAGGCCGAGGCCTGGTCGCAGACAACCGAGGGCGACGAGGCCAGTCGATCGTTGCGATAGCCGGAGTAACCCCTTGCCTTCGTGAGGGGTGCCGCTAAACTGTATGGATGAGAACCACGGCGCTCTGCCTGACCCTCCTTCTGGCGGCGGCCTGCGAGAAATCAGGCCGCCGCAATTCCGTATGGCTCGTGGTCAAGAACGAGAGCGGTCAGTCGCTGCAAGACTTCTCGCTGGAGCACGGCAAAGACGCCTTGCGATACCAAATATTCGACACCGGGCTCACCCATGGCGGCTGGGCCCGTGTCCCAAAGAATCAGGCGCTCGTCATGTCCTTTACCGATGGGGTGGGCGCGCGGATGACGCCGCCGCTCGATAAGGCGCTGACCCCGGACATGGTAGGAGGCGTCTTCACGATCACACTCGGTCCGGAGGGCCGCGTCGAACAGAACTTCGAGCCCATGACCGCCGCGCCCGCCGGGATCCGCCGCTCTGAGGGCTACGTTCCCTGGATCGGAGGACTGCTGGCGCTCGTCGCCGTGCTCCCGGTGGTGCTGCTGATCCGCCGCGCCGGGAGAGCAGCCGCGCGGGTCCCCTCTGCGGTCAAGCGCCTCTTCTCCAATCCCGTTCTGGAGGAAGCCGTGGCCCGCCTGGGGCTCACGCACAAGGTTTGCCCGGTGCGGATGTTCACGCTCGATCCTGCTCATCCCACCTGGTGGTGGGAGGGAACGGCGGACGGCCGCATGGTCGGCCTCCTCGACAGCGGCAGAATCTGGATAGGCGGGCCCGACGAGGCGACGCTGTGCGTCTTCGAACGGACGGCGCCTGATGCCCCTTTCGTCGGCCGCGACTTCACTGAGCGCGAGGACAATCCTCTATTGCGCGATGCGGCGACAACCGGTCTCCTGCGCGAGCTGTCGGCTGCGGTGAGCTCGGTCCAGATCCTGGGCGACGCCGTCCAAGCCGAGGTCGCCTGGAGGCGCGCAGAGGCCGAGGGGATCGTCGCCGACGCCCGCGTCCTCTCCGCGCTCAAGAGCCGCGTCGAAGAGCTGGATCCCCCGTTGGTACGCGCCGTCATGCGCGGCGACGAGCACGAGGCGTTGGCCCTCATCCGGTCCGGGGCCAGCCTCGAAGACGTGACCATCGGCTATCTCAACGCCATGACGGCGGCCGCGTCTGCGGGAAGGACGGAGCTGGTCAAGGTCCTGCTGGCCGCAGGAGCCCGGGCCCAACCGGAGTATGGGTTTCCGCTTCACGCCGCGGCGTCCGCGGGACACGCGGAGACGGTCAATGCTCTTCTCGACGCCGGCGTGGCCGTGGACGCGCTCGATGCGCCTCACGACACCGCGCTCATCATGGCCGCGATAAAAGGCCGGGAGGAGGTCGTTGCCCTCCTCCTCTCCAGGGGAGCCGACCCCAACGCCCGCAACCTGGACCGCGGCTCCGCGCTCGGCTACGCCAAGTACGAGGGGTTCACGCGGATCGTGGAAATGCTGCGCGCGGCGGGAGCGAAAGAGAAATAGCTTCACCTCCGCCACGCGCTCACGCTTCTCGAGGCGGAGAAGCGTGAAAATCCAGGACGGCAAAATCGCCGAGCGAGAGCGAGGATGAGCCGTCTAGAAGAGCGACGCGCTCCCGGTCGTCGCGGGAGCGACCGTCGGAACCATGCGCCCGTTTGTCCGCCGGCGGTGAACGGAGCCACTCTTCCGCAGGGCTACGTGAGGAGATCGACCCGATTCGAACCCACGCTTGCGAAACCCACCGATTCTCGCCAAACTCCACGCGCGTGCCCATGCGCGAAGAGTCCGGAGGGACGCCTGTTTCGGGCTCGATGCGCGACTGGACGGTCATGGATGAAGGAGAAATGATGGCCGAAGAGATCACCATCGAAGACTTCGCTCGAATCGACCTCCGGGTGGCGCGCGTCGTCGAGGCTCTCCCCATCGAGGGAGCCGATCGGCTCCTCAGGCTCGTCGTCGATCTCGGAGGCGAGACGCGGCAGCTCGTCGCGGGGATCAAGAAGACGTACGCTCCCGAGGCGCTCGTGGGAAAGCACATCATCGTCGTCGCGAACCTCAAGCCCGCAGAGCTCCGGGGGTTCGAATCCCGCGGGATGCTCCTCGCCGCCTCGACGGACGATGGCCCCGTCCTGGCGACGTTCGAGAAGGAGGTCGCGCCGGGAAACAAGGTCACGTAGTGCGTCTTTCCCTCGCGGCGCTCTTCGCCCTCGCGGCTGGCTGCGCGGACCAAGGGTGCTCGACGCCGCCGCAGCTTCGCGAGCTTTTGAAGGAGCGGCTTCCCATCGCCGAGAAGCGCTTCTCGGGAGTACTCCTCGAGCTCGGCGCACCTCAGGCGCTTCCGTTTCTCGCCGAGGGGTGGTCCTACGGCGAGCCCGCGCCCGACGGCGGTCTCTTTCGATGGGCGGTGTCCGAGCGCGTCGCGTTTCGCTTTACGAGCGAGCGCGAGGGAGCGCACCTGGGTTATTTCGAGTGCGAGCCTTTCCTCTACCCCGGAAGCCCCGCGCAGTTTCTTGGGGTCGTCGCCAATGACACCGAGCTCGCGCCGTTCGAGCTTCGGCCGGGCCGGGCGCGATACCCCGTCGAGCTTCCCCTCGTGCGCGGGGAAAACCGCATCGAGCTCCGCTTTCGCTATGCGGGGACCCCCACGCGATCTTCGAAAGAGAAACGCCCTCTCGCCGCTGCGTTCTACAGGTTCGAGGTTCCCTTCGAAGCCTGGACCGCGCGCGTCGGCCCCTTCGGCGCCATCGAGGAGGGTGTCTTCGTCCCCTCGGGCGGGACGCTGTCCTTCTTTCTCGAGCTTCCGAGGGGCGCGCGCCTGAGGCTCGGGGCGGGCTCCGAGGGGCCGGCTCCCCTAAGGGCTCCAGTGGGTGCCGAGGTCACCGTGACGGTCGCCGCGGAGGAGCGGGAGATCTGGAGCGAGCGTTTCGCCCTCTCGAGGATCGGCGGTGAGACGTGGGAGAGGGAGCTGCCCGGAGCCCCCGACTCTCCCGTCGAGGTGACGTTCCAGGTGGGGAGCCACGACCTCCTCCTCCGCCCCGAGATTCTGGCGCCGCGCGTGAACGAAGCGCCGGAGCGGAAGCATCGCCCGGAGAAGTCCCCGAACATCGTCGTCATCGTCCTCGATGGAGCGAGCGCGTCGCGGATGGGTCTCTACCGTGGCGAGGATGGCGCGACCCCGGTCATCGACGCGCTCGGCCGCGAGAGCGTCGTCTTCGACTCCGCCGTGAGCCAGGCGGTTTACACGATTGCGTCGATCGGCTCCCTTCTCACCGGGCAGTACCCCGACCGGCATCAAAGCGTGTCGTTCGCGGATCGGCTGCGTGACGACGTCGTCACTCTTCCCTCCATCCTCGGCCGCGGCGGCTACCGCACGGCGGCGTTCGCGGGAAACGCGGTCGTGTCGAAGACTTTCGGGCTCGATCGCGGCTACGAAAGATTCGTGCCGGTGTGGGAGGGCGAAGCCTACACCGGGCACGGCGATTCCGTCGTGAGAGAGCTCGGGAGCTGGCTCGATGCGCGTCCCGAAGAGCCGTTCTTCGCGTACGTCCATCTGCGCGAGCCGCACTTTCCGTACAACCCGCCGCCGCCTTTCGACGGGCCTGTCTTTCCCGACTCTCCCTTCCCCCGTGGCCTCGAGGACGCGGCCGTCGTGGAAGAGCTCAACCGACAGGCTGCAGTCGGCGAGCTTCCTTCCCCGGAGGTACTCGCCCGCGTGAGAGGCCTCTACCTCGGAAACCTCGCCTACGCCGATTCACTCGTGGGTGAGATCATGGGCAAGCTTGGACCGGAGACGACCGTCATCCTGACCGCCGATCATGGCGAGGCGCTCTTCGAGCACGAGTATCTCGGCCACAACACGCAGCTCTACGAAGAGAGCATCCGCATCCCGCTCCTGATCCGGGCTCCGGGTTTCGCGCCCCGGCGCGTCTCCGATCTCGTGGAGCTCATCGACCTCGCGCCGACAATCGTCGATCTCGCGGGTCTCGCGGACGTACCCGAGGCGGCGCGTTTCCAGGGGCGAAGCCTCGTTCCCGCTCTCGATGGGAAGCCGCTTCCGGAGAAGCTCGCCTTCAGCCGCACGCTCTGGGCGAAGCCTCGCTACTCGGTTCGGAGCGAGCGCTTCAAGCTCATCTGGGACAGCCGCACCGGTGCTACGGAGCTGTACGACCTCGAGAACGACCCCGACGAGCGAGCGCCCTTCACGAATCCCGTTCTGGAAGCGTATCTGAAACAGGAGCTCTTCCTCTGGTATCGGGAGCAGGAGCGGCTCAAGGCGGTCGACCCCTCGCCGGACGACGCCTTCCTGTCGGAGGAGGAGCGCCGGGAGCTCGAGTCGCTCAACTACCTCGATCACCTGCCGAAGAGGGAGCCGCCGTGATCGACTCCCACGCCCACCTCGAGATGGAGGCGTTCGACCCCGACCGGGAGGAAGTGCTCGCCCGCGCGCGCGCGGCCGGGATCGAACGCATCCTTTCGCTCGCGATGATGGACGAGAGCGACTCCTATCGAAAGGCGTTTCCTCTCGTGGACGCCCACGAGGACCTGGTGACGGCCGTCGGCTGCCATCCTCACGAGGCGAAGATCTTCGACGCGCGGGGCGGAGAGGACTTCCTGAAGGGCGTCGCGGGGGAGCCGCGCGTTCTCGCCATCGGAGAGGTCGGCCTCGACTACCACTACAACCTGTCGCCGCCCGACGTGCAGCGCGACGTCTTCCGGAGGCAGATCCGGGTGGCGCTGGAGCTCTCCCTTCCCCTCATCATCCACCACCGCGAGGCGGAGTCCGACCTCCTCCAGATCCTCGACGAGGAGCGAGTGAGCAAGGGAATCCTGCACTCCTTCACCTCGAATCTCGCGACCGCCGAGCGGGCGATCGAGATGGGGCTTCTCGTTTCCTTTTCGGGTATCCTGACGTTCAAGAACGCGGCCCCTCTGCGCGAGGTGGCGCGCCGTCTCCCTCTGGACCGGCTCCTCGTCGAAAGCGACTGCCCCTATCTCGCTCCCGTTCCCCACCGCGGCAAGCGCAACGAGCCGGCCTTCGTGCGCGATACGCTCCGGTGCCTCGCCGAAGTGAAGGGGCTCGACCCCCTCGACGTCGAACGAGCGACGGATGAGAACTTCCGGCGCTTCTTTACTTTGGCCTGACATTGCCCGAGGGGTGCTTTTCCGTAATAATGGGGGGCCAATGACGTCCGAGAGCTCGTTCGACATCGTGTGCAAGGTGGACCTCCAGGAAGTCCGCAACGCCATCCAGCACGCGATGAAGGAGATCCAGACGCGATTCGACCTCAAGGGCACCGGCACCGAGATCGAGCTCATCGACGACGGTGCTTCGATCGAGATTCGATCCTCCGAGGAACTGAAGCTCAGGAACGGAAAGGACGTCCTGGAGTCGAAGCTGGTGAAACGGGGTGTTCCCCTGAAGGCGCTTTCGGAGGGGAACATCGAGTCCGCCCTCGGGGGCACGGTGCGCCAGAAGATCGAGCTCCAGGCGGGCATCTCCATGGAAAAGGCGAGGGAGATCGTGAAGCTGGTGAAGAACACCAAGCGGAAGGTGCAGGCCGCGATCCAGGGGGATCAGGTGCGGGTGAGCGGGAAGAACAAGGACGATCTCCAGTCGGTGATATCGCTCCTGAAGGAGTCCGAGCTCGGTATCGCCATGCAGTTCACCAACTACCGGTAGCCGATTCAGAAAGACCCCAAAAGGATGCACGCACCGGAAACCAAGTTGCCCCTTGCGGCGCCTACGCTGTCTCTCGAGAACATCTTCAACGAGATTCAGGACGAGCTGGACGCGGTCGAGAAGATCATTCGAGAGAAGGTTCAGAGCCACCTCGGCCTCGTCGAATCCTCGAGCCGCTACATCTACCGGAGTGGAGGGAAGAGGGTCCGTCCCGCGCTCCTGCTCCTTTCCGCGAAGGCGTGCGGCTACCGGGGCGACAGGGGCCCGAGCTACGCGGCGGTGACGGAGTTCATCCACACCGCGACCCTGGTCCACGACGACATCGTCGACGGGGCCACCACCCGGCGCGGGCAGCAATCGGTGAACGCCCTCCTGGGGAACGACTTCACCGTTCTCCTGGGCGACTTCCTCTACATCCGATCGATCGCGCTCGCGATCGAGGCGGGAAGCCTTCCGATGCTCGAAGTCATCTGCGAGATCACGCTCCGGATGATCGAGGGCATGATCCTGGAGCTCACCCGGGGCGGCGCCGTCGACCTGACGGAAGAGGAGCACCTCGACATCCTGAGGCGCAAGACCGCGTATCTGTTCTTCGGCTGTGCTTCGATGGGAGGGATGCTCGGCGAGGCCCCGCCCGAGACGGTGAAAGCGCTCGGCGACTACGGCATGAACCTCGGGATGGCGTTCCAGGTCGCGGACGACCTCCTGGATTTCACCGCCGACGAGAAGGTGCTGGGAAAGCCGGTGCTCTCCGACCTCAAAGAGGGCCACGTGACCCTTCCCATCATCTACGCGCTCGTCGCTGAGCCCCGGGCGCTTCCGACGGTGCAGTCGGTTCTCGAGCGCGGAGCGATCGACGACGTGAGCCGCAAGGAGATCCTCGATCTCGTCCGGCGAACGCGTGCTCTCGAGCGGGCCCGAAGCGTCGCCTATGAGTACGCGCGGGACGCGCAGGCGGCGCTCGAGGTCCTTCCCGAGTCTTCGTACAAGGACACCCTCGCGACTCTCGCGTACTTCACCATCGATCGAAACCGATAGTTCGTGAAGCGGTACGCCCACCGCCCCATCCCTCCGTACCGGCACCTTCCCGGCACGACCCCTCACCCCGAGCGCAGTCCGGAAGGACATATGCGTGGCGCCGAGGAGCCTCCCGTGCTTCCGCTGACGCAACACGGCTGGGCCGGAAACGAGGACTATCTTTTCGGAATCGATCTCTTCAACGCGGGCTACTTCTGGGAGGCACATGCCTCCTGGGAGCGCCTCTGGGCTCATCCGGAGATCTCACCCGAGGTCCGGCGCTTCCTCCAGGCGATGGTGCAGACGGCGGCGGCGTGTCTCAAGGCCCGGATGGGCGAGAAAGCGGGAGCGCGGAAGCTCCTCGATCGCGCGCGGCTCGAGAGCTTCGAGGGGTGCGTGCTCGGCGTCGACGCCCACGCTCTCGCGCGGGAGGCGAGGAAGTTCGTCGAGGGAGAGGGAGAGCCGCCCACCGTCGAGCTCGCCCACTGACGCGTGCTATACTCCGAAAAATCGCTCCCGGACTCATGCTCAAGCCCCGCATTCTCGTCGTCGACGACGAAGAGCCGATTCGGAAGACCCTGCGCATGGCGCTCGAGTACGAGGGCTTCGACGTCTTCGAGGCCTCTTCGGGACAGGAAGCGCTCGCGCTCCTCGAGCGGGAGCCCGCGGACCTCGTCTTTCTCGACATCAAGATGCCGGGCATGGACGGGCTCGAGGTGCTCGAGAAGATCGCGGAGAAACCGGGGGCCCCGCCGGTCATCATGGTGAGCGGCCATGGAAACATCCAGACCGCGGTCACCGCGACGAAGCTCGGGGCCTTCGACTTCATCGAGAAGCCGCTCGAAACGGAGAGAGTCCTCCTCGCCGTGCGAAACGCTCTCGACCGCCGGGAGCTCCAGGAGGAAGTGGGGAGGCTTCGGCGGAAGGTCGAAAAGCGCTACCAGATGGTGGGCTCGTCCACGGCCCTCGAGAGAGTGCGCGAGGCCATCGAGCGCTCGGCCCCCACCAACGCGACCGTTCTCATCACGGGTGAGTCGGGAACGGGAAAAGAGCTCGTGGCCCGCGCGATCCACGCGACGAGCCAGCGTGCGCGAGGGCCGTTCGTGCAGGTGAACTGCGCCGCCATCCCCGAGGACCTCATCGAGAGCGAGCTCTTCGGGCACGAGAAGGGCTCCTTCACCGGGGCCACCGCGAAGCAGATCGGGAAGTTCGAGCAGGCGCACCGGGGAACGATCTTCCTCGACGAAGTCGGCGACATGAGCGCCCGCACCCAGGCGAAAGTGCTCCGCGTCCTCCAGGAGGGCGAGGTCGAGCGCGTCGGCTCTCCGAGCACGATCAAGGTCGACGTGCGGGTCATCGCCGCGACCAACAAGGACTTGAAGGAAGAGATCGAGGCCGGGAATTTCCGCGAGGATCTGTTCTTCCGCCTCTCGGTCATTCCCATCCACACCCCCGCGCTCCGGGAGAGGCGCGAGGACGTCGAGCCCCTCATCGCCCACTTCGTGCAGACGTTCGCGAGCGAAGACAACCTGAGGCCCCGGAGCTTCACCGCGGAGGCGCGGGAGAAGCTCGCCGCCTCTGCGTGGAAGGGAAACGTCCGCGAGCTTCGCAATACCATCGAGCGGCTCCTCATCATGGCGCCGGGGGAGACCATCGGAGCGGCCGACCTCCCCGATGCCATCCGCTACGGCGAGGAGGCCCCGGTGGAGGGCGAGGGGGCGGGAACGCTCAAGGAGTTCAAGGAGGCGAGCGAGAGGTCGTTCCTCGTCGGAAAGCTCCGCGAGAACGGCTGGAACATCTCCCAGACCGCTCAGGTCATCGGAACCCCGCGCAGCAATCTCTACAAGAAGCTCGAGCAGTACAAGATCTCGCAGGAAAAGGACGGTTGAAAGTGCTTCGGCGACGCGCGCATAATGCGGTAGCCTGCTCGAGCCGGTCAGATGGTCGCTGGCTCTCCCGAGGGCTTCGGTCCCCGGGAAGCGAGAGGAAAGTCCGAACTCCACAGGGCGGTGTGCTGGCTAACGGCCAGTCCGGGTAACCGGAAGGAAAGTGCCACAGAAAACATACCGCCGCTTCCCGAGAAGCGGTAAGGGTGAAAAGGTGCGGTAAGAGCGCACCGCTTGGGTGGCGACATCCAAGGCACGGCAAACCCCACACGGAGCAAGACCAAATAGGGAAGCGTTCGAGGGCGGCCCGTCCGAAGCTTCCGGGTAGGTCGCTCGACCGGACGAGCAATCGTCCCGGCTAGAGAAATGATCATCGCCTCTCGCGGGGCGACTCGCGGGGGGAACAGAATTCGGCTTACGCCCGGCTCGAGCAGGTTTGAAAGACTCTACTCCTTCTTCCGGCCGAAGAGCTTCTTCAGCGCCCCGCCCTGGGCGCCGCGCTTCCCTAGCTTCTCCTGGAGCTCCTGGTTCTCGGGATCGTAGGTCGCGGCCTGCTCGTACATCTTCTGGGCCCGGGTCCCCATGCCCTCGGCAACATAGATGTCTCCGAGCCCCGCGTAGGATTCGGCGTCGAACTGGTCGAGCTTGAGCGCGAGGCGATACTGCTCCTCCGCCTCCCGCAGCCACTTGGGGTTCTTCATCAGCGCCTGCGCAAGGAGCTTGTGGTAGTTCTTCTTGGGGAAGAGACGCACGGCCTCCCGCAGGCACTGGATGGCGTCGAAGAAGTGCATCTCGTCGAAGTGGCGCTTTCCTTCCTTGTAACGCTCCTCGGCAGCGCGCTTGCGGGCGGCTTCGTTCGCCTCCTCGGACGTAGGCGTGCCGCCGACCGCGGCGACAGCAGCCGGGCCCTCCGCCCGGATCTTCGCGTCGTAGCGGTTGCGCTCGAAGGGGCTCGAGAGCGACTGATAGGCGTCGGTGATTTTTCCGAAGAGCTCTTCGAGCAGTCCGTGCACGTCCCGGAGGTGAGGCGAGTGATGGCGGTCCGGGTGGTACTTCTTCGCCATCGCGTAATACGCCTTCTTCACCTCCTGGTCGTTCGCGGTGATGGTGATTCCCAGGAGGTCGTAGAGCGTGGCCCCGCGAAGAGAGGCGTGCTTCTCGATGATGTCCTCGCGCACCGCGATCTCCTCCGGGCTTGGCCCCGAGGGCTCCGCCGGGGGCTCGGTCTTCGGCTTTCCCGCCTGGACCTCGGGCCGCGGGATCTCGACCCGCGGTGCCGAAGGAGGCGGTGGGGGAGAGGGAGGCGGAGGGCGGTAGGCGGGAGCCTCCGGCCGGGGAGGAGGAGCGGCGGCGGCCGCCTTGACCACTTCTTCCGGAAGCGGCGCCGGCCCGCCTTTCGGCTCGATGACTCCCGCGGAAACGAGGCCGTAGATGCAGCGCAGAGTCTGCTCCTCGCCGATGGGGGAGATCGAGAGGATGTCCGAGATCGAGCTCAGTCCGTCGACGCGCGAGAGAATGAAGTACTCCGACTGGGAGAGGGTGCTCATCTTCTGATAAAGCAGAAGAGGATCCTCGGTGGTCTGGAGAACGCGGCCCGGGTCCCCGAGCGCCCGGCGCACCTTCTCCATGTCGTCCATCCGCCTCGTGCCCTCGAGGATGATGTCGGCGGTCGAGAGGTTCAGCACGATGTCCTCGTCGACGGGGCTCTCGTGCTGCTCGAAGCGGTACTCTCCCGTTTTCCAACTGAAGAGAGAGTAGATGATGGCCTGGATCTGCTCCACCACCTTCGCTTCCATCTGCTCGGGAGTCGCGAAGCCGAGCTCCACCAGAGTCCGGCCGAAGCGGTTTCCCGTCTCCCTCATCACCTTCGAGGCTTTTTCGAAGTCGGCCCGGTCGATGAGCTGCTGGCGGATGAGGAACTCGCCGAGCCGGTCGGTCTCGACGTCCGAGTTCGCGAAGATCATCGAGCCCTTGCGGAAGTAGATCCGCTTGCTCGTCTTCTCCTGGGCCAGGTGGAGGATCCCGCTCCTGCGGTCGACGTAGAGCTGCCTGATTACGTCGCCGAGTGCCTCGCGGGTGAGCTCGCCCTGCAATTTTCGATGTGCTCCAGGATGAGACGGCTCCGCCTCAGGGCGGATTCGGAGTGAAACCGGTAACTGCTTACATGGTAACACATGCGGGAGGGGACTCGCGAGGCTTGGCCGCGGTTGACGGCCCGAGAGGCCGCCCCCTAAACTGAACCGATTTCGAGAAAGGCGGCCTGTTTGACCTCGTATCTGGTGACGGGTGGAGCCGGTTTCATCGGCTCGCACCTCGTTCGGTTCCTCCTCGACCGCGGCGCGCGCGTGCGAGTCTTCGACAATTTCTCGACGGGCAAGCCCGAGAACCTCTCCGAGGTGGAAGGACGGATCGAGATCCTGGAAGGAAGCCTCTCGTTCGAGAAAGACGTCGAGGCCGCGGTCGAGGGAATGGACTTCGTTCTCCACCAGGCCGCCATTCCCTCGGTCCCCCGCTCCGTCGAGTTCCCTCTCGAGTCCCACGAGTCGAACGCGACCGGGACCTTGCGCCTTCTGCGATGCGCCGCCGCCGCGGGCGTCAGGCGGCTGGTTTATGCTTCCTCCTCTTCCGTTTACGGCGCGAATCCGACGCTTCCGAAGGTGGAGTCGATGCCGACCGAGCCCCTGTCGCCTTATGCCGTCTCCAAGCTCTCTGGCGAGCAGTACGCGGTCGTGTTCCATCGCCTCTACGGCCTCGAGACCGTGAGCCTCCGGTATTTCAACGTGTTCGGTCCCCGTCAGGATCCCAACTCCCCTTACTCGGGTGTGGTGAGCCGGTTCATCGACGCCATCCAATCCAACACGCCCCCGACGATTCACGGAGACGGCGAGCAGACCCGCGACTTCACGTACGTCGAGAACGTCGCGCGGGCGAACTTCGCGGCCACCGAGAGACCGGAAGCCGCAGGCTCCGTCTACAACATCGGCTGCGCTACCCGGGTTTCGGTGAACGAGCTCTGGCGCGTCATGGCGGAGCTCTCGGGGTCGGAGATGGAGCCCCGCTATGCCCCCTCTCGTTCGGGCGACGTGCCCCACTCGCTCGCCGATATCGGTCGGGCACGGATAGACCTGGCGTACGAGCCGTCCGTCGACTTGCGGGAGGGGCTTCGCCGCACTCTTTCTTACTACGGAATCCTCAGCGACCCGGTCGCCACGGGCTTTCGCTCCTGATGCCCCCCTCGCTCTCGAGAGCCATGAAAACGACCGCATCGTGGCTCCTTCTGTCCCTCGCGGTCTGGGGAGCGGTTCTGTGGCTCTTCGGATTCTCGCGCCTCGGGCCTCTTCCCGAGGTCGTCTCCGCCGTCGCGGCGGCTTCAGATGTCATCGAGGCGCCTCTGGACGAGAGCCTTCTCACGATTCCCGATCGATTCGGGAGCGGGGACACGCTCTCGAGCGTTCTTTCCAGAAACGGGTTCGACGCTCTCGAGGTCCACGAGATGGGACGCGCTCTCGCGGCCGTGATGGACGTGCGCCGCCTCCACCGGGGCGACGAGGTCGAGATCCGCTTCGGGAGCGAAGGCGCCGATTCGGTCGTCGTCCACCACGGGGAATTGGAGCGGGTCTTTCTCCTGCGCTCGGACCTGGGATGGCACTCCGAGCGAACCGCGGTCGATCTCGAAAGGCGAGAGTTCGCGCTGTCGGGGACCCTCGAGGACAACCTGTTTCTCAGCGTGGCGCGGCTGGGAGAGGAGGCGTCTCTCACGGTCTTTTTCGCGAACGTATTCTCCTGGGACTTCGATTTTCACACCCAGAGCCGGGAGGGCGACCGGTTCACTCTCATCGTGGACAAGCTCTACCGGGAGGGCGAGTTCGTGGGCTACGGCGACCTGAAGGCCGCTCGCTACGTCAGCAACCTCGATGGCGAGCGCGTCTTCAGCGCGTTTCTTTACCACGACCCGACGGGACGCCGCGACTACTACGACGCCGACGGCAAGTCCCTCAAAAAAGCTTTTCTCCGCGCACCCGTCGAGTTCGATCGCATCAGCTCGGGTTTCTCCTACAGCCGCCTTCACCCCGTTCATCGGCGGAGGATGCCGCATCTCGGCGTCGACTACGCGGCGAGGAAAGGCACCCCCGTGTACTCGGTGGCGTCGGGAGTGGTCACGGACCGGGGCTTTCGAGGCGGCGGGGGGAACACGGTCACCGTCCAGCACCAGATGGGCTACACGTCGAAGTACCTCCACCTGTCGCGGTTCGCGAAGGGCGTCGCCGTCGGGACCCGGGTCGCGCAGAAAGAGGTCATTGGTTACGTCGGCGACACCGGTACGGCAACCGCCCTCCATCTGGACTTCCGCCTGCTTCGCAATGGAAAGCCGGTGAATCCCCTCACGCAGATTTTTCCTCCGGGCCCGCCGGTTCCAGTGGAGTTTCGCGCCGAGTTCGACGCCAGGAAGACCGCTCTCGAAATGAGGCTCGTGATGGTGGAGAGAAGAGTGGGCCTGACCGCGACCGATTGAGTTATCGGTCCCGGGAGGCGGTTCTCTCCAGGTCCGCTTCCCACGCAGTCTGGAGCTCCTGGTAGTCGAGCCCCACCACCTTCTTGAGAGCGTCGTTCATGGTGTGGCGCTCGCCCAAAAGCTCCAGCAACCGGAGAAGCGCCGCGCGGCCCTTGCGCGCCTCGAGGTACTCTGTCGCCGCGAGAGCTTCGGAATAGGCGAGAAGGGCTTTCTCCTTCGAGTAATTCAGGAGCGCACCCTCGAGGCTCCAGAGCGGCAGGAGCCCGCCTTCGGCTCGCGCCGCCCGCAGGCGCGGGTAGGGGTCGATCCGTTCGCTTCCCTCGTGGAGCTGCGCGAGCCCTTCGTGAAACCACGAGGGGCAGTTCCCGGAGGTCATGGCGTTCACGAAGCTGTGCGTGAGCTCGTGCCGGAGGACGCGGCGAAGCTTGGGCGTCATCTCCGTGAGCCCCTCCACCGGAATCCGGATCTCGCCGTCGTTCAGCCCCGAGGCCCAGCTCGGGGCGTCGGTCACATCGAGAAACTCCCGGTTCATGTAGAGGGTGACGTTGACCGGCGTGCGCGGAGTGAAGCGCAGAGCCCGGGCGAGGTCGTAATGCTCCTCTTCGAGCGCCGCCGCGACGATGCGGCCAATAACCTCGTTCACCTGCCCGTCGTACCGGATGAGAAAGTGGGGATGGGAAACTTCTTCGAAGTTGATGTCCTCGTTGTTCTCCCGGAGGGCCTTTTTGAGCTTGTAGAGAATGCCCGGCTCCGGCTGGATGGCGAATGCCGCCTGCCACTCCCGAATCGCGAGAGGATGCCGCCCCATCCGGTAGTAGGCATCGCCCAGCCCGTCCCGCGCACGGAAATCTTCGGGCGCGATCCTCTTCGCCTGCTCGAACTGGGCCCGGGCGGCGTCGAGATCGCCGCGCGCGAGATAGAGAGCTCCGAGCTCGATGCGGGCGTCGAGGGCGGCGGGCTCGCTTTCGAGCGCCGTTCGGTACTGCGCGACCGCCTGGTCGACGTTGCCCTCCCGCGCTGATTGCCGGGCGGCATCGACCGATTCCGCGACGACCTGGTTGCGGAACCCGGACGACTCCCCTTCGGGGGCGCTTGCCTCCGTCGCGCCCTCCACCTTTTCGAGCAGCTTGCGCGGAAAGCCGAACGTGCTCCCGTTTCTCGCGTAGAGGATTTGCTCTCCCTCCTCCCAGTACCGGTCGACGGCGATGCGCCGGCCGTTCGTAAGGTAGAGGACCGTCTCGGACGCGCCGGTCTCGACGGCGACGGCAGCGATCAGAAGGACGAGCGCGGAGGACTTCATGCGAGGCCGAGGTTACCGGAGAAAGCGAGAAACGGCGACGGGCGCGGCGTCTCCGGCACGGACGCCGCCCGGAAGGGAGGCTTTTGCCTGCTCAGCGTCGGCGCGGGAATCGTAGAGGCCCCAGATCACTCGGTAGCAGCTCCGGCCTTCGACCGAGGTCGGCAACACGTAGATCTCTCTCGCGCCGCCGGCATTCGCCACGAGGCGGCCGGCATTCTCTTCGTTGCAGTAGATGCCGAGCGCGAGCGTGAACTTGTCGGCGCCGCTCGCCGCGATCTCACTTTGAAAGGCGCGTGCCGCCGCGGGGAGATTTCCGCCCTGGAGAAGGGCGCGCGCGTCACCCCCCCCGCCCGCGGGTCTCGTGGGCGCCGCCGTCGGCGGGGGTTTCGGCGCGGCGATCGGGGAGGGAGCCGGATCGGGCGGCTTCGTCGTCGGAGTCGCGCGGGGCGGGGTTGCCGCGCCCGCGGGAGGCGCGGCCGTGCTCGTGGCCGGGGTCGTCCCTGCCGCTGAAACGCGGGCCCTCGGGTCCGCGGACGGAGCGGTCGTCGTCGCGGGCGAAGTGGATCCCGAAGGAGAAGGGGTCGAGCCCCGCGCGGACGCGCTTCCCGGCGGAGGCGCCGGTGCGGGAGAGGGCGGGGGAGCCGTCGTCGTCACTGCCGGGGCTTGCGTGCGGGCGCTTTCGCCGGGTTCTTTGCTTCCGCCGACGAGCGGCCAGACGAAGTAATAAAGGGCGAAGCCGGCACCAGCGGCGAGCGCCGCCACCGCAGCCCATTTCACGATGCCGGAGACGCTCGGCCCCGCCCCGCGGCCGCCTCCGCCGCCTTTCCGACCCTTCGGTCGTGGCGCGTTTCTTCCGTGGGCATCGCCCGCGGGCTCCGGCTCGTCGATGAGAAGCTCGGAAGCCGTGCCTCGCGCCGGCTCGCGCGCGGGGGGCGCCTTGCGAGCGGAGCCTCCTCTCTTCGGGGGAGCGGGAGCCGAATCGAACACCGTCCTCTCGCTTTCTTCCGCCGGCGGCGCGTTCTTCACGACGGCGGCCTGGAAAATCGTGTCGTAGCTCATCGAGTCCGAGGACGAGGGTGCCTCGGGAATGCTCATGGTCTCGTTTCCGAAGCTCGGCCGCGGAGGGGGAGGGAAGGAAAAATTGTCCTCTCCACTCGGAAACGAAAACGCATCCTCGCGCGCGGCAACCGCGGCCCCGCCCCCGCCGGAGAGGGCCCCGGCCACGAGAGCGGCCGCAAGTACTTTCGCGACCTCGAACTCTCCGAGTCCCGAAACCGCACCGATCTGTTTGACGGTCTTGACTCCGTCGGCAAGCTTGAGCACCTGCGCCGCCGCGGGCTCCGGCTCGGTTTCGCTGAGGAACTGGGAGAGGGACGCGGTGGGCGCCAGAACGGCATCGAGAGAGCCGAGCTGGCGCAGCACCCAATCGCGGTCCTGCACCCGGCGGATGCTCGCGAACAGAAGGCGAGACGTCGAGAGCTCCAGATCGATCGCCCCTTTGGGGAGCGACTTGGTCGCGAACTGGTACGTCCCCTCTTTCCAGGTGTAGAGGTCGGTGAGGATTTTCTCCACCTTGATGCGGGCCGCCTCGGCGAGCTCACGCTGCGAGATGTAGCCGAGCTCGGTCAGCACTTTCGCAAGGGGATTGCCGGGAGAGACACGCGCCTGCGCCACCTGCATCTGATCGGGGCCGAGCTTTCCCTCCTCGACGAGGATCGAGGCGAGCTGGTCCTTGGGGTCGTTGGATGCGGCGAACAGGATCTGGCCGTCGCGGAAATAGACCGCTTTCTGCAGGGGAGCGCGCTCGAGCTTGAGAGAGCCCGTCACCGCTCCTCGATGGAGCTCGAGGAGAAGGTCGAGCGCGGGCTTCCGGCTCAGATTCCCGCTTTCTCTATCTTCCATCAGACCTGCTTCTGAACCTCAGTCGCTGGGCGCGAAGCGGAGGAAGGACGGTGGAACCTCAACCACTACTTTAAATACTACCACAAAGTCCGCTCTCGGCTTCGTCCGCGGGCACCGAGCGCGTGAGGTGTCCGGGTGACAGAGCGGCGTCAACGCGACGTGACACCGTTAAGCCAATGAAGCGCGCCGCGTTGCCCGCAGTGTCGTTCTCCGCTGTCAACGGTCGTTGACACTCGCGGCAAGGTTCGGTGTGCGTGAGAACGACGGCTCACTCGCTAAATGCCTGCGCGCTGGAACCTTCATCGATTCTGGTGATGTCGATCGCCGATTGGCCCGCCCTTTGCCTTGGTCGCTTCTCGAGCTCGGAGAAAGGAGGTCTGAAGACAAAACGTTCGAAGTCCCAGTCGGGCGCGGGAAGCGGGGCGCTTCGGTGTCGGCACGCGGGAGCGCGCGCGGCTCGATGTCCGGCGAAAGGACCAGAGGAGAAGGTCGTGCTCCCGGTCCGATCGTTCTCGGAAAACCATCATCCACGAAAAGGAGAAGTATCGAAATGAAGAACGCATTCTTGCTCTCGTCTCTCTTGGGCCTTGCCTTCGTCTCGGGGGCGAGCGCCGCCGGTCAATCGGAGAAGAAGCCGTCGTCCGCGGGGGAGCTCCAGGTCGATATCAACTCGGCCGGAGTCTCCGAGCTCGCGAAGCTTCCCGGGATCGGCGAGCAGTTGGCGAAGCGCATCGTCGCCTATCGCGAGGAGAACGGTCCCTTCGAGAAGGCGGAGGAGCTCATGAATGTCCGCGGCATCGGCGAGAAGAGCTTCCTCAAGCTGCAGCGTCACATCACCGTCGGTCCCGAGAAGGACAAGCGGAAGAAGTGAGGACGGCGGCGATGGAAGCGGCACCGCTTCCGGAGCGGGGCCGGCGGGAAAGAAGCCCCGCCGGCTCCTTCGCCCGTCTTCGGGCGGAATCCGGACACGGGCTTCTGGACATGCTGGTGGCCGTGAGCATCTCGCTCATCGTAATCGCGGCCGCGATTCCGAGAGCCCAGTCGATGGTGCACGAATCGCGGCTGCGCGGAGCGGCCTTCTACCTGCGCGGCCTCCTACGGCAGGTGAGAGTGACGGCGGCCGCGAAGGCCTGCTACATGGGAGTGGTCTTCGACGAGGTTTCGGGTGACCCGGTGTTCTCGATCCACGCGGACGGGAACGGAAACGGGATCCGGCGCGCGGACGTCGTGAGCGGCGCCGACCCTCGGCTTCGCGAGCCGTATCGTCTCAGCGAGACGTTTCCCGGCGTGCGGTACGGAAGTCTTCCCGCGGGCGCGAAGGAGCCGTTTCTGCGCGGCCTTCAAATCGGCAGGAGCCACATCGTCTCCTTCTCTCCTCTCGGCTCGTCCACGACCGGCACGCTCTATCTCAGCAACGACTACGGCCTCGTCTACGCCGTCGTCATCTTCGGCTCGACGGGCCGCGTCCGCGTGGCCCGCTACCGCGGAGGCGGCAAATGGCAGGCGATGTGAACGACCAGGCCGACCATCCCTTGTCCCCTTTTTACCAGAATCGAAAATGAGGAGTCATGTCATGAATGTCAATTTCCAGGAACCGAAATACAAGAAGGACGGTAAGATCCTCGCCTTCGCCGACATCGACGTCGGAGGCGGAGTCATCGTGAAGGGGTTCCGCGTCACGCGCGGGGAGAACGGCCTCTTCGCGTCCGTTCCCTCCAAGAGCTTCGTCGTCGCGGGCGAGACCCGGTACGTCCCCCAGGTTTTGTTCTTGAGCCAGGATCGAAGGACGCAGTTTCTCGACGCCGTCCTCGAAGCCTATCGGAAATGGGAAGAGGGACGATCGGGGACCGTGACGGCCGACAGCTCACATCCTCCAGCGGATGAACTCGTCGAGTGAGGTGACCCCGGCGGAAACCTCCTTGAGGCATCTCTGCCGCAGGGGCTCCATGCCCGCTCCTCGAGCGATGGCCTCGATCTCGGCGAGGGTCGGGCCGGAGGCGAGCTTCTCCCGGAACTGCGGATCGACGACGATGAGCTCGAAAAGCCCCTTGCGGCGGCGGTATCCGAGGCGATGGCAGTGGTTGCAGCCGCGGCCCTTGTAGAGCCTCAAGGTCTTCGCCTCCTTCGCGCTGATCCCGTAGGTGCCGAGCTTCTGGGGATCCGCCTGGCTTCCTTCGTCGCGGCAGTGCGGGCAGATCCGGCGCACGAGCCTCTGGTTGAGGATGAGCGAGAGGCTGCGCGCGAGTAGAGACGCCGGAACTCCGAGCTCGAGGAAACGATAGATGGACTCGGCGGCCCCGAAGGCGGGAAAGGTGGTGACGACGAGGAGCGTCGTCGCGAGCTGGCAGGCGAGGTTCGCGGTCGCCCGATCGTTGAGCTCGAGGAGGAAGACCACATCGGGCCTGATGCTCGCGACCGAGCGCAGGGCGGCGGCGAAATCGATCCCCTTGTCCTGGTTCACCTCCATCTGGTGGACGTAGGGCACCTCCCACTGGATGGAGCGTTCGATGCTCACGACGCGCCTCTCCGACTTCGCCACTTGATCCATCAGCGAATAGGACGTGGTCATGGCTCCGTTATAGGGAGGGGAGGTCACCATGACCAGGCCCGAGGGAGCGTCGAGTGCGCGCACGAGGAACAGTTGATCCGCCGGGGTCAGACCGAGGGCGGTGAAGTTCTTGAGGAAGAAGCGGCGGTCGACGAGCTTGATGGTGACGCTCGTTCCCATCCGCGTGGGGAGCGTCGTCACCAGGAGGTCGAAGTCGTGGCCCTCGAGCTCGAGATGGGCCCGGCCTCTCTGGGGCAGGTCTTCGTGCCTCGGGTCCAGGCTGAACACTTCCTGGATCCGCCGGAGGAGCGGAACGAGGGCATCGGTCGAAAGCGGCTTCACCTTATAGAACAGGCCGTCGATGCGAAGCTTGATCGAGAGGTCTGTCGCTGACGGCTCGAGGTGGACGTCGGATGCCCCTTTGCGCGCGGCAAGCGTGAGCAGGTACTCGAGGAGCTGCGCCGGGTTGCCCGTCGCGGACTGAGGAGCGGGGGTGAGCTCAAGACCCTGGGAATCGACCAGCGGCTGGTACCCCTGGTATTTCAGGGCATCGTCGATGTCCTGCTGTGTGACCCAGCCCTTCTGGATGAGGATCTTTCCGAGAAGCCCCCCGGTGCGCTCCTGCTCGCGAAGGGCCTGGAGGAGCTGCGGGGTCTTGAGCTTCTGGTTGCGGATGAGGATCTCGCCGAGCCGATCCAGGCTGCGCTCCAGCATGGAGACTTCGTCTTTGAGCGAGCCCGGGGCGGAGGCCCAGAAACGGCGCTTGTAGTCGTCGTCGGCGGGGCAGAAGCAGTGGAGGCAGAAGGGGCAGAGCTTCGACGGGTGCTTCGGGTCGCAACTGCACCAGACGGCTTCGACGGCCTCGAAGTCGTTCAGGCAATTCCAGCAGCGTACGGAGTAGATCTCGGCGCTCATGCCCCGACTGTTGCTTTCTCGAGTGAGCAACGACGAATTCTCTGTTAAGTTGCTCCTCAGTATAAGGGTCCTCCCCCTCGGGTTCAACCATCCCCCGGGCGCCTGCGGCGGGGAGCGCCTTTATTTCTAACAGGATAGGTCGCTTTCCTGATTGAAGACGTGCGCGCCGGCGCGAGATTGACACCCCCCCAGGGGGCTATGGTAGCGTCACCTCCTCTGCCTTGAGATGGCTACCTCGGACTCGCCCCTGAAGCGCACTCCTCTCTACGAGCTCCACCGGGAGCTCGGCGCCCGCATGACGCCGTTCGCCGGCTACGAGATGCCCGTCGAGTTCCGGGGAGTGGTCGAGGAGCACCTCACGGTGCGGTCGAAAGCCGGGCTCTTCGACGTGAGCCACATGGGAGAGTTCCTCGTCGAGGGCCCGGAAGCGGAGGCCTACCTCCAGAAGCTCACTCCCAACGACGTCTCGCGCCTCGCCATCGGTCAGGCGCAGTACTCCGCGCTCACGACCGACAAGGGCACGTTCGTCGACGATCTTCTCGTCTCTCGCACGGGTGAGAGCCGCTTTCTTCTGGTGGTCAACGCGTCGAACATCGAGAAGGACATCGCGTGGATGGAGTCGAGGCGTCCCTCGGGCGCGCGCCTCGTCAACGAGAGCGAGCGCTATGCTCTTCTCGCGCTTCAGGGTCCCGAAGCGGAAGCGGTCCTGCGGCCGCTCACGGAGATCGACCTCGGAGCGATGAAGTACTATCGCTTCGCCGAAGGCAAGGTGCTGGGTGAGCCGGCGACGGTATCGCGCACCGGTTACACGGGAGAGGACGGCTTCGAGATCCTGATCGATGCCTCTCGAGGGGAGAAGGTGGCCCGCGCGCTCTTCGAGCGTGGGGCACTCCCCATCGGCCTCGCGGCGCGCGATACCCTGCGGCTCGAAGCGAAGATGGCGCTCTACGGAAACGACATCGACCTCGACCATACCGTGCTCGAGGCCGACCTCGAGTGGATCGTCAAGTGGCAGAAGGGCGACTTCATCGGGCGGGAGGCTCTCGCCCGGCAGAAGGAAAAGGGTGTCGCCCGGAAGCTGGTCGGCTTCGAGATGGTGGATCGCGGGATCGCGCGGCACGGATATCCTGTCGTCGCGGGGGGCGCCCCCGCGGATTTCGTGACGAGCGGGAGCTTCGCGCCATTTCTGAAGAAGAACATCGGTCTCGCGTACCTCCCGGCCGCCCACTGCCTGCCTGGGAGCGAGATCGAGGTCGAGATTCGCGGGCGCCGGGCGAAAGCGGTGGTGGTGCCGACGCCCTTCTACAAGCGGGAGAAGAAGTGATGGTTCCTGAGGACAGGAAGTACTCGAAAGAGCACGAGTGGGTGAAGGTCGAGGGAGGCCGGGGAACGGTCGGGATCACCGACTACGCCCAGAAACAGCTCGGGGACGTGGTCTACGTCGAGCTTCCGGAAGTCGGAAAGAAGCTCCAGGCGATGCAGATCTTCGGGACCATCGAGTCGGTGAAAGCCGTCTCCGAGCTCTTCTGTCCGATCGCCGGGGAGGTCGTCGAGGTAAACGGAACGGTCGTCGACAAGCCCGAGCTCGTGAACTCCGATCCCTATGGCAAGGCCTGGCTCTTGGTGGTCGCGGTCGAGAACGAAGGCAATCTTTCCTCCCTGATGACGGCGGCGGAGTATCAGGCATACGTCGATCAGGAGAGCAAGGGTTGAGCGCGAAGCTCTCGAGCCTCGCTCCTCTCGACGTTTTCCCCCCGCGGCATATCGGTCCGAGGCCCAAAGACGTCGCCGAGATGCTCGCGCTCCTCGGCTACCGGAACATCGACGAGCTCGTCTCCGACACCATCCCCGCCGCCATCCGGTCGAAAGAAGCTCTGGAGCTTCCCCCGCCCGCGACGGAAAACGCCCTTCTTCAGGAGCTCCGCGCCCTCGCCTCGAAAAACCGTGTGAACAAGTCCTTCATCGGGCTCGGCTACCACGGATGCATCACACCACCCGTGATCCTGCGGAACATCCTGGAGAACCCCGGCTGGTACACGCAGTACACCCCCTACCAGGCGGAGATCTCGCAGGGCCGTCTCGAGGCGCTCTTGAGCTTCCAGACGATGGTCGCCGACCTCACGGGCCTTCCGCTCGCGAACTCTTCTCTACTCGACGAGGCGACCGCGGCCGCCGAAGCGATGGCGATGTCGCTCGGGATCCATGGCGGCGACGCCCCACACCGCTACTTCGTCGCCGAGGACACGCACCCCCAGACCATCGCCGTCGTTGCGACCCGGGCGAAGCCCCTCGGGATCGAGGTGGTGGTCGGTCCCGCCCAAACCGTCGATCTCGCCTCCGGCCAGCTCTTCGGGCTCCTGCTCTCGTATCCGACGACCGACGGGCGGATCGAGGATTATTCCGATCTCATCTCTCGAGCGAAGGCGAAGGGGATCATCGTCACCGTCGCGACAGACCTTCTGGCCCTCACGCTCCTGCGCTCACCAGGAGAGCTCGGGGCGGATATCGCCATTGGCAACTCGCAGCGGTTCGGAGTCCCGATGGGCGCGGGCGGACCTCACGCCGCGTTTCTCGCGACTCGCGAGGAGCATGCGCGAAAGATGCCCGGGCGCATCATCGGCGTCTCGAAGGACGCGCACGGAAAGCCCGCGTACCGTCTCGCGCTCCAGACGCGGGAGCAGCACATCCGCCGCGACAAAGCGACGAGCAACATCTGCACCGCCCAGGTGCTCCTCGCGATCATGGCGAGCATGTACGCCGTCTACCACGGCCCGGAAGGTCTGAAGGCCATCGCGAAGCGTGTCCACGGGCTTGCCGCCCTTCTTGCTCACGGGCTTCGGGCCAAGGGATACGACGTCGGGACGCGCCCCTTCTTCGATACGCTGCGGGTCGCGACGAAGCCGGCTGACGGGAAGCGGCTCCTCGAGGCCGCTCGGAGGGAAGGCATCAACCTTCGTGCCTATAAAGAAGGGGCCGTCGGGATCGCCCTCGACGAGACGGCGACCCTCGCGGACGTCGAGAAGCTCCTTTCCGTCTTCGGCGGAAAGGCGATGCTGCTCGAGGATCTCGCGAACGAAACTTCGTTCGATTTCGAAGCCCCTAACGCCCGGAAGGGAGAAATCCTGACGCACGAGATCTTCCATCGCTACCACGCCGAGCACGAGATCCTTCGCTACGTTCATCGCCTGCAGGCGAAGGACCTCTCGATGACCACCTCGATGATCTCCCTCGGCTCGTGCACGATGAAGCTCAACGCCACCACCGAGATGATCCCGGTGACCTGGCCGGAGCTCGCGCTGCTCCATCCCTTCGCGCCGGCGGAAGATTCGAAAGGCTACGCCGAGCTTTTCCGCGACCTCGAGAACTGGCTTCGCGATATCACGGGCTTTGCCGCGGTGAGCCTCCAGCCGAACGCGGGCTCGCAGGGCGAGTACGCGGGTCTTCTCGTCGTTCGCGCGTATCACGAAAGCCGCGGTGACACCAGGCGGAACGTCTGCCTCATTCCCGTCTCGGCCCACGGAACGAACCCCGCGAGCGCGGTCATGGCCGGCTTTCGGGTGGTGGTCGTCGAGTGTGACGAACGAGGGAACGTGGACCTCTCTGACCTCGCGAAGCAGGCCGACGCCCACCGGGAGGAGCTCGGGGCGCTCATGATCACGTATCCTTCGACCCACGGGGTCTTCGAGGAGGGGATTCGCGAGATCTGCCGCATCGTCCACGAGACGGGCGGGCAGGTCTACATGGACGGCGCGAACATGAACGCGCAGGTGGGGCTCACCTCCCCGGGGCGCATCGGGGCCGACGTCTGCCACTTGAACCTCCACAAGACGTTCTGCATCCCGCACGGAGGAGGCGGTCCCGGAATGGGGCCCATCGCCGTCGCCGCGCACCTCGCGCCGTTTCTTCCGGGTCATCCGCTCGCGGAGATCGGCGGAGAGAAGGCGATCGGTCCCGTCTCCGCCGCTCCCTACGGCAGTCCGGCGATCCTTCCCATCCCGTGGGCGTACATCCGCCTGATGGGACCGGAGGGCCTGACGGACGCGACGCGGATCGCCATCCTGAACGCGAACTACATGGCGAGCCGGCTCGAGCCTCACTATCCCGTGCTCTACAAGGGCGAGAAGGGACGGGTGGCGCACGAGTTCATCCTCGACTGCCGCCCTCTGAAGAAGAGCGCGGGAGTCGAGGTCGAGGACATTGCGAAGCGCCTGATGGACTACGGATTTCACGCTCCCACCATGTCGTTCCCCGTCGCCGGGACGCTCATGATCGAGCCGACGGAGAGCGAGTCGAAAGAGGAGCTCGACCGCCTCTGCGACGCGCTCATCCAGATCCGGGAGGAGGCGCGCGCCATCGAGACGGGGAAGGCGGACCCCAAGGACAACGTCCTCAAGAACGCGCCCCACACCGCGTCCGAGATCGTCTCGAGCGTCTGGTCTCACCCGTACTCGCGGGAGGAAGCTGCGTTTCCCGCGCCCTGGCTCAAAGTGCACAAGTTCTGGCCTCCGGTCGCGCGCATCGACAACCCGTACGGCGACCGGAACCTGATGTGCGTCTGTCCTCCGCTCGAAGAATACGCATGAACCTCGACCGGCCCGTCGTCGCTGCCGCGGCCCGGATCGACCCCTCTTCATGAGGAAGGTGGTTCGTTTCTTCCCCCCTCGATTCTGATATACTCCTTCCCTCCCGAAAAACGAGTATGTTCGGCCGCAAGGAAATCGGCATCGCTCTCGACTCGCGCGAGTGTGTCGTGCTTCAGACGCGGAGGCGGGGGGAGATCGAGGAGGTCCATCATCCCGCCCTCGCGCAGGTCAAGGGCGGTGAGATCCAGGCCATCGGCCAGCGGGCCTACCGGCTCGTGGGGAGATCCCGCGAGGTCGTGTCGGTCTTTCCGGGCCGGGTCGAGGACCCCAAGATTCTGGGGAGCTACCTCCAGCAGGTCGTTCCCCGTGGCTCCTTCGTCCGCCAGCGGCTCTGGGCGAGCGCGCCCACGGGCTCGGGGATGCAGTCGCTCTTCAATCTGCGGCACTGTCTCGAGCACAGCATCCGTCCCAAGGACACGGTCCTGGTTCCGGAGCTGGTGGCGGCCGCGGTCGGCTGCGGCCTTCCCGTGCTCCGCGCGGACGAGGACTCGCACCGCGCCCGGATGAGTCCACGTGGGCGCGAGCCGGATCGCGGGCGGAGTGTTCGTCGACGGGGGCCTGACCGGGCTCATCGTGAAGGAGGGGAGCTGGGACCGCCTCGTCCGCGAGGTGCAGGAGAACCTCCAGTTCCGGCTGGGCGCGATTCTCGGGGTCAACACGTACTTCAAGGTAGTGCGCTCGCTCTCCCGGAACTACTTCGAGCGCAATGCGTCTCGCCCGATGCCCGCGAAGTCCGCGCCCGCGGCGTTGAAGGAGGCGGGGGAGACGGCGGAGCTCGCGCTCTCGGCCGATGTCGACGCTTCCGAAGCCGCTGTAGAGCCCGCGACACCGACGAACCTGCGCACGTTCAACGAGCGCGGCCTCATCGAGTACGTGGTCGAGGACGAGACGGTGAGCCACGCCATCGACGTTCAGCTCCGGGGTTTCCTCCTCGATCTCGAGAAGGTTGTGTTCGGCTGCTTCGCCCGTCTCCGGAACGACGGCCGGGGCGAGGTCGCGAGCGACCTGTTCTCCGACCGAGTGATGCTGGTGGGTGACGTGTTCTTCGACTCGGGCCACCTGGCGCAGCATTTCGCGCGCCTTTCCCGCTTCCGCTTCGAGACCTCGAATGGAAACGCCGTGGCACGCGGACTGCGCCGGATTCTTTCTTCGACGACGCTCCAGAAGAACGCCTACCGCGAGTTGAGCCGGGCGGTGCACGACGAGAGCCGATTCCTCGCGAGCGCAGTGTGAGCCCGTCCTCCCTATTCTCCGTATTCGATGCGTGCGAGCCGATTCACGTCAGCGCAAGGTATTCGTGAACGAATCGCACCACCATCGAGCCTTCGCCCACCGCTGACGCCACCCGGTTCATGGCGCCCGCGCGGATGTCGCCCGCGGCGAACAGCCCGGGCGCGCTGGTCTCGAGGGGCAGGGGTTCGCGGCGCTGCTTCCAGAGGCGCGGATAGAGGGCGTCGGCCAGCAGGTCCCGGCCGGTCAACACGAACCCTTTGGGGTCGCGCAGCACATTGGCGGGAAGCCATTCGCTTCGCGGCTTGCTGCCGATGAACACGAAGACGGCGTCGACATCCTCCACCCGACGCATTCCGTCGTCGAGCGACTTGAGCACGACCCGTTCCACGTGGCGGCTCCCTTCGACGCATTCGACCTCGGTACGGAGGCGCAGCCGAATGTTCGCCGTCTTCTCGATTTGCTCGATGAGGTAGCGCGACATGGTGGGGTGCAGGGAGTTGCCGCGCAGCACGATCTGCACCTCCTTCGCGTAGCGCGACAGATGCATCGCACACTGCCCCGCCGAGTTCCCCCCGCCGAGGATCACCACGTGCCTGCCGGCGAACACCGGCGCCTCCGTCGCGGCCGCGCCGTAGTAGACTCCCGCGCCCGTGTGCTCCGACACTCCAGGCGCCGGATGCTCGCGGTACACCACGAGGATCGACGTGATCTGATGACAGTCGCGAGTCATCGCAATGAGCTGGTCACGATGGAGGGCCAGAATCACGGTGGGCTCCAGGGCGACGGAATCGCCCGGGGGACTGACCAGCCGCGAGTACGGGAGGAGGCCCGTGACGTCCCCCGCCTGCCACTCCATCACTTTGTGCCGCCCGGCGCCACGGTCGACGAAAATGGCGACGTGCCCCGTCAGCAGGACGAAGAGACCCTCGACGGGCGTCCCTTTCGCGGTCAGCACGTCCCCCTCGTTGAGATGCCGAACGACTCCATGGGAGGCCAGCCAGGCGAGCTCCTCGCGCGGCGCCGCGCCGAGGGTCCTGTGCTCCGCGAGCCGATCGACGAGATCGGTCACGTTCTCACCGCGCCGACCGGCAGAATAGCTCAGCCCGAGCTCGCGCTTGTCCGCGCGGGCAGGCGGGACTGGTCCGATCTGGTTCCACAAGCATCCGATCACGTACTCGCGTGGAATCTCAAAGGGACGATAGTGATATCACCGTTCTGGAGCGAAAGGGAACGTTACGAGGCGCCGTCGCTCGGCTCCCGGAGCATCTGCTCGAACGGATTCTGGACGGGATTGATATCGTGCTCGACCGCTGCATAAGACACGATCCCCTATCCCTGGATCGAGACTTCTTTCGGCGGGGCGCCGAGGAGCTCCCTCTGGAACGCGTTCACCAGGCTGTTCTGTTGAAGAAGGTAGTAGCCCTCGACCGCCAGTGCGACCAGGCTGTACAGGAGCGAGAGGTAGCCGAGGCCGCCGTGGATCCAGCCGGGAACGGCGCGGGTGTGGGCGCCGCCCCCGAGGATGAACGTCGCCATCAGGAGACCCGTCCCCGAGAACGCCCAGGGTAGGACCTTCGCCTTGATGCGGCGGCTCGATTGGAGCCTCTCGCCTCCGCGGCCGTACTCTTCGACCGCGCGCCTCAGGTTCGACCCCATCCCGACGAAGTAGAAGTACGTCATGGTGTGGGTGAAGACGGAGAGCGATGCGGCGGCGAGGGCGTAGAGGAAGTGCCTTCCGAAAGCGCCTCCGCCATCGGGAATGTGGATGCCGTAGAATACGGTCACGCCGATGGCGGCGATGGAGAGAAGATGAAGCGTCAGAAGTCCGATGGTCATGGGCGGGGAGATTATAGAACGAAGCTCGGAATCCTCCTCGCTCTCGCGGTTTGTTTCGATTCCACGGCCTCGGGGAAGGTCGAGACGATTTCGACTCCCGCGGGCGAGAACTCTCTCACGCCGTTTCTGGCGGGCTCCAAGACCGGGCTTCACCTGAGCTGGCTCGAGAAAGCGGCGGAGGGACACGTTCTTCGGTACGCGCGCTGGGACGGCACGCGGTTCACCGAGCCCTCGACGGTGCGCGCATCGGACAAATTCTTCGCCAACTGGGCCGACTTCTCCGCGGTGCTGCCTTTCGGAGAGGGGCGGCTCGCCGTTCACTGGCTCGAGAAGGCGGCCGCCGGAACGTACGAGTACGACGTCTTCGTTTCGATCTCCGATGACGGCGGCAAGACTTGGGGCCCGGGGGCGAAGCCGCATCGAGACGGCACCCTGAGCGAGCACGGGTTCGTCTCGCTCGTTCCGGACGGGAAGGGTTTTCGGATGGTGTGGCTCGACGGGAGGAACTTCAAGAAGGACGCGGCCGACAATGACATGGCTCTCATGCAGACGACGTTCGACGGCGCTGCTTTCGCGGAAGAGACGATGCTCGATCCCCGAACTTGCGAGTGCTGTCAGACGGCGATGGCGCCCGTCGACTCCGGGTTTCTCGTCGCCTACCGCGATCGCTCGCCTCAGGAGATCCGCGACATCTCGACCGTTCGCTTCGCATCGGATGAGTGGAGCGCGCCGCGGACGCTCAGCGACGACGGCTGGCACCTCACGGGCTGCCCGGTGAACGGACCGCAGGCGGCGGCGGACGGAAACCGTGTTGTCCTCGCGTGGTTCACGGCCTCGAAGGGCGATCCCCGTGTGCAGGTCGTCTTCTCCGAGGATGGAGGCGAGACGTTCGGGCCGCCCATTCGAGTCGATTCCGGGCAGGCGCTCGGTCGTGTGGACGTCGAGAAGAGTGGCGAAAGCGCGGTCGTCACCTGGCTATCGAAAGCGGCGCGCGGCGGAGAGGTCCTCGCGCGAAGAGTCTCGTCCAAAGGGGAGCTCTCCGACATCGTGACCGTCGCCCGCACCGGCTCGGACCGGGCAAGTGGCTTTCCCCGCATGGCTTCGTTCCAGGGAGAGATCTACGTCGCCTGGACGGAAGCGGAGTCGCGTCAGGGACCGACTCGTATCCAGCTCGCGAGGCTTCCGATTCCATGAAAGCGCTTCTCCTTCTCTTCCTCGCCCTCCCGCCTTCGGAGAAGGAGCCGGCGAAGGACTTCGAGGTCGAGAGTCTCGAAGGGAGTGTCGTTCGGCTGTCGGACCTCGAGGGGAAGGTCGTCCTCCTCAACTTCTGGGGCATCTGGTGCAAGAGCTGCCGGCAGGAGATCCCGCACCTGAACGCTCTCGACCGGGACTGGCGGGCTAGGGGACTCGTGGTCCTGGGCGCGGACTATGGCGACGCCCCTGAAGACCTCGCTCCATTCGCGAAGGAGCTCGAGATGAGCTATCCCATTCTGGTCGACGATAGCCTTGCCGATTTGTACGAGGTCCTCGTCTACCCCACGAGCGTCGTCATCGATCGAAAGGGAATCATCCGCATGCGCGTCGAGGGCTACCGTGAGGAAGTGTTCGAGGAAATGAAAGCCCTCGTCGAGAGGCTCCTCGAGGAGAAATAGAGTCATGAAATACGTCTTTCTCGTTCTCGTCCTTCTCTTCTCGCGCGTGGCGGCGGCTCAGGTCCCGGACACGGTCTTGCTCGAGGAGCTCACCTGGACCGAAGTCCGCGAGCTCCTGGCTTCGGGGAAGACCACCGTCATCGTCGCGAGCGCGGGAAACGAGCAGAACGGACCGCACATGGTCCTGGGAAAACACGAGTACATCGTGCGCCACGCCGCCGACCGGATCGCGAGGAAGCTCGGAAACGCTCTCGTCGCTCCCATCGTGACGTACGTCCCGGAGGGCTCGGTCGACCCGCCCTCGGGCCACATGCGCTATCCCGGCACCATCACCCTTCCGAACGTGTACTTCATGAAGATCTACGAGTACGCCGCGAGAAGCCTCAGGGCACACGGCTTCACCGACGTCGTGTTCCTCGGGGACAGCGGCGGAAACCAAGACGGGATGAAAGAGGTGGCGCTCGCATTGAACGAGGAGTGGAAGGGCGGAACAACCCGCGTCCACTTCGTTCCCGAGTACTACTCGGACAATGGCTTCACCGACTGGCTGAAGACCCAGGGCGAGACGGATGAGAGCATCGGCACCCATGCGGGAATCTCCGACACCTCGCAGCTCCTCGCCGTTGCCCCTCAGCACATCCGGACGGACAAGCTCGCGCCGGGCGGAGGCTTCGAGGGGAGCGGAGTCCGCGGAAATCCCGCGAAAGCCAGCGCGGAGTTCGGGAAGAAGGGCATCGAACTGAAAGTGGAAACGGCGGTCTCCCGAATTCGGAAGCTCATCGCGGAGCGGTGAAGGATCTCTTCGAAGAGGTTCGCCGGAGCGCCTCCGCTGACGCCTGGTCGAAAGGGGTGACCCTCGCCCGTGGAGGCGCGGTTCGGATCGAATCCGAAGAGGGCGAAGAGATCGCCGCCCGGGTTTCGGTTCCGGGCTCCCCCCTGACCCCGCGCGTGCTCCTCTACCCGGATGACCACGCGTGGGAGTGCGACTGCGGAAGCATCCTCGAAGCCTGCGAGCACGTCGCCGCGGTCGTCATCGCCCGCCGCCAGGGGATTGGCTCGAAGCCTGGGAGAAACCCCCTCGAGTATCGGCTGTTTCGATCCCCCGAAGGGATTCGGCTCGAGAGAGGCGTCGAGATCGACTCCCGGTTCCAGGCCATCGAGCTCCCTCTCGATCGACTCACGGAAGCGCCCTTCGAAGCCTCACCGGAGGACCTCGAGATCGAGAAGGCGCTTCGAGGAAACTTCCGGGGGCTGATCGACAAGGCGGCGGCGCCTCGCGTGCTCGAAGCGCTCTCCCGCTCGCGGAACGTCACTCTCGACGGCGCCCCGATTCGGGTCTCGGCGGAGCCTCTGGTGCGGCCCATCGTCGTCGACGATGCGGGAGAGGGAGGCTTCGTTCTGCGTCTGGGGGAGGTCGCGGGAGAGAGATTTCGCAACGGCATCACGCTGAGGTCGGGCGTCCTCAGAGCGGAGAGCGAACCGAGCTTGACGGGACGCGAGTGGGAGGACGTGAAGCGCGGCCGGATCTACCGGCGGGACGAAGTCGGCGAGCTCGTGGGAACGGTCCTCCCGTCGTTGAAGGCGCGGGCCTCGATCGAGATCCGCGCGCGCGATCTCCCAGGGACGGTTCGCGAGAGGCCGCGCCTCTCGCTCCGGGTCGAACAACACGCCGACGCACTCTACGTGCTGCCCGGGATCGTCTACGGCGATCCTCCTCTCGCGCGCGTCGAAGGGGAGAGACTCGTTGCGCTCGGCGGCGACGTTCCGGTGCGCGATCTCGAGGCGGAGCGGAAGCTCGAAGAGCGGCTCTCCCGTGATTTCGGTCTTTCTCTAGGCCGCGGAGAGGAGCTCGAAGCGGGAGACGCCGTCGCTCTCGTCGCAAGACTCGACCGACTCGACGTCCACGTCGAGGGCAAGGCGCATGAGGCGTTCCGCTTGTACGGCGACCTCTCTCCCCGTCTCACGCTTGCAGAGTCCGATTTCGCGCTCTCGTTCGAGACCTCGGGCCGCAAGGCCGATCCCAAGTCTGTCTTCCGCGCGTTTCGGGAGGGCCGCTCTCTCGTGCCCCTTCTCGAATCCGGATTCGCGAAGCTCCCCCTCTCCTTCCTCGAGCGGTACGGGGAGACGATCGAGGACCTTCTTCTTGCGCGCGAGGAACGGGGTGAGCTCGCGAAAGCCTCGATGTTCGATCTCGCTCGCCTTGCGGAGGAGCTCGAGGCACCACCTCCACCGGGATTCGAGGCGCTGCGCGCTCTCGCCGAGGACTTCTCCCACATTCCGGAGGCGCCGATTCCGTCGGTTCTTCGAGGGCGGCTCCGCGACTATCAGAAGCGGGGAGTCGATTGGCTCCATTTTCTGAAGCGCGCCGAGCTCGGAGCGCTCCTCGCGGACGACATGGGGCTGGGGAAGACGATCCAGGCCCTCTCCGTTGTCGAGGGAAGGAGCCTCGTCGCAGCCCCGACGAGCGTTCTCCGCAACTGGGTCGAAGAGGCCAAGAGATTTCGGCCCGACCTGTCCCTGTGCCTCTACCACGGAAGCGACCGCAGTCTCGATCCCGAGGCTGCTCTCACGATCACGAGCCACGCCCTCCTGAGGCTGGATCGAGAGCTTTTGACTTCGATTCCCTGGGACACCGTCGTCCTCGATGAGGGTCAGGCAATCCGGAACCCCGAGACCGATCTCGCCCACGCCGCCTGCGCTCTCAACGCGCGATTCCAGGTGAGCCTCACGGGTACTCCGATCGAGAACCGGCTCGTCGACCTCTGGAGCCAGCTCCACTTTCTGAATCCGGGTCTCCTCGGGAGCCTCTCGTCCTTCGAGGAGCGGATCGTGCGTCCGGTGGAGAGAGGTGACGCGGAGCCTCTCGAGAGGCTTCGCGAACGAATCCGGCCTTTCTTTCTTCGTCGGCTGAAGCGCGAGGTCGCCCCCGCGCTTCCTCCGCGCACGGAGTCGGTTCTCACGGCAGAGCTCGGCCCGGACGAGCGCGACCTCTACGACGCTCTGAAGCTCGCCGCCCGGAGGGACGTGGTCGAGAAGCTCGAGAAGGGAGGGTCGGTTCTCGCCGCCCTCGAAGCCCTTCTTCGTCTCCGGCAGGCGGCCTGCCATCCGTCGCTCGTGCCCGGGCAGACCGCGTCGACGTCCTCGAAGACCGAGCTTCTTCTCTCCGCCCTCGAGACGGCGGCGGCGGACGAGCACAAATCTCTCGTGTTCTCTCAGTGGACGTCGATGCTCGACCTCCTGGAGCCGAAGCTCGTCGAGAAAGGGTTTCGGTTCGTGCGCCTCGACGGATCCACGGCCAATCGCGCGGCAGTCGTCGAGCACTTCCAGAAGAACCCCGAGGTCTCCGTCTTTCTCGTTTCCCTCAAGGCGGGCGGCGTCGGCTTGAACCTCACCGCCGCCGACCACGTTTTCCTCTTCGACCCCTGGTGGAATCCGGCGGTCGAGGAGCAGGCGTTCGATCGGGCCCACCGTATCGGCCAGGAGAAGCCCGTCTTCGTCTACCGCCTGGTGGCGGCGGACACGGTCGAAGAGCGCATCCTCGACCTGCAAATAGAGAAGCGCGCGCTCGCGGACCTGGCTTCCGCGGGGGCCGCCACCGCACTCACCCGGGAAGACATCGTGCGTCTCGTCATGTAGCTGCGCCGCGGGACGTGCCGACGGTGTCCTCTTCTCCGGAGTGGGAGTCGCCTTTCGCTGAGCGTCTCTTCCGGGGCACCGGGACCCCAGGTTGGGCGCCGCTCGAATCGGGCAGATGAGTGACGATCTCCATGCCGGCCCGGAGGAGGTAGTACCACAAGCCAATCACGGTAAAGACGAGGGCATCGTCCTTGACCAACCTCATCTTGTATTGAGGGACTCCGGAGACGAGCTCCCAGAACACGACCGTGAACCCGTACGCCCAGAAGGCGAGAAATCCCGCGAGGAGGGTAAAGCCGACCCGCGCGCCCTGCAACTGGGCCTTTTCGCTCCCCCGGCGGCGAAGAGAGAACCAGCACGAAGGGAGAGCGAGGAGGTAGGCGAAGAGGAGAACTTCCACGGGCACGCTCGTGATCCAGAGGACGGATCCGGTTGCGAGCAGAGTCAAGACGATGAACCCGGTCGTTCGAGCCTCCTCGACACCCTCTCGTTTTCCACGGGCTTCTAGAATCGCGTGAAAGACGGCGAGGTAGACCGCGACGAGCACCTCGTAGAGGAACCAGTATCGAGGCGGGTCCGGGAACCAGCTCGGCATTCGCGTCCCCGTGGCCATGACCACGAGGAACAGGAGAAACAGCAAGGCCATCAGGATCTCGGCCGCCGCGGCTCCGAGGCAGCGCCGGACCGTCGGCCGGGTGAAGAAGGTGTAGAGCTCGGGCCACTCTTTCTGGCCCTCGGCAAACTTCCGAGCGTGCCAGACGGCGGCGTACCAGGTTGCGCCCAGGAAAAGAGCGCCCAGGACCCCATAGCCCTGATAGCGCCGCTCGGGACGGGTGAAGAACTCCGACATCAGAACCCCCGCGAGACCTTGGGACGCGAGAAAAAAGAACAGGATTCCGCGCAGCGGGGCGCCAGCGTAGATCTGCCCGAGGCCCGGGAGGACGACCGAGAGCCAGAACGCGACCCCGGGGCGGGGGCCCGCGGATTCGGCCGGGTTCCTTCGCATGGGAGGGTACAGAACCAGGATAAAGGCTCGAATAGAATGAAACAATGAAGCTCCCGAGCCAGAGGCACCTCTTCGACATCCCCGAGGATGTCGCGTATCTGAACTGCGCCTACATGTCGCCCCTCATGACCCGCGTAAGAAACGCCGTGGTCGAGGGGCTCGATCGCAAGCTCCATCCCTGGGAGATCTCGGCACGGGACTTCTACACGGGAACGGACCGGCTGCGCTCGACCTTCGCCGAGCTCATCCACGCCAGGCCCGATGACGTCGCTGTCGTCGCGGCGGCGAGCTACGGAGTTTCGACGGCGGCCGCGAACCTCCCGCTTTCGAGGGGACAGGGTGTCCTCGTCGTCGACGAACAGTTCCCTTCGAACGTCTACCCCTGGCGAGAGCGCGCGAGAGAGAAGGAAGCATCCGTCGTCACCGTCCCTCGTTCTTCGGACGGCGACTGGACGAAGGCCGTGCTTTCCGCCATCGACGACAAGAAGAATCGCGTCGCCATCGTCGCTCTCCCGCAGTGCCACTGGACCGACGGCGGACTCTTCGACCTCGAGCTCATCGGGAGGGCTTGCCGTGAGCGCGGGATCTTCCTCTCTCTCGACGTCACCCAGTCCGCGGGCGCATTCCCCCTCGACGTCCGCCGGATCCAGCCCGACTTCCTCACGTCCGCGACCTATAAGTGGCTCCTGGGTCCCTACTCCCTCGGGCTCCTCTACGTGTCCGAGCGGTGGCAGGAGGAGGGACGACCCATCGAGCACTGCTGGATCCATCGTAAGGACTCCGAGAACTTCGCCCGGCTCGTGGACTACCAGGACGAGTTCGAGCCGGGGGCCCGGCGGTTCGACGTGAGCGAGCGATCGAACTTTGCCCTCGTGCCGGGAGCCGAGGCAGCGATCCGCCAGATCCTCGAATGGGGAGTCGAGAACGTCTCCGAGACCCTCGCCGGAGTGACGGAGGAGATCGAGCGCCGTGCACACGCTTTGGGTCTCTCCTCCCCGCCTCGTGAAAAGCGCGCTCCGCACTTCATCGGACTCAAGCTTCCCGGAGGGCTTCCGCCGAACCTCCTCGAAGCGCTGGCGCGACGAAAGGTCTACGTGAGCATCCGGGGCACCGCCATCCGCGTCACTCCCCACCTCTACAACGAGCCTCGAGACGTCGAGACGCTTTTCGACGCGCTCGCCGAAGTCCTGCGCGGGACGGTTTGACAATCCTCGCTCACTCGCGTACGGTGACTTCATAGCTCTCACAATCGAATTCGCGGGTCTTTTTTGGGTGAAGAGGCGAGCATCCGGAAAGGCGAAGCCATGAGTCAGCACGAACCCGAGACGCAGAAGATCAAGACTACGAAGCCACCCGAAGGAGGGGGAGCGAGCACTGTTTTGATTCTCCTGCCCCTCGTCCTGGTCATCGCCGGCACCGTTGCCTGGTACGCAATGAACCAGGGGACGTCGCATCCCGTCGCAAGCGCCTCCCACGAGGAGGCGAATTCCCACGTCGAGCCAGCCGTCGAGATGGAGCCAGCGCCGGAACCGGAACCGGAGCCGGAAACAGAGCCAGAACCGGCAGCACCTGCCGCTCCCGCGAAGGCCACGCCTCGTCGTTCGGAGCCGAAAGTCTCGAAGACCAAGGCTCCGGCTGAGAGCCGCGAGACGCACACGGAAACGCCCGTGGCAGATGCGACCACGGCCGACATCAAAGCGGAGCCGGCGCCTCCGTCCGCCCCGGCGCTGAACGAGGAAGTCGCCGTCAAGCACAAGCACCGCATCGGCTCGTGTGAGGGAGTTCTCCGGGTGAGCGCCGACAGGCTCGAGTACGACTCCTCCCACAAGGACGCTTTTTCCGTCGCCCTCTCGGATGTGGAGCGGTTCTCGCGCGAGGAGGAAGACTTGACGGTGAAGGTCCGTGACGGGAGAACCTACAACTTCAGCCCGCGCGACGAGAACCAAGCCGCGCTCGCGCGCTTTCACGAGCAGGTTTCACCCGCGCTCCCGAAGAACTGATCTTGCGCTGACTTTCCGCCCGGGCCTATGATGCGGCCCGGGAATGAAGGTCTACCTCGACGCCGTCCGGGAAGTCCTGGAGAAGGGCACCCGGAAAGAAAACCGCACCGGTGTCGACACGATCTCGAGCTTCAACGTCAATTACGAGATCGACCTCGCTCTCGGCTTTCCGCTCCTGACCACGAAGGCCGTCTCCTGGAAGAACATCGTCGTCGAGAACCTGTGGTTTCTCTCGGGTGTTCCAGACATCGGGCTCCTCCGGAAGCACGGGTGCCGGTTCTGGGATCCGTGGGCGGACGAGAGCGGTAAAGTCCCGAGCGCCTACGGGAACTTCTGGCGCCACTTCCCGATACACGAGAACGGGGTGGCGGCGTTCAGCGATCAGATCGCGTGGGTCCTCTCCGAGCTGAAGCGAAACCCGATGTCGAGGCGGCTTCTGGTGACCGCCTGGGCTCCGGGAAACGCGCAGAGGAGCAAGCTTCCCCCGTGCCACGCCCTCTTCGCTCTGAACGTGCAGAACGGGCCGGACGGGACTCCGAGGCTCAACCTTCATCTCACGCAGAGGAGCTGCGACATCGCGCTCGGGATTCCCTACAACATCGCGGGCTACGCTCTGCTCCTCGAGCTGTTCTCGCACTGGAGCGGAATCGGGCCGGGCATCTTCGCCCATACTCTCATCGACGCCCACATCTACACCGCGAAGGCCGACGGCTCCATGGCGGAGTACGATCACGTCCCCGGGCTGCGAGAGCAGTTGACGAGGGAGCCGAGGCCGCTTCCCCGGCTGACGATCTCCCCCGAGCTTCGTTCTCTCGAGGACATCGAGCCCCTTCTCTCCGAGGACACGGAGACCCTGCTCTCGCATTTCCGGCTCGAAGGCTACAACCCCCACCCCGGGATCTCGTTCAAGGTGGCGGTGTGACGCGCGGCATCATCGCCGCCGTTTCTCCGGAGGGTGTCATCGGCGCCTTCGGCCAGATGCCCTGGCACTATCCCGAGGACCTGAAGCGATTCAAGCGGCTCACCATGGGCTCGACCGTCATCATGGGGCGCCTCACGTGGGACTCCCTCGGGAAAAAACCTCTCGTCGGGCGCCGGAACGTCGTCATCACGCGCCAGAAGCTCGATGGGGTCGAGTGCTTTTCCTCGCTCGAGGCGGCTCTCGCCACGTGCGAGGGCGACGTGTGGTTCATCGGAGGAACCCGCGTGTTCGAGGAGGCGATGAAATCCGCCGACGTCATCGACCTCGCCTGCGTGCCCGACTCGGTCGCGCCCGAGGGCGCCGTGTACTTTCCCGAGATTCCCGCGAGCGAATGGGAGGCAGGTCCTCTCGAGACTCATCCCGACGATCCCCGCCTCCAGCACCGCGTTTACAGGCGCAGAAAGAGAGCCATGGACTTGAGCGATTCCACCCGCCATCAATCGGTCTTCGCCGCCGGACTCCCGAAACCCCTCGGCCCTTATTCGCCAGGAGTGACTCTCGGTGACCTCGTCTTCGTCTCCGGACAAGGGGCGGTCGACCCCAACACGGGAAAGCTCGCGGGCGACGACGTCGAGTCCCAGACGGAGCAGGTGTTCAAGAACATCGAAGCCATCCTGAAAGCCGCGGGCTCGGGGCTCGACAAGATCGTGCGCTGCGGCGTGTTCCTCGCCGACATCAAGGACTTCCCGAAGATGAACGCGGTCTACGAGAGGATGATGGGCGGGAATCGGCCCGTGCGCACGACGGTCCAGGCGGCGGCCCTCCCCATGGAGGGGCTGAAAGTGGAGATCGACGCGATCGCGTATCGCTGAGTGTCAGAGCTCCGGAAGCTTCGCCCACCCGGGGAACGGGCCGACCTCGAGCTTCCATCCCGTCGGCGACTTCTCGTCGCGCGCGGCTCTCAGGTTGGTCCAGGAGCGAAGCATGGCGAGAAACTCCGCGTGCGGTCTCAGGTGCGGCGGAGTCTTCGTGACGTCGGGCACGGGCCAGAGGCGGATGGTCCGGTCCTCGCCGCCTGAGGCAAGCCAGCGGCCATCGGCAGAGAAGGCTACGGTACGGACGACACCTTTATGACCGAAGAAGAGGTATGGCTCTCCTCCGGACACAGGACCGACGCGAACGATTCCGTCGATGCCGGCGCCCCCTCGATCGAAATCCAGGCGCTGCGCCTGCGCCATCGCGGCGGAAAGAAGAACGAAAGCGGGAAGTCGCTTCGACATCGGGTTTCTCCTCGACAGGAATCTTCCGCATCCATCAGGCTCGGGGAGAAGGGATTGTTCCGAGGAGAGGGAAAATCGTTCTGGAAATAGGGAAATCCAATGTCGGCGGCGGGCCCCACTCGTTTTTCGCCTCAACCTCCTTCGTGAGTAAAGTGGACTGTAGTCCATTTTACTCATGAAAAAAATGGACTATAATCCATTTCGTGCGTGTCCCGCGCTATCTCGAAAATCCGGTCCGCAAGGCTCTCCAGACGAAGATGGCGTTCGTTGGCGGCCCGCGGCAGGTCGGAAAGACGACGTGCGCGCTGGGTTTTCTCGGCAAGCACGCGGACGAGAAACACCCGGCTTATCTGAACTGGGATCATCCGAGTGTTCCTCCGAGACTCAGGAGGGCGGAGCTCCCCGGAGACGAACCCCTCCTCGTCCTCGACGAGATCCACAAATACGCCCGATGGAGGAACCTGCTCAAGGGTATTTACGATACCGAGAAGACAATCCGAAAGATCCTGGTGACGGGATCGGCGCGCCTCGATTACTATCGGAAAGGCGGCGACTCCCTGGTCGGCCGCTACCGGTACTTCCGCCTCCATCCCTTCTCGCTTCGCGAACTGAAGCGGTCGCCCTCCCGCTCCGATCTGGAGGCCCTGCTGAAGTTCGGAGGGTTTCCCGAACCGTTCATCGCTCAGAACGAAGCCGAGCACCGCATCTGGCAGCGGGACCGCATTTCGCGAGTCGTTCGAGAAGACCTCCGGGATCTGGAGCGGGTGCGCGAGATCAGCCTCGTCGAGCACTTGGTGGACATGCTTCCCTCAAAAGTGGGTTCACCCCTTTCGGTCAAGAGTGTGAGTGAAGATCTGCAGGTCGACCCCAAGACGGCGGAGCGCTGGCTCACGATCCTCGAGAACATGTACGTCTCGTTCCGAATTTCGCCCTATGGGGCTCCTCGAGTCCGCGCTGTCAAGAAGGAGAGGAAGCTCTATCTGTGGGACTGGTCCAGTGTTCCCGAACGCGGCCCACGTTTCGAGAATCTCGTGGCCTCGCAGCTTCTGAAATACTGCCATTGGCTCGAGGATACGGAAGGCTATTCCATGGACCTTCGATTCTTGAGGAGTACGGACAAGCGTGAGGTGGACTTCGTCGTGTTGGAGGGCCGAAAGCCTCTCTTCGCCGTCGAGTGCAAGTCGGGGGAAAAGGCCGTAGGCGCGGCGATTCGATATTTCACGGAACGGACACGAATTCCTCGTTTTTACCAGGTGCACCTCGGCGAGCGCCATTTTTCGATGGGCAACGTCACCGTTTTGCCATTCGTCCGCTTTTGCGAAGAGCTCGGGCTGCCCTAGCCGGCCGCCCGTCCGGGGATTCAGGGATCGACGATCGCGTCCGCCTCGATCTCGATCAGCATGTCCGGTGACACGAGCGCCTTCACCTCCACCATGGCGGTAGCGGGAGGATGCGCGCCGAAGCTCTCCCCGTGGGCACAGGCGTACTCCTCGAAGCGGCCGATGTCCGTCACGTACATCCGAGTCCGTACCACGTTCTCGAGGCCCGCTCCCAGCTCCCGGAGCGCCCTCTCGACGATCTCGATACAGCGTCGGGCCTGGCGGTAGCCGTCGCCGGGCGCGAACGTCTTTCCATCGTCGCCGACGGGGGCGGTTCCCGAGACGAAGATCGAAGAGCCCACCCGGATGGCCCGGCAGTACCCCGTGCGCTTTTCCCAGGGGGCACCGGTGAAAACCCGCTTTCTCTCCACGCTCACCTCCGTTCTTCCCGAAGCCGCACCTCGAGCCCGTCGCGGTGGCGGCGGCTCAACGGGAGCGTCGTTCCGTCCCGCAGCACGACGCGGCACCCTCCCCGGTCGTCGATCCGGAGCTCGCTCACGCGATCGAGGGCCACGATCTTCGAGCGGTGGATCCGGGAGAACCGCGAGGGGTCGAGCCGGGCCTCGAGAGACTGGAGCGATTCGCGAACGAGGTGCTCGCGTCCTCCTTCGTGGATGACGGCATAGACTCCGGCCGCTTCGATCCACTCGACGTCGCGGACGTCGAGAAAGCGGATGCTTCCCGCGTTTCGGACCACGAGACGGGAGGGGTGTCGCTTGTCCTCGACGAGCGAGAGCACCTTCTCTCCGAGAGCCGCGCGCGCGCGCGCGTGAACCCTTTCGCGCGCACCGGCGAGCGCCGCCTGGAACCTCTCGTCGCTGAAGGGCTTCAAGAGGTAATCGAGCGCCCGCACCTCGAACGCGCGGAGAGCATAGGCGTCGTAGGCGGTGACGAAAATCGTCGTCGGGCGCCGTTCCGGGACGATGCGCTCGAGAAGTCCGAAGCCATCGAGGCCGGGCATCTGAACGTCGAGGAACAGGAGGTCGGGCGTCTTCTGCAGGATCGCCTCGATCGCTTCCTCTCCCTTCTCGAACGTCCCGGCGATCTCGATGTCGGCCTCTGTTTCGAGGAGTTCGACGATCCGCCTTCGAGCAGGCGGCTCGTCGTCGACGACGAACGTGCGGATCCTAATCATGGACTCGGAAAGGAATCCTCACCGTGACCGTCACGCCGATCGCGGCGCCGTTTGCGATCTCGATCCCGGCTCCGTCTCCATAGAGAGCGCGGAGCCGCTCCGTTACGTTCCTGAGGCCGTGCCCGCTTGCGTTCCCGTCCCACGACCGCGGGAGCCCTACGCCATCGTCCTTCACCGTGAGATGAAGCGACCCGTCCCGGCGCTCCGCGCGAAGGAGGATGCTTCCGGTGCCCGCCTTCGCGACGATGCCGTGCTCGACGGCGTTCTCGACCAGAGGCTGCAGGAGGAATCCGGGAACCGCGGCCCCGAGAGTATCGGATGCGATCTCGCGCTCGACATTCAGTTTTCCCGCGAATCGAACCTGCTGGATCGCCAGGTAGTCATCGACCGTCGCCAGCTCTTCGGCGAGAGGGACCTCGTTCCGGTTCGCGCTCTCGAGAGAGTGGCGTAGCAAATCCCCGAGGTGCGCGGTCATGCGGCGCGCGGCCTTCGGGTCCTTCTCCACGAAGGCGGAGATCGCGTTCAGGGTGTTGAAGAGGAAGTGCGGGCGGATCTGCGCCTTCAACGTCTCGAGGCGGACTTCCGCGAGCCGCGCCTCGAGCTCGTACGTTCGAATCTCCCGTTCCCGCGCCTCGTGGTGCAGGTCGTAGGCGATGGCCGCACCGACGAGGACGGAGTAGATCAGGAAGTTCCAGTGATACTGAGGGGCAAGGCCTGCGAGGTTCCACTCCCCCGGGAAGTTCCCCAGGAGATCGTCGAGCGCGGTTCGAAGCACGACGTAGACGCTCACGAAGCCGAAGGCCAGAGGGACGTGGCGGAGGATGCGTCCCTGAAGATCGCGGCCCCTCGTTTTCGCCCAGCGGTCGGCCCGAAAGAGAAACGGGCTCAACAAGCCCCAGAGGTACCACTGCGGGAGGCTACGGCGCAGGGACGTCTCGAGCGCTTCCCATCCGCCCCCTCGCCCAAGGTATCCCTGCGTCGAGAAGAACAGGGCGATGGCGGTCCAGAAGAGGAGCCCGAGAACCGCTTTGCGCGCGCTCATTTCAGGGCCAGGAATCCTTCGTACACCTCGCCCTCGTCTCCGATGTCGAGGGGCACGGAGCGCGGAGAGAACCCCACCTCGGTGAGAAGCGAATGCCACGTCGCCCGCGGAAAGACTCCCACCTCGTGCGTCTCCTGGATGCACCGAACGGAGCCGTCCTCGTCGCGAAGAAGGTAGGCGAAGTCCGAACGAAACGTGCTGTCGGCGGGATCCGGATCCCAGGTCCACTCGAGGTATCGAAGCGATCGCCGTCCGGCGTCATGCCCGCCGTGGCTCGTGCCATCCCGGTAGGTCTCGCGGATGCAGTCGGGAACGAACAGGGCGCCGCCGGCGGGACGGGTGTGGACGAACGCGGTCTCCATTGCCTGTCTCAGGTCGGCTTCCGTTCGAAGGTACATCACCGCGTCGTGGACGAAGACCGCGTCGAAGAGGCGGCCGAGCCGAACGGAGCGCATGTCTCCCGGAACGTGCTCGCACTCCGGATTGAGCTTCCCGCTCACGTCGAGCATCGACGGGGACAGATCGACGAGGGTCATCTGAAAGCGGGATTTCAGGTGCGACGCGTTGTTCCCGCCTCCGCTTCCGAGCTCGAGGAGCGTTTGCGGGGGAGGGGTCAGGGTTTCGAAGACCTTTCGGTACACCGACGCTTCATGTGCGTAATCCGATGGCGCCGTCAGGACGGGAAACCACGGAGCGAGGTCGGTATAGAGCCGAAGTCCCGTCATGGAAGCGCCTTCAACGTCAAAGGATCGCGAAGGGGAAGGTGCGTGACCTCGCCGCCGAAGAGCTCGCTCAAGCGGGCGCGGCCCTCCGCGTCTCCCGGAGCGATTTCCTCCCACTTGCCAACGACGAACGGGTCCTCGATCTCGCCGAGCCGATAGCGCTCGCGCTGCTCGCGGTAGATCGCGCGGATCTCCTCCTGGAGCCTCTCCTGCTCCTCGACAATCTGGAGATCGCGCTCGAGGTTCGTGGTGCCGAGGGTGCGGCTGCCCTTGAACATCATGTGCTCGAAGAAGTGGCTCATTCCCGTGATGCCCGGCCTCTCGTTCGCCGAGCCCACCCGCGCGACCCAGCCCGCGGAGACGGTCGAAAGCTCCGGCCGCACGACGGCGAGAAATTTCATGCCGTTCGGAAGCTCGAAGGTCTGGACGGGAACTTTCGCGATTTCGCTCGAAGCACCGCCGTGCGCCGCGAGTGAGAGCGCGAGAAGGAGCATCGCTTTTGACATGACGGGATTCTACTTCAGGGGATCTGTGCTAGGCTCCTCCGCTCACGAGGAGGAGATCATGCACCCGATTCTTCTTCTGCTCTTGCTTCAGGGCCCCTTCGACGGCTTGAAGTTTCGCGAGATCGGCCCGGCGAGCCCCGCGGGCCGCATCGACGACTTCGCGGTCCTGGAATCGAAGCCGACGACGTTCTACGTCGCGACGGCGACGGGAGGACTCTGGAAGACCACCAACAACGGTACGACGTTCGAGGTTCTTTTCGACTCCGAGTCGACGTCCTCCATTGGCGACGTGGCCGTAGCACCCGAGGACCCGAACCTGGTGTGGGTGGGGACGGGCGAGAACAACAACCGGCAGAGCTCCTCGTGGGGGGATGGAATCTACAAGTCGACGGACGGAGGCAAGACGTGGCGCAACATGGGACTCCACGCATCGCGCCACATCGCCCGGATCGTCATCGACCCGACGGACCTCGATGTCGTCTACGTCGCCGCCCTGGGAAGTCTCTTCGGTCCAGGAGGCGACCGTGGGGTGTACAAGACGTCGGACGGGGGCGAGAGCTGGACGCGAGTTCTCCACGTCGACGAGGACACGGGTGCGACGGAGCTCGTGATGGACCCGAGAAATCCCAAGGTGCTCTACGCCGCGACCTACCAAAGGCGCCGCGCCACCTGGGGATTCAACGGCGGCGGTCCGGGAAGCGGGGTCCACAAGACGACGGACGGCGGAAAGACCTGGACCCAGCTCACGAAGGGAATCCCCGAGGGCCCCAAGGGTCGGATCGGGCTCGACGTCTACCGGAAGAACCCGGACGTGGTCTACGCGCGCATCGAGCACCCCGACGAAGGCGGCGTCTATCGATCGGACGACGGCGGGGCGAGCTGGTCGAAGCGCTCTTCGGTGAACCCCCGGCCGATGTACTTCAGCCAGATCCGGGTCGACCCTGCCGACGACCAGCGCGTCTACGTTCTCGGGGTCCAGCTGCACGTGTCCGACGACGGCGGGAAGACGTTCCGCGACGACGGAGCCGAAAAGATCCACGTCGACTTCCACGCGATGTGGATCGATCCCGTGAACCCGCGGCACATTCTCCTCGGAGGGGACGGAGGAGTAGGGATCTCCTACGACCGGAGCGAGACCTACGACTGGCTCAACAACATGAACCTCGGGCAGTTCTACCACGTGAGCTACGACATGGGCTCGCCCTACCTGGTCTGCGGAGGGCTTCAGGACAACAGCACCTGGTGCGGCCCGAGCGCGGTCCGGAGCCGGGGCGGGATTGCGAACGACGAATGGTTCATCATCGGGGGCGGCGACGGCTTCGTGGCCCTGGTCGATCCGAAAGACCCCCGGGTCATGTACTCCGAGTCCCAGAACGGCCGCATGAACCGGGTGGACCGGGTGACCAATGAGAGGCAGTCGATCCGGCCCGAGCCGGCCGCGAACGAGCCGAAGCTCCGGTGGAACTGGGACACGCCGATGATGCTCTCTCCCCACGATCCGGGGACGATCTTCGTCGCCGCCAACAAGCTCTTTCGCTCGCGGGACCGCGGCTACGCCTGGGAGGCGGTAAGCCCCGACCTCACGATGAACGCCGACCGCGAAGAGCTCGCGCTGATGGGGGTCTATGGGAAGGACACCAAGATCGCGAAAAACGACGGCATCGCGGAGTACCCGACCCTGGTGGCGTTCGCGGAATCTGAGATCGCGGCCGGCCTCTACTGGGCGGGCTCGGAGGACGGCCTGGTGCACGTGTCGTCGGACGCGGGCGCCACCTGGACCGAGGTCTCGAAGAACGTTCCCGGGCTCCCCCGGGGGACCTACGTCTCGCGGCTGGTCCCTTCGCGCTTCTCGAAGAGCCGGGTATTCGCGACGTTCGACGGGCATCGCCTCGACGACTTTCGCGCCTACGTCTACACCAGCGAGGATCTGGGGAACAGCTGGGTCCGCATCTCCTCGAGCCTTCCCCCGGGCGAAGTGGCGCGAACGGTGACCGAGGATCTGGTGAACGCCGACGTCCTCTATCTGGGGACGGAACGGGGGCTTTTCGCCACCGTGGATCGCGGGCGCGAGTGGCACCGGGTGAAGG
>Ga0187893_10001284_pt1 | contig 61567 bp, 47 predicted proteins | sample MA1701074metaG_FD_139574 | JGI IMG/M metagenome (GOLD analysis project Ga0187893, IMG submission 139574) | White microbial mat communities from a basaltic lava cave in the Kipuka Kanohina Cave System on the Island of Hawaii, USA - MA170107-4 metaG ... | reverse complement strand
GACAAAGCGTTGGCCGCCCTCGAACCGGGCCGGCTACCGTTCGTGCTCACCGCCAAGGGCCGCCTCGACGGCGAGCGCGCCCTCGGCCAGGTGATCGGCCAGTTCCGCGACGCGGCCGCGGGGAAGTAAACGGAACGAACGGTTCAGCAGCTTGGCTCCGCCAGCGCGGGAGTGAGAGAGGCATGCGCGCGGATGGCGCGTTCGAGAGAGACCAAGACACCCCGTCGTCGCGCCCAAGGAGTCGCGGCGCGCTTCGCGCGCCGTGGGGATCGAATCTGGAAAACGGAAGAGCGTGACTGGAATCATGGAGCCCTTGCGACGCGAAAACCGATGCTGAGGAGGTAGAACGACGGTTCAAAGGAGGCGCGGAACGCCGCGCGGCAGTCGTGAGCGTCCCCCCACCAAGCGCCCCTGCGTAGCACGCGCCAGCGCCCCGTACCCGCACCCGTCGGGTCTTGAACGCCCGTGTCGTTCACTGCATAGGGGCCATACCAGTCCGAACACCATTCCTCGACGTTGCCTAGCATGTCGTGGAGCCCGTAGGCGTTCGCCTTCTTCCCCCCCACCCTGTGCGCCGTTAGCCTTCCTTTTTCGCCGCACCAAGCCACCTCATCGAGCGGACCGTACCGTGCGCCGGACGTCCCGCCCCTGCAGGCATACTCCCATTCCGCCTCGGTGGGCAGCCGGGTGGTGGCCCCCGTCGTCTCGGAGAGCTTCTTGCAGAACGCCACGGCGTCGTTCCAAGAAACCCGCTCGACGGGGAGGGTGTCGCCCTCGAAAAAGCTCGGGGCCGTTCCCATCACCGCCTTCCACTGCGCCTGCGTCAGCTCCGTGACGCCCATGTAGTAGTGCTTCGTCAGCTTGACCTTGTGCTGGGTTTCAACGTAGGTGCGGCCTACCTCGCCCTCCGGGCTCCCCATCACGAACTCGCCCGGCTTGATCAGCGCGAATTCCATCGTGACGCCGCTGCCCAGGTCGATCTTGGTCCTTTCGGGCCAAGCCAAGGCGTCCGCCTTCTCCCGGAGCGCGCCGACCTTGGCATCGCCCGGCACCCGGGCTTCCAGTTCGCGTAGGAGGCGCGCGGCTTCGAGCTTGTCCCGCTTCTCGATCGCAGCCTCGATCTGGTCGAGCAGGGGCGCAGCCTCCGCGGCTGCCTTGCTCGCCTCGCCTTCTCCGTCGCCCGCAGCCGCGCTGCCACCGCAGCCGGCAAGGGCGCAAACGATGAGCGTGACGAGCACCGTCCACCCAAGGGCGAGCCGCCCCTTCGGTTTCAAGTCAGCGTACCCCCGGCCCGGATTGTAGCGCTCCGTGCCGCACCGCGCGGATCGCGCCCCTTCGCTTGCCAACCGGCTGAACGCTGACGGCGGAACTACGCCAGCGCCGCGATCTTCGGAAACGCCGAGCCGAGCACCGCCGCGGGGTCTACGCCGAACCAGTCGTCGAGCACGGTCGCGTAAAGGCTCCGGAAGTCGGTGTGGTGCTTGAGGTCGCCCTGCTCCAGGTCGGTGAGGGCGGGATGCGCGCCGCAGAGTCCCCCCTTCACGCGCCCGCCCATCAGAAGGAGCGGCGCGGCGGCGCCGTGGTCGGTGCCGAGGGAGCGGTTCTCCTCCACGCGCCTCCCGAACTCCGAATAGGTCATGACCAGGACGCGGTCGAAGAGTCCCTGCTCCACGAGATCGTCGCGGAACGCACCCAATGCGTCGCCCAGCGCGCGCATGAGGTTGTCATGCTGCTGCTTCTGGCGCGAGTGCGTGTCGAAGCCGTCCAGGGTCACCGAGAAGACGCGGGCGGGGAGGCCCGACTCGACGAGCCGCGCCACCTGCCAGAGCTGCTGCCCGAGCGGCGTGCCCGGGTAGCCGTCGGCGGCCCGCCCGCCGGTGAGCGCCTTCTCGAGGCGCGCGGCGGTGGCGTACGCGCGCTGTGCGGAGCGGCGCACGTACTCCGCCTCCCCGCCCCCCTCCCCCGCTTCGACGAGGGAAGCGAGCAACCGCGCCGTCTTCGCACCGCCTTGCACATGGAACGACCTCGCGTCCCGCACCGCGGGGACCATGATGCGCTCCCCCACCAGGGCGAGGCTGAGCGGCTGGCCGCCGAGCTGCAGCCCGGGCACTTCGGCGCCGTCGCCGCAGCAGCGGTCGAGGGCGCGCCCCACCCAGCCGTTCCAGCGCGAGGGCGGCGTGAGGGACGCGGTGTGCCAGATGTCGGTGGAGAGGAAGTGGCTGCGGTTGGGGTTGGGATAGCCGACGCCTTGCACCACCGCGAGCTGGCCGGAATCCCAACTGCCGCGCAGTCTTGCGAGATTGCCATGAAGCCCGATGCCGTCGCGGAGCGGCACCACCTGGCCCGCGCGCAGGCCGAGGGAGGGGCGCGCGCGGTGATAGGCGTCGTCCTCGAAGGGGACGACCATGTTGAGGCCGTCGTTGCCCCCGGCCAACTGGACCAGGACGAGCACGCGCTCGCCGGGCGGCGAAGCGAAGACCGCGCGGGCGAAGAACGCGGGGAGCGTGGCGGCCGCCGGGAGGGCGAGCCCGCTTTTCAGGAAGTTGCGTCGTGTGAGTTCCATGGCGTCCTCAGCTCAGATGGGACTCGGGGAGACAGAGGAGCGCGTGCGCGCGCTCGGCGGGGGACGCGTCGGCCGCAAGGAGCGCGCGCCCGGCGCCATCGCCCGGCACCTCGCCCAGGAGCGACCGCAGGGCGCGCTCCGCGCCAAGGCCCGTCGCCCCTTTCGTGAGCTCGCGCGCCGCGTTCACCCGGGTCATCCAGGTGGCGGTGTTGATCCAGTCGCGGTGGCCGGGCCAGCCCTTCACGTTGGGAGGCGCGAGGAGATCCTGGCCCATCTCCCGCAGCAGCGGCACGAGCGCCGAGGCGTCCGGCGCGATGGCCAGGCAGCGCGCGCCGCCCACCAGGAATTCGAGGGGCGACTTGATGAGGGTGCGGCGGTGGGCGGGATCGAAAAAGAGGCGCGAGGCGAAGAGCGTCTCCAACGACGCGGAGAGGTCGTAGCCGTTGCCGCGAAGGAGCGCGCCGAACTCCTCGATCGCGTCCGGGGGGGGCTCGGGGGCCACGAAGAACCGGAGCAGCTTGCCCGCCAGGAAATTTCCGCACGCCTTCTGCTCCAGGGCGAGGCGCAAGATGTCGTCGCCGCCGAAGGCGCCGCGACGCCCGAACACCGCCTTCTCGCCCTCGTCGTGGAGCGGGGCGGCGAAGTGGAACGCGTCGCGGAGGATGGTCCAGCCGGTGAAGGCGCGGGCCGCCTCCTGGATGTCTTGTTCGGAGTAGTGGCCGGGCCCCAGGGTGAAGAGCTCGAACAGCTCGCGGGCGTAGTTCTCGTTGGGGTGCCCCTTGCGGTTCGTTTCGTTGTCGAGCCAGCGGATCATGGCCGGATCGCGCGCGACCTTCCCCAGCAGGTCGCCGAAGCGGCCGAGCCCGCCGTCGAGGAAGAGCCGGTACTGGCGCGCCATGAACCCCTCGTCCCGCACCTTGGCGATGGAGGTGGCGAAGTGGCCGTGCCAGAAGAGCGCCACCTTCTCGCGCAGCTGATGCCCGCTGCGCAGCATGCGCGCCACCAGCCAGGCGCGGATCGGGTCGGGGCCCCCCAGTCCGAGGACGCTCGGATAGATCGACTCGAGATCGTCGAGAGCCGCGTCCTTGGCCGGGCCGCGCACGAGGGCGTGTGCCGCCTCGGCCGGGCCGAGGGCCAGGGTGGCCTCCACCGTGTCGAGGGGGGCGCCGAACCCGGCGCGGCGCCAGAGGTGGGCGGCCGCCGCGAAATCCCAAGGCGTGCGCGCGTCGGGAAGAAAGGCATCGAGGTGCATGGTCACTCCCCCGCCGGGCCGAGCCGGACGGTGAGGCGGAGGCCGGCCTCGCCGCGCTCCTCGGCAAAAACCAGGGAGAGCGAGCGCACATGCCGCGCGAGATCGAGGAGGAGGTCGGTCTGCATTTCTGCGGCGGGCCGCGCCTTGCCCTCCTTGAGGATCGACTGCGTCACGAGCGCCTCGCGGTTCTCGCGCAGGAGCAGGGCCGCCTCGCGGCCGTCGATCCAGAAGCCGGCGTTGGCGCCGGGCGCTTCCCCGGTTCCCTTGCCGCGACCGTCGATGAGGTCGGTGAGGATGCGCGGCGAGGAGGCCATGAGGAACCAGCCGTCCACCTCCGCGCAGGAGGGCGCGAAGTTGTAGCGCACCGGAAGCGCGCTCCGCCCCTCCATTTCCCCGTCGGTGGGGGGCGCGTAGGCCGCCGTGAGCAGATCGATGCCCGCGTGCTTGCGCAGGCTGAGGCGCAGGCCGCGCCCGTTCTCCTGCACGCTCGCGGCGCTCAGGAAGACGATCGCGCTCTGGAACGCCATCTTGAGATCGGGGGCCACCTTGGCGGCATCGCGCAACGGGATCAGGAGCGCGAACTGCGGATAGCGCACCTCCGGCACCGCGGCGCCGGGCTCGAAGACCGGACGCGTGGCGACGAAGGTGAGATCCGGGCGCAGCTCGGGGAGCAGATCGTCCACGAAGCTCATCCCCGCAGAGATCGTCCCGAAGTTGGTCTCGAACTCCACCATCCCGGCGATGCCTCGCTCGGAGAGCAGCTCTTCGCGGTGCACCCAGAGCGCGCCCAGGTCGCGCCGCATCCGCATCACCGCGAGGGTGGTGGGCGGGAGCGCGAAGGGGAGCGGCTCGAGGGCGCCGCCGGCCATGGAGGCGAATTCGGGGGTCAGGCCGGCGCGGGAGGGGACGCGCGCCGAGAGTTCGAGATCGACCGAATCGCCCTCGCGGCGAAGCGTCAGGCCGAAACAGGCCGCCGGTGCGGACGCGGCATAGGCGAGCGCGGGCCCGACGAAGAGCGCCTCGCCCACCTCCTGCGGCTTTCTCCCGGGCTGCAGCGCCTTGGCGTAGGGCGCGAGGTTCAGATAGGCGAAGACCGCTTCGTCGCCGCGGGCAAGGGCGCGGGCGCTGCGGAACGCCTCGGAGGCGTCGAGCCCGCCCTGGCTGTCCCGGGAGGCCCGGGCACGGTCGAGGGTGGAAGCGAGGACCAAGAGATCGCCCTCCACGAAGCCGAAGGCGTTGCGTCCCAAGCCGAGAATGGCGGGGCGCGCGCTCTCGCCGGGCGCCGCTTCGCCCCCTGTCATGCCGCTCACCATGCGCATCGCTCCGAGGAGCTTTTCGGCGGCGGCCGCCTCGACCCGGGCGAGGAGGAGGAATTCGCCGCGGCCCGTCGGATCCGCAGGGGCGTAGACGGCCAGCGCGATCTGCCTGCCCAGGAGCGCCCGGAGGAGCGCTTCCGGCTCGTATCCGGAAATCGCCTTCACCATCTGGAGGCCGGTGAGGAACCGACGCGCCTGCGGCGACTCCCAGAGCGCTTTCGCCGCCGGGTGGTTGCGTGCGCGGACCAGGGCCGGCGAGTTCCAGAGCAGGTCGAGGGAGCCGGCCAGGTCACCCGCCTCGACGTAGAACACCGCGCCCTCGGGCATGCGCGCGGCAAGCGGCGCGGGGGACTCCTCGGAGGCGAAGGCGGCAACCGCCAAAAAGGGCAGGAGGAGAAGGCAGCAGGCGTGTCTCATGGTCCACCTCGCTCGGCCGCATCGGTGCGGCCGCGCCTGCTCCCATGCTAACCGGATGCCAGCCGCTCCGGCTCGCCGGGCCGGGAGTTCGCGGTCGGCTGTGCGGATTCCTTACAGGAGTGCTACACCCAGCCGCGATCGCGCACCGACTGCGCGACGCGCTTCACCGCGACCATGTAGGCGGCGGAGCGCATGTGGATCTTTTCGCGTGCGGCGGTCTCCCAGACCGCACGGAACGCCGAGGTCATCTTCGCGTCGAGGCGCTCGTGCACCATCTCCCGCGGCCAGTAGTAGTTGTAGGTGTTTTGCACCTGCTCGAAGTAGGAGACGGTCACGCCCCCCGCATTGGCGAGGAAGTCGGGCAGCACCAGGGTGCCCTTGGCGAAGAGGATCGCGTCCGCGTCGGGCGTCGTCGGGCCGTTCGCCAATTCGCACAAGACCCGCGCACGGATCTTGCCGGCGTTGGATTTCGTGATGACGCTCTCCAGGGCGGAGGGGAAGAGGAGATCCACCGGGAGCTCGAGCAGCTCCTCGTTGGAGACCGGGGTCGATCCCGGGAACCCGGCGAGTCCGCCGGTCTCGAGCTTGTACTTCACGAGCGCCTTGGGATCGAGTCCGTTTCGGTTTTTCACTCCGCCGCGGCTGTCGCTCACGGCCACGAGCGTGCTCGCCCCGAGGATCTCCTGCTGCAATGTGGCCGCGAACTGCCCGGCGTTGCCGAACCCCTGGATGGCGTAGGTGCACGTGTTGGGGTCGATCTTGAGGTGTTGGAACGCTTCGCGCACGCAGTAGACGCCGCCGCGCGCGGTGGCGTCGTTGCGCCCGACCGACCCGCCGAGGGAGAGCGGTTTCCCGGTGATGACGCCGGGATGCGACTCCCCGAGCATCGTCTCGTACTCGTCCATCATCCATCCCATGATCTGCGGGTTGGTGTAGACGTCGGGGGCCGGGACGTCTTTCGTCACGCCGAGGATGCGCGCGACCGCGCGGATGTAGGCGCGGGCCAACCGCTCCTGCTCGGGAAGCGAGAGCTCCTTGGGGTTGCAGGTGATGCCCCCCTTCCCTCCGCCGAGGGGGATGTCCACCACCGACGTCTTCCAGGTCATCCAGGCCGCGAGCGCCCGCACCGTGTCGATGGTCTCGTCGGGGTGCCAGCGCAGGCCGCCCTTCGTGGGGCCGCGGGCGGAGTTGTACTGCACCCGGTAGCCGTGGAATACGCGATACGACCCGTCATCCATCCGAACCGGCAGCGTGACGTGGAACTCCCGCTGGGGCCAGCGCAGGAAGTGCCGCATCGCGGGGTCGAGTCCGAGGCGCTCGGCGGCCTCGTCGAACTGGTGCTGGGCGATCTGGAAGGGGTTTTGCTCCGGCATGCGCGTTTTCCTTGGGGTATGAGATCGGCTCGAAGACCGGCCGCAGCCGACTACCATCGTAGGCAGATGGGCGAGGATCAGGTCCCCCCCCACGATTCGGAAGAGACCCTCAGGCGGCTCGAGGGCTACCTCGCCTCCTATCCCGCGCTCCGTGGCCGTGTCTGCCGCATCCTCCTCCTGCACCTCCACAGCCACGGCCACGTCCGGATCGAGGACGTCTACCGCCGGGCAGAACGGGCCGCGGAGTGGGCCCAGCCCGCCGACCTCAACCGCCCCTCCTCCCGCCTCTGGGGCGCCGACGAGAAGGAGGAGATCAACAAGCTGGTCATACGCCTCGCGGCGGACCACCTGCGGCCGGCGGAGGTGGAAGAGCTGGTCTGGTCGGCGCACCGCCGCGACGAGGCGCAGTCCCTCGAGGCTCTGGCGCGCATGCCCGACGTCTCCCTCGACCTCATCGCCGACAAGGCGGCGCACTACGCCGCGCTCACCACCGCGCATCCCGGCGAGCAGGGGAGCGCCCCGGAGGGCACGCGGGTCGCCCTCATCCGCCGTTTCATCTCGGAGCGCGTCGACTTCATCGCGGTGGCCAAGCAGCACATCCGCGTGCGCGACATGGGTTGGGTGCTCGACCGCATCATCAATTCCGATCCGGGGCGGGGCACCATCGGCGGGAAGGCGGCGGGCATGCTCCTCGCGCGCTGCATCCTCCAGAGCGCCGACTGCGGGGCGGTGAACCTGCCGGAGTCGGCCTTCCTCATGACCGACGCCTACAACGAGTTCAAGCGGCTCAACGGCCTCACCCACCTCGAGTACCAGAAGTACAAGCCCATCGAGGAGATCCGGGACGACTACCCGGCCATCCGCGACGTCTTCCGCAACGCGGAGTGGCCGGCGCGCATCGTCGATCTCCTGCGCGCGCAGCTCGATCGCTGGGGGGAGCGGCCGCTCATCGTGCGCTCCTCGAGCCTCTTGGAGGACAACTTCGGCGCCGCCTTCTCCGGCATCTACCGCAGCCTGTTCGTGCCGAACCGCGGGGATCTCGCCGTGAGGCTCCAGGAGCTCCTGGGAGCGATTGCCGAGATCTACGCCGGGATCTTCCATCCCGACGCCATCCAGTACCGCCGCACCCACGAGCTGCTCGACTACGACGAGCGCATGGCGGTGATGATCCAGCAGGTGGTCGGCGCGCGCCACGGCCGCTACTTCCTTCCCGCGTTCGCCGGGGTCGCCTTCTCCCGCAACGAGCATCGCTGGAACCGGCGGTTGAAGCGAGAAGACGGTCTCATGCGGCTGGTGCTCGGACTGGGCACCCACGCGGTGGACCGCGTCGGCGACTACGCCCGCATGGTGCCGTTGGGCGCGCCGACCCAGCGCCCGGAGGCGACCCCGGACGAGATCGTGCGCGCCTCGCAGAAGTTCGTGGACGTGGTCGACTCCGAAGGGGCCGGCTTCCGCACGGTGCCCGTGGCGGGCGTGCTGGAGGCGATGCGCACGGGCGGGATCGCGGAGTTCGTCTCGATTCGCCACGAGGACGGGCGCATCACGCCGCCGGTCGCGGCCCACCTGGACGAACCCGCGGACCGCCTCTGCGTCACCTTCGACCGCCTGCTCGCCCGGGGCGACTTCCCGCGGCGCATGCAGAACATCCTCAAGAGCCTGGAGACCGCGTACGGCTGCCCCGTCGACATGGAGTTCGCGGTCCAAGGCGAGGACCTCTACATCCTCCAGTGCCGCCCGCTCGGCGCGGGAGAGCCCGCGGCGCGCGCCCTCGTGCCCGGCGGCGTGCCCGATCGGGACAAGGTCTTCAGCGCGACGCGGTACGTGAGCAATGGCGCGCTCCTGGGGATCGAGTACGTGGTCCTCATCGACCCGCGCGACTACCAGCGCGCGGGGGGGACCGATCGCCGCCTGCGGGTCGCCCGCGCGGTGGGCCATATCAATGACGCGCTCGACGGCAAGCGCTTCATCCTCATGGGTCCCGGCCGCTGGGGCAGCCAGGACATCCTGCTCGGCGTGCAGGTTTCGTACGCCGATATCTGCCACGCCCACGCGCTCATCGAGATCGCCCGCGCCAGCGAAGGCTATGTGCCGGAGCCGTCGTTCGGCACCCACTTCTTCCAAGATCTCCTCGAAGCGTCGATCCGCTACCTGCCGCTGTTCCCCGACGATCCGGGTGCGGTCTTCAGCGACGCGTTTCTCTTGAAGAGCCCCAACGCCCTGCGCGCGGTTTCGCCGCGCGACGCCGCCCTGGCCGACCTCGTGCGGGTGATCGACGTGAAGGCGGCCTACCCGGGCCGCTCCCTCGATCTGGTCATGGACGGCGAGGCGCAGCAGGCGCTCTGTTACCTCATGTGAGGTCAGCACTGGGCGGAGTGGAAGGGCGCGCAGATCCACCAGGTGACGGCGACGGTCGCCGCGGCGTAGAGGCCAAAGAGCCCAAGCGCGCCGGCCAGCCGCGGCAGGGGGCGGCGGAAGAGCAGTGGTGCCGTCGCGGCGGCGAGGACCGCGCCATGGGCGAGGAGCGCGAATCCGACGAGAGGCGACAATTCCGGCGGCGTCCCGGGGAAGAGGATCGCCCAGGCAGCCACCGCCGCGATCGTCGCCGGCAACCGGATCAGGGCGCGCAGCAGCGTGCGCCGCTGCCCGGCGGCATGCCGCGACCCTCTTGCGCCACCGCTGGGCACGGCGCTGGGGTATCCGGCGACCGAGTCAAGGAGGCCCGCATGGTGAATCCGTGGCCCGTTGCTCGCATCGGCGCGATCGTCGCGCTGCTTCTCGCCGCCCCCCTCGGCGCCGAAGAGGATCTCATCGAGACCCACTGGACCGTCGCCGAGGACGGTCGTCTCATGGGGTGGCCCGACCCGGCGCTGGGAGCGGGGATGGAGGCCTCCCCCGCCCCCTTCCCCCTCTTCCCTCCCGGCCTGGGCGGTTACGCGAGTGGCGGACTCTATTCCCTCCTGCCGATGCTCATGCCCGGGCGGGACGATCTCGCCTCCCTCGGGGACGCGGAACGCCACTTCCGCAAGCTGCGCAAGCCGCTGTTCGGGCCCGGCCTCGAGACATGGATCGACGGCGGGCCGCCGTGGGAGACCACCGGCCGCCCCGGCGCGCTCCTGCGCAGGGCGCGGTTCGACCGGATCCTCGCCATCCGCATCGCGGGGCGCACCGGCCGCAACGATCTCCTTCCTGCGCTCGACCGGGTCGCCGCGGACGCGACCTGCGACCCCTTCGCTCGCCTCGCCGCGCGCGACTCCGCGGCGCGCGTGCGCGGGGAAGCGCCGCCCTCCGCCGAACTCCCCCCCCTGGACCGCGTGCCGGGCGACGCGGATTTCTTTCTCGTCATCGATCAGCGCCGCGTGCCCGGCTGGGTCGAACCGTGGAAGCGCGCTCGCGCCATGGGCCTGGCCAACGTGCGCGAGTTGGCCGACGCGATAGGTTCCGCAGTGACGCCCTCCTTTCTCCTCGAGGGGCAGTGGTCGCTGGAACGGGCGGGCGAGGGGCCCTACGAGCTTGCAAGGCAGTTCGGCAACGCGCGCATCGACCGGCTCTTCCTCGCCCTGCGGGAGCCCAAGGGCGGAGCGGACTTCGGGGGGATGCTGCGCATCGACGGGCTCTTCGAGATCGATGTGCTGCGGGCGTTCGTTACGGCCACGGGGTTCGTGCAAAATGAGATCGAGGGGGGCTGGGGGGCGGCGTTCCCCGGCGGCGGGCTCGAGGCGACGCCCACCCGCCTGCTCGCCTGGTGGAATCTCCCCCCCGCCCCCCCCTCCGCGCACGCCCCCGACGATCTGCTCGCGGCGGGACTCGGGGGGGGCGATGCGATCTGGATCCACAGCCGCAGGAAGGGCGACGGAGGCTTCCTGCAGCTCCCCGCATGGGAGAGCGCCACGCTGCGGGTCGCGTTCGAGGGCGGGGTGAGGGTCCGCGGCGAGGCGCGTTTTTCCGGCGAAACGGACGCGCGGAACCACGCCGAGCGGATCCTGGAGTTCAAGACGATGGACGCGACCCCGGGCGCGGAGCCCGCGGCAGCGGCGCGGCTGCAAGCGATCCTCGCGTCCCTCTCGGCCACCGCGGAGGGAAGGACGGTCACGGTGCAGGTTCAGGCAGCGGGCGAAACCCCCGAGACGCTCCTCGAGCTAGCGTCGCAATGGCTGAAGTGATCACGCGCTTCCGCTGCTGAGGACATCGAACCCCTCCTCGAGCGCTTCGTGCCCGCCGAGGAGGGTCAAGACGTCGCGCCGCTCCACCCGGGTGCTGCCGTGCGGGATGATGACCTCCCCTGCGCGACGGATGGAGAGCACCAGAAGTTCGGGCGGCAGGCCGAGCTTGCGCAACTCCCGCCCCTCCAGCGCGGGACTCAACAGCGTGCACTCCCAGACATCGCGCGTGTCCTCGGTGGAGGTGAGGAGACGCAGCAGATCGGGGTTGCGCGCCATGAGGGAGACCATGGTCACCTGGGCCGTGACCGGGGTGAAGGCGTGGATGCCCGCCTCCTGGTACTCCGGCATGAGCGACGCATCGCTCACGAACGACATCACGTGGGGCGCGCCGCCCGTCAGCGCGGCGCGGCACCAGGCCAGGTTGCGCTGGTCGTCGGAGCTGAGCCCCAAAACCGCCTTCGCCGAGGGCCAGAGCCCCTCCGCCACCTGCTCTTGCACGGCAAACCCCTCCTCGCGCGCCCGGGCGGCGCGCGCGGGATCGGGCTCCACGTACTGCACCTCGTCCCCATGCGCCTCGAGGAAGTGGCCTACCCGCAGACCGAGGTCTCCCGCGCCCAGGATGAGCGTCGGGCGCTTCCGGTCGGGGGCCCGCGCCGGCTGGATCGCGCCGAAGATCAGCGGCATCGCCAGGACCGTCACCACCGCGAAGAGGATCAACACGGTGGCGGTCGATTCGCTCAGCATGCCGGTGCGCAATCCGATGACCGCCACGGCGATCTCCAGGGAGAGGTGCGTGTTCAAGAGCAGGGAGGCGCCCGCGATCTCCCGCCAGCTGAACATCTTGCGGAAGACCAGCGTCGGCACCGTCTTCACGATGATCGCCACGCCGAGGAGCGCGGGCAGGAGGAGCAGTTCGCCCGGGGAGCGCAGGAGCGAGCGCAGATCGAGGCCGACCCCGACGAGGATGAAGAAGACCGGGATGAAGAACCCGAACCCGAACGCCTCGAGCTTGTGGACGAGCGCCTCGTCCTCGTCCCCTCTCACGAGGCCGACCACCATTCCCGCCAGGAACGCCCCCAGGATCGCCTCCGCCTGGACGTACTCCGCGAGGACCACGAACGCGATGAGCATCGCGATGGAGCCCCGCACCTTGAGCTGCGCCGTGGCGTGGGAGAGCTCATCCACCAGCCTCCGCAGCGCCGGGATCCGCGTGATCCGCCGGCCGAGGGCGAAGGTGACGAAGAAGGCGAGCAGCGGGAAGAGCAGGAGGAAGAGGCGTGCGTCGAACCCCTTGTCGTGGGTGACGAGGAAGACCGTGAGGAGGAGCACCGTGATGAAGTCGGCGAGGGACGCGGTGAGAAAAACCGCCTGGCCGAAGGGGCTGCGCAGCAAGCCGCGCTCCTTGAGGATCGGGAGCAGCACGCCGAGGGAGGTGGCGCTCAGGATGAAGCCCAAGAGCAGCGGGTTGCCGTCGAGTCCCAGGGAGCGGAGCAGGAGGCCCGAAGGCAGCGCCAGGCCGAGGGTGATGGCGTAGGCCAGGAAGGCGAGGGAGACCAGACTGGGGCGATCGGCGCTCCCCGCCCCCTTCTCCCGCTTCTCCTTGAAGAGGACCGCGAAATCGATCTCCATCCCCGCGAGAAACATCAGGAACGCGAGCCCGACGTCGCTCATGAACCCGAGGATCGTGTTGCCCGGCGCGACCCAGCCGAACCCCGTCTTGCCCACGGCGACGCCGGCGAGGATCTCGCCCACCACGTTGGGGATCGCGCGGAACCGCGCGAGCAGCAGCGGCACCGCGAAGGCGAGGAGGAGCACCACCAGGAGAGCCTGGAACCCGGCGGAGGCGTCGGCGGAGGCGATCATGACCGTCCCCGACTGAGGCTATCCGGCGGGGGCGACTGCCGGGCCCGGCAGAGGTCGAGGGCCTGGGATCGCGCGGGCTCGCCTGCGACGACGAGGAGGACGTCGCCGGGATGGAGGCGCGTTGCGCCCCGCGGAATGAGCGTTTCGTGGCGCCGGCGCACCGTGGCGATCAGGCACTCCTTCGGCCATGCGATCTCGCTCAAGAGCCGTCCCGCCGCGCTCGAGCCCTCCTCCACTCGCACCTCCCCGACATCGACGCCTCCCAGGATGCCGAGCCGCGCCTGTTCCGCGCGCTGGCGCGCCGCGGCGCGGCGCACGAGCGCGGCCTCGTAGGCACGCACGAGATCGGTGCGGCGCAACAGGCCGACGAGCCGGCGCGGTTCGCCCTCCGGGACCACCGGGAGCCGCCCGATGTCGCGGGCTCCCATGCGGCGGAGTGCCGCCCCGATCGATTCCCCGGGGTGGGCCACGAGCAAGTCCCGGCTGCAACTCTCCGCCACCGTGCGCGCATCGTCGAGCCCCGCCTGGTGCGCGCGGTCGATGTCGCCCACCGTGAGAACCCCGCAGAGCGCGCCCTCGGCATCCACGACAGGAAGCCCGTTCAGGTGAATCCGCGCCAGCGTCGCGATGGCCGTGGCCAGGGTGTCGGCCTCGCGGAGCACCGTCACCTCGGTGCGCATGACGTCGCCGACCGTGATGCCCTCGAGCACGTCGACGTCGCGCCCCCCCTCCAGGTGGATCCCCTTGCGGACCAGCTGGGAGGTGTAGACGGAGTCCCGCTGGAGGCGCTGGCTCACCCACTGGCTCGTCACCACGGCGAGGAGCACCGGCAGGATGATGCGATAGTCGTTGGTCATCTCGAAGAGGAGGAGGGTGGCCGTGAGCGGGCAGCGCACCGACCCCGCCAGCACCGCCGCCATCCCCACCATGGCGAATCCGGGGGCGTCGGGCCCGAGGCCGGGGAACACCTGCGCCGCGAGATAGCCGCAGCTGCCGCCCAGGGTGGCGCCGAGGAAGAGCGCGGGCGCGAAGACCCCGCCCAGAAAACCCGCGCCGATGCTCACCGGCGTGAGCACCAGCTTGGCGACGAGGAGCGGGAGCAGGAGGCCGGGCAGGAACATCTCGCCGCGGAGGATTCCTCCTACCGCCTCGTAGCCGACGCCGCGCACTTCGGGGAGGCGCAGCGCCACGAGACCCACGCAGGCGCCCCCGATCGCGGGCTTGAGCCAACCCGGCACGCGCAGCCCCTCGAAGGAGGCCCGGGCGGCCTCCAGGCCGCGGATGTAGGCCGCCGAGACGAGCCCGGCGAGCAGGCCCACGACGAGATAGAGCCCCAACTCCCACGCCGATCCCATGGAGTAGGCGGGGACCTCGAACTCCGGCCGGATGCCGGTCACCGCGCGTGTGAACGCGGAGGCGACGACGGAGGCAAGGACCACGACCCCCAGAGCGCCCCCCTGCAACTCGCCCAGAATCACCTCGATGGCGAAGAAGACCCCCGCGATGGGAGCATTGAACGCCGAGGCCACGCCGCCCGCCGCGCCCGCCGCCACGAGCGTCCGCATCCGCTCGTCGGAGAGGCGCAGCCACTGCCCGAGCATCGAGCCGATGTTGGCGCCGATCTGGACCGAAGGGTCTTCGGGCCCGACGCTGGCCCCGGAACCGATGGAGACCGCCGCGGCCACCGCCTTTTGCGGCATGCGCCAGAACCGCAGTCTCCCGCCTCCAAGCGCGACCGCCTCCATGACTCCTGCCACACCGTGGTGACGCTCCGGACCGATCCAGGCGCGGGCGATGACGCCGACCACGAGCCCGCCCACCACCGGGGCGAGCACCACGCCCCAGGCCCCCAGCACATCGCTCCCCGCCTGCGCCCAGCCAATCATCTGCTTGAAGAGCCAGACACCTCCCCCCGTGGCGAGGGCCACGACGATGGCGAGCAGGGCAAGGAGCTGAGGCTGGGAGGGCTGGAACCGTTCGGTCAGGAAGGCGAGGCGGGGCCGGCTCGACGCGGACACCTAGAGAGCCTCCCCGAGAATCTCGCTCCTTTCCATCTCCCGGTACGCGGAGCCCAGTTCTTGCATTCCGTGGAAGAATGTCGATCCTTCTCGGAGGTCGGATGTACACCGCAGCCACCCACTCCCCGCCCAAGTCCTCGCTCTGGCCCTTCACCCCCGGGAAGCTCGGCATGTGGCTCTTCCTGGCGAGCGACGCCATGGGATTCATGGGACTCATCGGCGCCTACATGGTGCTGCGCATCGCCACCACCCCGTGGCAGCAGCCCGGCGATCCGGGCTTCGGCATCACGCTCACCGCGGCGATGACCTTCCTGCTCATCTGCAGCAGCGTGACCATGGTGAAGGCGCTCGCGGCGATCCAGAAGGGGAACGTCAAGGGGCTCCAGGGGTTCCTGGTCGCCACGATCTGCGGCGGCCTGATCTTCCTCGGCCTGCAGGTCTATGAATGGACCCACCTCATCCATCTGGGGCTGAGCGCGGCCAAGAGCAGCTACGGCGCCACCTTCTTTCTGCTCACCGGTTTCCATGGGGCGCACGTGACCGCGGGCGTCATCTACCTGGGTTGCATCCTGCTGCGGGCGCGCCAAGGCGGCTACACCAAGGAGTCCCACAGTCCCGTCGAACTGGTGGGACTCTACTGGCACTTCGTCGATCTGGTCTGGATCGTGATTTTCACGATCGTCTACCTCATCCCGGAGCCCCGATGAGCCACGCCGAACATGCCGCGGAGGGCGAGCACCCCCACTCGCCCTACATGAAGATCTTCCTCTGGCTGACGGTGCTCACCGTGATCGAGATCGCCTGGGCGCTCCCGTGGCTCGGGCTCCCCAAGCTGCCCCTCGTGCTCGGCCTCGGCGTCATGGCTGCGGTGAAGGCGGCGTTGGTCGGCCTCTATTACATGCACCTGCGCTACGAGACGAGGCTCATCTGGGGCGTGATCTTCCTGCCGCTCTTCCTCGTCCTCGTGATGGTGGCGGGCTTTCTGCCCGACGCGTTCCATCACTGATCCCGGGGGGGCGCGGGGGGGCGGATCGTTTCGCGATAGAGTCGCGCCGCCGCCGCGATGACCGCGATGGCCGCGTCGCGACCCTGGATCCCCTCGACAACGACCCGCTTGCCCTCGACGATCTTGTAGTCGCGGAAGAACCGCTCCAGCTCCCCCATCCTGTGGGGCGCCAGCTGCGCCACGTCCCGGAGATGGTTCACCTCCGGGTCGTCAGCCGCCACCGCCACGATCTTGTCGTCGCGCCCCTTGTCGTCCGACATCGCCATCACGCCGATGGGGATCGACGCGACGAGACAGAGCGGCACCACAGGCTCCTGCATGAGCACGAGGACGTCGAGCGGGTCGCCGTCTTCGCAAGTCGTGCGCGGCAGGAAGCCGTAGTTGGCGGGGTAGTGGACGGCGCTGTGCAACACCCGATCGAGCTTGATGAGCCCGGTCTCCTTGTCCAGTTCGTACTTGGCCTTGCTCCCCCTCGGGATCTCGATCACGCTCGTGAACCGGACGCCCGGGTCAGGGCCGAGGGGAACGTCGTGCCACGGATTCATCTCATCCCCCTCCCACGGAGGACGCGGCGAAACTCTCCACAGCGCGCCCCAGTTCGTCCCCCGACATGCCGAACGCCGTGCGCGGGTTGAGGGCGGCCCCCTCCCCGCGGTAGTGGTTCGTGACGTAGTCGACGAGCAAGCCGCGGCGCGCTCCCCGCTCGGCATGGAGCAGGAACGAGCAGAGGGCCGCGGCCTGGAGATCGAAGATGGAGGAGGCGGAGTAGCGGAAGCTGCCCCGCGCCGTCCTGCGCTCCACGGGAATGTTGGTCTCGCGCGAGAGGTCGCCTAGGTCCGCCCCGTTGACGAGGAGCAGCGCGGCCCACGGTACGCCTTTTCCGCCCGCCAGGGCGCGCACGACGTCGAGGGATTCCGCCTTCGGTTGGAAGAGTTCGATCCGCCCGCTCGCGTGGTCGCAGACCGCCTCCGCAAGGAGCATCGCCAGCCCGACCTCTACCCAGGCCCCGGCGTTCCCGTAGCTCTTCAACGCCTCGCTCGCCGTGTACCGGGGATTGCGGGTCATGAGCCAGTGTCGCGTGAGGACATGCGCGAGGAAGAAGGTGAAATCCTCGGCCTCCTTGCCGCGGGGCCGGAAGATGCGCGACAGTTCGTCCGCGGCGGCGTAGTGCCCGAGGGAGGTCTCGAGGAACGAGGCGTCACGGAGGCGGGTGTAGTCCTGCGCATGCTTGCGGTAGTCGTCGCGGTCGGAGTGCAGGAGCAGAACGAGCGGTTTGCGCTCCTTCCGGCGCGGGGCGTTGGTGGCGAAGAGATCCTCCAGCGCGCCGCAGAGGAGGCGGGTACGCAGCAGGACGAACTCCACCTCCGACGCATCGCGCACCGCGGTGACGACCAGGAATCCCGGACCGGTGATGCCGATGAGGTCGGGGCGCCAGAAGTGGCGCGCTCGCTTCAGCTCCAGTTCGTTCTCGTCGGCGAAGCCGAAGCCGAGCGGCTCGAGATCGAGACGCCAGTGGAGCCACGCGAGCCCGTCGCCGAAGGGAAACGTGGCGGGCAGGAGCTCCGCGAGCAGCGCGTGGGCGCCTGCGTGGCCCTTGTCGAGGGAGAACGCCTCCCGGAGGAGCGGGAGCCGCGCCGCGTCGTCCGCCGGGGCCATGCGCGCCCGCGCCACGAAGAGGTCGCACTCGAGGGAGGCGAGGGAGGCGACCTCACGGCCGATCCGCTCGCCATCCTCGGGCTTGGGTTTCTTCGCCTCTGCCGCCTTCACACGCCTCTCGAGCGCCTTGCGCTCCTTTTCGGGGAGGCCGGCGCGGACGGCCAGGTCGAAGAGGGTGCGCGCGTGACTCCCGGCCTTGCGTTGCAACGCATCCGGGAGCAGGGCGAGGGCGCGATGCCGGATCCCGTGTCGCGCCAGCACGCGGTAGGCCAAGAGCCGGTCCGCCACGTCGCGGCAGAACACCACCGTGCCATCCTCCCGCTCGACCAGCAGGATGCGATCGAGGGGCCGCGGCGCGCCGCCGCAGACGACGGTCTCCTCCGCGACGCGCAGCTCGACGGTGCCGACGAACACGTCCCCCTCCCGGTCGACGACGGTTTCCGCAGCGGCGGTGGAAGCGAGGAGCAGCAACGCGAGGCAGCGCACGCCCGGAAAGTATCCCAAGCGGAGCGCCCTGCGTGCTACCATCGCGCCGAAACGCGGCATGCCGAGGCACCGACCCTCGCCCGGGAGGAGGCGTCCGGCGGTGGCCGGAACCGGCCCCGCCCGGGTCTGGGTTCTCGTCGGCGGCGGTGCGGTGCTCCTCGCGGTGCTCTTCCTCTGGCTCGGCTCGGGCTCCAGGCAGGTCCCCTCGGCCTCCCCGGCGCCCCCCCCCGCCCCCCCCGAAAATCCCCTGGTCGCGGCGCGACGTTGGTTCGATGACAACACCCATGGCGCGGGGGCCGAGCAGTTGCGCGCAGCCCTCGCGACGGCGAAGGCGCGCGGGTACGACAGGCTCGCCGGGTTCGACTGGCCGGCCCGCTCGCGGGCGATCTACGAGCGGCTGCGCCGGCTCGACCCCAACGACCTGGACGCCGCGCGCGCGCTGGGGGAGTTCCCGGTCACCGATTATCCCGACTTCTTCGCGATCTTCCGCCGGCTCATGGACGCCAAGAACGTGCCGGACGAGGTCGCGCGCCACCGCGTCACGTTCGAGAGCCGGATCAGCTTCCGCGCCGACGAGCAGGGCAAGCGCACCGTGCTCATCCTCCCCGAGGTGGAGTTCCGGGCGCTGGCGCGCATGCTCGATCTCTTCCGCGAGCACGAGGCACGCCTGGCCGCCGACCCGACCCTCGAGGCGACTCTGGAGGCGCTCGAGCGCATCCGCCACGACCCGATCCTCGGGAGCTTTCAAACGCTGCACCTCTCGGTGCCGCCCTTCGTCCTCATCTACGCGAGCCGCGAGCTCGGGGCCAAGGGCGACACGGAGGCGGAAAACCAGCGCGTCGAACGGAAACGCAAGGAGGTACGCACCCGGCTCGAACTGCACGCCGGCCGCATGCGCGAACTGCTCGCCTACTTCGAGGAGCGCTGGCGCAAGCCGCTCGAACTGCCGGAATTCGCGCCGAAGGACCTTCTCTTCGTCTGGATCTTCGACGACCGCCTGGGGTTCGACAGGTACGGCCTGAAGCGCCAGATGGCGCTTGCGCCCGGGATCCTCGGCTTTTTCGACCCCACGGTGCGCTGGTCCTTCGTCTACGAGGACCCCGCCGATCCCGGCGAGGTGATCTGGACGCTCTCCCACGAGTTGATCCACCATTTGCAGTGGCACTTCTCCAAGGACCCGCAGCGGCCGGTGCGCAATTTCTTCGAGCTCGAGCGCGCCGTCTGGTTCTCGGAGGGGTGGGCCGAGTATGTCGGCGCCGTGGAAGTGCAGGGGAGCCGCATTCTCTTCGGCCGCAACAGCCGCACGCGCATGGACATGATCCATCTCTGCCGAAGGGAGAATCTTCCGCTGCCTCCCGTGCGGTTCCTCGTCAAGCACGGCGAGACCTACGAGGAGTGGGTGAGGCAGGTCGCGCTCTGGCTCTCGCAGAATCGTCCCGAGCTCAAGGATGCCGCGCGCGCCGTCGCCGCCCTCGCCTACCTCGACGTGCTCTACGCCCAATCGTGGCTCTTCGTCAAATTCCTCTATGAATCGGGGAACGGGAAGTACGCCGCGGCCGCCCTGCGCTTCACGAAGGCCACCCTCACGGGTTTTCGGGACTACCGGGGCTCGATGGGCTATCCGACCGCCGAGGATGTCTTGGGCCGGATCCTCGGGCTCACGACCGCCGCCGACTGGGCCCGCCTGCAGGACGAATTCGACCGCTTCGTCGAAGCCAAGCTCTACGAGATCCCCCCCCGCTGAGGCGCGGAATCCAGGGATCAGCCCGGCGGCCAGCCGAGGCCGCGGCCGCCGAGCAGATGCAAATGGATGTGGAAAACGGTCTGCCCCGCGGCGGCATTGCAGTTCATCACGGTGCGGAAGCCGGCGTCCGCGATGCCGCGCCGGCGCGCCAGCTCCGCGGCGACCCGATGGAGGTGGCCCACCAGCGCCTCGTCCTCGGGCGCGAGGTCGAGGGTGGTGGCGATGTGCTTGCGCGGGACGACGAGGATGTGGACCGGCGCCTGGGGCCGGATGTCCTCGAAGGCGATGCAGGTATCGTCCTCGTGCAACCGTTGGCTCGGGATCGTCCCGTCCCGGATGCGGCAGAACAGGCAGTCGCTCATCCCTCGGCTCCCCGGCGCGCCAGCGCCAGCAGGGCCCGACGGAGCCGCGCGTGGGCGTCGAACCGCCGCACGAATTCGCTCTCCCGCGGGCCTCCCTTGGACCGGACCACCGCCGCCAGCGCGCGCCGGTCGCGCGCCGGCCAGCCCGCCACCCCCGGCAGCGCCGCCACGAAGGGTGCCCAGCGGCGCCACCAGAGCCGCTCCCCCTTCGTCCAGCCGCGCTGCGACCGCACGCCCAGGAGCGACGCCGCCTCCTCCGCGCAGGCGCGCTCCGCCCCCTCGCGGTCGGCGCCGGCGCGCTGAGCGAGGCTCTTCGAGATCGCGAGGCCCGCGTCGGCCATGGGCAGGATGCCGATGACGTCCTCGCGCCGCTCCTTCAGGTCGAAATAGAGATTCTCGGCGGCGAGCTTGCGGAGCGTGGCGAGGCTGGAGCGCGCCTCGGGCCTCCGGCGCATGCGCGCCTCCTCCTTGCGCACGAGCCGCGCCACGGCGGGCGTGCGCGGGTAAAAGCCGAGCTTCCGATAGAACCACCACGCGCCGGATCGGAGCCCCTCGTCGTTGTCGTGCCCGAGTTGGTAGGGATAGATCGTGAAGGTGTCGGCTCCGAAGAGATGGCGCACGGTGGCGAGCACATGGCCGTAGACGGCGGCGGCTTCGGCGCCCCGGTAGCTCTCGAAGATATTGTAGGCGATCTCCGCCGATCCGAAGAGCGCGCTGTTCAAGACGTAGCCGATCGGAACCCCGTTCTTGAGAGTCAGGAACCCGTAGATCGCCTCGAACATGAGCCGCCGCTCCGGGAGGAAGCCGATGACGGCGAACTGCAAGCCGTCGCCGCAGTCGACGAGTCGCACGTCGCGCGGATCGCCGTGCATGAAGACATCGAGGTCGCGGCTCCGCGTCACCATCGCCTCGCGCGCGAGATCGATGAGGCGCCGCCCGTCCTTTCGCGAGACCGCGCGCACGGACCGCGGCGGGCGGTCGAGGGTGGCGCGCAGGTCCGGTCGCCCGCGGCGCAGCGGGCCGGCCTGGAACGCCACCGGGCCAGCGGGGAAGTGCGCCCGGGTGCGGGAGGGGGTGTCGGGGCCCGGATCGAGGAGGAGCGGGAGGTCGATCTCCTCGTAGACCGCCTCCCCCACCAGCGGGTCGGCGGCGAGCGCGGCGAAGCGATTCACCAGGAACGCGGCGCCGGTCTCTCGCCGGCCCTTGAGCTTGTCGACCCACTCCTCCATGGGGAATGCGTACTCGTCCAGCCCCGGCGTCTCGGAGTAGTGCGCGAGCAGGTGGAGCACCGCTTCGAGGCGGTCTGAGCGGTCGAAGGCTTTCCAGTCCACGCGCAGCCGGCCCGGCCAGCGACGCGCGAGCCACTCCGCCGTCCCCTTGAAGAACGGATACGCGATGCGCGTGCCGGCGATCCCGCTGTCCGCGAGCGCGTCGGCGTGGCGCCGCAGATCGCGCCGCGCGGAGAAGCGCCCGAGCATCCGCTCCACCCGCGCGAGCAGCGGGGCGTCGTCGGGATAGGCGCGCAGGAAGCAGAGAGTTTCGTGAAGCCGCTCCACCGACTTCGCCGTGGGCAGGGAGGCGCGCGCCAGCGCGTCGAGCAACTCGCGCTTGCGCGCCGAGACCCCGCCCCCGTAGTCCGCCTTGATGCGTTCGAGGGCGCGGAGGAGGGGGGCGGGGGAGGCGCGCACCGGACGGCGACGTTAGCACGCGCCGCCCTTCCCCGCTACGGCTCGACGAGTCCTTCCCGGATGGCGTAGCGCACCAGATCGACCCGGTCGTTGAAGCCGAGCTTCTCCATGATGGAGTTGCGATGTGCGTCCACGGTCTTGGGGCTGCGGAAGATCGTCTTGGCGATGTCGGCGCGGGAGAGGCCCTTGCCGATGAGCCGCAGGATCTGCTGCTCGCGCGTCGTGAGGAGGCCAAGCTTGGAGGAGGGACGTTCGGCACGCCAGCCGCTCCCCTCGCGGCGCAGGCGGCAGCGCTCCTTCACCTCGGCGCCCAGCGCGAACTCCCCCTCCCCCACCCTGCGGATCGCCTCGACGATCGCGTCGGGGCTTTCGCCCTTGGAGAGGTAGCCCCAGGCGCCCGCCGAGATGGCGGCCTCCACGTAGTGGTCGCGCACGTAGGCGCTGAGGATGATGCTGCGGACCGCCGGGCAGCGGCGGTGGAGGTCGCCCAAGGCCTCGAAGGGATCGGGGCCCGGCATCTCGACGTCGAGCAGGATCACTCCCGGTTCGAGCCGGCGCACTTCCGCGAGCAGATTCTGCGCCGACGCGAGGTACCCCACGCAGAGCATGTCGCGCTCGAGGGAGAGCCGCGCGCGCAGCCCTTCGTAAAGGAAGGGGTGGTCGTCCACGCAGAGGACGCGCACCGGCTCGGGGCGCCGCAGGGAGGACGAGGCGGCGTGGGACCGGGAGAGGAAATCGTTTCGCTGCACCATCGCGCACACACTCCGCGTAGGACGATGCACCGCATTATATGCCTGCGCGATCCCAGGACAGGGGCCGCGGCGTGGTCGGGGGCGAATCGGGAAACGACCCGTGGCCCGCTCTCCCTTGCGGCGCGAGAATCGTGTAGCCTTTCCTGCCCCGCGAGGCGCGGGGCGGGCCGGCGGGGCGCGCGTGAGGAGGCAGAAGCGTGACGTTGGCGAAGACGGAGGCGCTCGGGTGGATCGGGCCGGAGGGACTTCCGGGCATCCACTCGCTCTGGCAGATCGGCGAGGAGAGCTTTCGCATCCTCCTCGACGCGCGCTTCAAGCGTCAGCCAGCATCCGACATCACCGACGCTGACGTCGAGGCGGTCACGGACACCGGTGATTTCGCGCCGGGGGCCGATCACGTGCAGACGCGGACGATCACCATCGCGGCGCCGCCGGAGCGTGTCTGGCCCTGGCTCACGCAGATGCTGCGCGGGGGCGGCGTGTATGGTTGGAGACTCCTCGAGCACACCTCGCGCCCCTCGCTGGAGCATCTCATCGCCGGCTTGCCTCCGCCGCGCGTGGGCGACCGCGCGGGGCAGCTCTTCGAGTTGTCGGTGGTGGAGCCGCCGCGGCGCCTCGCCTGGCGATCCGTCGGGCCGTTGAAGTGCCTGGGCGCGACGGTGAGCATGCTCACCCTCAGCTATCTGCTGCACTCCGGCGAGCCCGGCCAGACGCGGCTCGTCATCCGCACCCAGGGCTCCTGCACCGGCGTGACCCAACCGATCGCGCACTACGTCTTCGAGGCGCTCGACTTCGTCCTGGCCGCCCACCAGGCGATCCGCCTCAAGAACTGCGTCGAACGCCGCGGCTGAGCGCCCGCTTGCCGCGGGATCCGCCGGGCCCGGCGCGGGGCGTGTCGTCGCGCGGGCGAGGGGGGGGGCGGGGGGGGGTGCCGCCACGCCCGGCGAAACAGTCCACCCTCGAGCGCCTCCGCGGGGTAGACTCAGGTGTCCTCAGCGCGAGCCCCCCCCTCGACCGGGAGGCTCTCATGCGACGCACCGCACAGTCGAAGGATGATGCGAAGTTCGACCTGACGCCGGTCATCGACATCTCGTTTCTCCTCATCGTCTTCTTCCTCTGCCTGCCCTTCAAGGCACTCGACGCGAAGCTGCAGGCGTTCCTGCCTACCGAGCGCGGCATCGTGGTTTTCCCCCCGCAGCCTCCTGAGGCGGAGGTGCGCATCCAGGTTGGTGTGGTGGCCCGGGGAACCGAGGGCGCGCGGCCTGCGCGATTCCCTTTTCGCTGTGGGGACTTCGAGACCACCGACCCGGTCGAAGTGGCGGCCTACGTCGCGCGGATGAAGGGCCTCGCGGAACGCGCGCCCGGGCTGCGAACGATCGGCGAGATCAAGGCGGACCGCCGCGCGCCCCACAAGCTGGTCGTCGCGCTCTTGAACCTCTTCGCCGAGCAGGGCGTGGCGGACGTGCAGTTCTTCGGCACGGCTCTGCCGGAGCCGAGGCTGCGGACGGAATCGCCGCTTCCCTACCCTCGTTGAACAGGGCGCACCCAAAGGCGCGAGGCCATCCCGACTGCGCCACCCATGGCGCACTCAGAGGCCCCAATCCATTGCTCTGCAATGCCTTACAGCAGCTCAGCCGTTGCAATGCAAATCCGAGACTACCTGTTCGAGGGATCGGCGGAGGGACTCGAGGCCGGCGCCGGCGTCGAGGAGGTGGAGTCCAGGGAGGGAGCTGGTCGCGGGGCGGTCGGCGAGCGCCACGACGCGGCGGCCGGAGTCCTGCTCGAGGAAGCGGCGCGCCGCCTCCAGGGTCGAGGCGTCGTGGCGCGTCACCCAGAGGGTGCCTTCCCCCGGCTCCCCGGGCCGCCCCGCCTCGACGCGGATCCCCGCCGAGTCGAGGAGCAGCGCGACGAGTGCGGCGATGCGCGGGTCCTCCAAAGAGAGCGTCGCAAGCCGCTCCGGGACGGGGGCCGCCTCCTGCGCGACGGGCAGGGTGAGGGTGACGGTCGTTCCCGCGCCGAGTTGCGAGCGGATCTCCACCGACCCGCCCGCCGCCTTCGCGACCCCGCGCACGAGGGAGAGCCCGAGCCCGGTGGAGAGCGAGCGCTTCTTGGTCGTGAAGAAGGGCTCCAGCGCGTGGCGCTTCACCTCGTCGCTCATGCCTACGCCGCTGTCCGTGACGCGGATGCGCACGAACCGCCCGTCGGGCAGCGCCTCGGCGTGGGCGCGGATGACCCCGCCCCCGGGAAGCGCGTCCCCCGCGTTCACGACGAGATTCAGCACCGCCTGGGTCAGGCTGTGGGACGGGACCGCGAGCGCCGGAAGGGCCGCCCCGAAGCTCCCCAGCAGCTCGACGCCCGACGGCAGCGCCTTCGCGAGCATGGGCCGCACCTGCGCCCACCACGCGGGCAGCGGCGTGGAGGCCGCCGACGCGCTCGGGTCGTCGGGATCGAGGGCGAAGAGCCTCAGCCCCCCGCTCAACTCGCGCAGGTAGTCCACCGATTGGCGGATGCCCTTGAGGTCTTCGCGCGCCCCGGCGGGCAGATCGGCTGCCTCCAGGGAGTCGAGGCGACAAAGGAGCGGCAAGAGCAGATTGCCCATGTCGTGCCCCAGCCCCGCGGCGAGGGTGCCGATGCTCGCCAACCGGTCCTGGGACCGGAGCCGCTCGTGGGTCGCCTCCAACGCGGCGGTCCGCTCCGCGACCAGCGCCTCCAGCTCCTGGCGCGTGGCCGCCGCAGCCTCCTCCGCACGCCGCCGCGCGGTCACATCGCGGAAGGTGAAGGCCCAGTGCCCCTCGCCAAGCGGCACCGCATCCAGTTCCAGGTCGTAGTCCGCCCCGTCGCGCCGCCGTCCGGAGAGCGTCACCGTCGCGGCCCGCGACGCGGCGAGCGCTTTTCCCAGGCGCTCCGGACCGCGCGCGTCTTCGCCGGCGCCGAAGAGCAGCGTGATCGTCTTGCCCTCGAGCTCGCCTGGTGCAAAGCCGGTGAGACGCAGCAGCGCCTTGTTCACGAAAAGGATCTGGGGAGGGGGGGCGGGGGCGGCGGCGACGAGGATGGCGTCGCGCGAACGGCGCAGGGTCGACGCGAGCAGTTGATCGAGGCCGGACAGAGGTACCATCCTACGCCTCGAGGAACCGCCGTGCCGTGCGCTCCAGGAGCGCCTCGTGCCGCAGGTTGCGCCGCAGATGGACCGCGAACCGGAAGAAGGGGAAGAGCATGCGGTGGGTGCCGCGCTTCACCAAGAGCCGGTCCTGGAGGACCAGGGCGTCGAGCTGGGTGCCCAAGAAGCAGGCCACCGCGTCCTGCGGCGTCTCCACGATCGGCTCGCCGCGGATGTTGAAGGAGGTGTTGAGAAGGACCGGCACGCCGGTGAGCCGGCCGAACGCCTCCAGGAGCGCGTGGAACATCGGGTCGTCCTCGCGGCGCACGGTCTGCACGCGGGCGGTGCCGTCCACGTGCACGATGGCGGGGATCACCTCCTGTTTCTCGGGACGCACCCGCTTCACGAGGAGCATGTAAGGGGACTCCTGCTCCCCCTCGAAATACTCCGTCGCGCGCTCGAGGGGAACCGCCGGGGCGAACGGGCGGAACGCCTGGCGATGCTTCACCCGCGCGTTGAGCCGGTCCTTCATGCGCGCCCCGCGCGGGTCCGCCAGGATGCTGCGGTGGCCCAGCGCACGGGGTCCGAACTCCGAACCGCCCTGGAACCACCCCAGGGACCGCCCTTGGGCGAGGAGCGCCGCGGCGGCTTCGGCGACCTCGCGCGGGCGGCGGATCGAGCAGGCGAGGCGGAGGGTCGGGCCCTTCACCGCCTCGTCGAGCTCCTTGGCGCTGTAGGTGCGGCCGAAGAAGGAGTGGCGCTGCACGAAGGTGCGCGGGCGACGCTTGAGCGCGAGATGGCCATAGAGGGCGCACCCCAGCGCGACGCCGTCGTCGCCGGCGGCGGGCTGGATCCAGACCTGCGGGAAGATTCCCGCATCCACCAGCTTGCCGTTCGCGACGCAGTTGAGGGCGACGCCGCCCGCCAGCACGAGATTGCTGGCGCCGGTCGTCTCGCGGAGCCAGCGGGCGCGCTCCAGCACCACCCGCTCGGTGTCTTCCTGCACCCGCCACGCCGCATCCTCCCACTCCTTGCGCTCCGAGGCGCGCTCCCAAGACGCGTCGCTCCCGCCGAGGAACGGGCGGCGCAGCGTCGCGGGCCAAGGGCGCGCCTGGAGGGTCCCTGCCTCGAGAGTGCAGAAGGGCTCCAGCCCCGGCCGTCCGTACGGCGCGAGTCCCATCACCTCGCCGCACTTGTTCCAGTGGCCGAAGATGTAGGTCGAGACGCGGCTGTAGATCGCCCCGAGGCCGGGCAGCACGAGAAAGTCGTCGTTGATGATCCCCTTGGCGGGGCCCATCCAGATTTTGCGCAGCGGTTCGAGCTCGCTGCCGCGGAAGCGATAGTAGGACTCCGACTCCCGGGCGAGGGGAGGGCCCGCGTCGCCCGCGGGCAGCGGCTCCGTTACGTCGCAGCGGTAGCTCCCCACACCGTCGAGGATCATGACCACCCCCTCCTCGAAGGGGCAGGCGCCGAACGCGCTGTAGGCGTGGGCGAGGTGGTGCGAGCAGTTCGCCACATGCGGGGAGTCGTTCTCGAAGAGGGGATGGGCGTGCGCCTTCATCCGCTCCCGCGCGGTCAGTTGGTAGGGCATGTGCGACCCCGCCAAGCGCCGTTCGAGCTCGCCGACGGGAATCAAGTAGCTGTTGCGGACCACGAGGTCGAGGCGCTCCAGCGCGATGCCGGCGGCGGCGAGGCAGTACTCCACCGCCTCCTGGAAGAAGCCGGAGTCGTTCTTGATGCGGGTGAGGCGTTCCTTGGCGATCGCCGCCACCACCTCGCCGTCGCGCAACAGGCAGGCGCTGACGTCATGGTCGTAGGCGTTGATCCCGAGGACATAGAGCGCGTGGTCCGCCATCGAGCCGCCGGTTCTACCTCAAAGCGGCGCGCCGCAGTAGGATGGAAACGCGTGCGGTCCCCCGCCCCCCTCCTGCTCCTCCTCCTCCCCGCCGGGAGCGCCTCGGCGGCCCCCGACGCGCTCTCGGCCTACAAGGAGGAAGAGACCAAGATCCGCCGCGCCGACGGCGCCTTCTGGCGCGAGTTCCAACGGCGCTACTCGCAGGCGCTCCTCGCTTGGCGCGATCCCCTCGAGGCCGCCGATGCCAAGCCCGACGAGAATCGCGAGGCGGTCTATGACTACTCGGTCCTCCGCGGCATCTACGAGGAGTACGCCGCCCTCGAGCGCCAGGCCGCGGAGGCGGCGGCGACCCTTGCGTCGAGCGATCACCCCAAGGCGTTCGACACGCTCCTCGACGAGCTGCTCGATGCCGCCAAGGAGATCGACGCCGTGGACAAGGAGCTCGCCGACGCGCGCCCCAAGGCCAAGCGCGTCCTGTTCGACCCGCGACCCGGCGTGCTGCGCCATGGTTTGGAGTTCCGCCTGCAGGGGCTCGTGCGCGCCCTGGCCGCGCTTCCCCGCGCGGCCCCGATGCTCGCCGACCAGGCGTGGAAGCAGGCGCAGTCCAAGGACGGATCGCGCTCCTTGGTGCGTCGCGTGGCCGTCCTGGATGCGCTCGGCCTCGCGGGCGACGCCGCAGGCGCGCGCCCCCTCCTCGAGAGCGTCCTGCTGCGCGAGAAGGTCACGAGTCTGCGCATCGCGGCGCTCGAAGCGCTCTTGCGCTACGCCCCGGAGACCACCCCCGTCCTCATCCCCCTGCTCGACGATGCGAGCCCGATCGTGCGGCGCGCCCTCGTGCAAGGGGTGCGGGGGGCGGAACAGCGCGATCCCGGCTTCATCGGGCCCTTCGCCCGAGCCCTCGCGACGGCGGAGGGTCTGCTCCGGGGCGATCTGGTCGACGCCCTGGAAGCGCTCACGCGCCAGAAGTTCGGGTATGCGCCGGTCCGCTGGGCGGAGTGGGCGCGCGAGTACCAAGCCGAGATCGACGCGGGCAGGTTCAGGCCCGAGGCGGTGGAGGTGATCGAGGCGAATCGCGAGGCGATGCCGGAGGCGGTCTCGTTCTACGGCCTTGCGACCGCGAGCCGAAGGATCGTCTACCTCATCGACGGCTCCCTCAACCTGAGCGTGCCGTCCGACGTCGACTTCCAGCGCACCAGATACATCCTCCACTGGCCGGGCTCGCAGCGCGACTGGCACGCCGCCCATCCCCCGCACCGCGTCATCGTGGGACGCGAGTTGGCGCGCTCCCTCGAGCGATTCCCGGAAAAGGGACTCTTCGCCGTCGGGGTGATGCACGCCGATTGCGACACGGAGTTCCTCGGTGCGGCCCAAGCCGTCGCGCCGACCGCGCGCGTCCGCAAGGAGATCGAAGAGGCGTTCTCGAAGCTGCCGGCGCGGGGCTGGTGCGCGCAGCTGGAGGGCCTCATGGCGGCGATGGCGCTCGCCGGGCGCGATCCCGCCACGGCGGACGGCTTTGCGGACACGGTCTTCCTCCTCGGCGACGGCTCCCCGGCGGGCGGACGCTACATGACGGCGGAGTCGGTCCTCGCGGCGTTCCGGCGGCTGAACCGCTTCCGCCGCATCACCGTGCACGCCATCCGCATCTGCAACGCCAAAGAGGAGGGCGAAGCGCTGCTCAAGGGCCTCGCCGAACTGTCCGGCGGAACCTACCTCTGGGCCCGCAGCCCGCCCGCGCCTTAGCCCGGAGGATTCGTGAGCGCGGACGCCCATGGGTCTCCCCCCTCCGCAGACGGCGTGCGTGACAATAAGATCAGCGCGCGCGGCGATCGGAGGGCGCGCTGCGCAAGGCGCGCACCAAGACCCTGGCCGACGGCATCCCCGCCCACCGCTTCCGGTCGCTGCTCGTGGAGCTGTCGACGATCGTGCGCAACGATTGCCGCGGGAGGGCCGCCTCCCGACGAGCCCACCTTCGACCTGGGGACGACGCCCAGCGCGACGCAGAAGGAGGCGCTCGCACGGATCGAGACCATCTCCGTGCAGACAGGAGCGTGAGCGCACGCCGCGGCGCACGCCGCCGCGGGACAACAACTTGCCGCGACAGGGCCCTCGAACTTCAGTCTGGAAGGCCCCACGCCGGAGCGGCGGCCCCCCCTCTCCCTGCCCAACGTCTCGTGCGAAACTCCAGCGGCCGTGAGGCCAGGAAACCTGACGCCGCGCCGTGGGCGGGCCCGAGGGCCGCCCAGAGCGCAGGAGGGGATGCGCCTCGCCCGAGAGGCAGGGCGGCCGCGCGCAGGCATGTTCACTTGGCGTCGGGCGGGGCCTCCGTGATCGTGGGAACGAAGACGAGCGGGTCCCCGAGCTCCAAGGTCACGCGTCCGTCGACGCGGTATCGATGGCCGGCCTGAGCGTGGAAGCTCACGGGCACGCCGGTCCGGGAATAGCGGATGTAGTTGCCGCGGCGCTCGAGGATGCACCCGACGACTCCGGTGTGGGGGCCGGGGAGGACTTCGACAGTCATGTCGCCCCACCCCTGGATCGCACGTCCGTCCACGGCCATGAGACCGAAGCGGGGGTGAATTCTCTTCCCAGGCCTCCAGAAACCCTTCTCATACTCGATCGTGGTGGGCACGATCGTGGCGATCTCGCTTGGCGAGCGGGACGGCCCGTCGTAGGCGCGGTGAGTCGTGGAGGCGCAGCCGGCGGCCAGAAACAACGCGAGCGCCGGACCGAGGAGGAGGAGGATTCGCGACTTCAACTTGCCGTCCCTTTCGCCGGCGTCGGACGGAAGCCGTGCGCGCCGCGGGAATCCTAGCCGCGCGATGTGAAACGGGTCAACGCCCCGGACCGGAGCCTACCCTGGACCGGGCGGGGGGGCCGGCGCAAGATCGCGCGATGCGAGCGCCCCGGATTCCCGTCGCCGTCCTGCTTCCGACGCTGTTCTCCGCGCTCCTGATTCCCGCCTGCAAGTCCGGCACCGAGATGGGCGACCGGGTCGGGGACATGTTCTCGAACAGCGCGAAGCTCTACGAGGGCGAGAGGCGACCCCGCAACGAGGTCGCCGTCATCCGGTGCGGCACGAAACAGGAGGCGGAGCCCGGCCCGAACGGGAATCCGGCGGTCTTCCATGTCGTCGCCGTCACGCCCTGCTCTCGCGGCCCCAACCAGCACTATCACGCCTGGACGGTCCTGCCCGGCTCCTACACGGTCACGGTGGAGTGCGTCGTGACGGGGATGTACACGGGCGATTTCAAGACCTTGCCTGCGCGGGTCGAGGCCGGGAAGACCTACCGCGTCACAGGATGGATCGGCGAGGTGGACAGCCGTCTGGGAGCACTCGCTTGGCGGCCCGAAATCCGGGAGACGGATGAGTCGTGAGCCGAGGCGGTAACGGCCTCACTGTGTCCTCGACGGGATCTTCCCGGTGACCCTCGCCATCGCCCCAAGGCTCGGGGCGATGCCGGAGGGGACGCTGTCCTCCCCTCCCGCCGCGGCGCGCAAACGGAGGGTCGCGCCCTTCGTGCTGCCGATGTAGCCCCCGCGCCCCTTGTTGAGTTACCCGCTAGACCGCCTTCTTGAGGAAGGGGAGGTCCACGCCCTCGGCGACCGCGACCCAGTAACGATCGGCACCAGCGCGGATCTCGGGCTCCACGAGGCTGCCGCGGCAGGCGACGGTGAAGCCGATCGAATCCACTTCACAGAGCAGCGCGATGCGGTGGAGCGCGTTGAGCCCGTCCGCGTCCGCATAGTCCGCGGCGGAGAGGTCCAGGACGCACTGCTTGAGACCGCGCGCGTGCCGCTCGTAGTACTCCTGCACGAGGTCGTTGGCCGCGTACTCGTTGAGCGGGCCCACGAGGGCGAGATAGAGGACCGAACGCTGGGGCGTGACGTAGCTGGTGATCATGGCGGCTCTTCCGTCGAGTTTGGTGGACGTTGCGGGGGAACGGAGGGAACGAGCGCAACGACCGTGCCCGTCGGATCAGTCGTCGACGCCGTAGTAGACGAGGCCGGCCCAGAAGGCGGGGTCTTGCCACCCCTCCCGGCCGCGAGCCCAGCGCTTCGCCTCGTGAAGGGCCTGGCCGGGTGCCATCTTGCGCTCGACGAGATTGTCGAGAAAACGGTCCAGGAGTTCGGGAGGCGGCTCCCGATCCAGGATGCAGAAGACGGCGCGTTCGACCCCCGCAAGCGCCAGCGCCTCGCCGAAACCGCCGAGCCCCTCCCCGCGCGCCCGCAGGCTCGTGTCCGTGCGCGCCGTGCGCGGGAAGAGGGCGAGCCCGACGTCGAGGCGGCATCGCAGCAGTGCCGGCGGCGTGATCCGTCCCCCGGGGGCCTGGAGGTAGGTCGCCTGCGGGAAGAGCGTCTGGATGCGTCCCGGCCAGTCGCAGAGCAAGACGCGCACGCGCTCCCGGGGCACCGCGGCGAGTCCCCCGGCGCTCCGCGGAAAACGCTGCGTGGCCCGGCCCGTCGTCACGAGGAGCCCCTCCCCGCCCCCCTCCCGTCGCGCCCGCATGCGCCGGAACGCCCCGACCGACGCGGCGTAGGAGACCTGGAAGGCGTCGAACACGATGCCCTCCGCGCGGGGCGCGGTCTCGAACGGAACCGAGGCGAGGAGCCCGTCCGGCACGACCACGACGCGCTTTTTCCCCTTCAGGAGTTCCTCGAAGGGCGCCAGGGGGAGCGCAAGCTCGTAGCCGCGCAAGAGCGCACCCTCCCGCGTGACCGCGAGCGCGGCACGCGCGCTCCAGTCGTCGATCATCACGAGCAGCGCCTCATCCTCGCGCAGGAGCGCGCGCACCTCGTCGAGAGAGGGCACGGCGGGAAATGCCGCGGCTGCGGCCACGGGAGCCTCTGCGTGCAGGCGCTCGACGAACTGGTCGTACGCTGCGGCCGCCTCCGCCTCGCCGCGTCCGGTGGAGCGCGCCTCGAACCATCGGCCCAGGACACGCCGCGCGGGATCCTGGAGGGGCGCGGGGAGGGTTGCGGCGAGGATCGCGTCGCGGCCGCGCAGCGCGACTTCGATACTCTTCGTGCGCGCCCGTTCCAGGAAGGGCAGCGCAGCCGCGGCCTTCGCCATCTCGTCGGTCTCCGCGGAGGCGAGCAGTACGGCAACCGCGACGCCAGGGGCATCGGCGGAGGATTCCCCGTCGAGGAAGGACTCCTGCTCCAGGGCGGGCCCGCGCAGCGCGTCCTCCAGGCCGAGGGCCCGGCGCGCCAACGCGCCGTCCGGGGCCGGCTCGAGGCGGGCGCGGAGCGCGACCGCCGTCGCCGCTCGCTGCAGATCGCGCGCCCCCTCGGCACTCGTCTCCGCCTCGCGCGCCTTCGCCACGGCTTCGGGAAGGCGCTTTTCGTCCAGTTCGAGGAGCGCGAAGCCGCAAAGAATGGCGGCCTTGAGCCCCTCGTCAAAGATCCTCCCGGCATGCAACCGCGCCTTCTCGAGATTGACCGCAGCTTCCTCGCGCCGCCCGAGCGTCCGCAGACAGAGTCCGGTGCGGAGGTAGGCGGATCCTGCCGCCTGCGAAATGAGGAGGTGGTGGTTGAGGGCCGCCGCGGATTCGAACCACTTCGCCGCCTCGACCAGATCCCCTGCCAGGACGAGGAGCGAACCGATGACGGCGCGCACGGAGGCGGAGTTCCCTTCGTCCTTCGCTTCGATGAGGAGTCCGAGCGCCACCCGAGCCGAGTCGAGAGCCTCGGGGATCCGCCCCCACGTCCGTAGATAGGCAGCCTTGCGCAGGAGAAGGCGGCCCGCCTCGCCCTTCCTGCCCTGACGGTCGAGAGTCGACTGGGCGCGGTCGAAGGCGGCGAGGGCGGCGTCCTCGTCTCCTCCCCGCCCCTCGACCCCCGCGAGCCCCTGGAGCGCCGACGGGGAGGATGGATCGCGCGAGAGCACCTCACGGAAACAGGCGGCCGCATCTTCGAGATCCCAGCGAAGTAGTTGGATCTCACCCAGCCCGAGGAGGAGTTGGGCGCGGCGCTCCGGACTCACGGTGGCGGCCAAGGCGGCCCGGTGCGCCGCTTCCGCGCTCTCGAGCGCTCCCATCCGGCCCAATACGTTCGCCCGCTTCGCGAGGAGGTCCGCGCGAAAGACGGGATCGGCGCTGCGCGGCCCCTGGAGCAGCCCCTCCAGGAGCGCGAGCGCGCGGCTGTACTGGGTGAGATCCGCCAGCACGAGCGCAAGATTGAAGCGGGCCGTGGCCACGTCGGATTCCGCCCCCTCCTTTTCCAGCAGCGGGAGCGCCTCCTCGTAGAACATGAGGGCGCGGCGCGGCATCCCTTCGGCATGAAAGACGCTCGCCAGGGTCGCGGTGAGCTGCGCGACGAGGAGGCTTCGATCCAGGGCAGCGGCGAGCTTGCGCGCTTCGTCGAGATCGGCTCGCGCCTCGGGGTGGCGCTGTTCCTCGAGGCGAAGCTGGAAGCGGACGACGTGCGCGTTGAGCTGTGCCTCGCGCCGTCCGAGCAGGGTCGCGACGTCGACGCGACCATCCGCGGCGTCGCGCATGGCCTGGCGATCGCCGCTTTTTACTGCCGCGGCATGCTCCCGTTCGCGGGCGTGGAGCGCGAAGGAGAACCAGCCGACGGCCATGGCCCGGTCGCCCGCCGTGCGCCAGGAGCGCGCCTCGAAGTCGGGGCGCCCCTCGAGCGCCTCCAGGCCTGCCGTGATCGCAGCCTCCTGCACCCAGGCGACGGTGTCGGACGGGATCGTGCCCGTCTCCCGCAACGCCTGCCGGCTCGCCTCCGCGTTGCCGTTGCGGGCCTGGGCGCGGGCCCGCTCCAAGGCGGCCAGCTGGTCGGGGGCGGCGCGGATCCCGAGTCTCGCGGCGTTGACCAGGCGCGCGAGGCCGTCGCCGTCCGCGGCTCCGGCGCGGATCTCCGCCAGCGCCGCCGCCGCCTCCACCTCGCCCCCCGCAAGCAGCGCGTCGACCACCAGGGTGTAAGCCACCTGGTCCATCGGCTTGGTCGCGAGATCCATCTGCGCCGCCGCATCGCCCCCCCGCCACGCCACGAAAAACCCGCTCGCCACGCCCTCCTCCCCCCCGGCCCGCCCGATCCCGGGACTCAGGGTCAGTACGAGGAGGAGGCGTAACCGCATGAGATGAAAGGGGTTGGGAAAGCCGTGGGCGCCAGCGCTTCCGCAGTCGATGAGGACAGCCCCATCCTAACGCGCGGCGGCAAGATCAAGGGGGACGCCGTCGAGGTCGTCCGGTGCCCGCAGACCGAGGATGCGCGCCAAGGTGGGAGCGATGTCGATGCTGCGTGCTTGCTGCGGCGCCTCCCCGGCGGCGATGCCTGAACCCCAATACAGGAGCGGCACCTCGCGGTCGTAGGGCCAGGGGGAGCCGTGCGAGGTGCCGGTCGGGTGGGTGGTGAACAGCACGCTCTCGGCCGGAACGAAGAGGAGATCGCCCCCGCGGTCCGGCCGCCGGGAACGGCGCGCCAACTCCAGCAGCGCGTCCCCGCCCCCCTTCCCGGCAAGCATCGCCGCGTCGACCACCGCCGCCGCGTCGCCGCGCGCACGGAGCAGCGCGGCGATCCCTGCGACGACCTCTTCGAACCGGCCTGCTCGCCGGTCGACGGTGATCTGCGTGAAGGAGAACGCGAACGCTCCCGCGTGCCGCGCGCGCACCTCCGCCATCAGCTCCGCCATCGCCTTCGCTGCGTCGACGCGGCGTACCTGGGGAAGGGGAAGCACCCCGTGGTCCGAGGCGAGCACGACGGCGAACGGCGCACCGCGCGCCTCCAGAAACGCGAAGAACTCCGCGAGCCCCGCGTCGAGCCGGAGAAGCGTATCGCGCATCTCCTGGCTCCATGGGCCGTACATGTGCCCCACGTAGTCGGTGGCCGCTAGAGCGATGCAGACGAGATCGGGGGCGGGACCGCGGCCGAGGTCGTTGTGCTCCACGACCTGCCGGGCGAGCCGAAGCGTGAATGCGTCGAGGTAGGGCGTGCGCGGGAGGTTCTCGAAGAACCGCTCGCGCCCGCCGACTCGCAGGGGGTGGGGCGAGGCGCGGCCGTAACGGTCCGATTCGCGCGGATCATCGTCGGGGCGCAGAGATGCCACCGACGGATAGGTCCACGCCTGCGGAAGACGCTCCAGCCAGCCGTCGGCATGGAACGCGCGCAGCCAGTCCGGCGTGCCCTCCGGCGCGTAGTACTCGCTCGTGGTGAACCCTCCCGCTTTCGCCTCGTACCAGAACACGCCGTCGGGGAACAACCCGCCGAGCAGGATCGCGGAACGGTCCTTCCCGCCCACCGCAAACACGCGGGATCGCGGATCGTGCGCCTTCATCCAGTCCCCGAGGGTGTCGCGCAAGAGCAGGCGCGGCGACCGCCCCCCCACCGCCGCCCCGTGCACGTCGGCGAAGGGATCCTCCACGGCGTAGACGCGCCGCAGCGTTCCGCGGTCGACCCACTCGTTGAGCACGATCCCGCTCCGGGCCGGCCTGCAGCCGCTCGCGATCGTCGCGTGGCCCGGGGCGGTCCCCGTCGCGGCGTGGTCGTGGACGCAACGAAACCGCCGCCCCTCCGCGAAGAGCCGCGCGAGCCCTCCGCGCCCCTCACCCGCCAATCGTGCGAGCGTGTCGGGCCGCAGCTGGTCCACAACGAGAAGGACGGCGAGGCGCGGAGGAGCCTCCGGTGCGCAGGGCAGCGCGAGCAGGAGGAGGAGAAGCGCGGCCACTACGTGAGGAAGTGCGCCACCGCGCCAAGGAGCGCGAACCCGACGATGCCGTCGAACACGCAGGTGAGCGTGTTGCGCCACGGCCACCGCAGCCAGAGGCTTTGCTGGAACAGCGGCACCGCGTGGACCAGCGCGCCCAGCCCCGCGAAAACCAGCAACCGGTTGAGCAGGCCCGGCATGGCGTCGCGCAGCGGGGCGAAGAGCGCCATGGCGAGAAACGCCGTGCCGAGGTTGAGCAGGAACCCCATGAGGAAGGTCGAGCCGACCATGCAGGGTCCGGCAGGGTAGACGACGACGATGGCGTTGGGGCCTTCACTGTGCCGCGCGTGGTAGGCCGGATCCTTCACGCCCCCCGCGTAGTTGGAGTGAAAAGGCAGCCAGTAGGCGCCGGGTCCTGCTGTGCCCTTGCGCAGCCCCGCGGAGACGGCGCCTTCGTCGGAACAGCCCCGGAAGTCGCCGTGGTGGTGCGGCAGCACCATCCAGCAGAGGGCACCCCAGATGAAGAGAGCCACCCCCCCCGCGAGCGTGGCCAGGATGAGCGTCATCGGTTCCATGGCACCACTGTGCACCCGGGGGGCCGCGGAGCGCAAGGGAGGGGGGCGGGGGCCCCGCCCCCCTCCTGCGAGCCGATTGGGTATGCCGTGCTTCGAGTCAATAGACGATGATGCTGATCGACGCCTGCGACGACCCGGCCGAATTGCTGGCCGTAACCGTGTAAGTCTTGAAGGAGCTCGTGACGGTCGGCTTCCCGCCGATGGCTCCCGTGGTCGTGTCGAAGGTCATGCCTGTCGGCAGGGCGATGTCGATGGAGTAGCTCGTGGCTGCGCCGCCTCCGCTGCAGACGATGCTCGCTCCGCCGCTCGTCTGCCCCGTGTACTCGATCAGCGAGCCCGGGCTGTAGCTGGTGCAGTTCGGCGCGCCCAGAGGCGTCGCGATGTTGACGATGGCGTTGGTCGAGCCCGCCGCATTGCTCGCGGTCACGGTGTAGTTGCTCGCCGTGGTCACCGCCGTGGGCGTGCCCTTGATGTCGCCGTTACTGGTGTCGAAGGTCAGCCCGGCCGGGAGCGCGGGCGAGACCGACCAGGTGGAGACGGGTCCGCCCCCCACCGTGGGCTTGTTGGGCGTGATCGCGGTGCCGGTGGAGTAGCTCACCGGCGTGGTGTAGCTCAGCCCGCTGGGCGCCGTGAGGGAGGCGTTCACCTTGATGTTGACGGTCGCGTCGACGAAGCCCGACGCGTTGCTCCCGCGGATGGTGTAGTTGGTGGCCGCGGAGGCGGTCGTGGGCATGCCGCTGAGAACCCCGGTGGCGGCGTTGAGGATCAGCCCGCCGGGCAGTCCGCCGGGGGCCGTGTAGGAGCTGATCGGGCCCCCCGTGCTCGTGGGGGCATTGGACGGGATGGCGGTGCCCACGACGTAGGTGACGGGCGTGGTGTAGGCGAGGCCGGCGGGCGGGCTGAGCAGGACGGTGATGCGGACATCGAAGGAGTCTGCCCCCGCACCGTTGCTCGCGGTCACGGTGTAGTCCGCCTCGGCGGCGGGGGTGTTGGGCGTCCCCGAGATCCTTCCCGTGACGCGGTCGAGCGTGAGCCCCGCGGGGAGCGGGGGCGTGACGGAGTAGGCCGCGACGTTGCCGCCGGTGCTCGTGGGCACGTTGGGGCTGATGGGCAAGCCGGTGCTGTAGACGACCGGCGAGGCGTACGTGAGGTCGCCCGGCGCCACGGTGTCGAGCCGCATCGCGAGCTGGCCGCGCGCGAGACCCGCGGGGGCAGCGGCGGAGTGCACGTTGGCGTAGAAGCGGTCGGCCGCCGCCATGAGGCGGGCGAAGGTCCGGCCGGTGAACGTCGCATTGCCGGTCATCACGCTGCCCGAGATGGAAATGTCGGTCCCGCCCAGGAGATCGATGAGTGCCGGTCCGTTCACACCGGCAATGCCGTCGTGGACATGGCCCGCCGTCAGGACTCCCGGCGCCGGGTTGGTCATCACGATGGTGAACGAGCAGCGCGCGGCGCCTTCCACTGCAAGGGAGAGCGTGCCCGCGGCCGAGGAATCGACCACGACCGTTTCGTCGTCGCCGTCCAGCGTCGCGAAGAAGTTGCGCGTCCGGTCCGAGAGCTGGCCGCGCTCCAGCCCCCCCGGCGCCCCCACGGTGTGGACATTGACATAAAAGCTCGCGGGGTTGGCGCAGACTCGTGCGAAAAGCGCGGGAGTGAGGGTGATGGACCCCTCGGCCGATGCGGTCGGACCGTTGAGGATGAGATCGGTCCCGGCGAGAAGGTCGATGACCACCGGCCCGTTCACGCCGGCGGCGCCGGCGTGGAGGTGTGCCATGGTCATGGCGCCGATCCCAAGGTCGGGATGCACCGCGACGATCATGTGCCCCGTCGTGAAGGAGTCGAACCGGAGGGTGGCCCCGCCGGTGGCGGAGGCCACGGCGATCGGGACCTCCTCGTCCCCGCGCAGGGCGGCGTTGAATTCCATGGGCCCCACCTCGAGTTGGCCGCGCGCCACGCCCCCGGGCGCGGCGGCTGTGTGGACGTTTACATAAAAGCCCCTTGCGTCGGCCAGGATGCGGACCAGGGTCTCCACGGAGATCGTCACCGTCCCCGAGAGCGTGCCCAGGGCCGGATCGAGCAGGGCCCCAGGGGCCCCCGCGAGATCGACCAGGATGCCGCCGTTGACGGTAGGCCCGCCCGCATGGATGTGGGCCAGCGTGAGCGCCGTCACGAGGGGGTTGCCCATGGCGATGACGAAATCGAGCGACGTGGGAGAGGTGGCGGTGATTGCCACGCCCCCGCGCGCCGTCGCGTCCGCCACGGCGAGCTCGTTCGATCCGAGCAGCTTGCCGTGCCACTCCAGCGCCGCGAATGGCGCCGTCTGCCCGCGCGCGAGCCCGGCGGGTGCGGCCGCCGTGTGCACGTTGACGTAGAACCCCCCGGGCGCCGCCGCGATCTCTGCGGCGAGCATGGGATCGATGGTGATCGTGTCCGTAGCGGTGGCTGCGGCCGGGGTGAAGGTCGCGCCGCCGGAAAGCAGATCCACCACGATCGGCCCGTTCACCCCCGCGGCGCCGCGGTGGATGTGCAAGCCCGTCACCGTCGCAGTCCAGCGCGACTCGCCCGTGACCGAAAAGACCAGCTGCCCGTCGCTGCGCAATTGCACATAGGCAGCTCCCTTTGCAGCCGCGTCGACGACGGCGACCTCCCCCTGGCCCGAAAGGACCGTGAGGAGGCGCGCCAGGATGGTGAGGACGGGCGGCGGCGCACCGCCACCCCCGCCGCAACCATGAATCAAGACGGGCAGGAGAATCGCCGCGATCCACCGTGCCCCGATGCGCCGCGGGAATACCCCGCGCACGCGGCTCGTTCCGTCGGCCATGCCGACCTCCCTCTCTTTGCCGCGTGACTTCGCCGACCCTCGACCCAACCGCGCCAGGCGGCTCCCCCAGGAGCCACCGTTCGCATCCTACTACAACTATGGCGCCGGTCGCTCCGTTTCCGGCGTCCTCGGCCTCGCGCGCCCAGTTCCACGTAGCTTTTTCACGACTCCCGCGGCGGCGGGGCATTCCGCCTCGCCGCAGCAGTTCCCGCTTCCACGCCGGCGCAGGAAACGCCGCGCGAGATAGGCCACCGCCAAGAGACCGACGGCGAACGCGCCCCACTCCTGCGCGGTCACAGGCCCCACCCCAACGCCTTTCCGCCCTGGTAGACGAGGAGGCTCCCCACGTAGGCAAGGACGGTCATGTAGCCGAAGAGGAACGCTGGCCAGCGCCAGGAGTTCGTCTCGCGACGCACCACGGCCAGGGTGGACATGCACTGGCAGGCGAGCACGAAAAAGACCATGAGGGAGATGGCGGTGAGGAGCGTGAAGGCGGGGGTGCCGTCGGGGCGCTTGTCCTTGCGGATCATCTCCTGCAACTCCCCGGAGGGTTCGTCCACCTCGCCCAGTCCGTAGACGATCCCCATGGACGAGACGAGCACCTCCCGCGCCGCGAAGCTGGCCAGGAGGCCGATGCCCACCTTCCAATCGAACCCCAGCGGCGCGATGACCGGCTCGAGGAGGCGGCCGGCGCGCCCCGCGTAGCTCTGGCGGATCTGCTCCGCCGCCGCCTGGTGGCGTACCCCCGCCTCCTCTTCCCCCGCGGCGATGCGCCGCTCCGCGGTGGCGGCGATCGACTCGCTTCTCGGGAAGTAGGCGAGGAACCAGAGGACGATGGAGATGGCGAGGATGACCGTGCCCGCCTGTTTCACGAAGACCTTCGCGCGGTCGTACACGTTCACGAGGACGTGGCGGAGGCGCGGCGCGCGGTAGCGCGGCAGCTCGAGCAGGAACGTGGAGGACTCGCCGCGGAAGAGCGTGCGCCGCAACACCCACGCGGCGCCGAACGCCGCGATCACCGAGAGGAAATAGAGGGAGAGCAGCGTGAGGGAGCGGTACCCCGTGGGCACGAACGCCCCGATGAGCAGGGCGTAGACCGGCAGGCGCGCGCTGCAGGACATGAGCGGCGCGACCAGGATCGTGACGAAGCGGTCCCGACGGTCCTCGATGGTGCGCGTCGCCATGATGCCGGGGATGGCGCAGGCGAAGGAGGAGAGGAGCGGGATGAAGGCCTTCCCGTTGAGGCCCACGCCGCGCATGAGACGGTCCACCAGGAACGCGGCGCGGGCGAGATAGCCGGAGTCCTCCAAGAGCCCCAGGAAGAGGAAGAGGATGCAGATCTGGGGGATGAATACGATCACGTTCCCCACGCCGGCGATGACGCCTTTCACCAGCAGGTCGGTGAGCATCCCGGGCCCGAGTAGGCCGGCGACCCCTTCGCCGAGGAAACCGGTGGCCGCTTGCATGAGCGCCATGAACGGCTCGGCCCAGGAGTAGACCGCGAGAAAGATGAGGGCCATGAGGCCGACGTAGAGGAACGGCCCCGCGACGGGATGCGTCGCCACGCGATCGATGGCATCCGAGGGCGACGGACGGGGGGGCGCGGGGGACCGGCGCGCGAGCGCCGCCACTTCGCCGCAGAGCGTGTACCGCGCCTCCGCCTCGAGGGAGCTGCGGTCGAGGCCCGCCTCCTCCAGGGCGCGACGCCCCTCCGCCAGCGCCGCGGCGAGGGCGCTGCCTCCCCGCTGCAGGTAGCGGTCCGCATCCCGCGCCTGGGTCAGGAGCCGCAGCGCCTCACCCTCCGCGGACTCGGGGGGCACGACCGCCGCGGCCCGCACCGCCCCGGCCAGGCGCCCGAGGGCGGACTCGGCGGGGGGCGGTAGGCGCAGCAGCCTGCGCCCGGGACGCGCGCGCAGGATCGCCTCGCGCAGCGCGGGGAGATTCTCGCCCTTGTGCGCGACCACCGGCACCACCGGAAGGCCGAGCGCCTCCTCGAGCGCGGCGGCATCCACGGGAGCGCCCGCCTTCTCGGCGTCGTCCACCATCGTGAGGGCGACGCAGAGCGGCATCCCGGTCTCGATGAGCTGCGTGGCGAAATAGAGGTGGCGATCGAGGTTGGTCGCGTCCAGCACCACGACGACGACATCGGGGCGTACGGTGCCGGGCAAGAGCCCGAGCAGGACATCGCGCGCGATGCGCTCGTCGTCGGAGCGAGAGAAGAGGCTGTAACAGCCGGGGAGGTCGAGGAGCGCGGCCGCGGATCCGTCGGGCAGGATGAGCCGCCCCTCCACCCGCTCGACGGTCACGCCGGGATAGTTCCCCACGCGCCGGCGCAGTCCGGTGAGGCTGTTGAAGAGGGAGGTCTTCCCGCTGTTGGGGTTGCCGCCCAGCGCGACCAGTCGCGGCGGGGCCACGACCTCAGAGCCCGTCGACACGGACGGTCCTCGCCTCCGCGCGCCGGAGGGAGAGGTGATAGCCGCGCAGCGTGACCTGCATGGGATCGCCGAGGGGGGCGAGCCGGACGATCCGCAACTCGGTGCCCGCCACGAAGCCCATCTCGAGCAGGCGCCGCCGCCCCTCCCCCGTCCCGTCGACGGCCCTCACGATGCAGCGCGCCCCTGGCCGAAAGGTATCGAGCGTTTTGCGCAGAGGCGGCACGCCGGGCAGCGGCGCGGGGCCGGGGGCGGAGGCGGGCGAGATCATTTTGAGAGTGAGTCTCAAATTCTAGTGGGCTGAGGCGGGATTACAAGAAAGACCGAACACTCGTCCGGTCGCCTTCCCTAACCCGTTTTGCGGGATAGGCTTGAGGATGGAGGTCCGAGAATGGTTCGAGGCGCGTTGCTGGCCGCGGCGGCGGTGATCCTCTCCGCTTGCGGAGGGGGCGGAGGGGGCCCCGGGGGGCCGGGCGGGGGCAGCGTCCCCCCCTTCGGCCTGGTTCAGCGGGTTGCCCTCCTGGGCCTCAATTTCCCTTCGGGAGCAGTCACCCCCCCCGGCTTGCGCGCATCCCGCGCGTTTCCTTCGCTCACCTTCTCCAACCCCGTCTTCCTGGGCGCCCCTACGGACGGTACCGACCGCATCTTCGTGGTCGAGCAGCGTGGACGAATCTACGTCTTTCCCAACTCCGATGCGGTCACGAGCCCCACGCTCTTCCTCGACATCACGGGACGCGTCACTTGGGGCGGCGAACTGGGGCTCTTCAGCGTCGCGTTCGATCCCGCCTACGCGACGAACGGGTTTTTCTACGTCCACTACACCGCCGACGCGCCTCTGCGTTCGGTGATCTCGCGCTTCCGCGTCTCGGCGGGCAACCCCAACGTCTCGGACGCCACGAGCGAACTCGTGCTGCTCGAGGTGGCGCAGCCCTACTCGAACCACAACGGCGGGTCGATCGCCTTCGGCCCCGACGGACGCCTCTACGTCGCGCTGGGCGACGGAGGGAGCGGAGGCGATCCGCTAAACGCCGGCCAGGATCTCACCACGCTTCTCGGCAAGATCCTGCGGATCGATCCCTCCCTCCCGCCGCCCTACACCCCGGGGGACAACCCCTTCGTGGGCGCCGGGGGCGGGGCGCGCGGCCAGATCTGGGCCTACGGGCTGCGCAACCCGTGGCGCCTCTCCTTCGACCGGGGCAATGGCGATCTCTGGTGCGGGGATGTGGGTCAGGCGGCGCGCGAGGAGGTGGGCGTCGTCACGCGCGGCGCCAACCTCGGCTGGCGCGTGTTCGAGGGCAACCTCGCCTACGACAACCCGTCGAGCCTGCCGGCGAGCGCCTTTTCTGCGCCCGCGCTCGATTACGGAAGGTCTCAGGGCACGACGGTGATCGGCGGCTACGTCTACCGTGGCTCGCGCATCCCCTCCCTGCGCGGGGCCTACCTCTACGCGGACTACGGCTCCGGCCGCGTCTGGGCGCTGGTCTACAACGGCACGAGCGTCGTCTCCAACCAGCAGCTCTTCACCTTGGGAAGTCCGAGCAGCTTCGGCGAAGACCGGGACGGCGAAGTCTACGTCGTCTCGCTCAACGGCGGGATCTTCCGCCTGGAGGAGACGGGCGGCGGCGGCCCCGCCCCCGGGTTCCCCATGCGCCTCTCGGAGACCGGGCTCTTCACCAACGTCGGCTCGCTGACGCCGAACGCCGGGCTCGTCGAGTACGACCTGCAATCGCCGCTCTGGTCCGATGGTGCGCGCAAGCGCCGCTGGATCGGGCTGCCGGGCAACTCCCGCGCGGTGTTCCACGCCACGGAGCATTGGACGTTTCCCGTCGGGACCGTCTTGGTGAAGCACTTCGAGATCGATCTCTCTCCCTCGGGGACGCGACGCCTCGAGACGCGGGTCCTGATCCGCGAGACCACCGGCTGGGCAGGCTACACCTACGTTTGGAACGATGCCCAGAGCGACGCCGACCTCCTCTCCGGCTCCGCCACGCGCGACTTCCTCGTGCCCGGCTCTGTCGGGCCGGAGACGGTGTCGTGGAGCTTCCCCAGCGGGGCGGACTGCCTGCGCTGCCACACTGCCGCGGCTGGAACCGTCCTCGGAGTGCGGACGCGCCAACTCAACCGCGATTTCGACTACCCGGCGGCGTCCGACAATCAGTTGCGCTCCTGGAACCACATCGGGCTCTTCGATCGCGACATCGGCCCGGCCGTCGGGTACGAGTCCTACCCTCGACCGGAGGACACCGCCGCGCCCCTAGCGGACCGCGCCCGCGCCTATCTCGCCGCCAACTGCGCCCAGTGTCACCTGCCCTCGGGGCCCGCTCCCGGCGGCCTGGACATGCGGTACGGGATCTCGGTGGCTTCGATGAATCTCGTGGGAATCGCCCCGAGCGAGGGAAGCCTCGGCCTCGTGAATGCCCAGCGCATCCGCTCGGGAGCCAAGGAATCGAGCGTGCTCTGGGAGCGCATGCGGCGCCTCGACTCCACCCGCATGCCCCCCCTCGCAAGCCACCGCGTCGACACCATCGCCCTCCAGCTCCTCGGCGCCTGGATCGATGACGGTCCCTAGGTACGGTGCAGGTACGGTGCCGCGGCAAAGCCGCCGGAAATGTAATCGTTCCGATACACCTCTGTATCTCAGACGATACAAATCCGGCGGCTTTGCCACGGCACCGTACGGCTCCGTACGGCTACGGCTGGAAGAGCGTCTCTAGGGCGGCGCGGTGGGCGGGGCCGAGGGCTAGGACGAGGAGGTTTCTGAGCAGGTCGGCCTCCTCGCTCAGGCGCACCGCGCTCCCGCGCCCCCAACGGGCGATGGCGACGAATTCGGGGGCGGGCGGTCCCGGGTCGAAGTCACGCGCGTCGAAGCCTGCCGCCGAGAAGGCGAAGCCGCTCACGTCCACGGCGTGCAAGGTGCCCGAGAACTCGCGGAGCGTCGCCTCCAGCAGAGCACTCTCCTCGGGGTGCGGCGGGGCATCGGCGAAGAGCAGCACCACGCGCTGCGCTCCCTCGCGCCAGGGCGTCCCGCGGATCGCCTCGCGCAGGCCCGCGAGCACCGCCTCGGGCGGGTCGCCGCCGCCGCTGGCCGGGATACCGGCGAGGAAATCCTCGAGCAGGCGCGCGTCGTGCGTGAACGGCGTGCCGAAGACGACAAAGGCGTCCCCCTTGTCCCGATAGGCCACCACCCGCAGACGGAGATCGGGCACGACCTCTTTCAACGCACGCACCGTCGCCTGCATGCGCCGCTTCGTGCCTTGAATCACGTGGGTCATGCTGCCGGTGGCATCGAGAACGAGAACGAGATCGAGGCCGCGGCGCCGCAAGTCCTCGACGTGGTAGCGAAACGCATCGGAGGGGGCGGGGTCCTCCCGCAGGCGCTCCCACCAGGCGCGCCACGACGCGAGGCCGGGGGCGGGGCGCGCCGGGTCGAACTCGTGGCGCGCGGTGGTGAGCGCCTCGAGCAGCGCGAGCGCGCGGCGGCGCGCCTCCACCGTGGGGCCGCCCAGCGCCTCGATCGCGCGGCCGATCGAATCGCGTTCGTCCAGCAGGGCGAGCGCGGCGGCGGCGGCGGCCCGCACAGGATCCTGCTCGTCTTCCAGCGCCACGCGGCCCAGGCGCAGAGCGCGCTCCTTGAGGGGCGTCCGGAGGAGCGCCGCCACCGCGGCGCGGCGCACGTCCGCATCGGGATGCGCGAGGAGGATCTCCAACGCGGGGCCGGCGCGCGGGTCGGCGGCGCGTCCCAGCGCACGGGCGACGGCGCGCAGGACCTTCGCCTCCTTGTCCCCCGCCATCTCCAGGATCGACTCGAGCCGCTCCACGCGGCCGCAGGCGGCGGCGCGTACCGCACCGTCCACGTCCCGCAGCGCCGGCAGCGCCGCATTCCCGTGAAGCGCCGCCACCACGGCGAGGCGCACGAAGCGGTCCTTGTGCTCGAGAAGCGGCATGAGAAGCGGCGCCAGCTCGGGCCACGGCTCGCGCGAGAAGGCGTGCAGGACCGAGAGAAGCGGCGCGGCGAAAAAAAAGTCGGGCCGGGCCGACCCGGCGCGCGTGTTCAGGAGGGCGTCGAGGAGCCGCCGCGCCGCCCCAGGATCGCGGGCGCCGGCCACCGCCTCCGCGAAGAGCACCGTCTCGTCGGCGCCGAGGGTCGCTGCGTCGAGCGCGCGCAGGAGCCGCTCGGGGATGCCCTTCGGGCTCGAGGAGGCCTCGCGTCGCGCCGCGTCCCCCAAGGCCCGCGCCAGGCCGAACTCCGCATGGGGCAGGTCCCCGGTGAAGAGCGAGCCCTTCCCCCGCGCCGCGCGCTTGATGGCCGCCTCGAACTCCCCCAAGAGAAACGCGCCGTTGGGCTCGCCTTCGAGGCGGGCGAGCGCCGCGAGCGCCGGCACCGCCTCCACCGGATCGCGTGACCCGGCGAGTCGGCGCAGCGTCCGCTCGTCCCCCAATGAGGCGAGCGCGGCCATGCGCACCGACACCCAGGGGTCCTTCAGGAGGCCACGCAGGGCGGAACTCTTGGCGCGCCCGCGCAGCGCCCAAGCCGCGGCGGCGCGTACGGAGTCATCGGGGTCGGCGAGCAGCGCGTGGAGCCGCGGAGCGGGGCCCTCACGATCGAGGGCGCGCACGGCCGCCTCGCGCACCGCCGCGACCGGATCCTCCAGGAGCGACGGGGGCGCCAGCGGCCCGAGCGCCTCGACCGCCCAGAGCCGTGCGTCCCATGCAGACGCCACCGCCGCGCGCAGCAAAAGCGCCTGGTCCCCTTCGCGCAGCGCGCGCTCCGCCCCCTCACGACGGAAAAACGGGCTCGGCCCGAGGAGCATCCGCTCCGCCTCGGGCGACAAGAGAAGGGCCAGGGCCAGGAGTGCACTCATGCAGCGGGGGAAGGAATCGTCATGCTAGACTCGCGGGTCGGGCTGCAGGAAAAAACGGTCGCGGAGTCGGTGATGCGCTCCCTTTTCCTTTCGGCTGTTCTCTTCGCCGTCGCCGGCTGCGGCGGCGCGTCGCCCCCCCCCACGCCCCTCCCCCTTCCGCCCGCGCCGGCCCTCCCGCCCCCTCACGCAGCTCCCCTCCTTCCCACCGTGGAAGGCGAACTCGTCGGCATGCCGGGTCATGCCGTCCCCGGCATGGGCGCGACTTACGTCTGGACCGGGCTGGGATGGATCGGCAACGACGGCGACGTGGTCTTCGAGGCGGTAATCCGCTACGACGCCGATCTCGCCCTCGGTTGCGGGATCTTGCGGAGAGCGCGGGACGGCCTCGTCAACCCGGTGCTGATGCAGGATCAGCTCCTTCAGGGCACGGGCGGAGGCCGCGTGAAACATCCGCAGCTGCCCCTCCATGCCGCGGGAGGGACGCTTCTCATCCCCGCCCTCGTGGAGGGCGGCGCGGTCCGTCGCGCGCTCTTCGCAGCGCCTCGCGCGGGGGGCGAGCCGCTCCTCGTCGCCGGCGCGCAGGAGGGCGAATTCAGGAACGCTCGCTACGCACGGGACGGTGCCGTGATCGTCGAAGTGATCGACGGGGGGTTGGCGTCGCTCCTGCGCGTGCCGCCGGGCGAGCCGCCGGAACTGCTCTGCGCCGACTGTCGCCCGGGGGTAGCGAGCGACGGCGACCGGCATGTGGCGAGGCGCGCGGACGGAGCCTACGCGGTTGCGGACTCGGGCGCGCTCACGCCGCTCGCGCGCCGCGGCGATCCGGTGCCGGGGACACGGGGCGTGGTGACGGAGATCGCCGGGGCCTGGGTCACGGGAAGCGGGGAGATCGTTCTCCACGCTCTGACCGACGATCCGCAGCACCCGGAGGCGCTCCTTCGCGCCGACGCGGCCTTGGAGCCGATCGCTCTCTGCGGTTCCCCCGCCCCGGGAACCACCGGCCGGTACGGCTCCGTCTCGCCCGCCGCGGGCAGGGGCCCCGACGCGCTCTTCGGCGCATCCGTCGAGGGCGATGCGGGAGTCTCCTCGGCGGCGTTCGCGGCGCCGCTGGGCGGGACGGCGCATCTCGTCGCGGCGACGGGAGCGCCCGCCGGCGATCTCCCCGGAGTCCTCGCCCTCGACGAACGGCAGCTGGTCGCCGGCGCGGGCGGGCAGGTGGTCTCCTTCGCGCGGGTCTTTTTCGCCGGGGCGGAAACGGCGCGCGGCCTCTTCCTTCACACGCCGCACGGCGCCCCCGAGCGCCTCCTCACCCTGGAGGACCGGCCCACCGCGCTCGCCGGATCGACGATCGTCTCCTTCCTCTACGAACCGCGCGAGGCGGTCGCCGTCGATGCAGCCGGCGGGATCCTCGTGCACGTCGGGATCCGCCTCGATCGGCAACCGGACGCCGTCTACGGCGCGCTTCTCTACCGTCCCGCGCGCTGACGACGCCTGGAAACGGCGTGACCAAAACGCCCGCGCGGGCCTCGCGGGGCCCGAATCTCTCGCAACATCGGCGGGCCGGGTGGCGTTGGGGGTGAGGAGACCGCTGTGAGCCGCACCTCGATCGTCACCTTCGCCGTTCTGCTCGCCGCCGTGGCCGGAGGTGTCGCGGGCGCCCTCGTTGCGATGGGGAGGAACGGTGGTCAGGAGCCGCACGAGGCTAGTTCGCCCGACGGCGACCGGGGCGCGGCGGCCGCGGCAGATGCGCTGGTAGGGGGGCGGGGCCACTTTCTCGAATCGATCCGCAGGGGCGGGATCGCGGTCGCCGGCATGACCTCCCTCATCGTCTCGCCGCGCGAGGAGGACAGAATCGCCCCCGGACGGCCGGACGCGATCGAACTGCTGACCGGCGCGGGGGATTACTCCGTGATCCGCCCGTGGCTCGAGGCGCTGGCGCCGCTTCCCGCCGCGGGTGAGGCGGACGATCGGCTTGTGCAAGAGGTGGCCGCCGACCTCGACACCCAGTGGCGCACGCTCCTCTCCATCGCGCGGGGTCCTCTCGGCATTCCGCCCCTCCGCGTGACCGTACGCCACTATCCGCGCGCGGAACTCGCGGGCCGCTGCTTCGCCTTGGCGATCAGCTTCTACACCTGCGCCGATCCGGCGCTCGCGGAGGAGAGCTATTCCCGCGAAGGCTTCCGGCCGCGGCGGGTGCGCGGGGTCCTCTTCGAGATCCACCGCACCTACCAGATCGAGGCGGGCACCGCGCGGCTCATCGCGGCGAACGTGGAGGCGCAGATCCAGCTGGAAATCCTTCCCGGGGAGGGAGCCTCGCGGGAACGACGCTGCCTCGCGGATCACCTGGGCGAGCACTCCGTCAAGGAGATCGGGGTCGATCCCGGCGCCATGCTCCACTTCGCGCACCTGGCCGGGGGGATCCGGCGTGGATTCGCCTGGTTCGACCGTTCCCTGGGCCGGGGAGAGGCGTCTCCCTGGAGCGCGGCGTACCGGATCTCGGGCACCGTCCAGGGGATCGAGGTGGCGGTGACGGAGAAGCTCCCCCCCGCCGTCGTGAGCGCTCTGCTCGCTCTCGTCGAGCGGGCCTGAGCCTCCCCCTGCCAAAGCCGGGGGCGTGAGCGGATAATCCGGCGGAATGCCCCCCGCCCGCTCCATCGCCGAGGCCTACCACCGGCTCACGAACTACACCGCGGAAAACGTGCGGCGCGGCCCGACCCTCGACTGGGCGCAGCAGCCTCCGCCGTTCAAGGAGATCGTTTCGCAACGCCGCTTCCCCCTCCGCGCCCACCTCCCCTTTCCCCGCGACCCGTTCACCGGCGAGCCCATCGAAGCGCCGCCCCCGCCCCTCGGGCCGCCTCCGGGCCTCGCCGAGCTTTCGCGTCTGCTCTATTTCGCCAATGGCATCACCGGGGCCGTCCGCTTCGAGGGCGGCGGCGGCCAGGCGCTGCGTGCGGCGCCGTCGGCGGGCGCGCTCTACCCCACCGAGATCTACGTGGCGGTGCGCGATCTGCCCGAACTCGAACCGGGCATCTACGCCTATCTCGCGCGCGAGCACGAGCTCGTGGCCCTTTGGGACGGGGACTTCACCCCCGACATCCGCCGCGCCTGCTACGAACCCGGCGCCTTCTCGGACTGCCGCGTTTTCTTCCTGCTCACCGGAGTCTTCTGGCGATCGGCGTGGCGCTACCAGGAGCGCGGCTACCGTCGCGTCCTCCTCGACACGGGACACGTGCTGGGAAACCTCGTCGCGTACGCCCCCGCGGAGCGCTGCTGCGTCGTGCCGGCCGCTGCCTTCACGGACCCCGCCCTGAACGGGCTCCTCTTCCTGGACCCGCACAGGGAGGCGACGCTGCTCTGCGCGGCGCTGCTGCCCGAGGTGGCGGCCTCGCTCCCCGAACCCCTTCTCGCATCGCGCCCCTCCCGCGCGGGAAGACTGAAGGCGGTGGCCATCACGGCGCCGGAAGACATCGCGCGCAGCGCCACCTTCGCGCTCCACAAGGGCTCGTCGTGTGACGGAAACGAGACGCGTCCTGAGGGGGGCGGGGAGGAGCAGGCGGCCCCGCGGCGAACGCTCGCCCTGGAACGGGACGCGGGCCTCGAGGCGGCGATCCCGCCGGCCATCCTCAAACGAAGATCGGCGCGCGCCTACAGCGGCGAGCCCTGCTCCCTGGCGCTGCTCGGCGCGGTGCTCGGCTACGCTTTGGGGCGCGGCGACGATTTCGGCGGAGGGGGGCCGGTCCGCTTCGCGACGCGGGAAGCCGGGCTGTTCGACGCGCGGCTCCTCGCGTTCCGGATCGAGGGGCTCGAGCCCGGGCTCTACGAGATCGAGGGGGCCGGCAGGGCTCTTGCGCGCCTCGCCTCGGGCGCCCTGCAGGAGCGGTTCTTCGAACTCTCCCTGGGGCAGGAGATCGCGCGCACCTGCGCCGCCGCGATCGCGCTGTGCGCCCCGGGGATGGAGTCCGTCGCGCGCTACGGCGACCGCGCCTACCGCTACCTCCACATCGACGCCGGTCACGTGGGGGAACGACTGCAGATCGCGGCGGCGGCGCGGGACGCGGGCGCGTGCGGCATCGGCGGCTTTCTCGACGCGGAGTCGGCGCGGCTCCTCCAGCTCCCGGCGGAGGATTGGACGCTCTACTGGTTGACCCTGGGCGCCGTTTGACCCGCGCCCGCGGAGGAGGATTTCATGTTCGAGGATTTCAAGAAGTTCGCGATGCGCGGCAACGTCATGGACATGGCGGTGGGCATCATCCTGGGGGCGGCGTTCGGCGCGATCGTCTCCTCCCTCGTGTCGGACGTGATCATGCCGCCGGTGGGATGGCTGCTTGGCCAGGTCGAGTTCAACAACCTCTTCCTGGTCCTGCGCGAGGGAAAGTCCGCCGGGCCCTACGAAACGCTGAAGGCGGCGCAGGAGGCCGGCGCGGTTACGATCAACTACGGCCTCTTCCTCAACCGGGTCGTGAACTTTGTCATCGTCGCCTGGGCGGTCTTCCTGCTCATCCGCGGCCTGAACCGCCTGGCCCGACGCCAGGCGCCGCCCCCGGTCCGGCTCTGTCCCGATTGCGCGACGGGCGTCCCGGCTGCGGCGCGACGCTGCCCCCACTGCACCTCCCAGATCGCGCCGGCCTAACGCTCCAGGATTTTTGCTACGCCCCGGGCGTTCCGAGGGATATAATAAGTGTCGAAAATACACTTACTCGCCCCCCCCCATCGACATGAACCCCATCGTCACCGCCCCGCCCACGGCGCCCGGGCCCACCACCCCCCACGATCTCGAGGAGGCGGAACTCGTCGAGCGCATCCGCGGCTTCAAGGCGCAGTACGGGCGGGGCATGGTCATCCTGGGGCACCACTACCAGCGCCGGGAGATCATCCACCTGGCCGACTTCAAGGGGGACAGCTTCGAGTTGTCCCGCGCCGCCAGCCGGCAGGAGGAGGCGGAGTTCATCGTCTTTTGCGGCGTGCGCTTCATGGTGGAGTCGGCCTATGTGCTCGCGCGGCCGGACCAGCGGGTCTATCACCCCAACGAGCGCGCCGGCTGTCCGATGGCGGACATGGCCAACCGCGATCTGGTGGAGCAGGCGTGGGAAGAGCTGGAGTCCCGCGGCCTCGCCCGGGGCACCATCCCCGTGACCTACATGAACAGCGACGTCGACCTGAAGGCGTTCACGGGGCGCAACGGCGGGATCGTTTGCACCTCCTCCAACGCGGAACGGGTCTACGACTGGGCCTTCGCCCGCGGGGAGCGGATCATCTTCTATCCCGACGAGCACCTGGGCCGCAACATCGCCAACCGCAAGGGAATCGAGAAGGACCGCATGCACATCTGGGACCCGCGCCTTCCGCTGGGAGGGCTCACCGAGGAGCAGTTCCGGCGCTCCCGGGTCCTCCTCTGGAAGGGCTACTGCCACGTCCACACGCACTTCACCGTGCAAGACATCCGCCGGGCGCGCGAGCGCTGGCCCGGCGTGCAGGTGCTCGTGCATCTGGAGTGCACGGAGGATGTGGTGGCGGCGGCGGACTTCGGCGGCTCCACGTCGGCCATGTGCCGGATGGTGGAGACGGCGCCACCGGGCTCGGTCTTCGCCATCGGGACCGAGATCAACATGACCCACCGCCTCGCCTTCGACCACCCCGAGAAGGAAGTGCACGCCCTCAGCCGGTCGCTCTGCCCGAACATGTATCGGATCAACCTCTACAACCTCTACGACTTGGTGCGCACGCTTCCGGAGCGCGAGCCGATGCGGCTCGCCGAGGAGGTCCGCCGGGACGCGCGGCTGGCGCTCGACCGCATGCTTGCGGTCCCCTAGGAGGGCAGGTGCCGGGATCCGCGACCCTCGCCGACAGGCTCGGCCGCCCGATGCGCGACCTGCGGATCTCGGTCACCGACCGCTGCAACTTCCGCTGTCCTTATTGCATGCCGGCGGAGGTCTTCGGCGAGCGCTACGAGTTCCTGCCGCGCGAGCAGATCCTCACCTTCGAGGAGATTGCGAGGCTGGCGCGGCTCTTCGTGGAGCGCGGGGTACGCAAGCTGCGCCTCACCGGCGGGGAGCCGCTGCTCCGGCAGGAGCTTCCGCGGCTGGTGGCGATGCTGGCCCGGATTCCGGGCGTGGAGGATTTGAGCCTCACCACGAACGGCTACCACTTGGACGGCCTGGCCCGCGACCTCGCGGCGGCGGGCCTGCGGCGTGTCACGGTGAGCCTCGACAGTCTGGATCCCGGCATCTTCGCCGCGATGAACGGGCGGGGGCACGGGCCGGAGCGCGTGCTGGAGGGGATCGCGGCGGCGGAAGCGGCGGGGCTCGCGCCGCTCAAGATCAATTGCGTCGTCGTGCGCGGCACCAACGACGCAACCCTCGTCGAGCTGGCGCGGCGCTTCCACGGCACCGGCCACATCGTGCGGTTCATCGAGTACATGGACGTCGGCACGCGCAACGGCTGGAACCTCGATCAGGTGCTGACCGGGGAGGAGATCGCCGGCCTCATCGGGGCGAGTATGCCGCTGGAGCGCGTCCCGCCCAACTACCCGGGCGAGGTGGCGACGCGCTGGAGGTATCAGGACGGGGGCGGGGAGATCGGGATCATCACGTCGGTGAGCGCGCCTTTCTGCGCGAGCTGCACCCGGGCGCGCCTCACCACCGACGGCCGCCTGGTCACCTGCCTCTTCGCCGCCGGCGGGACCGATCTGCGCGGGCCGCTCCGCTCCGGCGTCTCCGAAGAGGAACTGGGCGGATTGATCGACGGCGTCTGGATGGGCCGTACCGACCGCTACTCCGAGGAGCGCTCGTCCCAGACGCAGTTCGAGCCCCGTCCCCGCATCGAGATGTACCAAGTGGGCGGCTGATCGCCTCCGCGAAACCGCGCCAGCGCCGGCGCACGCCCGCGACGGAAGTGGCGCGGGCAACGCGCGTTACGGCCGTCCGCTTGAGAGGCGTCAGTCCGCCGGGTAGGGGAGGCTGGGTGCGGCGCGGCGATCTTCGGAGGGCAAGGCGGTTCCGTAGAAGGTGGGCGCGTCGACCCCGAGGCCGCGCAGGGTGTCCAGCAGGCGGGCGACGTCGCCGAAGGGGATGCGCGCGTCGGCGGCGATCTCCCACTCCAGGGCCGTCCCTCCGCACTGCGCGGTCGCGATCTCCACCGCGATCCAGCCGCTCAGTTCGTCCCGGTCCTTGGTGCGGCGGGCCCCGAGGAGGAAGGCGACGCCCGCCGGCTCCTTCACGCTCTTCTCCTCCCCGGCGGGTCCGAACTTCGCCGCGCGCTCGCCATCGACGACGATCCGGATGCGCACACGCGCGTCCCCGTCCTCGGCGCGCCCGGGCACGATGCCGCGGTCCATCGGAAGCCACGCCGGGAGCGCGCCCTCCCCGCCCCCCTCCCCCCGCGTCCCGAACTCCGTGCGGTAGATCTTCGCCTGCGCGGCGGCAAGCAAGAGCCACTGCACGTGGCGCCAGGGCGCGCGCTCGTCCACGCGGAGCCTCAAGCGGAGCGGCGAGGCGTGCGGCGGCTCCTTCTCGCGCTCCCGCTGGCTCACGCCCTTTTCGAGCGCCGCGGCGAGCTTCGCGAGGGAGACGGGCGCACCGGCCAGAACGATCCCGCCGGTCGACGTCAGCTCCACCGCGAGGCCACCCGGCGCGACGGTGTGGGAGGCGCGCGGGAGCCGGATCTCGGGCTGCGCAGGATCCTCGGGGGCGGCAAGCGCCGCGAGGAAGAGCGGGAGGGCGAGCGAGATCCTCATGGGGAGCAGTTTACAATCCCGCGCGGCCCATGGTCTCGCCGGATCGCACGCTGCCCCAGCTCGCCGTCCGGCTCCTCATCTGGACCTTCCTCCTGCTGACCGCGATCTTCGGCCTCGAACTCGCCTTCGATCTCTGGCGCTCCGGAACGACCTTCGCGGAATTGCAGCTGAGCCCGCGGCAGGTGCAGGCGCTCGCCTCCACCGTATCGCGCGCCTTCAACAATCTGATGACGATGGTGCTGGCGTTCATCGCCCTCGCCATCCCGATCACCGCGAACATGTACACCCCCAAGCTGATCGAGATTTTCGTCAGCGACCGGGTGAACATCGCCGCCCTCCTCTTCTTCGCCATCATGGGGGCGCACGGCATCTTCGCCCAGGCGATGGCGTTCGAGCAGTGGGCACCGGTGCTGCAGTTCGGCATCGCCTGGACGAGCGGGGTGCTCGGGTTCGCCCTCCTCATCCCTTATTACCTCTATGTCCTGAGCTTCCTCGATCCCGACCGCATCATCCAGCGCGTCACAAGGCGCATCACGGCGGAGTACGGCCCCATTGCGCGCCAGGAGCGCCCGATGGAGGCGGCCCGCCGGCGGCTGAACAATCGCATCCTCCATCTGGGCAACGTGATCCTGAGAGCGATCGACCGCTCCGATCGCGACGTCTCGCTCAGCTCGATCGCCGCGCTGCGCCGCGCCGTGGAACTCTATCTCGACACCAAGCCCGGCCTCCCCCCTGCCTGGTTCGAGATCGACGCGCGCTTGTTCGTCGGGTTGTCCGAGGAAGCGCTCGAACTCCTGGCGCGCGATCGGACCTGGGTGGAGCATCGCTGCCTGAGCCAGCTCCTCCTCGCCTACCAGGCCGCGTTGGCGCATATGCAGGACGCCATCAGCGCGATCTCCGACGTGAACCGCGCCGTGGCGCTGCACGCCCGTGCGCGCGGCGATGTGCATGCCCTCGAACTCTGCGTGCGATTCTTCAATACCTACCTGCGATCGGCGGTGCGCAAGCGCGACGTCCACGCCATCTACGATGTCTTCTACCAGTACAAGCTGCTCGCCCGCGACCTGCTCGCGAGCCACCCCTCCGTCGCGCTCTCGATCGCGCGCTACTTCAAGTACTACGCCGATTTCGCGCGGCACGAGAAGGTGCCCTTCGTCTACGAGTTGGCCGCCTCGGATCTCTCGAGCGTCGTCGAGTGCGCCTACGGCGTCCAGTCGCCGGCCCGCCGCGAGATCCTCGACATCTTCCTCGCGTTCGACGCCGAAGACACCACGCTCCGCATGACGAGCGCGCGGGCGCTCCTGGCGGGTTACCTTCTCGACGCCGGGTGCGCGGAGGAGGCCGCCCTGGTCGCCGACCGCCTCTACGCGAGCGATCCCGCGCAAGTCCGGCGCGCCCGGCGCAACATCCTCGAAACGACCGAGCCCGCTTTTTGGGAAGTCACCGACCGCCAGCGCAATCTCGACTTCGTCGAGCCCAAGCACCGCGAGACCGTCGCACGCCTCTTGGCCGACATCCTGGCGAAGCGGCGCGAGGAACCCTAGTCGGCGCGAACCCTATAATGCCCCCCCATGGACCGCGCCGAGAAGGAACGCATCCGGGACGCCCACCTGCTCAGGATCTCCAAGATGTTCGCGGAGTTCTCCACCTGCCTCTCGCGCAAGGTGGGGGCGATCATCGCGAGCGACGCGGGCCACGTCATCTCCACGGGCTACAACGGCGCGCCGCGCAAGACCCGCCATTCCGACGAGGCGGGCTGCTTCTGCCAAGACCCCAGCCGCAAGTCGGGCACCTTCCAGGAGCGGCTGCGCTGCTCGCACGCCGAATTGAACGCGATCTCGCAGGCGGCCTACGAGGGGGTGTCGACGAAGGGCGCGCGCATCTACTGCGTCACGTTCCCCTGCTCCTTCTGTTGCAAGGCGATCATCCAGGCGGGCATCCGCAAGGTGGTCTACGAGGAGGACTACAACGATCCCCTCTCCCGTCTGCTCTTCGAGGAGGCAGGGATCGAATGCGTCCAGATGGCGCCACGGTCCTCCTAGCGGCGATTTCTTGAAGGGGGGCGGGGGCGCCGTTAGGGTCTTCCACCCCATGAAAAGCCTCAGCGCCATCCTCCTCCTCGCCGGCGCCACCTGGGCCGGCGCCCTCGATCAAGCCGTCGACTCCTACCTCGCCGCGGTGGAGGAGCGCGAGGCGAGCCCGTGGACGATCAACGGGAACCTCGGCGCGACCCTCACCTCGGGCAACTCCGACGCATTCACCGTCTCCGCGGGCGCCGATGCCACCCGCGCCTGGGACCCCTGGACCCTTTTCCTCAAGGCCGCCATCCTGTATGGCAAGTCCGAAGGGGTCGAGAACGCCTCGGAGCAGATCTTCACCGAGCGGCTGGAACGGGCGATCTCCGAGAAAGCGTCGCTCTTCCAGGAGTTCCTCTTCGAGCACGACGAACGCGAGCGGTTGAACTATCGGCTCCAGTTCACCGTGGGTTACCGGCGCGAGCTGGTGGAGAAGGAGAACTTCGTGCTCCACGGCGAGGCGGGCGGCGGCGTCCTGCACGAGGAGTTCCGCACCGCCCCGGAGACGGAGGGGATCGCGCAGGTCGGGTTCGACTTTGTCTGGAAGCTCTCCAAGAATCTCACCTTCACCCAGCGCGTGGTCGTCTACCCGAGCCTCTCCGAGACCGGCGAGTTCCGCGTCCTCTCCGAGTCGATCTTCACGACGCCTCTGGGCGAGCAGCTCGACCTCCGCTTCGCGATCATCGACAGATTCGACTCCAACGCGCCGGCGGGGGTGAAGGAGAACGACCTCCTCGTGACGCTCTCCCTCCAGATCCGTTTCACCCGGAAGAGCGGGTAGCGGTACCGGCGGGCGCTCAGAACGGGAAGAGGATCCCCCGCTCCTTGAGCAGGTTGGGGCGGGAGGGGGAGAGCCGGTAGAGCTTGGCGGGGCGGTGGGCGCCCTCGCGGCGGGCGCCGCGGGTTTCGGCCACCGCTCCGAGGGCAAGCATCTTTTTCCTGAAGTTGCGCTTGTCGAGGGGACGCTCCAGGAGCACTTCGTAGACCTGCTGGAGTTCCGTGAGGGTGAAGGGCTCGTCGAGCAGGCGCAGGGGGACGGTGCTGTACTCCGTCTTGGTGCGCAGCCGGTCCACCGCCTTGGCGAGGATGTCGGCGTGGTCGAAGGCGAGCGGCGGCGCGCCGTGGGCGGGATGGAAGGCGACATGGGATGCGTCGCTTCCCGCCTCGGGCAGCGCCTTGGATGGGGGCACCACCGCGAAGTAGGCGACGCCGATGACGCGGCCGCGCGGATCGCGCCGGGGATCGCCGAAGCTGAAGAGCTGCTCGAGGTAGAGGCCCTGGAGCCCGGTCTCCTCGGCCAATTCGCGCCGCGCCGCCTCTTCGAGCCCCTCGTCGGGCGACACGAAGCCGCCGGGAAGCGCCCACTTCCCCTGGAAGGGCGGACTGCGGCGACGGATGAGGAGCGCTTCCAGGCGGCCGCCTCGGATCGCGAAGACCACCAGGTCGACCGCGACAGAGAGTTCAGAGGCCGCCATGAAACCCCTGGGCGATGGGGTGGCGGCGGCCCAGCCCGAAGGCACGCGGCGAGACCTTGAGCACCACCGCGCCCTGCTGCCGCTTGTACTCCGCCAACGCGACTCCCCGCACGACCTGACGCACCACCGCTTCCGGGACACCGGCCGCAACGATCTCCCCCGGCGTCTTCCCTTCCTCGAGATGGAGGCGCAGGGCGCGGTCGAGCAGTTCGTAGGGCGGCAGCGTGTCCTGGTCGGTCTGCCCGGGGCGCAACTCCGCCGTGGGCGCGCGGGCGACGCTGCGCGGGGGGATGACGCCGGCATAGGCGCGCGCCAACTCGTAGACCCGCCCCTTGTAGAGGTCGGCGATGGGGGCGAGCGCCCCCACCATGTCGCCGTGGAGGGTGCAGTAGCCCATCGCAAGCTCGCTCTTGTTGGAAGGGACCAGGACCAGGGAGCGCTCCTTGTTGGCGACCGACATCAGGATCACGCCGCGCAATCGCGCCTGGAGGTTCTCTTCCGCGGTGTCGAAGGGGCGATCGCCCCAGATGCGGCGCAGTCCCCGCTCCAGGAGCGTGTACCCCTCCCCGATGGGCGCGACGCGGAACCGGATCTTCAACGCCGCGGCGAGGGCGGCTGCGTCCTCCTCGCTCTCCGGCGCGCTGAACGGCCCCGGCATCGCGATGCCGGTGACGCGGTCGGGCCCGAGCGCCTCGGCGGCGAGACAGGCGACCAGGGAGGAGTCGATCCCGCCGCTCACGCCGACCAGCGCGGTCGAGAAGCCGGTCTTACGGAAATAGTCGCGGATGCCCAAGAGGAGCGCCGCGCGCAGATCGTCGGTCGCCTCCGGCTCGGGTACGGCGGCGTGCAGCTCGGTCCGCACGACGCCTTCGCGGAACGGGTCGGCGTGGGCGACGAGCCTTCCCGCGGCATCGAGGGCGAAGGAGTTTCCGTCGAACACGAGCTGGTCGTTGCCCCCCACCAGGTTGCAGAGCGCCGCGGGAATGCGCTGCCGCGCCGCGTGGGCCTGGAGGATCCGGCGTCGGAGGGCGGGCTTGCCGCGTTCGTAAGGCGACGCGCTGATGTTGACGATCAATTCCGCCCCCGCGCGCTTGAGGTCCGCCACCGGATCCTCCTCGTAGAGACCGCCGGTCCAGAGGTCCTCGCAGATGGTCACCCCCACGGCGACGCCGCCGCAGGCGATCGGACGCGAGGGCGGCCCCGGCCGGAAGTACCGCCGCTCGTCGAAGACGTCGTAGGTGGGGAGAAGCCGCTTGGCGACCGTTTCGGTCCGCCCCCCGCGCAGGAGCACCGCAGCGTTGAAGAGCGGCTTGCCGGGACCGGGGGCGGGGATGGGGCAGCCCACGAGCAGCGGCGGGAGCGTCGCGTCGGCCGCGAGGGAGCGCAGCGCGCGCGCGCAGGCGTCGAGAAAGGAGGCGTCCTCCAGGAGGTCGCGCGGCATGTAGCCGCAGACCGCGAGTTCCGGGAAGAGGACCAGATCCGCGTCGAGGCCCGAGGCGGCGCGGCGGATGCGCTCCAGGTTCCCCGGGAAGTCGCCGACCGTGGCATTGATCTGCGCGAGGGCGAGACGCACTCTAAGTGTCCATGCTACACGAAGACCGCCCCCGCCCCCCTTTTTGGCCTCGCGGGTAGAGTGCCTCCATGCTTCCCCTCGGCGCCTGGCTCGACCACCCCCAGTTCGGCCGGGGGCGGGTCACCGGCCACAACGACACCCGCTACATCTGCACCTTCCCCGGCATCGGCCTGCGGGAATTCGACTCCCATGAAGCCGGGGTCAAGCCCGCCCCCACGCCGCCCCAGGGCGACCCGCTCAAGACCGCGCTGCGCGAGGTGCTGGACGAGTACGGCTTCGGCGGCGCCTCGGAGATCCTGCCGCGGTTCGAGGGGGGCGAGATCGTGGTGCGGCCGAGCAAGGAGGGGACCAAGGAGATCCACCTCCCCGTGGACGCGCTCTTCCACAAGGTGGTGATGGTGCGCGACCGGTTGCGCGTGCTGGAACAGAAGATCAACGCGCATCCCAAGCTCACCGACCTGGAGAAGGTGGAGATGCAGCAGTACGTGACGCGCTGCTACGGAAGCCTCACCAGCTTCAACGTCCTCTTCAAGCGCGAAGAGGACAAGTTCCGCGGTTCGGGAAGCTAGCCGGTGTCCGCGGAAGACCGTGCGCGCTGGGAGGCGCGGTACGCGACGGGCGCGCATGCGGGCGAGGAGGCGGATCCCTTCGTGATGAAGGCGCTCGTCCACGCGCCCCGCGGCGGGCGCGCCCTCGATGTGGCGTGCGGTTCGGGCCGGCACGCCCTCGCGCTCGCCCGGCGCGGCTACGCCGTGGATGCCCTCGACGTCTCCCCCACCGGCCTCGCCCTGGCCCGCTCGCGGGCGTGCGGGCTGCCGGTGCGCTGGGCGGAGACCGACCTGGACGGCGCCTCCCTCGAGGAGGGCGCCTACGCGGTGGTGGTCTGCGTCGACTACACCGACGCGCGGCTGGTGCCGCGCCTCCTGGGCGCCCTCGCGCCCGGCGGGCTGCTCGTCTTCGTCGCGCGGCCCCGCGCCCTCTGCCGCTTCGGCCCCCCGCCGGGCGCTGCGGCGCGCTGGTTCGCCACCCTCGAGCCTCTCTTCGTCGAGGACGGCGACGCACGCGTGCTGTTCGCCGGGAGGCGCCGGTGAGGCCGCTCCTCATCGTCCCGTTCGTCCTCGCCTGGGTGATGCTCTGCGCGACGGTGGCCGTCGTCCTCTGGCCGCTCTCCCGCTGGACGAGCTTCGGCGATGGCACCTCGCGCGTCATGGGGAGGGGCGTGCTCCTCCTCGGCGGCGTGCGCCGGCGCGTGATCGGCGCCGAGCGCATGCCGGGGGGGCCCCGCGTGATCGTGGCGAATCACGCCTCGATGCTCGACATCTGCACCCTCTTCGCCACCCTCCCCCCGCGTTTCCTCTTCGTCTCGCGCCCGTTCTATTTCTTCGTGCCCTTCCTCGGATGGGCGATGTTCGTCCAGGGTCAGCTCGCCCTCGACCCGCTGCGTCCGCGGAAGGCGGCGACGGCGTTCGTCCGAATGGCGGACCGGTTGCGGCGCGGGTTCAGCCTCGCGCTCTTCCCCGAGGGTGCGCGCAGCCGGGATGGGACCGTCCAGCGCTACAAGCGCGGGCCCTTCCTCGTCGCCATCGAGTGCGGCGTGCCGATCCTGCCGGTGCGGATGCGCGGGCTCTCCCGGGTGCTGCCGCCCGGAGAGTGGCGGATCCGCGCCGGCGAAGTCACGGTGGAGATCGGCGAGCCGATCCCGACGGCAGGGCTGTCGCGGGAGGACGCCCGGGAGCTGGCGGCGCGAGTGGAGGCGTGGACGCG
>Ga0187893_10001283_pt1 | contig 61583 bp, 49 predicted proteins | sample MA1701074metaG_FD_139574 | JGI IMG/M metagenome (GOLD analysis project Ga0187893, IMG submission 139574) | White microbial mat communities from a basaltic lava cave in the Kipuka Kanohina Cave System on the Island of Hawaii, USA - MA170107-4 metaG ... | reverse complement strand
CGCCCTCACCTAGCGGGGAAGCGGCATCGAAAACGACCAAGACGCCATCTCTTGTCTGTATTCGCGTGCGCAGCGGGACAGCATCCACGGGAACAGGCTCGGTGGGAGTGGGGGATGCGGAGCGCAGGCTTCGATCGGGCGTTGATTTTGTCGAACGAGGCCGATCCCCGCCGACGGTCTGAGCGAGACAAAGGATGCCAAGCACCACGAAAGCTAGCGTGCGGCTAAATTGCCTGGACGGCGACAAAAGTATGTCCCCTCCCGAAACTATGTGGATTGGAGCCTAATCAAGTTAAGCATACACCATTTCAGCGGAAATACAAGCGAAGAATTCCGGCACAAAGCACAACCACATGCCCACACCATTCCGACAGGTTAGGCCCCTACCGGTTGCCTCGCGGGAAGATATCGCGTGCGTTGTTTTCCGCGGATGAAGACGGCGGCCGCGCCGGCCACGACAAGCCCGCTGAGGACCAGCCGCACCGTCGCCTGATCGCTCATCAGAAGCACCAGTCCGATGAGTCCCAGCGTCACAATCAGCAGCACGATGTTTGCCAGCAGTTTGGGCCGATACACCAGCGGCACAGCGATGGCAATCGTGCTGTACGTACCCGCGATCGTTCCGATCAACATGGCGAACGCGAACCCGTGAATCCCCTCTCCGCCGAATATGTACAACGTGATGACCGTCAGGGTCACCAGCGTGGCCGTCAGGATCGTCCGCGACATGGTCTGGTTGATGCTCTCGTTGATCAACGCGGCCGAAAGCGTGCCCGTGCGCCCGCGGTTCTCACGAATCCGGTCAAACACCACGATCGTGTCGTTGAGCTGATACCCGATGATCGTCAGCACCGCCGCCAGCATCGTCAGATCGAACTTGAAATCGTCGATCATCAGGAGCTTCGCCGGAAACGTGTCGTAAACCCAATGCGACGCCGCGATCAATCCCAGCACGAGGCACACGTCGTGTACCATGGTGACGAGGATGGCCAGCCCGTAGTCGCGTGTCCCGAAACGCAGCCACACATACGCCCCGATACCCAGCATGGCCAGGGCGATCGCGAAAAACGCCCGGTTGCGGGTTTGTCCGGCGATCTGCGGGGCGAACTGCACGACCTTGCTGAAGGATTTCTCGCTTCCCAGCGCCGCCTCCACCAGAGCGAGTTCAGTCCGGGCCACCGATTCCGTCCAGAGATTGGAGTCGTCATCGTAACTCAACGTGTCGTCTACGGCCGCCACGGCGAATTGCCGGTAGGCCGTCCCGCCGCCGGCTACGGCGGTCCCCTGTCCCAGCGGAAAGACCGTCCATTCGCGTCCCCGAAGCTGCTCAAACTCCGGCTGCAAACCAACCTCGCGCAATCGGCGCTCAAACTCCGCGAGCGCTAGCGGCGACTCCGTGGGGTCGAGTTCCGCCTTGATGACCACCCCGCCGCGATAGGAGCGCACGTCGAAACTGCCCTCGCCGCCGATGACGTCGGAGAGATACTGGTCATCGGCCTCAATCACAAAGAACGGCTCCTTGGTCAGGTCTTCGTCCCGAGCCGTTTTGAACCGGATCGCACGCTGCACCGAAAGCCGGTCACCCAGTACCGCGAGGATCGCAGCCTGCACCACGGGTCGATTGGTCTCCACGGTCACAACTTCGTACGAAAGCCCTTGCTCGGCCTCGCCTTCCCCGACGCTCTGCACGCGGGCCGAGCGCAGCCGGTCGGCAGCGGTTCGCGCCTGCTCTGCGCCCAATGCCATCGCCTTTCTGAATGCATTGAGATCCAGCGATCCGGGCTTGCCGATGAACCGTGCCGTCTTACCGGATGTGGAAACGCCGTCGCGCTCCAGCGAACCATCCAGCGGCTTTCGCATCAGCGCCGCCATTTGATCGCCCGACAGAGTGTCGGATGTGAGAGTAAACTGGCCGGGCGTGTCGCCGTCCGCGGAGGTGGCCGCAACCAGCCGATCGGCCGCCTGCGTCAGCCATTGCACCGCTGATTGTCCTTCGCCTTCCGTGGCGGTGATGATCTCTCGCACCTCTTCGTCCTTGATACGGAACTCCGGCTTCAGATCGACCTGTACGCTCGTGCCGCCGAGGAACTCGATATCGTAAAACGACTCCTTCCCCGCCGTGCTCATCCACATGAAAAGTCCCAAACCGGCGATGACCGCGACCGTCGATGCCGGCCAGAAAACACGGCGCAGTGCGATCCAGTCGATCTTCGGAACGCCAATCAGCCGCCGCATCGAAAAATCCTTGAGCACGTCCTTGCTGACCAGCGTCGTGTAGATCAGCCTCGTCACTGTCAGCGCCGAGAACATGCTGATGGCGATGCCGATACCTAGGGTGATCGCGAAACCCTTGATCTCCTCGCTGCCCACGAAGCCCAGGATGAGGCACGTGATCATGGTCGTCACGTTGCCGTCCAGAATGGCGGAAAACGCCTTGTCATAACCCAGGATCAGCGCCTTCTTGAACACCACCCCGCGGACCCGCTCCTCGCGGATGCGCTCGAAGATGAGAACGTTGGCGTCGATCGCCATGCCGATCGACAACAGCAACCCCGCGATTCCCGGCAGCGTAAAGGTCGCCTGCATCAACGCCATGATCGCCAACGTCAAAAGCAGGTTCAGCGAAAGGGCGATGGTGGTTCCCCCGCCGCCCGCGATGCCGTAGTAGAAAACGATGAACACCACCACCAAGGCCGCGCCCCACAGGGACGCCGTCAGGCCGTGCCGGCGGTTCGTCTCACCAAGGCTCGGACCCACCGTTTGCTCCGACAGCGGCGTCTCCTTCAGCCGCGCAGGCAACGATCCCGCCTCCAGCGTCCCCACCAGGTACATCACGTCCTCGGGAGTGAACTTGCCGCTGACTTGGCAGCGCTCCGTGATTCGCTCCCGGATCGTCGCGTGCGATACGGCGGAATTGTCGAGCATGATGCACAATTGGCGCTCGACATTGGCGCCCGTGAGCTCCCCGAAGAGCCGCCCACCGCGCGCGTCCAGGCTGAAGGATACGATGTTCTCGCCCGTCAACGGGTTACGGTCGGGGTAGGCCGTGCGCAGCGACCAGCTCTTCGCTTTCCCCGCCCCTTGCAGCAGTCCGTACTCGGCGTCATTGTGCATCAGGACGTAGTACCGGCCGGCGTATTCTTCGATGATCTCTATTGCCGACGCGCGATTCGCTTCAAATGCCGCCATATCGGTAGAGTTCGTAAATTTCAGAACGTCCTGCACGGCAAACCAGCGATAGTTGTCGCCCCCGCGCGGCTTGGGACCGAATCTGGCAAGTTGATCCCGGTATTTCTTTATCGGTTGATTGAGATGCGGCTTCGGGCTGCGTATTTGCTCCGTTGAACTCGGGTCACGCTCCGCCAGAATTCGGAATTCCAGCACGCCCGCTCCACGCAGCCGACGCTTGAGGTCCGAGGGGTCCTCCAGGTCCGTCTTGTCTTCCGACCATGCGTCGTAGGCCGCAACTGCTTTCGTCATTAACTTCGCGTCGGGCCCCGCACCCTCAAGATCGTAGGAAGGAAACTCTTTCCGAAGCTTTTCCAGTTCCGCGTCGCGCTTCTCTCCCGTCGACAAGGCCACAATGTCGTTGAATCGGCTCACCGGCATGCTCGTAGCCAGCAGGTCCGACATGGCCTTCTCGTACGCCGCGGATGCCGCGCTCATTGCTGCCTCGTTGCCGCCGGCCTGCGCCGTGGTATGCGCCGCATAGGCGATTGAGACGGCCGATAGAAGCGGCGTACGCTCCTTTACTCCGTACGCCAGCGCCCCAACTCGCACCGGGCGCTCGGATTCTGCGGCGTTCAGCGCCTCCTCAACGTCCCGACGACGAAGGTTCAGCTCCGTGAGCTGATCAAGGGACTGGTTGTAGAGCTCCCGGCGCGCCAAGGCCTCTTTCGGCGGGCGCGGCATCCGGATTTCGAGGCGCGTACTACCTACCGGACGCCACTCCAGGTTCATTTGCCCCTTGGGATCCACCCGTTCCTTCAGGATTTGCATCACCCGCGTCGAAAGCTCGCGCTGCTCGTTCGACGACAAACCCGACGTGTCGATATCGAACAAGAGGCTCGTGCCGCCGACGAGGTCGATTCCTCCCTTCAATTTCCGGCTAGGGGGATAAAGGATGACCAGGGACAAAACCACCAGCCCGATGATAAGCAGCCACTTGATAAGTCGATTGGGATCGTGCATGTGTCAAAACTCCGGCAAACGGCGCGACTCTGCCGTCAGCACCCGTTAGATAACCTTCCTTTGAACCTCGATCAAGAATGAGCCAAGTCATTACAACGCGCTAAATTCAGTCGTGATCGGTGGGGCGTGGATATGGATCGGACGGGCGACGACCTCGAACACCGCCGTCGGCGACGGCCTATCCGCGTGAGAAAGAGTTGGTCGCGTGTCCAGCTTCCCAGGCGTCCGGACAGTGCCACAAAGCGGACCGAAGCCCTCAATCGGGGTCTTACCGATGCAATGACGAGAAGCCGTTTCGCACGAACCCTGCCCGACGGGGATTAAGGCCGCAAGTTCCACAGGCCAGGTCGGCTCCGGGCTGTCGTTTTCCTCCGGATCGACCTCGTCTGCGGTTTCAGATACCTCGATTGAAATAAGCTGTTTGGCTTCAATAAATACACCAAATCTAAATGCCGGCAGCGCTGCGGTTGCCAGGAATAGGATGGAAAAGACAACCTTGCTCCACTCAACAATCATGTTGGGAATAGTACCTCAGTTCGCCAACGCTGCAATCGGGCGAGAGAGTAAGACACTCACGATCTTGTGAATTTCAACAGGCAGCACCTCGTGATGGAACCTGGGAAAGAGCTTACCATAGGCTTACCCATAATGTCGTATCCTCATTTTCCGCCAAAGGTTAGGTCATCCCAGACCCTAAAAAGCAAGAAATCGTGTGAGCAGGAAATAAATTCGTGGATTTAGGGTTTATCGGTCTCTATAATACCATTGCGGGCAGTGCAGAGATAGTTTTTATCCAGAGGAAGACGTGGAACGAGGACAGACCAAGCAAAACGTAGAAGAACTACTTTTTTGCCTTTATCAGCGGCCGATCCATCCTGAGTTGTTTCACATCCATAAAGTGAAACGCCTGCGGCAGAGTCGTTACCAGGCCGAGATTTGGGTCATGGGGCTTTCGCACCTCGTCACGGTGCAGGCCGGCAAGCAGATCCTCACCGAGCTGGTCTGCGAGGAGAACGAGCTTCTTCCCAAGGGTGGGCTTGCGACCTCTTTCCGTTTCCGCGGGGAGCGCGACCATGCCCAGTCGTTCAACGACGGCCTCAAGTACATCCTTTCAACCCAGGTTGAACGGATGACTTCCCAACTTTTCCCGGCCACCCACCGCGATTACGTCCATTACGCCCAGAACCGCGGGCTTTTCGTCTCTTTCGACGAGAAATCGAGCGACGGCCTGGCCCCCTTCAGCTTCATTGATTACGACGCGCGGGACCACGAATTGCACATTCACGCGTTTCATGCCTTCCCCGAAGAGCAGACGCTGCTGAAGACGCAGTCCATCTTCGAGATCGGCAAGCCCACGATCCCGTTTCACTAACCGTCAGCGCCGTCCACGAACCGTACCACGACAGCCATGGAGCGGTCAGACAACCGGGAACCCCTCGTGTTGAGTGAGTTTCTGGTAGAGAGCGCTTAGCCGCAGCGTCATAGGCCCGACGCAGCCGGCCCCGATCGTGCGGCCATCGACTTTCACCACCCCCGCCAGTTCGCCCATCGTTCCCGTGCAGAATACTTCGTCCGCGCGGTAAACCTCGGTAAGAGAGATGTCCTTCTCGCCGTGTGGAATGCCGTGCTTTTGGCACAAATCCAACACGGTCGCGCGAGTGATTCCCTCCGGGCAGGCGACGGTGAAGCCCGTCTGCACCTTTCCGCCACAAACGATGAAAATGTGCGTCGCGTTGGTCTCGGCCACAAAACCGCGAACGTCGAGCATGAGAGCGTCGTCGGCCCCGGCGTTGTTGGCCTCGATCTTGGCCAGGATCGACGGGATCAGGTTCGCATGGTGAATTATTGGATCGAGGCAGTCCGGCGGAGAGCGGCGAATGCTGGAGGTGATGAGCGATAATCCCTTCTTGTCATACACCGGCGGTTTGTGCTCGGCCAGGACAATGAGCGTCGGGCCTGACTGATTCAAACGCGGGTCCATGCCCGAGGTAATCTTGACTCCACGTGTCAGCGTTAGACGGATGTGTACCTGGTCGGTCATCTTGTTGGCGCTCAGCGTTTTTCGGATTTGCTCGATAATCTCGTCGTGAGAAGGAATGGTCGCAAAGGCAAGCGCCAGCGCGGAGCTGCGAAGACGATCGAGATGCTCCGTCAGCTTGAAGATTCGCCCGTCATAGACGCGAAGGCCCTCCCAGACGGCGTCCCCGCCCTGGACCGCGGAATCAAAGGGACTGATTCCGGCCTGGTCGCGGTGTACCAGCCGACCGTTGATGTTGACCAAAAGGTCCTTGTTTTTCGGATTATAGGTTTGCAGCACCGATCGGCCTCACGTTACGGAATCTCGAAGATTCAACCCGAATGTCGAGCTTCATTATGCCCGAAGTCGTCATGGCGAGCGAAGTGGGAAATCCGGGACGAAGGCCCGTTTGTGCCGGTTGTCCGACACGTTTCGAACGCTAGAATTAGGCGGAGGCACTGGAGTTCTACGCCGTGGACCAATCAAAAGCCGCGACCACACCTGATCCTGATCCCGCTTTGGATCTCGACGACGTTCCGGCCGGCGACCACGCCCTCGAAGTGGCCGCTCGCGGGGGGTTCGGGCCGTTAAGCCCGGTTGCCAAGCGCGTCTGGCACGGGGGAGGAATCCCCTGCGTAACCTGCGGCCAGCTCGTTCGCCGCGGGGCAGATCACTGTGAACACTGCGGGCAGGACCTCAGCGAGGATATGGTCGAGAAGATGCGCGCTCATTCGGGGCCGTGGTATGTCCTTGAGCATCTCCGCCCATTTCCCGGAGTCGCCCTGGATCGCATCGTTCGGCAGATCCGCCGTGGCCTCATCACCGAAACCTCGATCATCCGCGGGCCCTCGACCGATTATCAATGGCGCTTCGCCGTGGAGTCCCCCGGCCTCTGCCGCTACTTCGGAAAGTGCTGGCAATGCCATCACGAGATTGCTCCTTCCGATGCCTTTTGCAGGAATTGCCTCTCCCACCTTTCGTTCGAGAGAACTCGCCCCATCTCCGAGCCGCGCCCGCCGATTCCAACGCCGTCGGTTGCCCCGGTCGCAGGAGCAGGGGACGGCCATCGGGTGAATCAACCTCGCACGACAGTGCTTTCCCATCCTGAGCCGCGGGCTTCAGCCCGCGCGACCGCGGTCAGTGTGCCGTCGGTCCCGATTGCGGCCCAACCGGCTCCAGTCGTCCATAGCGGACCGCGAGCAACCGCGTCTGTGGTTGCGCCCGGCAGCGAACTCGCCAAGCTCGCCAATGTGGTCCAGCGCTTCGATGTGATTCCCGCGAACCCGGACTCGTCGCGCATCGGTCCCGTCGCCGCGACCTGGATCGCCGTCGGAGTACTTGTCGTTGCCCTCATCGTCGTGGCATGGTTGGCGAGCGTACGCGGCCCAAACGTGCGTCCTTCGCCGCCCGCGCCGTCCGGTTTGGTGGCACCTTCGTCGCCCTGAGCTGCTGTTCCGTCCGTTCCCGGTTGTTTTGTTCCGTTCATCGCGCGTTGTGCGCCGTTCAAGCCGCGTCGCGCGATTCAGAGGCGGACTTTCCCGCATCTTCGTGGGCTATGCCCAGAATCAAGGCCACACCGACTCCGAGAATGGTCAAGAGCAGCTCTTCGGACACATTGAGTCCGAACTCCGCCGCGAACGCCGCGGCCACCGTGACCAGCGCCACTCGGACTTTACGCGAGGCCAACGGTTGAACGAGCCGTAGCAGCACAGTCTTTGCACTCATATTGCTTTGTCCTTCGTTTACGCCACAAGTAGTAGACCGGCCTGGAGGAGATGATTCCGCGAAAGGTTTGGGCCAGGAGTGGGAGCGACTGCCGCTGCACGCGCTTGACCCCGCCGCCGGTGGTCGCAGCGTACCAGTCATGGACGACGCGGCAGACGATTTCACGGACGCGGCGGCGACGGCAGACGTGTAGCGTGAACTCACGGCCATTCGGATCGACGCCCATGTCGCGCAGAGCATCTAGCGCGGCCTGGCGCTTCGGCGGGATAGCATACTGTCCGATGCGGCGCATGCCCGCCTTCTCGAATACGGGATTGAACTCGCCCATCGAGGCCAGGCACTCCACGTATTCCGTGCCGACGAGCGGCAACGTCCTGCGGACGAGGAAATGCCCCAGGCCGCAGCCGCGAACATCGGGGTGAATGACCAAACGCCGAAGGATGCGCATCGACTGGTTCAGCCGAGTTGAGTCGCGGCTGAAGAGGCCGTCGGTGGCATGATTACGCAGGGACAGCTCCAGCGGAGCGTGCGAATAGACGACGATGCCGAGCGGTTCGCCGCCCCCGCCGTCGCGCATCACGAACACCTTATCCACGAAGCCCAGTTCGTCCGTCGCGCGGTAGTGCATTTGCGCGAAGGCGTCGTAGTCGCACTTGGACCCCGGCTCGATGCGCATCCGCCGTCGGAAGCTGGGCGCTCCGTAGTCGGCGACTGCGCGCTGCTCTACGTCGCAGCGCCCCTGTCCGCGAAACCGGACGATCACATCGGGTTGTAAATCTGCAATGATATCCTCATTGGCAGACGCAAGGACGACGGAAAAGCGGCGTCGTGTCACCAGCTTTCGCAGGCAAAAGCTGACGGCCTTGGCCGCCCGGCGGTGCAGCCCGGAGCAGAATTCGTCGCACAGAAGCGGAGATGGCGCGTTCCCCCGGCTGTGCAGGGCAATGGCACGGGCCAATCGCGCGCGAAACTTCTCGCCTTCGGACAAATCGTCGAACGGTCGCAGCCACAGCGCCGCTTCGCCCAGTCCGCAGCTTGTGAGGATGGAGAGCGCCTCCGGCAGTGAGGCCCAAGGGGCGACGCGATCGAGGATGGCCACATCGGGAGGAAAAGCGATTCGCTGCACCACGCAGCCCGCTGCGAATCGCCGATCCAATTCGGCCAAGGCGGTGGATTTGCCGCTGCCCGACGGGCCCAGGAACAACACGATGCGCCCAAGGGCAAGCGCCAGCCTCGTGCGTTCGATAATGGTGATTGGTTCGTCCGAAGGCGACAGGCCGAAGCGAATGCCGACATCCGCGGTCCGCGCGGACGGGCGCGCCGGCTTGCGATCTTTCACACAGTGAAGATCTATAATCCGGACCTGTGCATCTGGATCAGGGCCGTCGGGAAAGGGATGATGCTTTTCGCAGCAACGAGGCCGTACCGGACGACATCTTGAGGGACACTGGCGATGGATGGCCATATCCCTAACTATACCCGAACAATTATTGTCTGTCAATATCGGAGGAAAGTTTTCTTTTTAGCACTGACAAGCGGTGTCGTGTGGTACTGCAGCCCTCTAATACGCCCTCCGCCCAGTCGAGGGCAGCTGGGCCGCAACTACAGGTAAGACTAGCTGAATCGAAACACTAGGGTGCTTGGCCGGTGTCGAGTTCGAGGATGTCAATGTCGATGGCGCCGAGCTTGGTGATGAGGGGGAGGGAAAGGTCGGCGAGGCCGGCGTTTTTCAGGGAAGAGACGGCGAAGGCGACGCGCGCCGGGCTGACGTCGGTCTCGCGGAGCGCCGCATCTACGTCGATCCAGCGCCTGTCGATGTAGAACTGCGTCCAAAGGTGGTAGCCGAAGATGTCGTCCTGTTTACCGAAGAATGGAACATAGGCGAGGCCGACGACCACACGTGACGGCAGCCCGTTGAGGCGTCCCAGGGCCGCAAGAAGCACGCCGTGTTCGCTGCAGTCGCCCTCCTTGGTGCGAGCCACTTCACTGGCCGTTGCGAAACCGATGTTGAGGTTTTTGTTCTCCACATAATCGGTGACGAAGCGGCGGAGTTTGTCGGCGAGGGCGAAGGGCTCCTTCTCGCCGCCGCCGGCCTGCTTGGCCAGCTCGATGAGCTTGGGGTCGGCGGTGTTGATCATCAGGTTGCCTTCGAGGAATTCGGCCATTGAAGGATCGTTTTTCCCACCGCTCTGTGAGGAAGCGGATCGCGGCCGGTGAGCGATCCTTGTGACCATCAGTTCAACGACCTTGTCGTTCTTGCCGACGATGGTCTGCATGTCGGTGCTCGGCAGGTCGCCCAGCTCCACGCCGGGGCCCTTGGCCGTGAGCCGGTACTTGATCCGGCGAACCGCGTTGCGATCGATCTTCCGTTTGGAGGGGATCGTGGACGTGTTGAAGAACTCCGGCGGAACGAAGTCGCGCAGGGCCGCCGCCTGATCGGAGGTGATCATCTCGATATCACCCATGCCGGGGATGGGCACTCTGGCCTTGAGGGGCACGCCTTCCCCGTTGACCCAAGAAGCCATTTCGAATGATCCGATGGGCGACTGCATGGTCACAATGACTTTCTGGCCCTTGGTCGCTTTGCCGCCCAGACGGAATTCCTCCCAGTCGCCGACGGCGGTGACGGCGCTGACGGGGCCATCGAGGCGCAGTTCCGGAGCGTAAACGGACAGCGTGTAGGTGCTGCCAGGCTTGAAGCCGCGAAGCAGGCTTTCGCGGTACAACCCCCAGGACATCAGAGCGCCCGCCGGAAAATCAAAGGTCTGCGTCTGGTCCATGCCGTACTGCGAAGTGACGATGGTGACTTTGCCGTCCTTGACGGCGCCCTTGGTCGCGGACTTCATCACTGACATGTCCATTTCCGATCCGAAGGCGACAGGGACACCCGCAAGGTTCTCGGTGGTGTACTGAGTCATGCCGATCTTGACGGGTTGCTCGGCCCTACCCATGACCATGTGAAACGTCGCGCGGGTGCTGATGTTCTCGCCGTCGCGGTTCATGGTGGTGTGGGCGTACCCGATTTTTCCGCCGGCCATGTAGATTTCCGCCCATTCGTCGCTGAAACGGCCCTGCGGAGGATTATTGGGGTCGATGGGAGCGGCGAGCACGTATGCGGCGACCGACGAAACGACGATGATCGAAACAAGTCGTAAACCGTTCTTCATTCTTGAGCGCCTTGTCCATATGGCTGAAAGACGCCACTACTCAAGAGCAGCGGCACACACCCCTGTCAATTTCATTAGAATCGTAACGGCTTATCGACCGAACCAGTGTCGAATCTTGTATAACGTGGTGTCGCGCCCGGCCTTGGCGATGGAGTCGGTGAGGGGAATATCCTTGGGGCAGACCTTGACGCAGTTTTGACTGTTGCCGCAATCGGCTATGCCGCCTACGCCGCTGAGGACCGCAAGACGATCGTCGCGATCGACGCGGGCCGTGGGATGGGCGTTGAAGAGAATGGCCTGCGAGATCGCAGCGGGGCCGATAAAGGCGGAATGGTCGTTGAACTGCGGGCAGGCCTCCACGCAACAGCCGCAGGACATGCAGCGAGACAGTGGATACGCTTCCTCCTGCTCCTTCGGCGAAATCCTCGGACCCGGGCCGATGTCGTGATAGCCGTCCACGGCGACCCAGGCCTTGATCCGCTTGAGGGCGGCGAACATCGGGCTGCGATCGACGACGAGGTCGCGCACGACCTTGAACTTGGTCATGGGGCGAAGCTCGATCCCATCCGGCGAATCGGCGAGGATGGAATCGACCAGCGCGGAGCAGCCTTGACGCACGCGGCCGTTGATGACCATTGTGCAGGCGCCGCAGACTTCCTCCAGGCAGCAGGCGTCGTAGGCGACGGGCGTGGTATGTTCATGCTCCGTCGTGACCGGGTCGGCGGCGATCCGCTGGAGTACGGTGGTGATGTTCATCCCCGGTTCGTAGGGAACGTCAAACGTTTCCCAATGCGAGCCGCTGTGGGGTGTCTCTTGGCGCAAAACGCGCACGGTGAACTGACGGTCGTTGTGATCTGTATGGTCGGATCCGTGTGCCATGCTGTGTTACCTAACTTAGGTCCTACGGCTTCGTCCGTTCGCGCCGCGTGTGCCGCGTTTCCCATTTGCCTGCACGATGGATGCAACGTGCAAGAGATCGACCATCTCGAATGCGTCGCCGGTCGAATATATGAGCACTGTTCGACCACTGGGGGAGCGAGCTACAAGCTCCGGATGCCGAACACGCACCTCGCGCCCGTTGGTAAGGCGCATCACGAACGGCTTGAAGGGTGTCGCCTCAAGCCATTGTCGCAATCCATCGGTCGTCATCGCTCACCCACTGATCGTCATCGCCTGCGGCTTGCGCCCCGGCGGCGTTTTGGACATTTCCTTCCAGGTTTTCTCGATGATTTCGGCCCCCTTTAGACCATAGGTACGGGGACGAGGGGGGATCAAGCTGGTGTCCACGTCTTCGTAAGTGATCTCCAGCCCGTTGGGGGTGTGCCGGGCGATGGTCGTCTTGAGCCAGCGGTCGGTCTGATCCTTAAAGGCGCGGCACCACTTCTCGGCCTGCTCTTTCAGTTTGGCGGGGTCGTCGGCGCTGGTCTGCGGGATCTCGAAGGCGGGCTTGTAATGCGCCCCGCGGCATTCGTCGCGAAGCAGCGCGCCCTTTGTAATCACACGAGCGAGGAGGATCATATCTTCCAGGGCGCGTGTGAAGCTGAAGTTCTGGTTGGTCCAATTCCCCTTGTCCGCGATGGAAACCCGCTGGTAGCGGTCGGCGAACTCGTCGATCTTGTCCAGGCACGCCTCTAGGTCCTTGTTGTTTCGCACGACGGTGACGCACCGTGTCATCCAGTCGCCAAGCTCCTGATGCAGCTTATAGGGGTTTTCCTGGCCCTGATTTTGGATCAGATCATCCATTCGCTTCTGATGGACCTTGACGGCATCGTCGAAGAGAGAGACGGGTTGGTCGGCGGCGCTGCCCTTGGCCTGCGATTTCAACCAATTCTCGATCGACGGAGCGACGATCAGCCCGGCGAAGATGCAGCTCAGCAGCGAATTGGCCCCCAGGCGGTTGGCCCCGTGATATTGATAATCCGCCTCGCCGAGGACAAAGATGCCCGGCACGTTGCTGTGTTGATTGCGCGGCGAGCCCATCACCAAACCGCCGGTGTTGTCGTCGCGCTCGTAATCCACCCATAGCCCGCCCATCGTGTAGTGCACGGCTGGGAAGATCTTCATGGGGACCTGGCGGGGATTGACGCCCTGGAATTTCTCATAGATTTCGAGGATGCCGTCGAGTTTCTTCTGCGCGGCGGGCGGCAACTCGGTGACGTCGAGGTAGACGCACATCTGCCCGGCCTCGACGCTGAGTCCTTGATTGACGCAAACGTCGAAGATTTCACGCGTGGCGATATCGCGCGGGACGAGATTCCCGTACTTGGGATAACGCTCTTCAAGAAAATAGTATCGCTCGCCGGCGGGGATCGAGCGCGGGTCGCGCGAGTCCTGCGGTTTGCGGGGAACCCACACCCGCCCGCCCTCGCCGCGGGCGCTCTCGCTCATCAGACGCAGCTTGTCGGTACCGGGAATGGCCGTGGGGTGGACCTGGACGAATTCGCCGTTGGCGTATTTGACGCCGGCCTTGAAAGCACGGCCCGCTGCGCCGCCGGTGCAGATCATGGACATCGTGCTGCGGCCATAGATCAGCCCGCAGCCGCCCGTGGCCAGCACGACGGCGTCGGCGGCGAGCGAGCGGATGGTCATGGCGAACATGTCCTGCACTACCGCCCCGCGGCATTGGCCCTTGCCATCGAGGATCGGGCCGAGGAACTCCCAGTATTCGAACTTTTCGACGAGGCCGTCCGCCTCCCAGCGGCGAACCTGTTCGTCGAGGGCGTAGATTAACTGCTGGCCGGTGGTGGCCCCGGCGAAGGCGGTCCGCTTAAAGAGCGTGCCGCCGAAGCGGCGTTGATCGCGCAAGCCCTCCGGAGTTCGATTGAAGGGGACGCCGAGGCGATCGAGAAGATTGACGATTTTCGGGCCCCAGTCGCACATTTCCTTGACCGGCGGTTGGTGCTGCAAAAAGTCGCCGCCGTAGACGGAGTCATCAAGGTGCAGCCACTCGCTGTCGCCTTGCTGCCGGGTCAGCTCGTTGACGGAGTTGATTCCGCCTTGAGCGCAGACGCTGTGCGATCGCTTCACAGGGACCATGCTGATGAGGTAGACATGGACGCCGGCCTCGGCGAGCTTCATGGTCGCGGCAAGGCCCGCAAGCCCGCCCCCCACGACGACGACATGTTGTTTCGTGGGCATGGTTCTATCGATCGCTAAGAGAAACGGTCGCGGAGTGTTCCGAACTCCCTATAGAGTCTTCGGTCGCGTTAAGAGTCTTGAATCCGCTCAGCGCTCCCAGGCCGACCACGGACAACACGACGCCGAACGCGGCGCAAACGTAAGCGGCGGTGCGCTGCGCCCGCGGGCGGATGGTGATGCCCCAAGTAATCAACGACGTCCAGACTCCATTGGCCAAGTGGAATACACAGGCGAGGATTCCAACCGCGTAGACGGGGGCGACCCACCAGGCGGACTGGAGCGCCTCTGCCGTTGTGATCGCCGCCGCGGGTCCGCCGGTTTCGTCATGGAGCCGGAACGATCCGCCGCCAAGACCTTGTCCAAGCCAGTGCATTTGCCATACGTGATAGAAGATAAAAACGAAGGCGATCACTCCAGTCCAGCGTTGTAACGTGTAACGGATGTTGGGACCATAACGATAGTACTGGGCATTTCCCCGGCCGGTGAAAATAATCTGGAAGCCGAGGATCGAGTGAAAGAGAAGGGGCAGGAAAATACCCACGATTTCCACCGGAACGAGCAGCGGTCCCAGAGCATGAATTCGTTCAACGGACTTCTGGTACTCCATTTCTCCCGTGCCGGGAACGAGCACGACCGCATTGGTGGCCAAATGGATGACAAGGAATACACCGACGGGAATCAAACCGGTCAAGGAGTGCAGGCGTCGAAGAAGAAAGTAGTATTTGTCGGCGGATGATTGATCCGCCGAGTGATGCTCACCGTCAGCCACGAACTCACTCCCAGGCCGACGGTCGCACCGAGTCGTTCGGAACGGCCGGACGGACCTTACCTTTTAGGGGAATGAATTATAGTAAAAGGCCCGGCTCTCTCCATGCCGGTCTCTACGTTGAAATAATCCACCCCCAAAAAAGCATTCGGCTCCGCAGCCCGTTTGATCGGGCGCGTCGCCGAATGATCTCTCCCCCTCCCGAAATATCACAGCTCGCCGCTGAGCGGCCGACTACCCTGAAAATACCTCTCGCGTCAGACGCAGAGGACTATTTGATGCGCACACCATCCCCTGCAATGGCGCAGCACTGCACTTCCTAGCTATATCCCCTCTTTACCGACAGCGTTGAAAGTGCGGGGCGACCGTCATACCTCCAGCCGGTCACCCGATCACAGTGGAGGGCATCCTAACGCCGGGAATCCAATCGTGTCAACAAAAAACTTCCTAGATTGTCAGATTTTTTCACTTTGAAAATGCCGGTATACCCTGAATTTTGTACAGTGAAATCAACTTACAGTTACCGACTGTTTATCCCTTGACTGCTGTGACCACATTTCTAGAGGTTTGGGAATCTGCGCTGTGCCCCTTACTTGAGAAGTAGGGCCGACGAATGAACGGAGCAGGGCCAGGGGTGGGTTTTTTCGAGCGTAAGAGCCCTACCCTGACTTTTCGTCCTGTGAGTAATTCAGAATCGCAGTGGAACTAGGAATCATTCATTGTGCAATTGGGGTGGACCGGTCAGGCCCGTGAAGCGGCGCGAACCAAACGCCGCCTGAGGAAGCCCCTCCGGCCAGAGACTCAACGATATTCCGTAGTCGTCCTCCGCCTCGTCGAGCTGGAACGACAACGCCGTGAACCACCGAGGAAACCGGCGGACAAAGGCGATCGTAAAGTCCAGCGTATCTCCCCTGTCCAAATCAAAAAGCTCTCGTACGGCGAGGGTGTGTTTCTCGGTCAAACGATAGTTTATATCCAAGCCAAGCAAGTTGGATTCGGTTTCATCGATGAATCTATATCCGATGAGGTAACTGAGACGCGGGGTCCGCTCGACGGCCAGCGAGACATTCATGATGTCGAACTGACCATCGTTGACATCGTAGTTGGATTCATTGAGCAGAGCGGTCCGGTCATTGATGCGCCAAACGAATGAGGTGTTGAAATAATTGTGGGAAATGCTGTTTTCCGGCCGGCTGGATGACGTGTAGCCATTGGTCGTCTCATCGCTCTCGGAGTCATTAAACGCAGCGAGCTCCAAATCGAGCGTCACCACATCCACTGTATGGCGGTTTTCCGCCGCTCCCCGCTTGGTCTGCCAACGCTGCCGAACACCCACCGTCACGCCGTCCGTCGCGGCAATCTCCTCGACGGTTTCGTCAAACGGGAAAAGGTCTTCCTTGTCGCGATTGGACTCGGCCGTCCATGCGGTAATGTCGGGCTTGATGATGTGGCGGATGCCGTCCACGTCGAACATTGATGACCGGGTTTGGGGATACACTCGCGTAAAATAGCTGCTCCCCCGAACACCCACGATGCCAAACCCCCGCGCCAGCCCGCCATCATGGGGAGAGTCGTCCCACGCCGTCCCTCGACCGGCCGCAAACGGCACAAAACGCACGGGACCGATGTCGATCGGCATGTCCAGCTCCTGGCGGGTATCGGCGCGGGGAGTGGAGCCGGAGCCGATGGTGCGGCCGTCGCGGAGTAACTCGCGGAACGTCTGGTCCGCGTCGCGGTAACGGACGATGCCGGCCCGGTTCTCGCTGTACCAGACGGCGCCGCCGGGCAGTGATTCGCCGACAAGGTGCAGGCTGAAGTCGGGAAGGCGTTCGGTCTGCGTATAGAAATCGAGGATTCGAGCCTGCAACGCCGCGGTGAAGGCCCAGTTGTCTCGCTGCTTCTTCAGATAGAGCAGCGTTTCCTGCTCCTTTCCGGTGTCGAATTCGGTTTCGAAGAACTCTTCGAGGAAAGATTTGTCTGAGAGATAAGAAAGCTCCAATGATAACTGCCAGTCGTCCTCCAGGTATTGACGATGCCGGACGAGCAAACGGCCGCGAACGTCGTGAGGCGAAACCTCTTCTCGATCCTCGCCGAGGTTATCCTCCCCGTGATCGGTCATGAGATAGCTTCGCAGCAAACCGAAGTACTTTTCGCGTTCGTAGTTCGCGTCGATGCCGATGGCCGGGCCGCGTTCAGAAAAGTAATCAAGATTCAGTGTGGAATCGAACCCCGGGGGAGTCTGCAAACCTAAGACATTGAAAAGGCCCCATTTGGTTTCAAGCTCGAAGCCGAAGTCATCGCTGAACCCGGTGCGCATCCCGCGGATCGCCGTTTCGCTGGTATCGACATTGCCGCGAACGTAAGGCCAGAAGGCGATGGGGTGACCTCCAACGTTGAGCGTGGCGTCCTCTATTCTAAAGCTGCCGGCGCGGATGGCTCCCGCCCGCCCGTCCGGCTCACGTGGAGTCCGGTTAACCAAATCGATGTGCCGAGCTCCGACGTGGTAGTGAGGGGTATGGAACTCGCTGGTGGTCAGCATCGCATCGTCAGCCGAGAACTCGGATACGGAAAGCTGGCGAATTTCTGCGGCGCGGATGTACAGCGGCACTCCGCGCTGCTCGAGCATCGTGCGGACCACGGCGTCGAGAATCAGTGCACGGTCCTCAAGGAAGTCGTAATACAATCTCGCGGCGCGGATGGTGTTTGGTCCTTGTGAGAGCTGTACGTCACCCTCCAGGTACGCCGCCTCGACTTCGAGATTACCAAGCCCGGTGGAAAGCAATTGGCGATCGGTGTCGCCTGCCTGCGGAGCGGATTTTTCGGGATTGGGCGGAGGCTTTCCGCCTAAGCCCGCCGTGCTCAAGTCCGTACCGGTGGGCAGTCCCTGGCCCTGGGCGAGGAAGATGACCACGGAATCGGACTGAATTTCCATGAACTCTCCCGTTCCGGCCGTTCCCCGCGCCAAATAGACTCCGCCCACCATGGTGACGACCTGCCGGCCTTCAGCGGGCTCAAACGTGGCCACCTCGCCTTTCGATTCAAAGTGCATCACCGGACGAGGACGCGGCTGCTGTGTCTCTCTGCTCAGACCCGTGGGATCGAAAACTCCCAATGAAGTTCTCTGGTCCGTATCGGGGGATTTTCCGGAGGCCAAAGACTGGCGAATGGTATTTGCCTGACGATAGACCTGCGTATCAGAAGAAGATTGCAAGGCAACATCATCCGCATGGGTGGCGATCTCCCCGAACGTGCTCAGGGTAACAAAAAGAACGGGACCGCTGGTTCGCGTCCCGCCGATCTCGTCCACTTCCGCATCGCCCCAAAGAAGGAGCTGGAGATAGCGATATGGTTTCTGTTCAAATCCTCGGTTTTCGATCCAGGCCACCGCTTCTTTGCTTTTGAGCTTCTGAATCCGCTCATCTCCGAGGGATAGCGCGAAATCGCCTATGAAGTGAAGGGTGTCAGTCCCGCCTTCGTCCTTGAACACGTACACGCGTGAGCCGGACAGCTCTACAGGCAGGTTGGTTATCCCGCTTGGGAGGAGAGCCTGCTCGACGCGATCAGCAAGGGGTACGGGCTGCAGGGCGACCGAGGCCGCCGGGAAACAGCACAAAACAGCCAAAACGGCGGTCCGTGGGGGCGTCAGCATCTGGGATTGGACTCGTAGGATACGGCCAATTCCGGGACGGGGCGAGCGTTTCGCGCCTAAGTCCGCCGCCGCCCTGTGAATGGGGGAAGTATAGGATGACGATCACGCGTGTCAATTTAAGGCGGCTGCCGTGGCCCGCCTCCGGAACCGAGGAAAACAGCCGGCAACGGCATGGAACGTCTGAAAAAAGTTACTTCCGGGGCTTCCCAAGGGCGTATACATGTGATAAGATAAGGTGGAAAGCGGACGAAGTGCGTCGTTGTTTTGGCTGTTGTTTGTCTGGTTACCGACGACGCTTGCGCCGCCGCGAAAAAGTTTTCTCGCCGTCCAATCCCCCATTGGACGGTTCCCTAAGGCCCGGTTCACCCCACCGGGCCGCTTTTTTTGATAGTTCCTGCGATATACTCTCCGTTCCCTATGACGATGAAGTCAGCAATTCCGGTAAAGGCGATCGTGGAGGCGGTGGACAGCCGTACCTCCGTCGAATCGGCGATTTCGGCTTTCGCCCAGGACGGCCAGGCGGCGATTCTTGATAGCTCTCGCTCTTTGGACCAACGCGGCCGTTTTTCCATCCTTGCGGTGGACCCGATTGCGATCGTCTCCCTCACCGGTCGGGAACCGCGCGATCCGCTTACCGAATTGGCGGAGCGTATCACGAAGAGGTGCCCCGTTGTGGCCAAGGGAACGGATGAAATCCCCTTCGTCGGCGGATGGATCGGTTATCTCAGCTACGAGACTGGTCTGCCCATGCATCGCATCTCACCACAGGTTGATGCGGGAATGGCCGTCCCGTCGGCTCGATTTGGATTACACGACGCCGCGGCCATTTATGACCATCTGCTAGGCCGGTGGTTCCTGACGGCGATCGACTGGCCGACAGGCTTGGGCCTGCAGCGACCGCCGGTTTCGGAGCGGCTCAACCAACTGCGTCGGCGTCTGGATGCAGCAGCGCACCTTGAATGGGAAGACCCCGCCCTACCCTTCGCCGCGCAACCGCAATCGAACATGCCGCGTTGGGCTTACACCCGCAAAGTGCGCAAGGTGAAACAGTACATCGAGGCGGGTGACGTATATCAAGTGAATCTCGCCCGGCGCTTCACCACGCAAACCAACGCGTCGCCGGTCGATCTGTACCTGCGGCTGCGGAAGATCAGCCCGTCGTCGCAAGCGGCCCTGTTGATGTGGGACAACACAGCGATCCTTTCATCGTCGCCTGAATTGTTTCTCAATCTTCATGATGGGCACGTCGTGACCCGACCGATCAAGGGCACGCGCCCGAGGACGGGTAACCCGCGGGCCGATGCGGCCGCGCGAAGAGAGCTGGCGACGAGCGACAAGGAACGCGCGGAGTTGATCATGATCGTCGACTTGCTGCGAAACGACCTGGGTCGGGTCTGTTCATACGGCACCGTGCGGGTCACGGAGCCAGGCGAGATCGAAGAGCACCCACAAGTATTCCATCGCGTGGCGACGATCGAGGGTCGGCTGGAGCATGGGAAGGACTGGTCGGACCTTCTTCGTGCGACTTTCCCCGGGGGTTCGGTAACCGGGGCGCCGAAGATCCGCGCGATGCAGATCATTCGTGAGCTGGAGCCGACCCGGCGCGGAGTCTACTGCGGATCGATCGGCTGGATCGGTTTAGACGGATCGATGTCGCTCAATCTCGCCATCCGGACCATGGTGCAAGAAGGCGACTCGGTCGACTCTTACGTGGGAAGCGGAATCGTGGCGGAGAGCACTCCGGACGCGGAATACGAAGAGACGATGGCCAAGGCACGGGGAATGCTGCAGGCCCTGAACGCCGAGGAACTGCGGGCCACGGCGCCGGCGGTTTGTGAAGCGGTGTCCGCGACGTGACCGCGACGGTGTACCTCAACGGCGCGTTTGTTTCCGAGCGCGAGGCGCAGGTCAGCGTGTTCGACGGCGGCTGGCTGCACGGGGCCGGCCTGTTCGAAACCATGCGTGCCGAGGGAGGCCGGATCTTCAAGCTGGAAACACATCTGGAGCGCCTTCGGCGGTCGGCGAATGCTATCCTCACACCGATCGAGCGAGACGACCTGCCGGAAAAAGCTGTTTTCGAAGAGCTGGTTTCTCGAAATGCCCTGAAGGAAGCGAGGGTGCGGTTGACGATTACCGCCGGCTCGATGCGCGACGCCGAGCCTAACACACCGCGTCTCACCATTTGCGCGACGGCGTCGCCGTTGTCAGGCTATCCCGCTGAGCTTTATGATCGCGGCGTGCAGGCGGCAGTCTGCGACTTCCGGCAATCACCGAGCGACCCGCTGGCCGGACACAAATGTACGGCCTACTTGCCGCGGCTATTGGGACTGCGGCAGGCGCAGCAAAAGCATTGCCTGGAAGCCCTATGGTTCACGACAAGCAAAGAGTTGGCCGAGGGGTCGATCAGCAACGTCTTCGTCGTTCGCGGCGGAATTCTGAAAACGCCGCCCCTCGAGACGCCGGTGCTCCCCGGAATCGCTCGCGGATTGGTGCTTACGATCGCGTCCGATTGCAACATCGAATGTGAACAATGTGCCCTGTCGATTGACGACCTGTTGGACGCCGACGAAGTGCTGTTGACCAACGCCATCATGCAGGTCATGCCCGTGGTGCGCGTGGAACGGCGCGATATCGGCGATGGTCGGGTCGGCCCCGTCGCCAAGCAGCTCTATCGGGAATACCGTAATCGATTGCTGCAAGAATGCGGCGAAACATGAAGCGATCATCGAAGCGAAAAACGAGCGTCCTGGCGGATGTGTGCGCCGCGATGGAAGCCATCGCCCCCACGGCGCTCGCTCAGGAGTGGGACAACGTCGGATTGCTCGCCGGCGACCCTAAGTCCGCGGTGCGCCGCGTCTTGCTCACGATCGACCTCACAGGTCCGGTGGTCGATGAAGCGATCCGTAAAAAAACCGATCTCATCGTTTGTTACCACCCCCCAATCTTCAAACCGATCAAGAGCTTACGGGCGTCGGGGACGGCGATGGAAGGATTGGTCTTTCGCTGCGTTCGCGCCGGAATGGCGATCTACTCGACGCACACGGCCCTTGATGCCGCTGACGGCGGGACCAATGACGCCCTCGCTCACCTTTGCGGCGTCTACCAAACGGAACCCCTTGCCTACACCGAAGCGCTTTCGGAAAAGCAATGCAAGTTCGTTGTATTTGTCCCACCGCAGAGTTTAGAGAAGGTGGCGCATGCGATCTTCGAAGCCGGTGCGGGCCAAATCGGCGACTACAGCCGGTGCAGCTACCGGACATCGGGCGAAGGCACCTTTTTCGGCGGGCGAGCTGCCAAGCCGGCCGTCGGCAAACGTGGAAAAATGGAGCACGTCCAGGAAGTGCGGTTGGAATCCCTCATTCGCTCGAAAGACCTTCCCAAAGTCGTCGAGGCCATGCGCGCCGCTCATCCTTATGAAGAGCCGGCGTTCGATATCTATCCGCTTCAATCTCCGCCTGCACGAGGAATCGGGCGATGCGGAAGACTTTCGCAGACGACGTCGCTTGAGAAGTTAGCCCGACGGCTGCAGTTCCAGACGAAAGCGAGAGGTGTGCAAATCGTGGGAGATCCCAGGCAGCCGGTGCGCGACATTGTGATCGTCGCCGGGGCCGCGGGAAGTTTGCCTTTTGGAATACCGCTCAGCAAACGTCATGTGATCATCACCGGTGAGATTCGACATCACGACGCGTTGACCATCGGCCGCTACGGCAGTTCCGCAGTCGCCTTAGGTCACTGGACCAGCGAAAGACCCGTGCTCAAACTGCTGGCGCCACGCCTCGAAGAACTGCTACCCGATCTTGTCCTCTCGATCAGCACAACAGATAGGGATCCGTTCCAGGCATTGAAATAGTTGGCCGATTGGAGTTTTGGGGCAAGCTCCCGGAGCGTTTCCGGCTCGGCGGAACCTCGCACTCCCCGCCAAGTCGCTACGGGCAAACGTTGGTGATGGTTCCCAGTGGTTGCCCACCGCCGCAGGCGCCGGGGACTGTGCACGCGGGATCGACGCAGTAATCGCCCACGTCGGCGGCGTTCACTTGAAAATCCCCGGGGGCGCAGTTGGCGAGAAAAGTCCCGCACGGATCGACGTACTGGGTGATGGCGGCGAGCCGGTCATCGCAGCTTTCCACAAAACCAAGAGCGGGTAAGGCTGCGCCGCTCCCGAGCAGGACGGCAAACCGCGTTAGTCGTTGAGCGAAGTTCTTATCGATTCGGCGTGTAGGCATGGGGTGACTCCTCGTCGTCGTTTGGTTTGTCATTCGTCCCGTTTGGCGTTCAGGCACAAAGACTGTGCAGCGAAATCCCTCACGGTCCCTGATTGGTGGGGCAGTCCGTGAACAGGGGTGGAATCGTATTGCCCTCGACCGTCTGGTTCCCGCTGCCGATGCCGCTGCACGGGTCGATGGTACCCCCGAAGATCCCGTTTTGGCAATCAAAAATAAAGCAGAAGTCGGCGGCCGCGAAAGTGGACTCCCCAAGGTAGCTGCTGCAACTTGTGCCCGGACCGGCCGTCAGATACCCGCCGGCAGTTAGAACGCTCATCGCCGCAATTCTCTTTCGGGCGCTGGATCGCATGTTGGTATCCTTATCGGTTTTTCAGGAAATAGCTTGCCAGTCGCTTTCGCAGGCGCGCCGCCGCGTCAAACTGCTGCGGACTATACCAAAAAGCCAATGGGCCGCAAGCCCTCCTATTCTACACCAGGCGGCGGTGTCCGGGCTACCCTTTTTCAGAGAATACCTGGTATTCCGAGCCGGGTTTTGGCTGGGCCGAGCTGGTCCGGTCCACCAAAAACAGGTTCCTCTTGACTAGAGGGACTCTGAAGTCCTTGACTGGCCTTGGAGTATCGATCTTGCGAGGGAACGGATGGCCATCCCGCCTGGCGCTGCTTCGCCCCTGACCATGCCCATTTCCAGCGAGCAGAGGCGTGCCGCTTGTTTTGGTTTTCCCAGAAGTGAGCCGAAAAATGTTACCCAAAGCGAAGAAACGCTCTGCGGGTACGCAGGAATATCTCCCGTCACGAGCCGCACTCCGAGCATGCACAGCGCTTCGGCCCGCAGGGGCTGATCCAACAGTGATTCGAAGAACGCTTCCCACCGGTCGCAGACGGTCTCAACCCAAGCGATCTCAGTCCAACGCTGGCAAGTCTCGTCGTGATGCCTCATGGTAGCGATCCTCGTTGCGGAGTTGCGTCCGCATGCATTAGTAACGCGACGAACAGACGTTCAATCCGCACTGAGGAAAGGCTGAGAGTCGGTGAGATCGCTATCCGCGCAGAGTCGAGGCGATGCGAGCAGCGGTGATCGGCTGAATCAGGCCCCTATCGGTGAGGATGCCACGGATGAGCTTGGCGGGGGTTACGTCGAATGCGGGGCAATAGCAGTCCACCTCGGACGGAGCGGTCAAGGGACCAAAACCGCGGCGGATTTCGTCCGGGTCGCGATGTTCGATAGGAATCTGTGAACCATCCGCAATCGACAAGTCGAACGTACTACTGGGAGCGGCAACATAGAACGGAATCTCATGGGCCTTGGCCAATAGTGCGAGCGAATAGGTACCGATCTTATTAGCCGTGTCGCCGTTCGCGGCGATGCGATCGGCTCCGGTGATGACCAGATCGACCCGGCCTGATTTCATGAGCGAGGCGATCATGTTGTCGCACAGGAGCGTAACGTCGATGCCGGCCTGTTGAAGCTCCCAAGCAGTAAGCCTTGAGCCTTGGAGAAGTGGCCGAGTCTCCGGAACGAAAACGTGAAACGGATGGCGTAGTTCGTGGGCCGTATAGAGCGGCGCAAGGGCCGTGCCCATCGCCGCCGTGGCGAGGGCGCCCGCGTTACAGTAGGTGAGAACCCCGCAGCCGGGCTTGATCAGCGGCTCTCCGAACCGTCCGATGGCGCGGCACATGGCCTCGTCTTCGTCGCGGATGCGCTTGGCTTCCTCAAGCAGCGCCTTCATTAGGAACGCCGGATCGTGGCCGGAAACGGCTTTGGCCCGGGAGCGCATGCGGTCGAGGGCCCAGCGAAGATTGACCGCCGTGGAACGAGACGATCCGAGAAAATCGCAAACATCATCAAGTCTTTTCAGGAAGCCGGCGCGATCCTGGCCTTCGTAATCACGGATGCCGAGGACCACGCCCATGGCGGCGGCAATGCCGATGGCCGGCGCGCCGCGCACACTTAGCCGCTTGATCGCCTGCCAGATGGATTGCGCGTCGCGACATTCGAGCTTCACAAGCTCAGCGGGAAGGCGGGTCTGATCGATCATTAGGATGTACCCATCCAAGCCACCGACCCATTCGATCGCGCGAGGAACCGCGGCAATTTGGGACCGACCGGCTTGAACCTCTTTGACAGCGGTCATTTGCCCGACACTCTACCGCAGCCAAGGGCGTCGCACAGTGTTGTTTTGACGCCTACCAAGCCGGAAAACAATAAAGTGTTGCTTAATGAGGCTAATTAGAATAATATTCTTGACAATGATGAATAAAATGTTGTATATTCTTTTTATTGTGAGTATTATAGAATGATCGACGGAACTGACCGTACAATTCTGATGATGCTGCAAGCCAATGGGCGCGTCTCCTACGCGGAGATCGCCCGGCAGGTCGAAATGGCCCCTTCGGCAGTCCTGGAGCGGATTCGCAAGCTCGAAGAACGCGGAATCATCAAGGGCTACGCGGCCCAGGTCGATCCGCAGGCCTTGGGCCAGGGACTTCTCGCGTATGTTCTGGTTCGAACGGAATGTGCCTCCTGGCAGGTGGACACGGCGGCCAAAATCGCCGCGATTCCGGAAGTCCAAGAAGTGCATCACATCGCGGGCGAGGATTGCTTCCTGGTGAAAGTACGGACGCGAGACACGGCGGCCTTGGGCTCGCTGCTCCGCGATCAAGTGAGCGCCATCGAATGTGTCCGCTCCACGCGCACGACGATCGTATTGGATACGGTCAAAGAAACGACGGAGGTCAATCTCAACCAAGCAGTCGAGGCTGAGGAGGTATCGTGATGCTCGCGGGAGTGAAGCAAGAGCCGTCCAGATTGGGCGTCATGGCCGCCTTCGCATCGGTCTACATCATCTGGGGATCGACATATCTGGCGATCCGCTACGCTTTGGAAACCATGCCGCCCCTGCTGATGGCGGGAGTGCGGCACCTGCTGGCGGGCGTGATCCTGTATGCGGTCCTGCGTTTCAGCGGCACGCCGCGTCCGCAACGAATTCACTGGCGCTCGGCGGCGGTCATCGGCGCGCTCCTATTACTCGTCGGCAACGGGGGCGTGTGCTGGGCGGAGCAGACGATTCCTTCTGGGCTGGCGGCCTTGTTCGTCACCACCGTCCCCGTTTGGATGGTGTTGTTGAATTGGGTGCGTCGCGACGGGGTGCGCCCGTCGGGCACGGAAGTGGCCGGTGTGGCCATGGGTTTCGTGGGCGTGGCCGTTCTCATCGACACGGATAGCCTGGGTGGAGCGGCGGTGGATCGAATGGGGGCCGCCATCCTCATTGGCGCGTCCCTGGCATGGGCGTTGGGTTCCATCTACTCCCGCCACGCTTCGTTGCCACAGTCGCCGCTGATGGCGACGGCCATGCAGATGTTGTGCGGCGGGGTGTTCCTTTCCATTGTCAGCCTCATGTTGGGTGAGGGCGCGAAATTCGAGTTGGCCAAGGTGTCGATGCGATCCGCGCTATCCCTGTTGTACCTGACCCTCTTCGGATCGCTGGTGGCGTTCAGCGCCTACGTCTGGCTGCTGCGAGTGAGCACGCCCGCGAAAGTCTCGACCTATGCCTTCGTGAACCCCATGGTTGCCGTTGCCCTGGGTTCGTTGTTCGCGGACGAGCCGTTGACGCCGAGAACGATGATCGCCGCGGCGGTGATTGTCGTGGCTGTGGTTCTTATCACTCGCCAACGAATCATCAAGACCGCAACCCCTGTTCAGGGTGAAGCGCGACCGAAGGCTGTGCACCCGACGGTCGGACCAAAACCCAGTGAACTTCCATGCGATTTGAAAACCATCGCGGCGGCCTGCACGGAATAGCCATCACTTTCGTACCCCGTTCCCCATGACGTGAAGTCGACAACGGTTGCCCGCTTCGACGATAATCCGCGCGGGAGTAGCCCATGCGGACCATCGGTGCGTTCACGTTCATTCTGGCGCTTGCATCGGCCGCTTGTGAACGGCAACCCTCGTCCAAAGCACCCGAACCCTCCGCCTCCAGAGGCCTCACTGTGTTCGCGGCGGCCAGCACCACGGACGTCATGACCGAGGCCGGAAAGCGCTACCAAGCGTCAACGGGAATAAGGGTTGTGTTCAGCTTCGATTCCTCTTCGAGCCTCGCCCGGCAGATCAAGGCGGGCGCGCCCGCCGACCTCTTCATTTCCGCGGATGAGCTGTGGATGGACGATGTAGTTTCGGCGGGCGTCGTCCGTAGCGATACGCGCGAGGATTTGCTGGGCAACGAATTGGTGCTCATTGCGCCGATCGGCAAGGGATTCGAAGCCGGCATGTCCAGGGGGTTCGACTTCGCCGCGTCGTTGCCTCAGATCAGGCGGATTGCCGTGGGCGACCCGTCCCACGTGCCCGTTGGTCGCTATGCGAAGCAAGCGCTCGAGTCGTTGAACTGGTGGAGTGCACTCCAGCCACATCTAGTTCCCGCCCTGGACGTACGCGCGACGCTGCGGCTTGTGGAAACCGGAGAAGCAGACGCCGGAATCGTGTACGCAACCGATGCCCGGCGGTCCGACCGGGTTCTCGTGGTCGGTAAATTCCCGCCCGAAACGCACGACCCGATTCGCTATCCCGTCGCCATCTGCACCGGCGCTTCGGCCGAAGCGGTGAATCTTCTGCGGTTCCTGCGATCATCGGAAATGAAAAAGGTATTTGAAGAAGCCGGTTTCCGCGCATACGGAGATCCGACTCCGTGACCCTGACGACGGAAGAATCGTCGGCCCTGCTGCTGTCGCTCCGCGTCGCGCTCTGGAGCGTGGCCCTCATGCTTCTTCCGGGCATCGTATGTGCTTGGCTCCTCGCCCGGGGGAAATTCCGGGGCAGGCTCCTTCTCGACGTTTTGATTCACCTGCCTTTGGTGCTGCCTCCTGTTGTCGTCGGCTATGTGCTCCTCCTGATGCTTGGACGGCGCGGGTTTGTGGGACGATGGCTTCACGAGGGCCTGGGAATCGACGTGGCTTTCACTTGGAAGGCGGCGGCGATCGCTGCCGCCGTGATGGGGTTCCCGCTGCTTGTCCGTTCCACTCGATTGGCCATGGAGCTTGTTGACGTTCGCATCGAGCAGGCCGCTCGTACGCTCCGTGCCGGTCCACTTCGAGTGTTTCTTACGATCACCCTTCCACTATCGGCCCCCGGCCTTTTGGCGGGCGTCGTTCTCGCGTTTGCCCGAAGCCTGGGTGAGTTCGGGGCGACCATCACCTTCGCTGGAAACATCGAGGGCGTGACGCGAACCCTGCCCGTGGCCATTTTTACCTACACACAAGTGCCCGGAGGCGACGGCCCCGCCATGCGCCTGGTCGTCGTTTCCGTCCTGCTATCCGTGATTGCGCTCATCGTTTCCGAAGTCGCCGCCCGTCGAATGGCTCACCGCACCGGCGCGACGGCATGATCCAAGCCAATGTCCATCTTGGTCGAGGCGGGTTCTCGCTCGATGTGGATCTCGATATCGACAGCCACATCACCGGCCTATTCGGGCCATCCGGCGCCGGCAAATCCACCCTCATCAACTTGATCGCCGGTCTGGACCGCCCGGACCACGGACGGATCGAATTGGATGCGGAGACACTCTTTGACGGCACTCTTTCCATTGATGTGCCGCCCCATCGGCGAGGCGTGGGTGTGGTATTTCAGGAGCACAGGCTTTTTCCCCATCTCTCGGTCAAAGCCAATCTCCTGTACGGCCGACCACGAGATGAAAGGCAAAGAACGAACGAGTTTCGCCAGGTCATCGACCTGCTTGAATTGGGCGGTCTTTTGCGAAGGCGGATTTCCCAGATTTCCGGAGGCGAACGGCAGCGTGTTGCCCTCGGCCGTGCCCTCGTGAGCCAACCGCGGCTGCTGCTCCTCGATGAGCCGCTTGCCTCACTCGACCAGCGGCTTAAGCAACAGATCATTCCCTACCTGCAGCGTGTGCGAGACGTTTATGCGACGCCGATGCTCTACGTGAGCCATGATCTGACCGAAATCCTGCAATTGACCGACCGTCTGATCGTCTTGGAACAAGGCAGAGTCGTCGGGCAGGGCCGCTATGTCGATCTGGTACATGACGCGGCCGTGATCGAAGTCGTTCACGACCGGGGGATGCGAAACGTGCTGACCGCAAGCGTAGTCCAACACAAGCCGACGGACGGCGTCAGCGTCCTCCAACTTGGCAACACCAATGACCCGTCGCGGCGGTTGATCATCCCCCTATGCGCGGGCCCGCCCGGCATCGACGTAACCATTACGATTTATCCCTGGGATATCGCCCTAGCCTCCGAGCCGGTTCACAACGTGTCGATTCAAAACCAGATTCGCGGGACCGTCACCCGCTGCACGCTTCTCGAAAGAAGCGCCATGGTGGAAGTCGATGTCGGCGCGCCGCTGATCGTCGAAGTCAGCCGCCGCAGCGCCCAAGCCCTCAATCTTGCCGAAGGGCGCCCGATCATGTGCCTCATCAAGAGCAACGCCATTCGCCACATCGCCAATCATTGAAGGAACAATCCAATTGATTTGATGTTGGTTACGGGGCGAGAGGCGATTTAGCGAAGTTCTTAAAGGCCTTATCGGGCCTGCGATGCCCGCAGTGCATACCCAGCGACCCAACACCTGCCTACAATAGAGAGTTCGTGGGGGCGCGGGCTGGGGCAATAACCATTGGGGTGAGGGGAATGGCTCGGAGGGGACGAATCGGCGTTGGGATCGTCTTGGGTTGGATGGCCCTGCCTGTTGCTGCGGTTTTGGGAGGCTTAGCGCCCACGACTATCCGCCTCGCCGGAGGTCTCACCAAACCACTCTTTGTCACCCACGCTCCCGGCGATTTTCAGCGTATCTTCATCGTCGAGCAGGCCGGTAGAATCCGTATCCTCCGCAACGGCCAACTTCTGGCTCTGCCTTTCCTGAACGTCGATCCAATCGCGTTAGGCTCCGGCGAACAAGGGCTACTGGGCCTGGCCTTCCACCCTGACTACTCGACCAACGGACGGTTCTTCATCAATTACGTGAACAATTCGGGCAACACCCAGATCGCCGAATATGCGGTTTCCGCCAATCCGGATATCGCCGACACGACGGCCATTCCGATTCTCACCATCCCCCATCCATCTTATCAGAATCACTACGCGGGCTGGATGGGATTCGGTCCCGACGGCTACCTTTACATCGCCACCGGCGACGGCGGATGGGACCTTCTGTCCGGCCCCGATCCGGCAAATAACGCCCAGGACATCACCGGCAACCTGCTCGGCAAGATCCTGCGCATCGGCATCGACGGAGATGACTTTCCCGCCGATTCGACCCGCAACTACGGCATCCCGCCTGACAATCCTTTCGTCGGCGTGACCGGCGACGATGAGATCTGGGCCTTCGGGCTGCGCAATCCGTGGCGAAACACCTTCGACTCGGCCACCGGCGATCTTTACGTCGTCGATGTGGGCCACAGCAATTGGGAAGAGGTCAATTTCGAAGTTTCAGGAAGCCCGGGCGGACGCAATTATGGATGGAAATGCATGGAGGGTATGCATTGCACCACCTATGGCGGTTGTACTTGTCCATCGGCCGGTATTACGGCGCCCATCCATGAGTACGGGCATACCGGCGCGAACTGCTCGATTACCGGCGGCGAGGTGTATCGCGGCTGCGCCGTCCCGGAGCTCGACGGCCATTATTTCTTCGCCGACTTCTGCAGCCACGAGATTTGGAGTTTGACGCATGACGGCAGCATCGTTACGGACTTGCAAACCCGCACGATCGCCTTCGATCCCGGACCCAGCGCGAGCATCACTTCGATCTCCTCATTCGGGAGAGATGCCGCCGGCGAGTTGTATATTTGCGATCTTAACGGCGGCGAAGTGTTCAAGGTCGTATCAGGTACCCCGATTACGATCGTGCCCGCCGACCCATTCGGCCTGATCGACGCTCGCCGGCCATTCAACCCCGAAGATGGTCTTCCTGTCGGGCGGCAGGAAACGCAGGTAACCTTCAGCGGGCCGGTCAATTGTTTGACGCCATTGGACTTCCTGGTGACCCAGCAGGGCGCTGCGGGCGCCGCGCCGTATGTAACGGAAGTTCAACCCATCAATGAAAACGAAGTTCGCTTGCTTCTCAGCGGCCCGATGGCGGATAAGGCCTGGACTACCTTCAGCTACCCTGCCGGCGGCACGAGCACGCGCGTCGGTCTCCTCCCCGGCGACGTGAACGGCGATGCCGACACCGGTCAGGCCGATCTTGAGGCGTTGATCATCTTCCTCAGCGGCGAAGGACCGCCCCTTTCCGACCGATTCACGGATATCAACCGATCGAACGCGACCACACCCGCCGATCTTCTGGAAGAGATCGACCTCCTCGTCGGCGCGGGCGATTACCAACCCTACGACGGCGCCTCCCTCCCCTGATGACAGCGCGTCAGCGCGATGTCGCGTCGTTTTCGTCCACGCAAGAGTCTCGCCTCGACGCGTGACGATCTCTCCAATTTCCTTCAACGAGGCGCATCGGAAGGGCTTGTGCAAGAAAAAAATCGAAAAATTTTCAAAAATTTTTTTGGCGACGATTCGGCTGCTCTTGGAGCGGTCTCTGTCACCGAACGGATGGACGCCGATACGGGCGCAAAACACGCCTTTCGATGTAAACTCCGCCGCCTAGCGCGCTCATTTTTGCGCACTACAATCAACTCTCGAAGCTCCGCGGCAACGGAAATCATGCAGCGTCATTTCCATTCACTCGCTACGATGAATTTGAGCCAAGATTGGGCGGCGATCTCCAATGTTCGGGACCGCAACGGTGGAATCCAATACTCATGTTTTTCCCTTTTTTCATAGGCTTTTGTTGAAACGCGCGCAGCGCAGCGCTTTCTGCTCGTCATGGCGATTACAAACTCAACGAGGACGAGCTCAACCTGCCGACTTTTGACTCCATGCGGCGGGACGAAACGGCAAAACGGCGACGCAGTGACCGCCTGCACGCACTCACCGCGCGAACTTTGCGCCAACTCACGCACGATGCGCATCGCTGGGCGTCGTAAGACGCGCTGATCACGCGAAAACCGGCGGCGCAAAACGCGCCGATCGTCGCGCGAAAGTGGTTTTTGTCGCCGCATCGCAAAAAATTTCTTTGACAGAGCGTGCAGGGGGCGTGTAGGATTTTGTCAAGAAAGGAGGTAACAATCTTATGGCCAAGAAACGTAAAGCCGCCAAGAAGAAGACGGCAAAGAAGAAGAAGAAGAGATCCAAGAAGACCGCGAAGAGATAAGGATGTAATGCACGGCCCGGCGTCGCGACGACGACGACTTTGGTTCCGACTCTCGCCACGGCGGTCGGATGGGTTGAGCGCGAACGACGCATGGGTACGGCATGGTCTGACGGGGCGGATGGCGTTGCTCGCCACGGCGGCGCCTTCCGCCCTCGTTATTGATGGACCGCCCTTCCACGCACTTCGTCGTTGTCATCCTCCGTTTCAGCAGGGAAAATACTCTCCGCTCGCGTTTCGGATCCAAGGGTCGGCCATCGGTAATTCGGCGGTTGGCCGAGGCGAGCTAACCCGAACGGCCGCAAGAGCTTATGTCCCTTCCCGTCATCGCCATTGTCGGTCGGCCCAATGTGGGCAAGAGCAGCCTGTTCAACAGGATTGTGGGCCGCCGCACGAGCATCGTCGAGCCGACTCCCGGCGTGACGCGCGACCGCGTCTCCGCCATCTGCGACCTTGACGAGACCTATTTTGAGCTTGTGGACACCGGCGGCCACGGCGTCGTTGACCGCGACGACCTCAGTGAACACGTTGAGCGACAAATCCAATACGCCATCGACGCGGCCCAGCTGATCCTTTTCGTCGTGGACGCCCGCGAGGGGATCACGCCGCTGGATCGCGACACGGCGGAACTCCTGCGCCGCCGTACGGAAACCGTGCTCTTTGTAGCCAATAAAGCTGACGAACCGCACCTAGGCGCCGCTGTCAGCGAGTTTGCACGCCTGGGATTCGGTGATCCCCTGGCCATTAGCGCCAAGAACGGCGGCGGCATTCGCGCCCTGCTCGAACTGATCCGCGATCGCATCGCCGGCCAGCCGACGCAGCGCCCCGCTGCGGCGAGCATGAAGATCGTGCTTGTCGGCAAGCGCAACGCCGGCAAGAGCACGTTCATCAACGCCCTGGCCGGTGAGCCGCGGGTGATCGTCAGTGAGATACCCGGCACGACCCGCGACAGCATCGACGTTCGCGTTGAGAAGGACGGGCGAACGCTGATCGCCATCGATACCGCCGGAGTCCGAAAGAAGAGCAAGATCGCCGACGACATCGAGTTCTACGCCCACACGCGGGCCACGGACTCCATCCGCCGCGCCGACGTCGTACTTATGCTCATTGACTCGACCGAACCCGTCGGACAGGTCGATAAACGCCTCGCTCATATCATCGCCGAGGAATTCAAGCCCTGCATACTGGTCGTGAACAAGTGGGACCTCGCCAAGGAGCGGGCCTCCACCGACCAATACGGCGAATACCTTACGAAGATCCTCCCCGAACTCGATTTCTCCCCGGTTTCGTTCACTTCCGCCGTGGCCGGGCGCAACATCGACTCCACGATCGACCTCGCGTCCTCCTTGTTCAAACAGGCCCAGACCCGCGTCGGCACGGGTCCGCTCAACCAGGCCCTGCAGGACGCCGTCGCCGCTCACGCCCCGCCATCCAAGGGAGGCCGACCGGCCAAGTTTCTCTACGCCACCCAAATCTCGGCCGAGCCGCCCACCCTTGTCATCTTCGTCAATGACCCGAAACGCGTGACCGTGGACTACGAGCGCTATCTTCTGAACCAATTCCACGAGCGATTGCCGTTTGAGGAAGTTCCGATACGATTGATCTTCCGTGGCCGACGCCGCCAGGCGTAGCCGCGCGACTAACCCCCTCTCCCTCAGGGGTCAGACGAGCCGACCGAGGAGGGAGGGTCCAGGCGGGAGGGTCCGAGGGCTGGGGTGAGGGCCGTAGCATGAGCATCGAGCTTAACTGCCCGCAGTGCGAAAAGCAGATTCGAGCACCGGACAACGCCGGCGGTAAGCACGGCAAGTGCCCCTACTGCGCGGCCGAGGTTTATATTCCCACGCCCGTCAACGATGCCGACCTGATCGGCCTCGCGCCGATTGACGAAGTGGAGGAGCGCCGCGCCGACCAGGAGCGCCTGGAGGCCCTGCGCTACGCCGCCGCCATGGACAAGGACTCCGACCTCAAAGTTGCGCCCGATGATGCGGGACCTTCGCGCGGTCCCGCTCGCCGCCCGGAGCCTCCGCCCGGCGAGGTCGTGGACATCCCCGAGCATGTCGAGCGATTTGTGCTGGCCATGCGCGATTCGAAGCTCGATGACGCCGATCGAGTCGCGGGAAAGCTCAAGCGAGTCGGCCCCCGCGCCCGCGATTACGTCGAAGGCCTGCTCCTCGACCCCACTCCACCGCCCTTTCAGGGCGTCCCCAAGCCCCTCGTGCAGGGTTTCCTCAAGGCCCTCCTCCAGCGCCTGTAATCCCGTTAGGATAGCCTCTAGTATCGAAATCGTTTTGATCGCAGCAAAACCAGCGAGGGTTTCATGAAGAAATGTCTATTGGCCGTCGGATTGGTCGCGGTTTGCGGCCCACCGGCGTGGGCATGCACGAACTTCCTGATCACCAAGGGCGCATCCGCGGACGGGTCAACGATGATCACCTACACCGCCGACGCGCACGTCCTCTACGGCGAGCTGTACTATCGGCCCGCCGGATCGCACCTTCCCGGAGCGATGGTCGATGTTTTCGAATGGGACACGGGCAAATATTTAGGGCAGATCAAGCAGGTTCCGCAAACCTACGCCGTCGTCGGAAACATGAACGAGCACCAATTGGCGATCGCCGAAACCACTTTTGGCGGGCGAAAGGAATTGGCCGACCCCAAGGGGATCCTCGATTACGGTAGCCTCATCTACATCACATTGCAGAGAGCAAAAACGGCGCGCGAAGCCATCCGGGTAATGACGGATCTGGCTGCCGAGTACGGCTACTACAGCAGCGGCGAGTCCATGTCCATCGCCGATCCCAACGAAGTCTGGCTGTTGGAAATCATCGGCAAGGGCCCGAAAGCCAAGGGAGCCGTCTGGGTCGCCCGCAAGGTGCCGGACGGATACATCACCGGTCATGCGAATGGCCCGCGAATCCGGCGCTTTCCGCTCGACGATCCGGAGAACACGCTTTATGCCCCGGACGTGATCAGCTTCGCACGGGAGAAAGGATATTTCGAAGGAAACGATGCGGACTTCAGTTTTGTCGACGCCTATGGAGAGGTGGATTTTGGTACCGTGCGATTCTGCGATTCGCGGGTATGGTGCATGTATAACCGGGCAGCGCCGTCGCAGAGTATTTCGGCCGACTGGGTGACGGGCAAGCCGGGGGCCGAGCCGTTGCCCCTGTGGATCAAACCGGACCGCAAGCTGAGTGCTCACGATGTCATGGAACTGATGCGCGACCACTTCAGGGGCACAGTGCTGGACATGACCAAGGACGTGGGCGCCGGACCGTATGCGTTGCCCTATCGTTGGCGTCCTTTAACGTGGAAAGCGGATGGTCGAGAGTTCTTCAACGAGCGCGCCGTCTCGACTCAGCAGACGGGATTCTCCTTCGTTGCGCAGGGGAGGTCCTGGTTGCCCGATCCGATTGGGGGCGTCCTTTGGTTCGGCGTGGATGACACGTACAGCACCGTCTACGTGCCGATGTACTGCGGCCTAACCCGCGCTCCGCACGGGTTCGCCGTCGGCACGGGTTCGTTCCATGAGTTCACCTGGGAATCGGCGTTTTGGGCGTTCAATGCCGTTTCCAATTTCGCCTATCTTCGCTACGGCGACATGATCGAGGATATTCGCAAGGTTCAGCGCGAATTGGAGAGCCGGTTTCTATCCGAGCAAGCGGAGGTGGATGCCGCGGCGCTGGTTCTTTATAAGCAGGCCCCGCGTCTGGCGACGGATTACCTCACGGCATACAGCACCCAGGCCGCGGAACAGGTCATCACGCGTTGGCGCAAACTTTGGGAGTACCTGCTGTACAAATATCTGGACGGGAATGTCAAGGATGAAGCCGGAAAGGTTACCCATCCCGGCTATTCAGAGTCCTGGCGTCAGATGGTCGCGGGCGCGACGGGCGATCGGCTGGAAATGCGAAAGCTCGAGCGCGAGATTGCGGAGGAAGCCGCTAAAAAGGCCAAGAGCGACGCGGAGCGAACGGCGCTGGTCGAAGCGATCGGAACACTGCTTCGGGCCCGGGCGATCACGCTCGATGCTGAGACCCAGGCCAAGTTGACCGCAGTCAAGGAAATCGAGCCACTTAAGAAACTGCTGATCCGTGCGGCCACCGTCAATTCCGGCCAGGAGTTGCTTGCGGAATAATCCCAGGTGCGAGGGCGGAATGGATCACTGTTAAACCGCCGGCTCCGCGACCCCACCCCGCCGCCCTTTCAGGGCGTCCCCAAACAGCTTGTGCAGCGTTTCCTCAAGGCTCATCTGCAGCGCCTGTAGCGGCCTTGGAAAAGCTCGCGAAGTCGAATAAATCAACGTCTCCATCGCCGTCAAAGTCGAATGCATCGCAACTGGGTGCCACTGGCGGCTCGCCCGCCAATGCCGTCGCCTGCGGACCTGTCGCGCACGCCGACCAATGGGAGAAGTCGGTCAAGCCTACTGCGTCATCACAATCGTAATCGCCGATGCCGAATTCGTAGGCCCCCATGTCCACTCGCCCGCACAGCACCCGCGCGTGGCCGTCGAGATCGGTCTCGCCGGGCTGGGGAACAAAGGCCGGATCACCCGCGTTGATGCACGGCGACCCGGCCTGCAGGCGCAAATCGCCGTAATCATCGTCCACGCCGTCCCACATCCCGTCCGGGCCCGGGTCCGGTGAGCGTGCGAACATCGGGTCCAGATCAATGTTGCCCCCGCCGTCGATTCCGCAGACTGCCAAACCACCTTTCACATCACTGAAGTTAACGGTGGGTAAACATACCCCTTGGCTTACAATCTCATGCGGGCCATCGCCCCAAAGGATGCAGTCGTCCATAGTCACCGTGCCACTTGCCAATAAGTTGTACATCCCGTCACCATGGATTGCAGCGCTATTCCGCGAAAAAGTGCAGTTGGTCATGCTCAGAAGGGGATACCCGTTGCAGATTCCGCCTTCTTGTGTAATAGGATCATCGTTGGTTGCCGGTTGGGGCGATGGCACAGTCGCAGAGTCGTTGTACATTCCCGCGCCGTAGTCGGCGGTGTTGCCCCGAAACGCGCAGTCGCCCACTGTCGATCTGCTGGCCCAATAGTTTACCATCGCTCCGCCGAAGTTTTTGGCGCTGTTCCCACTGAATGTACAGCCGGTCACCGTGGGGTTGCTAGCGAAATTGAAGATCCCACCACCAGACCCTTGAAAACGGGCTCGCCCATCGCGCCAGATCGTGGCGCTGTTTTGACTGAACGTGCAGTAGGTAACAGTCGGGCTACTACGGTCGTTGAACATCCCACCGCCGGAGCCACTGTAATTGAAGTCTCCACGGCGGAAGTGCGCGGCGCTGTTTCCACTGAACGTACAAAACGTGATTGTTGTGCTGCTCACTACGTTGTACATCCCGCCGCCGGAGCTGCGGAGGGTGATGGCCTTGCCGAGGAAGTTGATCGTTTCGTAGTAGGTCCCCGGGGCCACGACACACTCATCGACCCCGCTGACCGCCGCGTCGATGCACGCCTGAATGGTGGGGAAGTCTGCGGGTACGTGGAGGGTTGCGCCGAGGGGACCGGCCGCAAGCAGGATGGAATGCAGCGAACACAAGGCGGTGTTGGGCATTTTTCAAACCCCAAAAACGCGAGGTGTGTCAACGACAAGCTGTATCGTAGCGAAAATGGCGGTGTGATTCAATGCCCTCGGCTGGTCCGTCGCTCGCGCCGGGCACGGGCTGCCCGCTCCCTCACGGTCGCGGTTCTGATTGCGGATCGTAAATAAACACGCGGCGTAGAGTGTCTTCGGGGACGGCGCTTTCGATGGTCAAAATGGCAAAGAGCGGGTTGTCGCGGTCGGCCGCGGCGTCGGTGATTTTGCCGATGGTCATGGCCGCCGGGAGCACGTCGCTTTGCGGATCGGAAAGCACCGTGTCGCCCACCTGCACCGCGCCCGACTCCACGTCGCGCCGCTCCACGTCGCGGATTTCCATCCGCCCGGCCCCGCGGCCTTTCATCCAGAAATAGCGGTCCACGAGCACGAATCGATCGCCGGTGAAGCGGCCGATCCGCACCTTCCGCTCCACGCTCACGTCGCTGAGCAGCTTGACCCGCGAGGTGTGCGTGCCGGTCTGCACGATCTCCCCGATGAGCGTCTCACCGAGCAGGATCGACAGGCCGCTGCGAACGGCGTCATCGTCGCCGCGATCGAGCGTAAACACGTGCGACACGACGGCGGCCCCGGCCTGCACGCCCTGCACGCTCCCCGCGTTGAGCAAGCGCGACGACCGCCAGGGAAGAATATCGCGGCTGACCACGCGGGCGGGGATCAGCCGGCCGGAGGCCCCGAGGCGCCGGCCCTCGATCGACCATAGGCGCGTCGCCGACAGAAGGGCGACTTCGCCCTCCAGCTCCTCCACCCGCGCCGCCAGCGCCGCGGCCTGGTGCTCGAGGGCGGCCTTCTGCCGCGTGAGAGCGTCATACGCCTCGCCCGGCACGGCGCTCGGTCGCGCGCCGCGCAAATCCGAAACCGCATCGACTGCAGCGGTCGTCGCGTCTTCCAGCGGCACGATCACCTGCACGAGGCTGATGAAGCCGCCGGTCCACGCTTGCGGAAAAAGAATCGCCGCCGAGGAAATGAGGACCAGGACGCTGATCAGGAGCTTCCTGGAACGCGCGATGGGCTGACGCCGCCGTGTGGCCACACTCTCTCCGTCCTATTTGAGCCGCCCGATCAGGTCACGAACGGACGTCATTCCGCGCCGCTTCAGGTATTCGGCTATGCCTTCGCAAATGTGGATCGGCGCTTGCGGATCGACGAACAGCGCCGTGCCCACAGCGACGGCGGTGGCCCCGGCCAGCAGAAACTCCACGGCGTCGCGCCAGTCGGTGATGCCGCCCATGCCGATGATCGGCACGCCCTTATTACGGGCGACCTGGGTGTACACGCGATGCACCATGTAGAGGGCGACGGGCTTGATCGCCGGGCCCGACAGCCCTCCCGTGCGATTGGCCAGGATCGGCTTCCAGGTGTCCACGTTGATGGCCATGCCGTAGAGCGTGTTGATGACCGACAGGACGTCAGCTCCGGCGTCGATTGCCGCTCGCGCCGTTTCGGTGATGTCCGTAACGTTGGGCGACAGCTTGACGATAAGCTTGGCGCGGCGAACGTCGCGGCGGACCGCGGTGACGAATTTGGATAGACGCTGCGGATCGGTGCCGAACTCCAACCCGTCGGCGACGTTGGGGCAGGAGACGTTCAACTCCAGGGCTGCCACGCAGTCGATCGCATCCAACGTGCGACAGACCGTCTGATAATCCTCGACGGAATGCCCCACGACGTTCACGATGACGGGTACGCCAGCGCTCTTCAGGAACGGAATCTTCTCCGCTACGAAGCGCTCCAACCCCACGTTGGCCAGCCCGATGGCATTAAGCATTCCGCCGCGGGTCTCGACGATGCGCTCCGGCGGGTTGCCTTTGCGGACTTCAGGCGAGACGGCCTTGGTGACGAAGGCCCCGAGCTTGCGAAGGTCCATGTATTGGGCGTGTTCCGGGCCGAAGCCGCTGGTGCCCGAGGCGGTCATCACCGGATTGGCCAGCCGAATTCCGGCGAGTTCCACGCTGAGATCGACGGTAGTATCGGGCATAGGGCTCATGTTTGTCTTTTGTGTTTTGCCGTGAATCCCACTTTCCTCATCCCATTGTCGATTGTCGATTGTCGATTGTCGAATCGAGGGCCCGTCGGCTTCCGATTGGCAATCGACAATTCTCTGCTGTTGGAATTCTACGGGCGGTGTAGAATGAAATTCCATGGCAAAGTCCTCCAATCTGGCGATCTTTCCGGGCATGTTCGACCCGTTGACGCTCGGGCACCTCGACATCATCCAGCGCGCTTCGCGCCTGTATGACCGGTTGATCGTGGCCGTCGGCGACAACCCGCTGAAAAAGGAAAGCTTCACTCAGGCCGAACGCAAGGACATGCTCGTCGAGCATACGACTGATTTGCCCAACGTCGAGGTGCAAACCTACACGGGATTGACCGTGGAGTACGCTCGCACGGTCGGGGCGCGGGTGATCCTCCGCGGCATCCGGGATAATGTCGATCTCCACGCGGAACTGGAAATCGCCACGACCAACCTCATCATCGGCGGGATCGAAACGGTCTTCCTGATGACCAGCGGGCAGCACATGCTGACCTCCAGCACGCTCATCAAACAGATCGTCGAATTCGGCCGGTATGATCCCAACCACCTCGCCCGACTCGTCCCGCTGGACGTGGCCAAAAAACTCGAACAGAGACTGCGCGGGCGGTGATGAATGTTTCCGGCCGGTTTTACGGGAAACCGTCCCGCGACATGCAGCGGCCGGACCTCATGTGGTTGGCGTTCGGCGGAATCATGTTCATGACCGCAGTTGCATACGTGATCTACAACAAGTTCGCGCTGCCGAGGAGCTCCGCGGATACGTTGACACCTGAGCACGCCTAGCTCATGTGGCTAGCCAGGCGCTCGTTCTCCCACTTCTTGATGATGGGGTAAATGGCCAGCAGGACCACGCCGGCCACGATGCCGGATATGGCGATGACGGTATAGAGTTTCTCAAATCCCCAATCGGCGGATTGTGCGGCCAGCACGCCCCCAAGAATGTGCGCGAAGGCGTTGGAAAGAAACCACATTCCCATCAGCAGCGCGGCCAAGCGAACCGGCGCCATCTTGGTAACCATGGATAAGCCGACGGGCGAAAGGCAAAGCTCGCCGGTGGTATGCAGAAGATAGGCCAGAATGAGAAACATCGCCGTGACCTGCACTCCACCCGATGCCTGTCTCGCGGCGAGCCACATCACGACGAAGCCGAGCCCCATCTGGAAAAGAGCCAGCGAGAATTTCAAAGCGGACGATGGGTTTTTTCCCTTGCGCCCCAAGCCCGTCCATAGCATGGCGAAAAACGGTGCGAGCAGAACAATGAAAATCGCGTTGACGGCCTGAAATTGAGAGGTCGCAAGCTCGACTCCCAGGATTGTCTTGTTGACATGGCGATCGGTGAATAACGTCATCGATGTTCCGGCCTGTTCGAAAAAGGCCCAGAACAAGACGGAAAACAAGGACAGGATGACTATGACGAAAATCCCGTGCCGTTCCGCGCGGGTGCTCCGGAATGCCTCCCAGAGGATGTACGTGATGAAGACCCCTCCGGTAATGGGGGCCGCCCACTTGGCGACAAACTTTGGCATCGACACGAGATAGGCTGCCAGCGGGATAAACAGCACGACCCCAATGAGGACCGCAATCGTTGCGGGGATAACACTGCGCTTGGCGATGCCGTCGCCGGTGCGTTGCGGCGGCAGGCCCCTGTCACCAAGGTGCCGTCGGAAAGCCAGAAACGAGATCAAGCCCAGGATCATGCCTACACCGGCCAGGCCAAAACCCAGATGGTATCCGTAGTTTTCGCCGATCCAGCCGCAAATCAGCGGCGACATGGCCCCGATGTTGATGCCCATGTAGAAAATCGTGAAGGCGCCGTCGCGACGCGGGTCACCCTGTTTGTACAGCGTACCCACAATCGTGGAGATGTTGGGTTTAAAGAAGCCGTTGCCGGCGATGATCATGGCCATGCCGATGTAAAACACCGTCGTGTTTTCGGGAAGAATCTTGAAGCCCATGAAGGTGAGGACGAGCTCACCGATAGCCATCAGGATGCCGCCGATGGTGATGGCCAGGCGATATCCCAAGAGCCGGTCAGCGATCATTCCGCCGATCAGCGGTGTGGCGTAAAGCAGGCCATTGGCTGCACCATAGGTCAGCGCCGCCCCGTCATCCGCGAAGCCGAGCTGCTTGGTCATGTACAGCGTGAGGAGCGCCCGCATGCCATAGTAGTTGAAGCGCTCCCACAGCTCGGTTGAGAAAAGGACGAAGAGTCCCTTGGGATGACCAAGCATGGTCCCTTGATCGCTGGATTGGTCTGCCACAGGCTCGCTCCTGTAGAATGTCCCGTTTGATTATGCGCCGTATTTTTTGATGGCGCGGTTGAGCATCGGCTGCAGCGCCAGGATCACCATCGCCACAAAGAACATCGCCAAGGCCAGGACCACAAACATTTTCGCAGTCGGTTCCAGGCCGCTAATGAAGCCGGAGAACTTGTTGCCCACGGCCGTGGACACGAACCACCCTCCGAGCATCAGCCCCACGAAGCGCTTCGGCGACAGCTTGGTCACCAGCGACAGACCCATCGGCGAGAGCAGCAATTCGCCGACGGTGATCACCACGTAGAAGAGCACAATCCACCACACGGTGACCCTGCTTTCCCCGTCGTGGCCATAGTTCGCCGCCGCCGCCATCACCAGCAGCGACACCACGGTGATGAGCATGCCGTACAGGATTTTCCGCGCCGTGCTGATCCCCTTGCCCAGTCGCACGCGCCAACCCAGAAACGCCACGACAACCGGTGTCAGCAGCACCACAAAGAGAGGGTTGAAGAAGCTGGCGATCAATTCGGCATTGAGCAGGCGCAAGAAGCCCCCTTTTGGCAACCGCTCTGCCGACGCGCCTTCGTACACGCCGTCCATGGTTGCCTGCGAAACGAGGATCACGGGGAACTTCTCGCCGGCTTTGTCCCGCACCAGCACCACTTCGCGCAGCGGTTTGGACGTTTCGGGCACTTTCACAGATACCGTTGGCACGCCGTGCGCGTCCTTTTCCGTCGTTACCGTCATCTGCTCCGACGGATAGATGCTCAGCTTCAGAAACTTCCATTCATCCCACTGCTGGGGGCTGATTCCCGAAGCCTGATCCCCGACCGCCAGCTCCCTTACGTCCGGTCGCTTTTGGGTGACGCCGGCAATCGCCTTGTCGCTGATGCGCTTCGCCCCGAACATAGCCTCGGACTCTGCATCGACAACAACCAGGGTGTCTTCTGATGGTCGCGCCAGCCCGGGATCGGCGTTGCCGAAGTACGACGGCATCGCCTTTTGACTGTAATACTTTGCCACCACGTCTGGCATCCACTCTGCCTTGCGGTCGGTCCGATCCTCGGCAAACAGCGTAATCAGTCCGCCGTTGAGGTGCAGAATCATGAAGAACGCCCCACCGGCCAGATAAACGGGCAGCAGAGCGCCCAACCCGGGACGCTCGTCGGGAGTTGCACGCACTACGAGAGTCACGAAATAGAAGCCGATGGGCAGCATGGCCACGAGGAACGCGAAAGTGATCGGCCCCAGGCTGTCCTTGACGAACGCCAGGTGATTCCCGAGATAGTAACCCAGGGCGCCAAAAAGTGCCGCCGGTAGAAGAATCGTGACGGCAATCTTCCCCAGCCCGACGTCGCGCGAGTCGATGACAGGTTGACGGTCTGCCGACGCCAGGCTGCGCCAATTCCAAAGCAAGTTTCCGACGCCGATCAGGAGTCCCACGCCGGCGCCCACAAACGCGATGCTGAAATTCCATTCATTACGAAGCGGGGCGGAGAGCAAAGCCGAAAGCGCCGCCCCGATATTAATGCCCATGTAAAAGATGTTGAACCCCGTGTCGCGCTTGGGGTCGCCGGGGGCATAAAGGTTGCCCACCATGGCCGTGATATTGGGCTTGAAGAGTCCGTTGCCCAGACAAACCAGCACGAGTCCCGCATACAGTGCGGTCTCAGTGCGCACACTGAGTAGAAAATAGCCGCCGGACAAGAGGAGGCCGCCGATGAGGACGGCCAGCCGGTACCCCAGGTAGCGATCGGCGATCAGGCCGCCGAGGAACGGGGTGAAATAGACGAAGGCCAGGTAAGTGCCGTAGATTTCGGCCGCCAGCTTCACCGACATCCCGAACCCGCCCCGCTCGGTGTCCTTCAAGTACAGCACCAGGATCCCGACGATGATGTAAAAGCCCAGCCGCTCCCACATTTCGGTGAAGAACAGGGCGCTCAGTCCCTTGGGATGTCGGGACCCGTAATCAGCTGCGGCGAATGTACCGACCTGCGAATTGCTGCGGCTCACGTGCAATCCTCCCAACGGCAATTTCGAAAGGGCGTATACCTAAAGCCCGTGCGGGGCCACAGCGTACAGGATTCCATACCGGGGGAAAAGGCGACCGCGGCGGTTTGACCGCTGGCGTTAAGAGGCGAAAGATAGGCGCTATGCCGGAACTGCCCGAGGCCGAGACCATCGCACGCCAATTGCACGAGGCCCTTGCCGGACGAAGGCTCGCGGCGGTGCAATTATTGCGCACCGACATCGTCCACGGCGATCCGAGGCCGCTGGCCTCTATCGTCTGCGGGCGGTGCGTGCGAAAGGTGTCGAGGCGGGCCAAGCGGGTGATCCTCGAACTGGATGCAGGGATCGAACTGATCTTTCGCCTAGGCATGACCGGACGAGTCGTTGTTTGTGCGGCCGATGAGCCGGTCGAGAAACACACTCATCTGCGAATCGGCATTGATACGGCGTCTCGAAAGCCTCCCCCCTTACCAAGGGGGGATAAAGGGGGGTCTCATGAGTTGCGATTCATCGACGCTCGGCGCTTTGGCGGGGTCTGGTGCCTGACGGGCAGCGACCGGTCGATCGGCAAGCCGCTGGGTGAGGTCGGGGTTGAACCGCTCGAAGTAAAGGCCGCCGCGTTTCGGACAGTCATCCACCGACGACGGCAGATCAAGGCCCTGCTCATGGACCAAACGGTGATCGCGGGGCTGGGCAACATCTACTGCGACGAATCGCTCCACGCCGCGGGAATCCATCCGCTGACAGCGGCTGACACTCTTTCCCCTGTGCGGGCGGACCGTCTGCTGCGTGCCATCCGCGCGACGCTCCGCAAGGCCATCCGCTTCAACGGCTCGACGCTCATGGACTACCGCGACGCCGACGGGCGGGAAGGCTCTTTCCAGAAGCTCCACCGCGTGTACCAGCGCCACGGCCAGCCGTGCCGCACCTGCCGCAGCGCCATCCGCCGCATCCTGGCCGCGGGACGATCGACTTTTTTCTGCCCGCGATGCCAGGGACGGAGGCGGACACAACGGACAGAAACGACAAGGATCGGCGGCAATCCGTAACGATTGTTTCACGTGGATTAACAGGCATTTTCATTTATGGGTAGCTGTGCGGAGTGTTGGCTCGATTCCTTCTACGTCGGCTCGACGAAGGACGATATCGATCCGGGATTGATGCAGTTGTTTCGAGCGGCGGACAGAGTTACCGTCCAAGCCACGAAACATACGTTGCCTTTTCAAATGCACAGATATGGGAAGACCGTCGATGACGACGAAGATATCACTGTCACTTATTACCACGCACCTTTACCTGTCGTTCGCGACCGTCTCGAACTGAAGGGTTATATGCTCGAGGTCGCTAGGGCCGGCATCTCGATGAGCCTCAATGCGCTGGCTGCTCATTACACGGAGTTGGCAATGGGCAGTCACCGCGAAATCTTCGAGCCACTCGCGAAAGTTTTTGAGTCGGCCGACGTAGACAAGTGGTTTGCGGCTTTGAGCGAGATCCGGCGAAACGGCCTCACGCAGCGCATTTGGGGAGGCGAAACGACGGCGTATCAAGGCACTCTGATTGGGTACATGTTAGAGAACGACTGGTACGGCTATTCAGGCCCGGACTTGAACATCGGGCTTCGCCTCGCTCTAGAAGTCTGTCCGGATACGGCCGAGCTTATTTACGACGTCACCGATCTGATCTTGAGCGAATGTTTCGCTCCGGCGGATGATCTCGTGGAGTATGCACTAGCTGTCTCATCGAGTCACTTCTCGAGCCAAGGAAAGATCATCGTCCTTACCGAGGGCCGATCAGACAGCCGGATTATTGCCGATTCTCTCCAGCTCCTTTATCCGCACCTCGCTGATTATTTCACCTTCATGGATTTCGAGGGTGCACGCTGGGGAGGCGGTGCGGGCAACCTCGCGAACATCGTCAAGGCGTTTGCGGGCGCTGGCATCGTTAACCGGGTCGTTGCATTGTTCGACAACGACACTGCGGCCGAGATCGCGCTCCGGCCCTTGCGGGCGGTCCGCTTACCAAGGAGTATCGCAGTCCAAAGACTCCCGGAACTTCCGGCGCTACGGCGCTACCCCACTATCGGCCCGTCTGGTTTGGTTGCAATGGATGTAAATGGAATCGCCGCAAGTATAGAACTTTACCTTGGGGCAGACATTCTGAGCGACGGAAGCAGCAACCTGACACCTGTCCAGTGGACAGGCTACGAGCCAAGCCTCCGGAAATACCAAGGTGAGGTGATGTCGAAGGACAGAATCCAAGAACGGTTTGCGCGAAGGTTAGACGCCTGTAGGAAAGAACCTGACCTCGTGTCCAAAACCGACTGGAGCGGCATTCGCGCAATCCTAACCAAACTCCTGGCCGCATTTCGAACGATTGACGGCGAAGATATTTGCTCATTCCTGGAGTGCTACCATGTCCGCTAAGAAGATGTTTCCGCAGATTCCTTCCCGCAGTTCGTTGGGGCGCTCGCGACCAGACACTAAATCGGATTTGGCCCGACGCCGGCGTCCGACAATTCAAGACGCCATGGAATACATGAAAATTGGACACTACATTGTAAGGCCGCCTCCCCAAAAAACCTTTGCGGCGGTGGAGAAGGAATGTCAACAGCTAGGTTCGACTGTTCTAAAACACTTGCGTTGTCTCCATCGTCTAGAACTTGTTGTTCTGAAAGGTCACGTCTTGGCCGAGCACGCAATGGAGCTATTCATTTCCAGTCGATTCGAACGTAGTTTTGACTTCGAACGCGCAAGGCTTTCCTTCATGCAGAAGCTTGAACTAGTTCACGCAGTAGGGCTACCGCCTGACCCGTGTCTTTTGCCGACATTTGAAATCCTGAATAGAGCCAGAAACCAAATCGCGCATAGACTAGACTTCGATCGAGACATAATCGACGTGATTCTTCGCCTAAACCTAGAGTTGGACACAGATAGTCTGAAGGACATTGGCGACCGCAAACGATCTAGACTTCTAAAACGGGTGATATGTGCCTCATGCGGAATGATCACAGGCATGATTGTTGGCCGGCATATTGCGGAAACGAGTCCGCCACGCCAAGCGAAGCGCCGCCCTCGATCTACGGCTAAAGCAACCTAAGTCGGACACCGTTTCGAGGATCGGAATCGGACTAGCGGTCGGGTGTATGGTCCACGCTTCCATGAGCATGATCGCTCTTTTCCCCGCGCGCGACCGAGCGCCCGTCACGTTATATCAGTGGATTGAACAGCACAGCGCCCCCTCCGCGCGTCGCGCGGGAGAGAATATGGATGCGTGCGAAAAAGCGTTAATACCAAACGAAGCCAGTTGAAAACGAGCTAACCGAATGACAAACAACGAGTTACGAAAAATCGCCGTCGAAAAAACGAAGCCGGTTGGACCCCTAACGAACCCAGAGCGAGAAAAAGCTCCATTACCAAACAAAGCCGATGGAACCTTGGACAACTTGTGGTCGCGAAAGGAGTTATTGAAAAACGCCCGCCGAAAAACAAACCCGATTCAAACCCGATTGGAGCTGCCGTGGTGATCCTGACCGCCATTACTTGTTCGCGTAGCCGCGGATGGTTGAGCCGGTCTGGATGACGAGGGCGTGATCAAGGGCGAGGACGGTTCGCAGCTCGGTGAGGGGGCCGAGGTCGGGCGCGCCGCCGGCGCGGGGGATGACGCCGCTGGCGTTGCGGTGGTCGTAGAAATAGGCGGCACTGCGGCCTTCGCGCAGGCCGTCGGAGAGGTCCACGGCCACGACGTAGGCGTCGGTGATTAGGCGGGAGACGAGCCGGCAGCGCTCCGGCGTGGTGCCGCGCCAAAGCGTCAGGCCGGTGACGGAATCGACGGCGCTGACGGAGGCCGTGGTGCTGATGATCAGGCTGCCGCCCTCGCGCTGGATGGTGAGGTCGTCTTCGCCGCGCTGCACGAGACGCTCCAACTGCCCGTGCAGGCGGCCGTCGTCGAGGTCGATCTTGCGAATGTCGCCGCCCTCGTCGGCGACGTACAGGGAGTCGAGATCGAGGAGCAGGGAGGCCGGTCGCGGCGGGCCGGGGAGCGGCGTCTGCCAGAGGCGGTTCCGCGTCTCCACGTCGTAGGAAGAAACTCCCTGCGAAGTGACGACGATGATCTGCCCTTCGAGGGTGACGAAAAGCTCCTCGATGGGGCGTTTCTCGTCGGTCATCACGGCGTCGAGCCATGCGCCGGTCTCGGCCTCGACCAGGCAGAGCACGGCCCGCCCGTCCTGCGACACGTAATACACAATCCACGGTTCGACGAAACGGATTCGACCGAGCGGCGCGGGGCGGCGGGACTGCGACCAGAGCAGCTTTCCCGTGTCGATGGCGATGGCGGTCATGCGGCCGTCGTCGCGCACACTGACGAGCCGATCGCCCTGCACGGCGTGCGAGCGGAAGGCGCCGCCGCCTTCCCAGTCGGCGCCGGGATCGGCCATTTGCTTTGGGTATTCACCATGCGACCAGCGTCGAGCGCCGGTCGTCACGTCGAGGGCGAAGACTTCGTGCGAGGTCGCGAAGACGGCGAGGTCCGATCGGGCGATCAGCAATTCCGCGGCGACGCTAACCGCCGCCGGAGCCGGCCAAAGCGGCTGACCGTCGCGAGAATTAAAAGCCTGAAGGCCGTCGGAGGTGTACACGTAATATCGCGACCAGCGAGCGTTCGGATCGTCGCCGAACCAGGGCGACAGCAAGGCCACTTTTCCCTCAAACTGTCGCTCATAGGTGTGGTTCAGGGGAAGAGCTATTTTTGGTCGGCGCGGCTCGACGCGTTCGCGTGCGTCGGAGAGACGATCGCGATATTGGGCGATGCTGATGGAACGCCCCTGGTGCTCGACCGTGGCCGTGGGGAATTCGCGCGCCGCCTTGCTCAGCCAGCGATAGGCGTGGTCGATCATGCCCGCCTTTTCAAAGGTGTCGGCGATCCTGCGAAGCAGCGCTGGCCGGTCGGTCTGCTTGGGATAACGGTGATAGGCCTTGGCGAACTGACGCGCCGCCGCCTCCGTTCGACCGGCTTTGGCGAGGACGTCGCCGCTTGCGATCAGGGCCTTGGGGGCGGACTCGCTGTTGGGAAACGTCTCCACGACTTGACGAAGGATGGACTCGTCACCGGCGGACCGGCCGCTGCTGAGCCATTTGGCCGCTTCGGACTCGTACCGGGAATAGATTTCTCGGCCGTTCTGCTCAAGGAGCTTCTCGATGCGGGCCTGGGCCGTCGTCCCGGCACGCGCGGGACCCGGCGTGCGAGGGGACGCCGCGGTCGCCGCCTCGCGCAACGAACGATCGGTCAGAATCTGCTGGTAAAGACGCAAGGCGCGATCCGGCTGACGATAACGGTCAAACAGCTCGGCGAATAAGAAGCGATAGCGCAGGCCCGACTCCGTGTCCCGCGCCGCGTTGGATGCGTAGGTGTGCAGTCGGTCGAGCACGGCGGGCTCCAGCTTCGACCGCTGGGCGAGAACTTCGGCGAACTTCAGAGCGTCGGCGAAGAGCCGGTCGGACAGGGTCGAATCCATCGTCGGGGCGGCGCGTTCCGCGCGGCGAACGGCCTCGTCGAGCACGGTGAGGGCCTCTGCGTATTCCCCAGCGCCGAGCGCCACCTCCGCAAGCTCCAGCGCCGGCAGCGGGTCGGACAGCGCGGCGGCCATGCGGCCACGGAGGGCGTCCCAGATTTCGGATTTTCGAACGTAGGACGCGATGCTCCCGCCGCTGGCGGCGAGCAACTGATCCGGTAATGCCAGGAGATTGCCGCCTTCGCCTTCGGCGTCCCACGGAGAGTCCGCGCGACGACCGTCAGCGATTCGGAAACGGCTCAAGCCCTCGCGGCGCGGAATCAGCAACTCCTCCTCCGCCCAGCCGCCGCGCCCGAACAGGCGCGATCCCTCGGGCAGGGGCGTGGACCATTTGGTCGATCCGGCGGTCAGATCGTAACAGAGGGCCTCTTTACCAACTCCGCACAACAAAGCGCCGCGCACTCCGAGCACAGCCTCCATTTCTCCCAGTTCGGCAAGGGGGATCGCTCGCTGCATCTCGCCGTCCTGTGCGGACAAGATGATGATGCTTGTTGAATCCGTAGGCGAACAGATCAACCGCCCGCCATCCCAGACCAATGGATTGAACTGCCAGGGGCTGACATCACGGGAGGATCGCCCGCCCGGCTGCGCGGCGTCGAATCCGACTCGCTCATACAGCCGCAACCAGCGGACGTCGCCGGTATACGCGGATACGGCGGCGATGGAACCGAGATTGGTGCAAACGAAGATCGCGTCCCCGTGCATGGCGGGCATGGACCGAGTCGCGGGGCGCGCGCCGAACGTACCCGTGGAGGCGCTGCCGAGGTGGGTCCGCTGCTCCACGCGCCCGTCCGCCGCGCTGAGACGGTACAGGTAGCAGTCTTCAAAACCAAAGGTCCGGCGGCGACGCCCGACGGCGTAGACGCGACCGTACTGAACAATCGGGGTCGAATCGAAGGAGACTTCGCTTAATGGATCATCACCGGATCGTTGATTCACCTGCCAGATGAGGCGACCGGTCCGTGCGTCCAGACAGACAAGCTCGGAGATCGCGCGCGGCGTCTCGTAATTGTAATAAGGGGATTCGTCGCCGGGGAGCACGGCGTACAAGCGTCCGTCGTGCAAGGTGGGTGAATCCCAACCCGGCGGGGCGTCTTCCAAATAATCGAATCCTCCGCTTTGGCGGGTCTCGCTCCCGAAGCGCCAGGCCACAGCGCCGGTGTTCTGATACAAAGCGACGATCTCGCGACGCCGCTGCACCCAGATCAGACCATCGCCGGCGATGGGAAATATGGTCAGCTCGCGGGGGTTGTCGGTCTTTCCGCGAGTGGGGAGTTCGAAGCTCTCTGTCTGCAGGCGCGGCTCGGTTAGATCAAAGCGCCAAAGCAATCCGGGATCATCCACGCGGGTGGACGCCGATCGATTCCGCCCCGCGTCTCCGGCGAAGATCGGCCAGCGGTCGGCGGGCATCGGCTGCTTCAAGCCTGCGATGCCCTTGCCGATCTCGGCGACCACATCGCGAAGGGTGCGGTCCTGTCCCATCCAGCGGATCTTGACCTCGGCGTCGTTGCCAAGTTCGACAGCATCGCCGCGCATGGCCGCGAGCAGCGTGAGCATGGCTCGATAGTGAGTTGCATATAAGGAAGCGTCGGGGTGACGATCGAGAACTCTTCGATAGGTGCGTTCGGCCAGACCTAAATCTCCCGACTCGACGGCCAACTGGGCGATGGTATCGGCGAGCTTGGCGGCTGCGACGGTGCAGAAATAGCGCTCGAAGAGAGGAATGAATACATCCACGGATCGGGCGTTTGCCGCGTCGGCAAGGGCGGTTTCCATGTCGCGCTCAAACAGATCGCGATAGGCGGCGATGCCGGGTCGCGGCCAGCGGGCGATCAGGTCGCTGACGTGCTGGCGAATGCCGGTGTAGGAACCGCCGGCGACGCGGACCAGCTTGTCGCCCGCGCCGTCGATGGCCCGCTGAAGGATTTCGGCGGCCTCGGTCCAGCGACCGGCGGCGGCGAGGGCTTTCGCTTTTGCGAGCGCGTCGGCGGCCTCAAAGCTGTCATTGAGGTAGATTTCGGGGTTGTCCACGTTCGCCCGTGGACGCTCCGTGCGAACAGGGGGTGGTTCGGCCGGGAGGACTTCGATTTGTTGGCCGTGGGCAGCGCCTGTCAAAGCCAGCGCTAAAGAAAGCCGCAGAAACCACGCCGCATGGCAGCGCAGCGCGGAGCCGCAGTTTCTGATGAGCATCCCCTTGTCACGATCCATGAACGGTCCCCGCCGGCAGTGGCCAAAGACGCTGTCGTTGTCCGAACCGCTACGCGGCTTCGTTATATCATAGTACCGTCTTTATCGGCCAAGTAGCGGCCGATGAGCGGTTCCAGCCGTTTTCGCACCTCGGGATCGATTTGTTTTTTGTCCGACCAGATGGCCAGCTTGAGGGAGTCGCGGCATTTGCAGGGCGCGGCCGGGCCTCTCAGGAGCTTCAAGGCTTCACGGATCAGGGCGACCGTGTTGTCCGTGGCCCGGCGAAGGTTGGCGAGGATCTCGGGAAGCACGTCGTCCGCGCCTCGCGAAGGATCGACGGGCCGCCAGCAGTCGTAGTCCGTGGGGAGTGCGATGAGGGCGTAGCAAAGTTCGGCTTCGCGTGCGAGTTTCGCCTCCGGCATGGCGGTCATGCCGATCACGTCGCCGCCCCACTGGCGGTGCATGTTGGACTCGGCGCGGCTGGAGAACTGCGGCCCCTCCATGCAGACATAGGTTCCGGCGTGATGAATGGTCGTTGAAAGACGCTTGCCGGCCTGGGCGAGCAGTGCGCGCAGCGCGGGGCAGAATGGATCGGCGAACTCGACATGAACGGCCAGGCCCTCGTCGTAAAACGTACTCGCACGGCGGCTGGTCTTGTCGATCACCTGATCGCACAGGACAAGGTGGCCCGGCTCGATGTCCTCACGCAGGCTGCCGGTGGCGCCGCTGGCCATGATCGTGGAAACGCCGAGCTGCTTGAGGGCCCAGATGTTGGCTCGATAGGGGACGCGCGAGGGATTCAGGCGATGCCCCGTGCCGTGCCGCGAAAGGAAAGCGACGTCGACGCCCTCCCATTCGGCGACGATCGGAGCGGCGCTGGGCGGTCCGAAGGGGGTCTCGACGTGAACGGCCTCGCCGCCGCGTGCCATCAGCACGTCACCGAGTCCCGTACCGCCGATGATGCCGACTTGCGCTGTCCGCATACGTGTGACCGCTCCCTAACGGTCGCGGCTCTGTTCGTTGTTTTGTAATTCGTAATTCGTAATTCGTAATTGGCCGTCGAGGCTGTCGAGGCACAACTGCGACCACGTTTCCAAGCTTTCGCGATCTTGATGCAACTCCGCCGGCGTCATGAACTCCATTTGGGTCATCATCTGCTCACGTTTGTGAACGACGGGAGAGTCGAGGACCCAATGGTGAACGATGCCGAGGTGGACTTGGCCCACTTCGTTGGAATCGTCATTGAGCAGGGCGACGACTCGATCGTGGTGACGGCCGACGATTGCCACCTCTTCCGCCACTTCGCGCTCCACGGCCGCAAGGTATGCGTCGTGAAAATCGGAATCGAACAGGGGCATTTCGTCAGGAGGGTTGATGTGACCGCCGATGCCGATCGATCGACATCCCGCGCGCCTCACGCAAACGTGGCTCAAATAACTTCCGCCTACGGTGACTTTACGCCGTTTGCGGTTCACTGACTGACTCGACCGGCGAACACATTTGTCGTCGAATCTCTTGTGTTACCAATTCAGCAGGATCCTTCCAACTCGAAGGCTTCACTACCTTCCCGTCATCGTCCCGAAATCTCGGTCTTCCATCAGCCCAGAGTTTGCCCATATTTGCCTGGTGAACGATATGGAACACTGGAGCAGCTTCAACACCAAGTTCAACCATCGTTCCAAGTGCAAAATAGATTAGATCAACAATGGCGTCGACTTGCTCCTCAAGATTAGTTGCATTCTCGAATTCATTGGCCTCCTCGTACAGCCACCTTGCTCGTTGTTCAACACGGGCTGGTTGCATGTACGTCGGCGCTTTAGCGATCGGATGATCGAAAGCCAACTGGAACTGTCGCACCATTTCCTGTTCAACTCGCATGTTTAAACCCCTCTCTATTCTGCTAGGCTCCGCCTATGAGCTCCCGGATTGCGCGACACGCGTTCCCACTTATGAACGTCTTTGGGTCATACGCACCGCCACTAAGAATAGTCTTCTTACGCGTCTCGTCCAGATGCAGCAGCGAGTGAAGCTTAAGGTTCCCGACGAAATTCGTAGTCGTTTTCTCATCGTTTATGACAAAGAGAACAACAGCTTCATGCACCTCTTGGAAGGGCAACCGTTGTGTCCCGATGAGCTTGTTGAATCCGCGCATCATGTTACGGATAGCTGTTCCCCCCGCGCATTGGTCATCGAGTGCAATCGCGCGAAGTTTCATGCCCTTCTCGATATCCTCAGCTCGTTCCTCCAAGAATGCACGAAGCCCCTCAAAATCGGTTTGATGCGGCACGCAGCCTCCGGGCTTGACGCGGGCGCTGTCTAGCTCCGGTTTGCAGACGATCGGGGAAATTGTTGAATGTAGTGACCAAACGCGACACACATCAGATACGAGCGTAGGATTCCCTTGTTTATTGCTTAGGACGCAGTCGAACGGCTGTAGCTCTCCGTTGTCAATCAAAACTTTGAGCCACTTCACCGTCAACCAGACAATTTCGTCTCGGTACTTGGGGTAATGTATTGCTCCCATTGTGTCGACGTAGTATTTGTTTTTTTCGCCGTAATAGCGTCCTTCCTCAAGCTCGCATGTCATCGGTTTCAGGAGCGCGAAAAGCTGCCGTGGGAGCTCGGCGGGAGTCGCAGGCGATGGCAGTGCTTCTATGCGGATACGTTCATTCGCATCACGTATAGCCCGCGCATGTCCTCCTTGCCACCCCATTTCAGCTAGGATAGGGGATATTCTGTTGCGTTGTGCACGTTCCCACGATGAATAGATGCGCGATCCTTCTTTCGGCCATCCATGTTCAACCCAGGTATCTCGGATAGTTCTAATCGCTGTCAACAAGAGCACGACTGCACCCGAGAGACCGGCGATGCTAATGATTATCCACTTGACCGTGTCCAAGAAAACCCCTTCAGATTGATCGCACGATATGTTGGATCGCCAATAAATCCCCGTGACCGAGTTGTCGCTCGACCTCCAAATTCTTCATCAGATCGAGATCCGACTCAAAAAACTGTAGTCCTTTATTCTCGATAGCGCGTTTGATTGCAGACAAATGCGCGGTTGCAACCTCAACCGGCCACGTGGGGCGACCCTGGACCCATCCAACAACCCGCAGCCTACGCTCCACTGTAGTGGCGCCTGCCGCGTCAGAAACGCTAGGATCCAAGTACCGATCGCCCAGCAAATAGACACCGCAAAGTGCCGACGTATCTTCGACGAGTTCGACGTATTCGTCCACCGGAAGCTCTGCGAGGATCGGCTTCAATACCACAGCGCTCGAGACTCCCGCGTCGCGCAAACGTCTGAGGTTCTCGATCCTCACATTGTAGGCTGCTGTGCCCGGTTCGATCTCCGGGATCCTGTGCTTTGTGGAGAAAGACACTCCAATTTTGAGTATGCAATTCCGCTCACGAAGGAAGCCAACAATCGAAGGGAGTTCGCGCAGTACGCGTCTCGACAACCGCGCTTTGGTAGAGACACTTACGGACCGTCCGAGTCTCGCCGTGCGCCAAAGGATGGCAAGAGCATCCGGTAGAGCAAACAGATCAACATCACATGCTGGATAGAGGACGTCAATGTTACGAAGCAACTCAGGAGTATTCTCCGCAACTTCTAGAGCGGCAGGCGCGGCATAATCCTTGAATAATGCGAAGCAGTAACTGCACCCGAATGGGCACTTGGTTCCGGCAACCGTCAACAGCAATCTTCGCATAGATCCGACATCCAAGTCAGATGTCAACGTTAAATTGGGACTTCGCCAACTATTGTAGGCACCATGGTGGCACCGCGCCAACTACGATTTCTCGGTTCCCAATGAACTGCGCCCGGCGTTGTGATATCACTTTTTCATCGTCCGCCATTATTCCGCCGCTGGTTGGCCGCCCTTGCGCGGATCGGAGGCCCCAATCCAGCCGTCCTGCGTCCGAAGGATCGCCTGCACGATGCCGGTGCGTTTTTTTTCCGCAAGCTTGTGGCCACGGCTCGTCAGGCCCGCGGCGATGTCCGCCGGCGGCGGGACGGAATCAAAGTAAACCAGGTCCGGGTTCCATTGATGATGCGGTCGCGGACGCTGCATGGCCTCCTCAAGCGACAGGCCGAAATCGGTCACACCGAGTAGCACGTTCAACACCGAGGTAATGATCCGCGGGCCGCCGGAGGCGCCAAGCATCAAGAACGGTTTGTCGTCCTTCAGCACGATCGTGGGTGTCATGCTGGACAGGGGGCGTTTTCCCGGCTCGATGGCGTTCTGCGCGGATTGGATGAGGCCGAAGGCGTTGGGCTTGCCCGGCTCAGCGGTGAAGTCGTCCATCTCGTTGTTCAGGATCAGGCCCCATTCGTCGATCGCGGCCAGCGAGCCGAACTCGGTGTTGATGGTTTCCGTGCTCACCACGACGTTGCCGAACCTGTCGGCGACGCAGAAGTGCGAGGTGCCCTCGTCGTCGGGGGGCGTCAGCGAGCCGTATCCTTCGATCGCAGCGGCCTGATCGGGGTTCAGTTTCTTCGCGAGGGCGGCTGCATAGGCCTTGGAGATCAATCGCCCAGTCGGGACGCGGACGAAGTCCCCATCGCCCATCCAGCGGGCGCGGTCGGCGAAGGCGTGCTTCATGGCCTCCAGTTGAAAGTGCGTCGCCAGGAGGGGGTCGCGCCTGGCCACGGACGAAAACTCGATGGCTTCAAGGATGTTCAGTGTTTCCGCCAATGCAACGCCGCCCGAGGAGGGCGAAGGCATGAGAAGCAGCTTGTAGTCGCGGTAGGCAGTAATCAGCGGCTCGCGAAGGCGGGGTTGATAGTCGGCGAGATCGCGCTCGGTGATGATTCCGCCGTGCTCACGCATGGATCGGGCGATGGCCTGTGCGATAGGGCCTTTATAGAAAAAGTCCGGACCGTTTGCGGCGATTTCTTCGAGCAAGCGGGCGAGCTGCGGCTGCAAGAGTGTGTGACCCGGCTCCGGGAGTCGGCCTTCGCCCAGGTACACACGAAAAACGTTTGGGCACGATTCCTTCAGTGAAGGATGGGCATTGTAATGGTCGAGCACCGTCCGTGCGTTTTTGACGTAATCATCGTCCACGGGGTAACCGGCCTTGGCCAGCCGGATGGCGGGATCAAGAACACGCTTCAGGGGCAGTGTTCCGAATTGTGACAGCGCTTGGCATCGTCCGGCGACAAGGCCCGGAACGGCGACGGCGAGATGGCCGAACTCGCTGGGCGACGGCCCCTTGGGGTCAGCCGCCGATGCCTTCACGAACATGTCTGAAGTAGCGGCCGCGGGCGCGGTCTCGCGGAAATCCTGCACGACGACGCGACCGTCGGCGAAACGGGCGATCATGAATCCCCCGCCGCCCAGACCGGTGCTGTACGGTCGGGTCACGGCCAAGGCGAAGGACGTGGCCACGGCGGCGTCGATGGCGTTGCCGCCGGCCCGCAGCATTTCCACGCCCGCCTCGGACGCATGCTTCGAGTCGGCGGCGACTAAGCCCCGCGCGCCGCGGGCGATCCACGCCGGAGAGTCGGCGGAAACGGTTGGAAGAACGCCCGTCAAAAGGAACACGGCGATGCAAAGGAACTGAAGTCTAGGTTTCGAACTCGCGGGCATGTTCGCATCTCCGATCGGTAGGATAGCAGGCGCGCGGCCGCTGTCCACTTGCGAGAGCGCGGCGGCCTTCGATAATCGCAGCCGTGACTTCCGCCGCGTCTCATTCGACTCTTCCGCCGAAGGTCCGCCATTTCATCATCGGGACGGCCGGACACATCGATCATGGAAAAACATCGCTGGTCACCGCCTTGACCGGAACCAATCCCGACCGCCTTCCGGAGGAGCAGCGGCGGGGCATGACCATCGAGCTGGGTTTCGCTGAACTGGTCGTCGGCGACGCGGCCTTCGGGGTCGTGGACGTGCCGGGGCATGAACGGTTCGTGCGCACCATGGTCGCCGGCGCGACGGGGATCGACATCGCCCTCCTCGTCGTGGCCGCGGACGATTCGGTCATGCCGCAGACGATCGAGCACGTGGAGATCCTGCACCTTCTGGGAATCCGCAATGCCGTCGTGGCCGTCACCAAAATCGACATGGTGGACGCAAGCATGGTCGAACTCGTTGCGGAGGAAATCGGGCAATTGCTCAGCGGAACGCCGTTGAAGTCGGCTGCGGTCTGTCCAATATCTTCGGTTACGGGAAAAGGAATCGCCGAACTAAAACAGGCCATACACGCGGCGTCGCAGTCGATTGAGCGACGTGAAGCGCGAACACCGTTTCGGATGGCCGTGGATCGAGTGTTCACCGTGCAAGGCCGCGGAACGGTGGTGACCGGATCGGTGCTTCGTGGGCAGGTGGCGGGAGGGGACACGCTCGAAGTCCGGCCCTCCGGAGAGACGTGTCGAGTACGCGACCTGCAAGCTCACGGAGTTCAGCACGAGCAGCTTGCTCGTGGGCAGCGCGCGGCCATCAACGTGAGCGGAATCGACCGTGAAAGGATTCAGCGCGGCGCGGAACTGGCGACCCCGGGATACTTGCAGCCTTCGCGGATCATCGACGTCCGTCTTCGCTGTCTGGCCAGTTATGGTCGTCCGCTGAAATCGACAACGACCGTCCATCTGGAAATCGGAACGACCGAAGTTCCGGTGCGTGTCGTGCTTTTTGAAGGCGAGTTATTGCAACCCGGCGAGTCGGCATACGCCCAGCTTCGCAGTGGAGAACCGATCACGACCGCATATGGCCAACACTTCATCCTCCGGGATGCGTCGGCCACGCGCACCATCGGCGGCGGGATCGTGCTGCGTCCGGTCGCGCGGCGAAAACGAGGTGATGCGCTCGGAGAGATTGAAGCCTTGCGGCGAATGGAGCAGGGCGACGCCGCGGATCGAGTCGCGGAAACGCTGCGGTCGGCCGGTTTCACTCCGCTCACGGGCCTGCAAGTTTGTGCGCGGGCGGGCGTCGAGCTGGATGACCTTGCCGGCGTGTACGAACGCCTGAAGGAAGAGGGGCGGTGGATTCGCATTGCGGGCACGGACGTTTACGCGACGCCCGCGGCCATCGCCGATCTCACCGCGCGTTTGATCGCCTGGCTGGAACGACACCACCGCGCCCATCGGGACCAGCCGGGAAGACCGATCGATGCCGTCCTGGGATGGCTGGAGCGTGTCACGATGAACCGGACGCTGGCCCGACCGCTTTTCGACAGGTTGATACAGGAACAATCGGTTAAGCTGCTGGGCAAATTCGTTTGCTCGCCCGCGTTTGCACCGAGTTTATCCTCCGCCGAGGAACGGTTGTTGCAGAGCATGGTCACCGCGGTGCGTCGCGGGGGGTTTCAGCCGCCTTCGCTGGATGATCTGGCGACCGCAGCCAAGGCGGATGGTAAACGAATGGCGCGGCTGGCGACGCTGGCGGTCGCGCTCGGAGAATTGGTCGCGATCGCGCCTGACATGTACCTGCACGTCGAGGCAGAGCAACAGCTTCGAGCCAAGGTAACCGAACTGATCGCCCGCGTCGGTCCGGTGACCGTGGCCCAGGTGCGCGAGGCGTTGGAGTCGAGTCGCAAGTTCGTGGTTCCTTTCGTAGAATACCTGGATCGCGTGGGCTTCACGAAACGCGTCGGCGATCAACGGGTGCTCTGCTCGGCGGAAAGGCCGTAATGAAAACGCAAGCCAAGGAACTGCTCCGCTCGCTGCCTTCGGTGTCGGCGGTGCTCGAACATGAGGAGGTGCGGGAGTGGCTGCACGGTCTGCCGCGAAACACGGTGGTGGCGGCGGTGCAGGCGGCCATTGACGCGACGCGGGAGGCGATTCTCGCCGGGCAATTGCACGAGCCGGTCGATCTGCACAACGTGCTGGCGCGAGCGGAGGTAGAACTTCTGGAGCGCTCGACGCCGTCCATTCGCCGAGTCATCAACGCCACGGGGATCGTGCTGCACACGGGATTGGGCCGCGCGCCGCTGTGCGACGCGGCCATCGAGGCGATCGTCGAGGGTTCGTCGGGGTACTGCAATCTGGAATACGATCTGTCGTCCGGCGAACGCGGCCGGCGCGGCAGTCACATCGCCGCGCACCTTACTTCCATCACCGGGGCAGAGGCGGCGGCGGTGGTCAACAACAATGCCGCGGCCACTCTCCTCATCCTTGCGACTTTCGCGGCGGGCAAGGAAGTCATCGTTTCCCGCGGACAACTTGTGGAGATCGGCGGCAGCTTCCGCCTCCCTGACATCATGCGGGCGAGCGGGGCGATCCTGCGCGAAGTCGGCACGACGAACCGGACGCGTATCTCGGACTACGAGAAAGCGATCAACGATCGCACGGCCATGCTGCTGCGTGTACACACGAGCAACTACCAAATCGTGGGTTTTACGGAGGAGGCATCGATCGAGGAGATGAGCGCGCTGGCCCATCGGTACGGGTTGGTCGCGGTGGACGATCTGGGAAGCGGAGTGCTGTTCGATCTCAAACCGTTGGGACTGCCGGAGGAACCTTCGGCCGCGGCGTCGCTCGCCGCGGGAGCGGATGTGGTGTGCTTTTCTGGCGACAAGCTGCTCGGCGGGCCGCAGTCCGGGTTGATCCTCGGCAAGCGGACATACGTCGAACAGATCGAAGCCCACCCATTGATGCGGACTTATCGCGTGGACAAGCTGACGCTGCTGGCGCTGGAAGCGACGCTGCGGCACTATGTCGATCCGCAGGACGCGCTGCTGAGCATACCAGCGCTCTCCATGCTGGCGGCCTCGACTGACGAGTTGGCCAATCGCGCCCGCGGGCTGCTCGAACAGCTTGAGAAGGCCATGCCCGACGAGCATTTCTACGTGTGCTCGGACGTGGGATTCGCGGGCGGCGGGTCGATGCCGGGCAGGGAGCTGCCCACGGTCGTGGTGCAGTGGCGGCCGACCCGTCATTCGGTCGATTCGACGATCGCGGCGCTGCGCGAGGCGGAGGTCCCGGTCGTGGCCCGCGTGCGCGATGACGCCATCTGCTTTGATCTTCGCACACTTCGCCCCGCCGATTTTGAAGCCCTCGTCGCGTCGGTAAACTCCACGATCTGGGACGAGGATGCGGGCGATGGCCGAGACGGAGTTGCGCTTCCTATTCTATAACGGTCGCAGCAATCGGGCGAGGATAATCGGGTGACTTTCCCGCCGCGACGATTTGCGGCCCAATACAAGAACGGTTAAAAAGTTGCAGAGTTTAAGGGTTTAAGAGTTCAAGAGTCTAAGGGAACGAGGCCGGACGTGAACGAGAGAGTCCGCAACTTTGAGGATCTCGCGGTCTTCCAAAAAGCGCGGAGTCTGGTCACGGACGTCTACAGGCTGTCGCGTAACGGCGGCTTTTCCCGCGACTCGGGACTGGCCGATCAAATCCGCCGAGCGGTCGTCTCGGTCGTCTCGAACATCGCGGAAGGCTTTGAACGCGGAGGGAACACGGAGCTAATCCAGTTTCTGTACATTGCCAAGGGCTCATGTGGCGAAGTCCGGGCACAGTTGATGATCGCCCACGACGAAGGATACATCGACTCGGAAGCACACACACGCTTGACGGAAGAATGCCGCAGGTTAAGTGCAGGTCTTGCGAATCTCATTGCCTACCTGCGAGAGTCGAAATATCGCGGAGCGAAAGACCACCATCGCCGCAAGACTGTTTCTCCGGAATTCCAGGCTTTGCTCGACAGTTTTGTGCCGCCACCCCCCGTTCCCCTTAAACCCTTGAACTCTTGAACCCTTGAACCCGTTAAGCCCTTGAACTCTTGAACCCTTGAACCCGTTAAGCCCTTGAACTCTTGAACCCTTGAACCCGTTAAGCCCTTGAACTCTTGAACCCTTGAACCCGTTAAGCCCTTG
>Ga0187893_10001282_pt1 | contig 61606 bp, 55 predicted proteins | sample MA1701074metaG_FD_139574 | JGI IMG/M metagenome (GOLD analysis project Ga0187893, IMG submission 139574) | White microbial mat communities from a basaltic lava cave in the Kipuka Kanohina Cave System on the Island of Hawaii, USA - MA170107-4 metaG ... | reverse complement strand
GCTCTGCGGGGAGCTCACCGCCACCAACACCCTCTACCCCGGCACCAACCTCACCCTCGTCTACTCCCTCAAGGCGGACCGATGACTCCACCGAGAAGATCGCACTATGTCAGGAGGTCTGGAGTCGGGCGGTCGTCTCCTCCCGTACCGCCGTGCGATCGGCTGTCTCCTCCCGTACCGCGTGCGATCGGTCGCCTCCTCCCGTACCGCGTGCGATCGGCTGTACCGTGTGCGCTCACCGTGAACTGTTCACGCTGAGCGCACACGGTACGCACGGGCGCACACGCTACGGACGGCTGCACACGGTACGCACGGGCGCACACGCTACGCACGGCTGCACACGGTACGCACGGGCGCACGCGGTACGGCAGGGCCGGCGGGGCTCGCAGGGCCGGCGGGGCCGGCGGGGGCCGGCGGGCGCCGGCGGGCATCGACGGGCATCGACGGGAAGGTATAGTGGCCGGGTTCTGCTCCTTCCGGGAGTAGATGGAGGCGTGGGTACGAGCCCACGCCTTTGCTTTGCGAGGGTTGGTTCGTGAACGGTACGAGACGGTGCGTGTGACGCCGGAGGTCGACGAGCAGGAGGTGAGCCGGTGGGAACAGCAGAGCGTGTGCGCGACATCGTCGAGCCGCTGCTCGCGTCCCGCTCCCTCGAGCTCGTCGACGTCGAGCTCGTCGGTGGCCAGCTCCGCATCATCGTGGACCGCGACGGCGGGATCGATCTCGACGCGCTGAGCCTGGCCACCCGGGTCGTGTCGCGCGCCCTTGACGAGCACGACCCGATACCCGACCGCTACACGCTCGAGGTGTCGAGCCCCGGCCTCGAGCGTCCGCTGCGCACGGCGGTGCAGTTCGCGCGAGCGGTTGGCGCCCAGGTGAGCATCAAGACATTCCCCGGTGTCGAGGGTGAGCGCCGGGTGCGGGGCCTGTTGCTCGGCGCCGACGATGACGGGATCACCGTCCGTCTCGACAACGAGATCGACAACGAGATCGACAAGGCGATCGACAAGGAGATCGACAAAGAGATCGCTGACGAGATAGCCGAAGAGGTCGACGACGACACCGGTCACGACCCCGATGCTCCGGCGCGGCGCGAGCGCCGGCTGCGCTACCGCGAGATCGAGCGCGCCCGTACCGTCTTCGAATGGGGCCCGGCCCCGAGGCCGGGTCAGCCGAAGCCGGCGCGGTCGAGTACGGGACGGTCGAAGCAGAACCAGCCCAAGAAGAAGAAGAAGGCAGAATCGCGATGAGCCAGCTCGACATGATGGAGGCCCTCTCGGCGCTGGCCGCCGAACGCGGCATCACGACCGACACCCTGCTGGGCGCCCTCGCCGACGCCCTCGAATCGGCGTACAAGCGGATGCCCGACGCCAACGAGTACGCCTGGGTCACGATCGACCCCGACACGTTCGAGATCCGTGTCTTCGCCCAATGGCTCGATGAGCACGGCGAGCCCGACGGCGAGGAGTTCGACGTCACGCCGGCCGACTTCGGTCGGATCGCGGCACAGACCGCCAAGCAGGTGATGTCCCAGCGCCTGCGCGAGATCGACCGCGAACAGAAGTACGAGGAGTACGCCGGGCGCGAGGGCGACATCGTCACCGGCATCGTCCAGCAGAACGACTCGCGCTACACGCTGCTCGACCTCGGTCGGGTCGAGGCCCTTCTGCCCCAGGCCGAGCAGGTGCCCTACGAGCGTCCGGAGGCCAACGCTCGGCTCAAGGCGTACATCGTCGAGGTGCGTAAGACGTCGAAGGGCCCCCAGATCGTGGTCAGCCGTACCCACCCCGGGCTCATCAAGCGGCTGTTCCAGCTCGAGGTCCCCGAGATCGCCGACGGAGTGGTCGAGATCAAGGCCTGTGCGCGCGAACCCGGTCACCGGACCAAGATCGCGGTGTGGTCGAACGACGGCAACGTCGACCCGGTGGGGGCGTGCGTGGGTGCTCGGGGAGCGCGGGTCCGCATGGTGGTGAACGAGCTGCGAGGCGAGAAGATCGACATCGTCCCGTTCTCCAACGAAGCCCCGGACTTCGTGATGAAGGCCCTGTCGCCGGCAAAGGTCAAAGAGGTCCGCATCCACGAGGACACCGGCACGGCCGAGGTCATCGTTCCCGATTACCAACTTTCGTTGGCCATCGGCAAGGAAGGTCAGAACGCTCGGCTGGCGGCGCGGCTCACCGGTTGGCGCGTCGACATCAAGAGCGAGAGCCAGCTCGCCGACGAGGAGGCCTACCGCGGCGAGGAGTGGGCCCAGGGTGAGTGGGTGCTGGACCCCGAATCCGGCGAGCAGGTGTGGCAGCCGGCCGAGGGCGGCCCCGCGCTGTCGGCGCAGGAGTGGTCGCACCTCGGTGACGGCGCCGGCACCGGTGATGGCGGCGGCCCCGGTGACGACGCCGGCCAGTCCTCGGCGGGGAGACCCGGCGCGCACGAGCCGGTGGCGCCGGAGCCCACGGACGAGCCGGTGACCGACGAGCCGGTGATCGACGCGCCTTCGCCCGCAGGCGGGCCCGGTTCTGGTGCGGAGACCCCCGACGGAGCGGCCGACGCGGATGACGGCGAGCCCATCGCCGGCGTGGGTGCCGCGGGCCGTGACGGGGGAGCCGTTGTCGGCACGCTCGAGGAGGACCAGCGGTAGCGCCCGTCCGTACATGCGTCGGGTGCCGCCAGGCCCGGCCTGCGGCCGCGCTGGTCCGGGTGGCACTGGTCCGGGTGCGGTGCCGACGGGAGGGAACGCTTCGGGTCGGGCGTACACTGCCCGGTCGAGGCGCGTGGCTGTGCCATGGTTCGGCCACGTGCTTGTCCGAAGCCATCCGGCGCGACGCGTTCAGCCGAGCGCTGCGGTCGCAGGTGACCGACGAAGCGATGGCCGACCTGCGAACCCACTTCGCGTCGCCGAGGCAGGCTGCGCGAGGATAGAGAGCCGTGCTCGGGGCTCGTCATGAGCTTTCGAGCCGGAACGACAAGTCTGACGTACGAGCACTGACGCACGAGCAATAGCGAGACGAGGGACCTCTTGCCTTCAAACATCCGAGTGCACGAGCTGGCCAGAGAGCTCGGTCTCACCAACAAGGAGACGATCGACCTCTGCACCGAGCTCGGGATCGGGGTCAAGACCCACTCCTCGAGCATCGTCGAGCCGCAAGCCGACCGCGTCCGACGCAAGGCCGATGCCAAGGGGATGCGCCGGGCCCAGCAGCCGGAGGAGCCGAAGAAGGCCGCCAGCGCCGATGGTGCGGGCCAGCCCGCGGCCGAAGCGGCCGCGCCCGCGGCGGACGTCCCGGCGCCGCCGTCCGCGCCGGCCACGTCCGCCCCGGTCCCCCCGGCGCCGAGTCCCGTGACCGCACCGAGCCCGCCGCCCTCGGTCGAGGTCCCCGTCGAGCCTGCCCCCACGCCCCAGCCGGCCCCGCCACGCCCCTCCCCACCGACGACACCATCGACGGCACCATCGACGGCACCATCGACGGCACCATCGACGGCACCAGCGTCGGCACCAGCGACGGCACCATCGACGGCGCCAGCGTCCGCACCGGCACCGGACCGCCCCGCCGCCGCGCGTCCAGCCCCCGCACCGGCACCGGACCGCCCCGCCGCCGCGCGTCCAGCCCCCGCCCGCCCGGCTGCGTCCAGCCCCCGCCCCACCGGGCCCCGCCCCTCGGGCGGGCCCGGTACCGGTCGTCCGCTAGCCCCTCCGCCGGCCCCTCCCCGGGCGCCGGTCCGGTCCAGCGGGAGCCAGAACCCCCCGCCTCGCCCCGCTCCCGTCGAGCGGCCCCAGCCCGCGGAGCGCCCGGCCGCCGCCGCGCCGCGTCCGGTCCCGCCGCCGCCATCGCAGCCTCCGGTGCGACGCGAGGCCCCTGTGGAGCGTCCCGTCGCACCGGCGGCCAGTGCCGGCACCGGCGCGGGCACCGACGTCTCGGCGACCTCGTCGGGCCGTCCGGTCCCGCCGCCGCCCGGTGCGGTGGCGCCGGTCTCGTCCACCACCGGAAAGCCGATCCCGCCACCACCGGGCATGGGCGGTCGCGGGCCCATGGCGCCTCGGCGTACCGGGCCCGGTGGCGCCGGCGGTCCTTCCGGCTCCGGTGGACCGGCCGGCGTCCGTTCCGGAGGCGTCGGCGCGCCCCGAACGCCCTTCGCCAACCGCACCGGTGGTGGCGGGAGTGGTGGAAGTGGTGGTGGTGGTGGTGGTGGTCCCACCGGGGGCGGCCCGGGCGGCGGTGGCGGCCCCGGTGGTCGCCCCGGTTTCGGCGCCGGTCCCGGTGGCCCCGGCGGTGGCCGTGGTGCTCCCAACCGGCGCGCGCCGCGACGGTCCAAGGGTCGTCGGCGCAGGAGCCGCGAGGAGCTCCAGCCCATCGATATGCCCACCTACACGTCGTCGTCCGCGCCGGTGCCCGAAGGCGTGACCGTCGTCGAGCGGGCCACGACGCCACAAGAGCTGGGGCCGAAGCTGAACCGCACCGCGGCCGACGTCGTGCGGTTCCTCATGCAACAAGGTGAGATGGTCACCGCTACCCAGTCGCTGAACGACGACATGATCGAGCTGTTCGCCGCCGAGGTGGGGGCGAACATTCGCCTCGTCGACCCCGGTGAGGAGCAGGAGGTCGAGCTCCAGCGGATGCTCGACCTTCCGGCCGACGACGACGACGATGTCGAGCACGGAGAGACCCGCCCGCCGGTCATCACCATCATGGGTCACGTCGACCACGGCAAGACCAAGCTCCTCGACCGGATCCGCAGCACCAACGTGGTGGCGGGTGAGGCCGGCGGCATCACCCAGCACATCGGCGCCTACCAGGTGGAGCGCAACGGGCGCCTCATCACCTTCATCGACACTCCCGGCCACGAGGCGTTCACCGCCATGCGGGCCCGTGGCGCCGAGGCGACCGACATCGTCGTCCTGGTGGTGGCGGCCGACGACGGGGTGATGCCCCAGACGGTAGAGGCGCTCAATCACGCCAAGGCCGCCGATGTACCCATCGTGGTCGCCATCAACAAGATCGACCGCGACAACGCCGATCCCAACCGGGTGATGCAGCAGCTGTCCGAGCAGGGCCTCGTGCCCGAAGGCTGGGGCGGTGACACCGTGATGGTGGAGGTGTCGGCCACCCAGGACATCGGAATCGACGACCTGCTCGAGAACCTGCTGGTGGTGGCCGACCTCGAAGAGCTCAGGGCCGATACCGACGGCCGGGCCCAGGGCGTGGTCCTCGAGGCCAATCTCGACGTCGGCCGCGGCCCGGTGGCGACCGTGCTCGTGCAGCGGGGGACGCTCAAGGTCGGTGACCCGCTGGTCGCCGGCGCGGCCTGGGGGCGGGTGCGGGCGCTGGTGGACGACACCGGCGCGCAGATCCGTGCCGCGGGCCCGTCGAGGCCGGTGCAGGTGCTCGGGCTGTCCGAGGTGGCCAGGGCCGGCGACAGCTTCGTCGTCGCCCCCGAGGAGAAGATCGCCCGCAACGTGGCCGACACTCGCGAGCACTGGCAGCGGGTGGCGGGTCTCGGGCGCGAGGCGCACGCCATGTCGAGCGGTGCCCGGCTCGAGGACATCTTCGACCAGATCCAGGCCGGCGAGGCGGCCACGCTCAACCTCATCCTCAAGGCCGACGTCACCGGCTCGCTCGAGGCGCTCACCGAGAGCCTGCGAAAGCTCGAGCGCGACGAGGTGAAGTTGAGCTTCGTGCACCGAGCCGTCGGAGGCATCGCCCAGTCCGACGTCCAGTTGGCGGCCACGTCCAACGCCACCATCATCGGCTTCAACGTCCGGCCCGACCGCAGCGCCCGCGAGCTGGCCGAGCAAGAGGGCGTCGAGGTCCGCACCTACGAGGTCATCTACCAGATCCTCGAGGACATCCAGAACGCGGTGCTCGGCCTGTTGCGGCCCGTGTTCGAGGAAATGGTCACCGGCGATGCCGAGGTGCGCGAGATATTCAGCGTGCCCCGGGTGGGCCGGGTGGCGGGCTGCTACGTGCAGAACGGCACGATCACCCGCAACTCCAAAGTGCGGTTCCTCCGGGAGGGCACGATCATCTGGAAGGGCACGGTCTCGTCGCTGCGCCGGTTCAAGGACGACGTGCGCGAGGTGCAAGCCGGCTTCGAGTGCGGCATCGGCCTTTCCGACTTCCAGGACCTCAAGCGCGGTGACGTCATCGAGACGTTCGAGGAGCGCGAGATCCCCAGGACCTGACGGTCTCATGCTCAACACCGCCGCGGCGACGGCTGGTCGACGCCAATGTGATCCCGAAGAACCGACGCACAATCCCCCATATCGGACTTCGACGGTCAGGACTGTTGACAATGGGGGGGTATGACATCCTGGCCGCGGCGCCCTGCCTCTCTTTGCAGGCCGCTGGAAGGTGCGCATGGTGCACTTCGGCAGTTCGGGTCATCCCGCGGTGGGTCGGATCGCGAGGTTGATGGTGGTGCGCTGTGCAGATCAACGTTCGCCCACGGTCTCTTCGCCGTGGCTTCATGCTCGCCATAGCCATAGCCATAGCCATCGCCATTGGCGCCGCGGTAGCGGCGGGGTGCGGGCCTGATACGGAGCCCGGAGCCGACCTAGCTGCTCGCGATCGGGCGATCGAGAGCCTTGCCGGCCGGCTCGGCAACACGCTTCTGGCCCCCCCCTTGCACCAGTCCCTCGACGAGCTGTTGCCCAATGTCCGGTTCAACGTCGACAGTGGAAGCCCGAGTTCGCTCGTCGATTCCGTGGTTGTTGGCGAGATCGACGATGCGACACCCGGTCGAAGTCAAATTATGTTGGAGGAGCCCGACGGCCCGCTCGCGATGGTCGATTTCGAGGATATCCGGGCGATGGTGCGCACGGTGCACCTGTCGGTCGACGTCGACGAGGAGATTGGGTCAGACGTCGTCGGCGACAGGATCACGGTCGGCTTGGTCATCCCCGCGGAGGTCGACCCCGAGGTCACCATGCGCGGCCTCGAGTCGATGGGGCCGGTCGTTTTGTTCTTGAGGGATGACTCTGTGGTGTTCGACTACGACGACGCGCTGTACTCGATCGTCGGCAACGGTACGTTCCTCGGCCTGATCGGGAATAGCGGGGAGATCGACTTTCCTGTCATCCGCAGGACCGAGTCGTCATCCATGCCAGAGACCATGTTCGCCGGCGTCACGCTCGACACCCTTCGGGAGGCGGCGAGCGGCCCGGAACGGGTCATCCCGATGACGACACCGTCGGGTGGGGGCTTCCCTCAACGATCGGGGCCCTGACCACCGGCAGGCGCAGTGGTTGCGCGGCGGGTACCGTCGCCTTCTGACGGTGAAAGCCGCACGTACGGCGAGCGAACGGTACCGGCGGCTGGGGGTACGCTTCTCGACGACGCTTGCGCCCCAGGAGGACGACACCACGACTATCGACGCCGACCCAGGAGGCAGTCGGGCCGGGGTCGGGTCAAACGCTCGTCCCGGGCCGGGCGAACGTTCCCATCCGTGGCCGAGCGTCGCCGTCGCCGCCGAGGCCATCGGGGACGAGTTGTCCCGGGGCGACGCAGATTTCGCCCTCCGTCTGGTGGCGCGTGCCCTGGCGGAGCTCCGGTCCGTCGGACGCGCCGGGCTCGCGTCGTTCCTGGCCGAGCGGCCCAGTACCGGCGACATGCGTTGGGACACGCTGCTCGCCGGGTGCATCCGCCGCGAGTGCCGAAGGGTGAACGTGGTGCCTCCGCCATGGACCAAGGTCCCGCCGTTGCCATCGTGGTGGTTCCCCGTGGCCGACCCGGTCCTCACGGCCAGGACCATGCAACGCACGCCTATCGACCTTGCCGTACTCGGCATCTGGCTCGACGGCGGTGCGTTGGAGATCGTGTGACCGCTCCGGTGGCGCTGAGCGCCGGCGAGATCCGTGCGCTGTTGACCGAGCTCGGTCGAAGGCTCGACGAAGCGGGCGTCGAGGCCACGGTCTACGTCGTGGGGGGGGCGGCGATCGCCTTGGAGCTCGACCGGCGCCGGGTGACGGTGGACGTCGACGCCGTCTTCCACCCCGCGACCACCGTCCGGGCGCAGGTCGTGGCGATGGCGCGCGAACGCGACCTACCACCGAACTGGCTCGACGACGCGGTCCGTCCGTTCCTCCCCGGAGACCCCGACGACGACATCGGCTCGGTGAAGCTGGACCTGCCCGGCATCTCGGTCGCCGTCGCATCCCCGCGCCACCTTCTCGCCATGAAGATGGCGGCATACCGTCCGGGTCTCGACCAGCGCGACCTCGAGATCCTCTTCCGGGTGCTCGAGGTGGTGACGCCGGAGCAGGCGGCCGACATCGCCACCGCGGTCTACGGGGAGCACTCGGCGGTGCTCCCGGGGCGCGACGAGCTCGTCCTCTCGGCCCGGGCGGTGTTCGACCGGCTCGGGCGCGGTCCGTCGGCGTGAACCGGACTGCTACCAAAGCGACCTCAGTGCCACGTAGGGGTGTCGGGCCAGTCGCTCTCGGCGCCGAGGGTGTGCCGGCCCAGACCCAACCGGTAACCATCGACTGACGTCGCCATTGACGTCGCCATTGACGTCGCCATTGACGTCGCCATTGACGTCGCCATTGACGTCGCCATTGACGTCGCCATTGACGTCGCCATTGACGTCGCCACGATCTACGAGGGAGGGGGCCAGTCGATCTCGGCGCGCAGGTCGGCCTCGCTCATGTCGAGGAGCTGGCTGCGCCCTCGTCGTTCGAAGCGGGCCGCACCGCGGCCGTACCACTCGACGTCGCCGGTCGCAGGGTCGACCACCAGTAGCTCGTCCACCCCGAGGTCGAAGTAGAAGCCCGGCTTGCGCCGGGTCTCGTCGTCGGGGGAGACGACCTCGACCACGATCGCCGCTGTCGGCAGGTAGAGCGCGTCGGGGCGATGCCGCAGGTAGGCGCCGTCGGGGATCCGATAGTCGTCCGTGTGCCCGAGGTTGAGCGGCCCGCTACCCCAGAGCCCGGCGACGGCGGCGCGCGGGCGAAGCAGCACCGCGAGCTGGTTCGCTATGTCGCCATGGCGGCCGTGCGGAGCCGGGACCACGTGGTACTCACCCCCCCAGATCTCGTCGAAGCGGTCCTGCCCCAGTGCTCGGCGCTGGGCCAGCCACATCTCGAGCTCGGCGGGCGGCGTCCCCACCAGGACCGTGCGCATGACCACACGATAGGCGCCGGTGCGTTGCCGCCGGCCGGCCCCCGACGCGGCCGGCCCCTCACCGCGCCATGGTGGGTGCGGCCGCGACGCACCGAACCGGTCGCAGCTCGCGCATCTGAGCCCCGTAGCGACGCCGTCGCCCCGCCGTCCGCCTCCTGGTAGGTGCAACTTGCCAGTATTGACACCCCCGCGACGATGCCTCATTGTCGCCAAGGCTGGCGCGGACCGCTGGCGGCGGTCGGTCGAGGGGAGACGGTGTGGTGCAGTGGGGACGGAGCCGGTTCTGGCGAGGGGCCGGCGTCGACGTCCTTGTGCACTGCACCCCGGCACCGCCTCCCCGCTGACCCGCGAGCAGTCTTCCCGTTCCGGGGCCTCCTCCCCTTCCGGCCCCGGAACGGGCAGGGCCGCCGAGCGCCCCGGTGGCCCGTTGCGCCCTTAGGCTGGCTCACCGCCATGTTCGTCGCCTCCCTGCGCTTCGAGCTCCACATCGCCGACTCGCACTCGCTCAAGCAGAAGCGGGCCGTGCTCAAGCCGGTCCTCGAAGGCGCCCGCCGCCGCTTCTCGGTCGCGGTGGCCGAGGTCGACCATCAGGAGAAGTGGCAACGGTCCACGATCGGGATCGCCGTCATCGCGTCGTCGCACTCGCATGCGTGTGAGATCCTCGACCGCGTGGAGCGCTTCGTGTGGTCGTTCCCCGAGTTGCAGGTGCTGGCGACCGACCGGGCCTGGCTGGAGGACGCATGACGGGGTACGCCGAGCTCGGCCCAGCCTCGTTCCGGCGTTCGTCATGGTCGCCCAGCGGCGGTAACGCCCGCCGGTACCGCTGCGGTCGAGGGGCGCGATGAGCCGCCGACCTCAGCAAGGAGCCCGCCAGTACCCGCGCACGGCCCGGGTCAACGAGCTGGTCCGCCAGATCGTGGCCGAGGAACTGGAACGGCTCGACGACGATCGTCTCGAGCTGGTGACGGTGATGGCGGTGGACGTCGACACGGACCTCCGTCACGCCACCGTGCACTACGCGGTGCCGGCCAAGCCGGTGGTCGGAGCCGGCGCAACCGCGCAACCGGATCCCGAGACCGGCACCGGAGCCGGCGCCGCGGCCGCAACTGCAGCGGCCGCAACTGCAGCGGGCGTGCGGGCGGCTCTGGCCGACGTCCGCCCCCGGCTCCAGCGGGCCATCGCCCGCCAGGCCCGGATGAAGCGCACGCCCGAGCTCGCCTTTCGTCCCGACACGGTCGAACGGGCCGCAGCCCGGGTCGAAGAAGTGCTCCGAGACCTGCGCCACGACGCCCCCGAGGCCTGATGGTCGACGCCCGGCGTTCATGCCGCGAGCCCCTCGACGGGCTGTTGGTCCTCGACAAGGCGACGGGCTGGACATCCCACGACGTGGTGGCCAAGCTGCGCGGCGTCCTGGGCCAGCGTCGGGTGGGCCACGCCGGCACCCTCGACCCCGACGCCACCGGCGTCCTGCTCGTCGGAGTCGGCAGGGCCACGCGCCTCCTCCGCTTCCTCACCGCGCTGGCCAAGACCTACGTCGGCGAGGTGGTCCTCGGCGCGGAGACGACCACGCTCGATGCCGCCGGCGAGGTGACCGCGACCCACGACATGGCCGGGATCGGCCTGGTCGACGTGCGGCGCGCCGCGGCCGGCCTGGTCGGCGCCATCGAGCAGGTGCCGCCGATGGTGTCGGCGGTGCAGGTGGGGGGCCGCCGCCTGCACGAGCTCGCCCGAGCCGGCCACGTCGTCGATCGAGCGCCGCGGCCCGTCACCGTGCACCGCCTCGACGTCGAGCCCACCTCGGACCCACTCGTGTTCCGGGTCGAGGTGTCGTGCTCGTCGGGCACCTACGTGCGGACGTTGGCCGCCGACATGGGCCACGCGCTCGGCGGCGGTGCGCACCTGCGCGCCCTGCGCCGGACGGCCATCGGGTCCTTCTCCCACGACGAGGCCCGCCCGGTCGAAGCGGTCGACGCGGCCGCGCTGCTCACGCCCGCTCAGGCCCTGCGTGACTACGAGGCGGTGATGGTCGACGAGGCCACCGAGGCCGACGTGCGCCATGGCAAGGTGCTGGGCCCCGATCGCCTGGGCGTCGCCGGTCTCGGTCCCTGGCCGGTCATCGACGCGTCGGGCAACCTTCTCGCCGTGTACGAGCCCCGCCCCGACGGCCGGGTCAAGCCGGCCGTCGTCCTCGGCCCATGACGGCCCCTGCGCTGCCGGGGCCGCTGCCGTCCGAGCCCGAGATCGCCGACTCGCTCCTCGACCTCGTGGGCAACACGCCCCTGCTGCGGCTCACCCGGGTCACCGCCGGGCTCACCTGCTCGGTGGTGGCCAAGCTCGAGATGCTGAACCCGGGGGGCAGCGTCAAGGACCGACCCGCCGTGGCCATGATCGACGCGGCCGAGCGCGATGGGCTACTGCGACCCGGGGGCACGATCGTCGAGCCGACCTCGGGCAACACCGGGGTCGGGCTGGCCATCGTGGCGGCCCAGCGCGGCTACCGCTGCATCTTCGTCATGACCGACAAGGTGGCGGCGGAGAAGGTCGACCTGCTGCGGGCCTACGGCGCCGAGGTGGTGGTGTGCCCGGTGGCGGTCGAGCCCGACGACCCCGAGTCGTACTACTCGGTGGCCGAGCGCCTGGTGGCCGAGACGCCGGGCGCCTACCGCCCCAACCAGTACGCCAACCAGTGGAACCCGTGGGCGCACGAGCACTCCACCGGCCCCGAACTGTGGAGCCAGACCGCCGGGCGGATAACCCACTTCGTGGCGGGGGTCGGCACCGGCGGGACCATCACCGGCGTGGCCCGCTACCTCAAGGCCCGGGGCCCGGAGGTGCAGATCGTCGGGGCCGATCCCGCCGGGTCGGTGTACTCGGGGGGCTCGGGCCGGCCCTACCTCGTCAAGGGCATCGGCGAGGACTTCTGGCCCGCCACCTACGACCCGGCCCTGGTCGACCGGGTCATTGCGGTGAGCGACGAGGACAGCTTTCTCACGGCCCGCCGGGTCACCCGGGAGGAGGGTCTGTTCATCGGCGGCTCGGGAGGTACCGCGGTGGCCGCCGCGCTGGTCCTCGGCCGAGAGCTCGGCCCCGAGCACCTGGTGGTGGTGCTCGTCCCCGACAGCGGCCGGGGCTACCTCTCGAAGGTGTTCGATGACCGGTGGATGGCGGGCTACGGGTTCCTGCGGGCCGGCGAGCGCTCGGTGGCCGAGATCATCGAGGCGCGCGGCGGGGACGTTCCGCCGCTCGTGTACGTCCGTCCCGGCGACACGGTGCGCCGGGCCGTGAACCTGATGCGGGGTCACGGCGTCTCCCAGCTTCCGGTGGCGAAGGGCGACATGCCCCTCGCCGCCGCGGAGGTGCTCGGCGCGGTGGACGAGCTGGCCCTCATGGACCTCACGTTCCGCGATCCGTCGGCACTCGACCTCGAGGTGGACAAGGTGATGGGGCCGCGGCTGGCGACCATCGGGATCGGCCAGAGCGTCGAGATGGCTGTCGAGATGCTCGAGCGCGGCCCCGCGCTGGTCGTGCTGGCGGGAGGCCGTCCCCACGTCGTGCTCAGCCGCACCGACGTGTTGCGCTTCCTCAGCCCCGGGGTCGGCGAGCGATGAGCGCTCGGCGGCCCGAGCAGCCACCCGCCGCTTTGCGCGCGCCCAGCGTCGGTGAGCGAGGGGAATCGCGCGCAGAGCACGGGTTCGAGACGCGGGCCATCCACGCCGGCCAGCCGCCCGATCCCGTCACCGGCGCGGTCGTCCCGCCCCTCACCCTGGCCACGACCTTCGCCCAACCGGCCGTGGGGCGCCCCGGGGGCTACGAGTACGCCCGCAGCGCCAACCCCACTCGCGCCGCGCTGGAGGCGTGCCTGTCCTCTTTGGAGTCGGCCACCCATGGGTTCGCCTTCGCCAGCGGGTTGGCGGCCGAGGACGCGGTGCTGCGCCAGGTCGCGCCCGGCGGGCGCATCCTGTTGGGTGACGACGCCTACGGCGGCACCTTCCGCCTGATCGACAAGGTCTACGGCCCGGCCGGCTGGCCCTGGACCGCGGTCGACCTGAGTGATCTGGAAGGCTTGGCCCGGGCCTGGCCGGAAGACACCGCCCTGGTGTGGCTGGAGACGCCGACCAATCCCATGCTGGCCATCGTGGACGTCGTCGCGGTGGCCGCGCTGGCCCATCGGCACGGCGCCATCGTGGTGGTCGACAACACCTTCGCCACGCCCTACCTGCAGCGGCCGCTCGAGTTGGGGGCCGACGTGGTCGTGCACTCCTCGACGAAGTACCTGGGCGGGCATTCCGACGTGGTGGGTGGGTTCGCGGCGACCAACGACACCGCCCAGGCCGAGGGCATCGCGTTCGTGCAGAACGCGGCCGGCGCCGTCCCGTCGCCCTTCGACTGCTACCTCGTGCTGCGCGGGGTCAAGACCCTGGCGGTGCGAATGGACCGCCACTGTGCCAACGCCAGGGCCGTGGTCGAGCTACTCGACGGGCACCCCGGCGTCGAACGGGTGCTGTGGCCGGGCCTGGTCTCGCATCCCGGCCACGTCGTGGCGGCGCGCCAGATGCGCGACTTCGGCGGCATGGTCAGCTTCGTCGTCCGGGGCGGCGAGCAGGAGGCGGTCGCCCTGGTGGCGCGCACCGAGGTGTTCACCCTGGCCGAGTCGCTCGGCGCGGTCGAGTCGCTGATCGAACACCCGGCCCGCATGACCCATGCGTCCGTGGCCGGGAGCGATCTGGCGGTCGACCCCGCCTTGGTCCGGCTCTCGGTCGGGATCGAGTCCGCCGCCGACCTGGTGGCCGACCTCGACGCCGCCCTCGCAGTCGTCACGCCACCGCGGCATCGGTGATCTCCTCGGCGAAACGGCGTCCAAATGGCCCATATGCGGGCCATCTGGACGCCAGAAGCCTCGGGGTAGCCTCGCGACCGTGGAGATCGTGTACGACGGGACGCCGTTCCCCCGCCTGGCGGGTGGCAGCGCGGTCGCCGTCGGCGCGTTCGACGGCGTCCACGTAGGGCACCGAGCGCTCATCGACGAGCTGCGCCGGATGGCCGCCGAGCGGCGCGGGGCGTCGGTAGTGGCCACCTTCGACCGCCATCCCGCCTCGGTGGTCCGGCCCGAGTCGGCGCCGCGCCTGCTCACCGACCTGTCTCGCAAGCTCGAGCTCATCGCCGGCACCGGCGTCGAGTACGCCTACGTCATCCGTTTCGACGAGGCTCGCTCCTTGGAGGATCCCACGCACTTCGTGAACGACGTGATCGTGGGCCAGCTGCAAGCCCGGGTGGTGGTGGTGGGGGAGGATTTCCACTTCGGGCACCGCCGCCGCGGGGACGTGGCCCTGCTGGCCCAAGTAGGCGCGTCGGAGGGCTTCAAGGTGATCGGCATGGGCCTGGTGGAGACACCGGGGATCGACGGCCCGGTGTCGTCGACCGCCATCCGCCGAGCGCTGGCCGCCGGCGAGATCACCCGGGCCCGCGCCATGCTCGGCCATCCCTACGAGGTGCGGGGCGTGGTCGAGCACGGCGACGGCCGGGGACGGGCGCTACTGGGGTGCCCGACGGCCAACATCGCGGTGGCGGGCGACGTGATGCTGCCCGGCGACGGCGTGTACGGCGGCTGGTACACCCGGCCTGACGGGCGCCGTTATCGGGCCGCCATCTCGATCGGCCGGCGCCCCACGTTCTACGAGGACAGCGGCCTCCTACTGCTCGAGGCACACCTGGTCGACTTCGACGGCGACCTGTACGGGGAGGTGGCCCGGGTGGAGGTCGAGTCGTGGGTCCACGGCCAGATCCGCTACGAGTCCGTCGAGGCGCTGGCCGGACAGCTCCAGGACGACATTGCCGCGGTCCGGGCGTCCGCGTGAACCGCTCGGGCGACCTGTTCAGGTGACCTCCCGGAGCGCGCCCGTCTCGACCTCGTAGACGAAGCCCCGCACCGCCTTGTGAGCGATGAACGGGTTGGCCTTGATGCGCTCGATCGACTGCCGAACGTCGGCCTCACCACCGAGATCATCCTCATCCACCACAGCGACTGCGGCATGCTCACGTTCGCCGACGCCGACGTCAAGGCCGCCATCGAGGCCGACACGGGCATCCGCCCGCCCTTCGCGCTGGAGGCGTTCTCCGACCTCGGGGCGTTGCGGGCGAGCAATTCGTCGGATGCGGTCATCGGCCGGGTCTGCTAAAGCCGATCGGCTGGGTCAACTATCGAGGGCGAGCAGCTCAGCAGCCTTGTGCGTGGGCGCCCCGGTCAGTCATCGTCGACGTCGGTCCCGGTCTCGGTCCCGGTCTCGGTCCCGGTCCCGGTCCCGGTCCCGGTCCGGTCCCGGTCCCGGTGCCAGAAGGATCACCTGGTACCCTGGGCCGACGCCTCGAGCGCCTTCACCTTGCTGTCCCGGTGGCCTCGGCGTGTCAGCACACCGCTTCCGGCCGCGCCCCGCGGGTCACGAAGCCGGGCCCGAAGCCCATCATCACCTTCATCGAGGAACACACCATGTCCGAAAAGATCGACAAGGCCAAGCCCGGCGTCATCGCCGAGCACCGGCTTCACGACAGCGACACCGGGTCGCCCGAGGTGCAGGTGGCGCTCCTCACCGAGCGCATCAACCACCTGACCGAGCACCTCAAGGCGCACAAGAAGGACCACCACAGCCGTCGTGGGCTGCTCATGCTCGTCGGTCGGCGGCGGCGGCTGCTCGACTACGTCCGCAAGAACGACGTCGAACGGTACCGGGCGCTCATCACCCGCCTCGGCTTACGCCGCTAGCGCGCACCACCCGTACCACCGCGAACTCAGCAATTCCAGCAATCTCAAACCACCCGACAAATTCGGTCCGGGAACCTCCCGGTCGACATCAGCTGCGAAGAAGGGTCAGCTGCCAGTTGCCGGTTCCCGGGCCCCCCGGTCCGTCCGGTAGCTGACAACTGGGAACTGGCCCCGCCGCAGCCCGAACCGGGGCCAGGAGCCCCGGAGAAGGAGGCAGTCCCATGGCGGACGCCATATCCGTATCCGCGCCGATCACCGGCACGGACAAGACCCTCTCGTTCGAGACCGGCAAGCTCGCCCAGCAGTCCCAGGGAGCGGTGGTCGGCCGCATCGGCGACACCGTGGTGCTGGTGACCGCCAACGCGGCCAGGACGGTGCGAGAGGGCATCGACTTTTTCCCGCTCACCGTCGACGTCGAGGAGCGGATGTACGCCGCGGGCAAGATCCCCGGCTCGTTCTTCCGCCGGGAGGGTCGCCCGAGCGACGCGGCGATCCTCACCTGCCGGCTCATCGACCGCCCGCTGCGGCCGTCCTTCGCCAAGGGCTACCGCAACGAGACCCAGGTCGTGGTCACGGTCATCGGCGCCGACCAGGCCAACCCCCAGGACGTTCTGGCCATCAACGCGGCCTCGGCCGCGCTGATGTTGTCGGGCATCCCCTTCGACGGCCCGCTCGGGGCGGTGCGCATCGCCTACGGCCAGGATGGCGCCTGGGTGCCGCACGCCACCTACGCCGAGGGCGAGGACTCGACGTTCGAGCTCATCGTGGCCGGGCGCCAGCTCGACGACGGCGACGTCGCGGTCATGATGGTCGAAGCCGGCGGCACGGAGAACGCATGGCAGTACTACGAGGCGGGGGCACCCAAGGTCACCGAGGACGTGATCGCCGAGGGGCTCGAGGCGGCCAAGACCTGGATCCGCGAGTCGATCGACCTCCAGCGCCAGCTCGTGGAGGCGGCCGGCGTGCACGAACCGATTCCCTACGAGCCCCAGCTCGACTACGGCGACGACGTCTTCGCCCGGGTCACCGAGGTCGGGTCGGCCCGCGTCGACGAGGCCAGCCGCATCGCCCTCAAGGCCGACCGCAACACGGCTACCGACGAGGCCGCGGCGGCCGTCATCGCCGAGCTCTGCGGCGTCGGGGTCGGATCCTCCGGTGAGCCCGCCGGGGAGTTCGCCGGTCGCGACAAGGAGGTCAAGGCCGCGGTTCGGTCGCTGCAGAAGCAGCTCATCCGCCGTCGCATCGTCTCCGAAGGCGTGCGCATCGACGGCCGTGGCGCGGCCGACATCCGGCCACTCTCGGCCGAGGTCGGGGTGCTGCCCACGGCACATGGCTCCGGCCTGTTCCAGCGGGGCGAGACGCAGGTGCTCAACGCCACCACGCTGGGCATGCCCCGCATGGACCAGCTCCTCGACACCCTGGGCGTGCGCGACAAGAAGCGCTACATGCACCACTACAACATGCCGCCGCACGCCAACGGCGAGGTGGGCCGGGTGGGCAGCCCCAAGCGGCGCGAGATCGGCCACGGCCTGCTGGCCGAGCGGGCCCTGCTGCCGGTCGTCCCGTCGCTCGAGGACTTCCCCTACGCCCTGCGCCTGGTGAGCGAGGTGCTCGCCTCCAACGGCTCGACGTCGATGGGCTCGGTATGTGCGTCGTCGCTCTCGCTGATGGACGCCGGTGTGCCCATCAAGGCACCGGTGGCCGGCATCGCCATGGGCCTGGTGTTCGCCGAGGGCACCTACACGACGCTCACCGACATCCTGGGCGCCGAGGACGCGTTCGGCGACATGGACTTCAAGGTCGCCGGCACCGCCGATTTCGTCACCGCCCTGCAGCTCGACACCAAGATCGACGGGCTGCCGGCCGACGTGCTGGCCAAGGCACTGCAGCAAGCTCGTGAGGCACGCCTGGCCATCCTGGAGATGATGAACGCCACCATCGCCGAACCCCGGGCCGACGTGGGCGAGACGGCGCCGAAGATCGTCAGCTTCGAGATCCCCATCGACAAGATCGGTGAGGTCATCGGGCCCAAGGGCAAGGTCATCAACGCCATCCAGCTCGAGACGGGCGCCGACGTCAACGTCGACGACGACGGTCTCGTCGGCACCGTGACCATCGGCTCCACCGACGGCGGCGCCGTCGAGGAGGCCAAGCGCCAGATCCAGCTCATCATGAACCCGCCCACCGCCGAGGTCGGGCAGGTGTACCCGGGCCGGGTCGTGAACATCACCAAGTTCGGTGCGTTCGTGAACATCCTCCCCGGGCGCGACGGGCTCGTTCACATCTCCAAGATGGGTGGCGGACGCCGGATCGACCGGGTCGAGGACGTCTTGTCCCTCGGCGACGAGCTCGAGGTCCGGGTCGACGACGTCGACCCGCAGGGCAAGGTGTCGCTGTCGCCGGTGGAGGCGCTCGGCGGGGGTGACGGTGCCCGGAGCACTGCGGGCAGCGGCGCCGCCGGCGGCGCCCGCCGGTCCGCCGGTAGAGCCCCGGGCGCTCCGGGTGCCCCGGGCGCCGAGAGGCCGCGACCGGCCGAGCGTCCGTCCACCGATGCCGGCGCGCCCCGCGAGTTCGTCTCCTTCGAGGATGCCTTCGACGCCGAGGCCCGCACCGAGTTCGGTGACCTCGGCCCGAGTGCCGCGCCGACCGGCGGTGGCGGCCGCGACGGCGGCGAACGGGGTGGCGAGCGCCGCCGTCGCCGCCGGTGACCTCCCGGCTGTCGTCTCGGGGGAGAGCTCCTGAGACATCTCGTCGCGCCGACGTGCGTTGAACCTGACCACCCTGGCCTCGGGCGTCCGCGTCATCACCGAGCGGATGCCGGAGGCCCGGTCGGTCACGGTCGGGTTCTGGGTGGGGGTGGGCGGTCGCGACGAGCCCGGCCAGTTGGCCGGCGCCTCGCACTTCCTCGAGCACCTGCTGTTCAAAGGCAGCGCGCGGCGCGAGGCCCGCGGGATCGCCGAGGCGGTCGAGGCCGTGGGTGGGGAGATGAACGCGTTCACGTCGCGCGAGCACACCGCGTTCTACCTTCGGCTCCCCGCGGCCCATCTCGACTTCGGTCTCAGCTTGCTGGCCGAGGTGGTGGCCGAGCCGGCCCTGCGCGCCGACGAGGTCGACGCCGAGCGCGAGGTGATTCTCGAGGAGCTGCTCGGCACCGAGGATGCCCCTGACGAGCTGGTGCACCAAGCCCTCGACGAGGCCCTGTTCCCGCAGCATCCTCTCGGGCGCGAGGTTCTGGGCACCGAGGCGACCATCGAGGCCATGACCCGTGACGACATCGCCGGCTTCCATGCCGGGTGGTACCTGCCCGCCAACCTGGTGGTGGCGGCGGCCGGGTGCCTGGAGCACGTCGACGTGGCGGCTCGCCTCGAAGACTTCCTCACCGACGGGCCCGCGGGTGCGCCCCCGGAGAGGATCGTGCCTTCGGTGGCGCCGAGTGCCCTGTCGGTTCTCATGCGGCCCACGGAGCAGGCTCATCTGGCTATGGGTTGGCGGGCGTTCGGCTACGAGGACCCCGACCGCTACGCCCTGGCCGTGGCCAACCAGGCTCTCGGCGGCGGGATGGCCAGCCGGTTGTTCCAGGAGGTCAGGGAGAACCGAGGGCTCGCCTACAACGTGTACTCCTACGTGTCCCTGAACGACGGCGCCGGCGAGCTGGCGGTGTACGCCGGGACCGCGCCGACGAAGGTGAAGGAGTTGCTGGCCGTGGTCGACGACGAGGTGGGGAAGGTGAAGGCCGGCGGCTTCACCGAGCGCGAGATCGAGGTGGCCCGGGGCTACCTCGAGGGTTCGTTCCTCCTCGGGCTGGAGGACAGTGGGGCCCGCATGGTGCGCCTCGGCCGCGGCATCGTCGACCGAGGGGCGGTGGTGAGCGTGCAGGGCCACGTCGAGCGCCTGAGGGCCGTCGATCCCACGGACGTGGCCCGGGTGGTCGAGCGGGTGCTGGGGGGGCCTCGTGCCCTGGCCGCGGTGGGCCCGTTCGACGAGGCAACCTTCTCGGTCGATTCCCTGGCCGGGCCCTGAGTGCTGCACCACTCCGCGCGGCGGGCCTCAAGGGCCCGCGGGCTCGGTCCTGAAGGCCCGGCCCTAAGGTAGAACGATGCGAGGTCGCGTCGGGGTGTTCGGTGCCGCCGGGCGGATGGGCATGACGGTGTGCGCGGCGGTGGCCGCCGATCCCGACCTCGAGCTGGTTGGTGCCGTCGATCCTCATTTCGCGGGGCTTCCGCTGCGGGAGGTGGCCCACGTCGAGGTCGGTGGCATCGAGCTGGTCCCCACGCCGGACGCGATGCTGGCGGCCGGGGTCGACGTGATGGTCGACTTCACCCATGTCGAAGCGGCCCGCCACAACCTGGCTTGGGCGGCGGCCAACGGCGTGCACGCGGTCGTGGGCACCACCGGCTTCGACGAGACCGACATGGCCCGGCTCGCGGCCTCGTTCACGTCGAGCAACTGCATCGTCGCCCCGAACTTCGCCATCGGGGCGGTGTTGATGATGCGCTTCGCGGAGATGGCCGCGCCCTACTTCGAAGGGGCCGAGATCATCGAACAGCACCACGACGCCAAGCGTGACGCGCCGTCGGGCACGGCCATGCTCACCGCCCGCCGCATAGCGGAGGCGTCGTCGAACTGGGCGGCGGACGCCACCGAGAACGAGGTGGTGCCGGGCGCCCGGGGTGGCCGAGGCGACAGCGGGATCACGGTGCACTCGGTGCGCCTCCGTGGCCTGGTCGCGCACCACGAGGTGCTCCTCGGCACCACCGGTCAGTCGCTGAGCATCCGCCATGATTCCTACGACCGGTCCTCGTTCATGCCGGGGGTGCTGCTGGCGATCAAGTCCGTGGGCAACCACCCCGGGCTCACCGTCGGTCTCGACGTCCTACTGGACCTTTGAACCCGGCCGAAGAAGCGGAGCACCGGCCGGCGAGCGCACTCCCGGGGCCCCCGGGCCGGCAGGCGCGCCCGCCGGGGCAGAAGCAGGTCTCAGGTTTCGTCGGTCTCGGTGGGCTGAGCGGCTCGGGTGAGGTCTTCGTCGAGGTGGGCGAGCGCTTCCACCTCGGTTTCGCCCTTGGCCTTGCGCTCGTTGAGGATGCTGAAGACCACGAGCACGACGCTCAACGCGAGCAAGGGCCAGCGGTACTCCTGGAAGAACTCGAGCACCTGGTCGATCGGTGACTCGAACGTCTCGCCGACACGGCGGATCAGGTACAGGCGCCCGATCGTCCCGACGATGTTCAGCGTGAAGAAGGCGGCGAGGCCCATCCCGGCCGCGCCGGCGAACAGGCAGATGTAGGTGTTCGGCGCGATCAGCACGAGCGGGTAGCTGGCCTTGCCGAAGAAGCGCTCGGCCGACCGCAGCATCGGGCCGTAGCTGGGCGACTTGCGCTCGGCCCAGCGGATGGCCGCATCGCCGTAGAAGTAGCCGATCAGGTAGAAGAGCGGGTCGGTGACGACCAGGCGCAGGAAGCCGACCACGTAGTACGACGTCGCGTCGAGCTCGTTGGTGACCAGCACCAGCACCCGGACGCGGGCGTTGAGGGCCAGCAGGGTGAGCGGGTGCGTGTCGGCCAGCGTGGTCGTGAGAGCGTCGCCGACGTAGGCCGCGATCACGAACACGATCACCGGGATCATGAGCAGGGCGAGCGTGCGGCGGCTCGGCGGGTTGCGCGTCGGCCGGTCCAAGGCCGGCATTGTCGCACCAACCCGAGCCATCGACGCCCGCACCACGGTTCTCACGCCCGTTCGCGGGCGCGCCGGTGGGCGTAGCCTCGGTCGGTGATGTCGTCCTACCGGTTCGCGCTTCGTCCCCGGTGGATGTTGTCCCACGTGCTGGTGGCGACCCTGGTCGTGGTCATGGTCGGGCTCGGCCTGTGGCAGCTCCGGCGGCTCGACGAGCGCCGAGAGGTCAACGACCTGGTCGAGTCACGCCGTGACATGGCGGTCGAGGACATCGCCGCGGTGCTGCCGCCGGGGATGGGCGCGGGCGGGACGGCGCAGGCGACGTACCGGCGGGTGAGCGCCACCGGCACCTACGACCTCGCCAACGAGGTGCTCGTCCGCAGCCGCAGCCTCGGCGGCCGCCCCGGAGTCTGGGTGCTCACGCCGCTGGTGACCGACGACGGCGAGGCGCTCGTCGTGAACCGGGGCTTCGTGGCCGTCTCCGGCGTACCCGAGCGGCTGCCGGCCGATGCCGCCGCCCCGGAGGGAGACGTCGAGGTGCAGGGCCTGCTCCGGGCGAGCCAGGAGCGCGACCGGTACGGGCCCACCGATCCGGCCGAGGGTCGTCTCGACGACCTGGCCCGGGCCGACCTGGGCCGGTTGCAGGAGCAGGTCCCCTACGAGCTCTACGCCCTGTACCTGGACCTCAGCCAGCAGTCGCCGGCGCCGGCTGATCTGCCGGTGGTGCTGCCGGAGCCGGTGCTCGACGACGGCCCGCACCTGGGCTACGCCGTGCAATGGTTCATCTTCTCGGCCATCGGTGCGATCGGCTACCCGCTCGTCCTCCGCCGGCGTGCCCAGGCCGGCGACGGCGCCGTCGACGGCGCCGTCGACAGCGCCGTCGACAGCGCCCCCCCCGTTCTGGCGTCCAGATGGCCCATATGTGGGACATCTGGACGCCATGTCGGCGCTACTGGGCGGTTACCAGGGCAGGTAGCGGGAGAACATCTCCTCGAAGCCGGGGATGGCGTCGAAGCCCGGGATGGCGTCGAAGCCCGGGATGGCGTCGAAGCCGGGGATGGCGTCGAAGCCGGGGATGGCGTCGAAGCCCGGGATGGCGTCGAAGCCCGGGATGGCGTCGAAGCCCGGGATGGCGTCGAAGCCCGGGATGGCGTCGAAGCCCGGGATGGCGTCGAACCCGGGGATGGCGTCGAACCCGGGGATGGCGTCGAAGTTGCCCGAGAGCAGCGCCTCCAGCAGCGCGACCACGCTGTCGATGTCGAACCCGCCGACTCCCGGGACCACCGTGACTCCCGGGATCCCCTCGAGGCCGGGGACAGCGTCGAGACCGGGCAACGCCCAACCGGACAGCAATGCCAGCAGTTGTTCCACGATGTCAACGGGCAAGGCGGCCATCACGGTGGCAGGGAGCTGGGCCAACAGGTCGAGCGGCAGCAGGGCCAGGATCGTCGCCGGCAGCTGGGCCAACAGGTCGAGGGGTAGCGCGGCCAGGATCGTCGCCGGAAGCTGAGCAAGCACGTCGAGCGGCAGCATGGTCATGAACTCGACCGGGAGCATGGCCAGGATCGTCTCGGGCAGCGCCAGCAGCTCCTCCAGCGAAAGGGTCGTCGGGTCGAAGGGCAGTCCGTCGAGACCGGGGATGCCGTCGAGACCGGGGAGAGACCCGGCGGCCGGTACGTCGGCGGTGATGTCGACCGAGGACGGCCCGGGATCGGTCACGACGGGGATCTCGGGGACGATGGTGCCCAGCGGTCCACCCAGGGGGCTGGCAGCGCCGGGCCCCGTGGCGTCGACGTCGGCGCTCACGTTGGCCGAGCCGTCACTGCCGGCGTAGGCGGAGACGTCGGCGGCGGATGCCTGCACCCCTGTGCGGGCCGTGGCGCTGCCGCGCTGGAAGGCGGGCAGCACCGCGGCAGCGGCGACGGTGCCGGTGAGGGCGAGCGCCGCCGCGGCGGCGAGGGTGGCTCTGGAGAGGGTGGTGCGTTTCATGATGCGATGCCTCCTGGTGGGTTTACGGGGGAGGGCACCGGTGAAGCACCGCAGCATGTCGGCGGACGGCGCTGGAGCCGACCGCTGAAGGGCGAAGCGCAGATCCTCTACCACGCTGGTCAGCAGCTCGAGATCGGGCCGGTCGCCGCATGGGTGGCCGCTGAGCACGAGCTCGGCCTCGGCGTCGGTGATCGGGGTCCGGTGCATCTCAACCCCGCAATCGTCCGGGGCGGTCATCGCGATACCACCTGGCCCAGAACTTCCTCGCCGAGCTTGCGGCGCAGCCCGCCGAGACCGCGCCGCTGCAGAGCCTTCACCGCGCTGGGTCGCTTGCCGAGCACCGATGCCACCTCGTCGATCCCGAGGTCGGCGACCACGCGCAGCAGCAGGACGTTGCGTTGGTCGTGGGGCAAGGAATCGAGCAGGTCGCGCGCACGCTCGGCGGCCAGGTTCGTCATCGCCTCGGTTTCCACGTCGCCGCCGGAAAGGCCGCTCGATCGTCCCGGTGCGCCCGCCGGCGTCTCGACCCCGAGTTCGCCCGGGAGCGGACGGCGGCTCTGGCGCCGGCGCCCGTCCACCAGCCGGCGATAGGCGATCGTGAAGACCCACGACCGGAAGGCGCGCTCGTCGCCCACGAAGCCGGCCAGCCCCGCGAAGGCACCGGCGAGCACCTCGTTGGTCAGGTCGTCAGGCTCGCGTGCTCCCTGGAACCGGAGGTAACCGTGAACGGCGGGAGCGAGATCGTGGAACAGTCGTTCGAAGGCCCAGCCTTCGCCATCGCGGGCGGCGCCGATGAGCACGGCGAAGGGCGCCGTCAGCCGGTGCACGGGACGGTCGTAGGCCACTGTTCCTAGTCGGCAGAGCAGACCGCGCCATGAGGCGCGTCCGAAATAACGTCCCTCGGGTTGACGATGAGACGATTCTGTTCTTACCGTCCCATCATGACGATCGCCGGCACGCTGCCCGTCGGGCTCGTCGCTGTCGCGCCACTGGCTGGTCGGGCCCACGCCGCCGCCCTCCGCGGCATCGCCCGCTGGGGCGTGGCCGAGACCACCCTGGCCGACGTCGCTCGCGAGGCCGGTTGCAGCCGAGCCACGATCTACCGGACGCTTGCCGGGGGCAAGCAGGCCCTCGTCACGTCGTTGGCGGTACGGGGCCCGAATCGGCTGGGCGATCGCGCCGTCGTCGAACCGGGGCACGTCCGTACCCCGACGACCGCCTTCTCGGCGGGGTCGCGCTGATGGTGCCCAGGGCGCAGGAGAACCAGAACCTGATCGGTCGGGCCGACGTGAATGACCTCGAGGCGATCCTGTCGATCACCAACCGCGACGTGGACGAGCTCGTCCACGCGGTGCACGACGACGCCGACGCCCTGTTCACCTGGGACTACCGCAAGGGCGAACGACCGGCGCTCAACAAGCTCTACGAGAAGGCCAAGACGTCGCAGTGGAACGCCGAGACCGACCTGCCCTGGGATACCGAGGTCGACCAGGAGAAGGTGGTGCTGGCCAACGCCGCGGCCGGTAACGGGCTCGACGAGGGTATGGACCTGACCGGCACGCCCTTCGCCCGCTGGACGGACAAGGAGTGGATCCGGCTCGGCATCGAGTCGCAGAACTGGACGCTGTCACAGTTCCTGCACGGCGAGCAGGGGGCCTTGTTGTGCACCGCCAAGATCGTCGAGACCGTGCCCTGGGTCGACGCCAAGTTCTACGCCGCCACCCAGGTGATGGACGAGGCCCGCCACGTCGAGGTCTTCTCCAAGTACCTCAACGAGAAGCTCTCCGGGCACTACCCCATCAACACGCACCTGCGGCTGTTGCTCGACGACATCGTGGCCGACAGCCGCTGGGACATGACCTACCTGGGCATGCAGATCATGGTGGAGGGCCTCGCCCTGGCCGCCTTCGGCTTCATCCACCAGATCACCACCGAGCCGCTGCTCAAGCAGATGCTGCGCTACGTGATGAGCGACGAGGCCCGCCACGTCGCCTTCGGCGTCCTCAGCCTGAAGGAGTACTACTCCGAGCTCACGCAGGCGGAGATCAAGGAGCGCCAGGAGTTCGCCTTCGAGGCCGCGGTCCGGATGCGCGACCGCTTCCTCCAGCAGGAGGTGTGGGACCGCATGGGCGTCGACGTGAAGCAGGCCGTCGAGCTGGTCCAACAGGCGCCGCAACGAGCGCTGTTCCAGCAGATGCTCTTCTCCAAGATCGTCCCCAACTGCCGCAAGCTGGGCCTGCTCGACGCGGGGGACGGGTGGCTGCGCCAGCGCTTCGGCGAGCTCGGGGTGATCCAGTTCGAGCACTGGCAGGACACCGGCGAGGAGTACGAGATGTTCCAGCTCGCCCAGGGCGACGCCTCGCCCGTCGCCTGACACCCGACCCAAGACCCCTGTCGATGCGGCAGATCCCCACCGTGGCCGTCGGTGCTTGCCGCACCGACGGCTCAGGCGGCTGCGACGATGCGATCCGGCCGGAGCCGGTCGACCTCGCGCCGCAGCCATTCGGGCCTGGTGGTGATCTGCGACCAGGTGAAGCGCAGCGTGCGGAAGCCGTTCAGTACCGCCTCGTTGTTGCGTTCCTGGTCGACTTCGAAGTCGCGCACCCGGGTGTGCCACCGGCGCCCGTCGGCTTCGATGATGGCCGACCACGACGGGATGAGGACATCCACCCTGCTCGCACCTCGAGGACGCCAGGGAAGGGGGGCTTGGCGCACCATGGCCGGCCGAGGGCGTAACGGGATGCGATCGACCGTGGTGCGCTGCACCAGGTTGGATTCGTGGACCACGGCCAGCGGGCTCCGATGGTTGCTCCAGCGCGGAACGGTCACGTCGATGGGGCCGGGCCGAAAGCCCGGGAACTCGTGCAGGGTCGCCGCCGCCCGGCGCGAGATCACGGCCTTCACCTCGCCGAGGACGGCCGCCATGCACTGGCGGCGCCGGGTGAACGGGTTGCCGGCGAGCGCGTAGACGGCTGGAGCGAGGGCGGCCCATCGACGGGTGCTGAGGCGCCCTTCGATCATCCGGTCGGTTGCGCCCGCGTCCAGGGCCTGCGCGTGGCTGATCACGCCGTGCTGGAGACGAGCGGTCCTCGCGATGGAGAAGTCAACCTCTGCGGGTGTCATGCATGTAAGAGTGCTGAGATGGAGTGAAATCGGTCGGGCGGGGCGTCCCGGCTGGCGCGGCAGACTGGCGGCGTGATCGAGATGGTGGCCTTCGATGGAGACGACACGCTGTGGCACAACGAGTCGATCTTCTCCGTGACCCAGGAGCGCTTCCGGGAGTTGCTCGGTCCCTACGTGGACGGGTCCGACGTCGACTCCCGGTTGTTCGCCACCGAGACCCGCAACCTCGCCATCTTCGGATACGGCGTGAAGTCGTTCACCCTGTCGATGATCGAGACGGCCATCGAGCTGTCCGACGGCCGCATCACCGCGGCCGAGGTGCAGGCCATCCTCGATGCGGGCAAGGCCATGCTCGACCATCCCGTCGAGCTGCTCTTCGGGGTTGCGGACGCGGTCGAGGAGGTCAGTGCCACCCACCCCGTCATGCTCATCACCAAGGGCGACCTGTTCGACCAGGAATCGAAGCTGGCCCGGTCGGGCCTCGGCGAGCGCTTTGCCGCCATCGAGGTCCTGTCCGAGAAGGACCCTGCGGCCTATCGGCGCATCCTGGCCCGCCAGGGCATCGAGCCCGAGCACTTCGTCATGGTGGGGAACTCGATGCGCTCCGACATCGCTCCGGTGCTCGAGCTCGGGGCCTGGGCGGTCCACGTGCCCTACTACGTCACGTGGGCGCACGAAGCCGTACATGACGAAGCCGAGCTCCGGGACCACGACCGCTGCCGGCACCTCGACTCCCTCGACGGGCTGGCCGCGCTGGTGGCGTCCATCGATACACGGTCGTCGCCGTGAGCGCACCGGCCGGGCCCGACATCACGGACGGCTTGGTCGCCGCACACCGCACCGGGGAGTGGCTCGGCGCGCTGGTAGGTTCGTGGTCCATGCCCGGTCCGTCCGCCTCCCGGCTGCTCGTGCTCCACGGGCTTGGGCTTCGAGGGTTCGGGGCACCGGAGGCCATCGCGGCCATCGTCGGTCTCGGCGCCGACGAGCTACGCCGACAGCTCGGATGCCTTGCCACCGAAGGGCTCGTCGTCTACCGCGAGGGCCGGCTCACCGGCTGGGCCCTCACGCCGGAGGGCCGGGCGGAACAGGAGCGCCTGCTGGCCGGCGAGCTGGCCGCTACCGGTAGCCGGTCCCGGGTCGAGCGCGCCTACCGTCGCTTCCTGGGGCTGAACGCCGAGCTGCTGGCCGCGTGCACCGACTTCCAGCTCCGCGATGACGCGCCCAACGATCACGCCGACCCGGTCCACGACGCCGCCGCCATCGAGCGGTTGCGCGCCGTGCACGGCGCCCTGTTGCCGGTGCTCGACGAGCTCGAGGCGAGCCTCGGCCGCTACCGGGGGTACCGCGCCCGCTTCGACCACGCCCTGGCCCGGCTCGGCGCCGGCGACCACGACTGGTTCGCCAGGCCCATGATCGACTCGTACCACACCGTGTGGTTCCAGCTCCACGAGGACCTGCTCAACACCCTCGGTCTGCGGCGAGACCAGGAGTCGGGAGCGCTGATCTGATGGCCCGCTTCGGCTCGGTGCTCACCGCCATGGCCACCCCGTTCCGCGCCGACGGCGCCCTCGATCTCGACGGCGCCGCCACCCTCGCCCGGTGGTTGGTCGGCCACGGCAGCGAAGGCCTGGTGGTGGCCGGCACCACGGGCGAAGCCTCCACGCTGAGCGACGACGAGAAGGTGGCCTTGTGGTCGGCCGTACGAGCCGCCGTGGACGTGCCGTTGCTGGCCGGCACCGGCACGAACGACACCCGCCACAGCGCGGTGTTATCCGAGCGGGCGGCGGCCACCGGGGTCGACGGCCTGCTGGTGGTCACGCCTTACTACAACCGGCCGTCCCAGGCCGGCCTGGAGGCGCACTTCCGCACCGTGGCCGCCGCGACCGACCTTGCGATGGTCCTCTACGACATCCCGGGGCGCACCGGGCGCAAGATCTCGACCGAGGTGCTGGTCCGCCTGGCGCACGGGGTGCCGAGCATCGTGGGGGTCAAGGACGCCGCCGGCAACCCGGCCGAGACGGCCCGCCTGATCGCTCGGGCCCCGGCCGACTTCGAGGTCTACAGCGGCGACGACGGTATGACCCTGCCCCTGCTGGCCGTCGGGGCGGTGGGTGTCGTGGGCACCTGCACCCACTGGGCGGGGGCCGAGATGGCCGAGCTCGTGGCCGCCTTCGCCAAGGGGGACCATGGCCATGCCCGGGCGATCAATGCCGGCCTGCTCGACTCCTACGCCTACGAGAGCCGCGAGACCGCCCAGTTCGCCCTGGCGGTCAAGGTGGCGCTACGGGTGTTGGGACTTCCCTGCGGGCCGTGCCGTCCCCCGCTCGGCCCCGAACCAGGCGAGCTCGAGGCCGAGGCCCGCGCCATCATCGAAGGGCTCGGGCACCGTGGCTGACCCGGTCAGCGTCACCTTCCTCGGCGGCCTGGGCGAGATCGGGCGCAACTGCGCCTGCATCGAGGTCGGTGGGCGCATCATGTTGCTCGACTGCGGGCTCATGTTCCCCGACGCCGACATGTTGGGCATCGACCTGGTGCTGCCTGACTTCACCTACCTGCGTGACAACGCCGAGCGCATCGACGGGTGCATCGCCACCCACGGCCACGAGGACCACGTGGGGGGACTGTCGTTCCTGCTCCGCGAGCTGTCATTCCCGATCTACGGCTCGGCCCTCACCCTCGGCCTGGCCCGTAACCGCATCGAGGAGGCCGGCCTGCTCGACCGTACCGAGCTGGTGCCGGTGCGCGACGGCGAGCGTCGCCGGATCGGCGCCTTCGACGTCGAGTTCATCCCGGTCACCCACTCCGTGCCCCACGGGTTCGCCACGGCGTTCCACACCCCCCAGGGGGTGATCCTGCACTCGGGCGACTTCAAGCTCGACCTCACGCCGGTGGACGGTCGGCTCACCGACCTGGCCCGCATCGGTGCCCTCTCCAGCGGCGAGGGCGTGCGGTTGCTGCTCTCGGATTCCACCAACGCCGACGAGGCCGGGCACTCCCGCTCGGAGCGCTCCGTGGGCAAGGTGCTCTACGACCTGTTCCATGCCCACGAGGGCCGGCGCATCATCACGGCCTGTTTCGCCAGCCACATCCACCGGGTCCAGCAGATCGCCGATTCCGCCATCGCCTTCGGGCGCACGGTCGCCACCCTCGGCCTGTCGATGAAGAAGAACGTGCGACTGGCCCGCGGCATGGGCCTGCTGCACATCCCCGACCACGCGTTGCGCGACATCGAGGACGTCGACGACCTCGACCCCGGCCGGGTGTGCGTGATCTCCACCGGTTCCCAGGGGGAGCCGCTCTCCGCGCTGGCGCTCATGGCCGCCAGCGAGAACCGCTGGCTCAAGCTCGGGCCCGACGACACGGTCATCCTGAGCTCGCACCCGATCCCGGGGAACGAGGCCAACGTCTCCAAGGTCATCGACGGTCTCGTTCGCCTCGGTGTCGACGTGGTGCACTCCGGCGTCGAGGACGTCCACGCCTCCGGCCACGCCAAGCAGGAGGAGCTCAAGACGCTGCTTTCGATCGCGCGCCCCGAGTGGTTCACACCGGTGCACGGCGAGTACCGCCACCTCACCCAACACGCTCGCCTGGCCCGGCTCATGGGCGTGCCCGAGGCCCAGGCCATCGTCTGCGAGGACGGCGACCAACTCGTGCTCACCGACCACGGCATCATCAAGGGCGAGCGGGTGCCCGCGGGCTACCTCTACGTCGACGGGATCGTGGGCGACGTGGGCCAGGGCGTGCTGCGCGACCGGCGGGTGCTGTCCGAGGAGGGCGTGGTGGTGGTGGTGCTCACCGTCGATGTCACCACCGGTGCCATCATCACCGGCCCCGAGATCATCACCCGGGGCTGGGTCTACGCCCCCGAGGCCGACGACCTGCTCGACGAGTGCGCGGCCGAGGTGCGCGCCGCGGTGGCCGAGGCGTTCGAGCACGACGCCGTCGACATCGAGACCCTTCAGCGCCGGGTGCGCCGGGCGGCAGGCCGCTTCGTCAGCGACCGCACCAAGCGCCGCCCCATGATCGTCCCGGTCGTCATGGAGGCCTAGCAAAGGGAGGCCTAGCAAAAGCTAGCGGAGGCCCTCGCTGCTACAACCATCGGCATTCCGCGACAGGACGTGGGGCTGGGACCCCACCGATTGTCGCGGAATGCCGGGTGGGGGGGCGTCCGGTGTTGCTGGTGGGGGCGCTGGTAGCGTTGTGACCACTGTGGCCACTGCGCAGCGGAAGAAGAGCCGCCCCGGCAAGCGACCGGCTCGGTCGCGCGCCGCCGCCCGTCCGCTCGCCCGTCCGGCCGCCCGTCCGCTCGCCCGCCCCGTCGCCCGCCCGGCGCGCCGGAACCGACCCGATCCGGTCACGGCGCGCGTCGCGCGCACGGCCAGGGCGGCGCTGGAGGGCCACCGCCGCGACGCCGGGGGGCTCGGTCTCGTAGCCGCCGGCCTCGTCGCCGCCCTGGGGATCTACCTCGACCTCACCGGCCCGGCCGGGCGAGCGATCGACACCATGGTGGGGGGCGCCGTCGGCCTGGCCAAGGTGGTCGTACCCGTCGCCCTGGTGATGGGCGGCGCCGCCCTGCTGCGGGCCGACGACGACACAGCATCGGCGGCCGCGAACCACAACCGGTCCAACCGCGCGGCTCGGATGGGCGTGGGCACGCTGGTGATGTTCATCGCCTTCACGGGCCTGGCGCACGTGGGAAGGGGCGCGCCCGCATGGGCCGACGGCGCCGACGCGCTCGGCCGCGCCGGCGGCGCGCTCGGCTTGGTCGTCGGCGGCGGGATGGCACGGGTGCTGGCCACGCCGGGGGCGTCTCTGGTGCTCGTCGCCCTCTTCGTCGTCGGTCTGGGCATCCTGACCCACACCCCGGTCCACGCCGTGGCCCGCCCCGCCTCGGCTGTCCTGCGCTGGGCCCGTAGCTTCGGGCGCGCCTTGGGCGGTCTGTTCCACCTGGGCGCCGGCCGGCGCGCCGGGGGTGGGGGCGGGGGTTGGGGCGCGCCCTATGACCAGGACGATGACCCGCACGGCGGGTCGCAGCTCGGCGAGCCTCCCTCGACGGCACCCGCCGCTCCCGACCCCACGGTCCGCTGGTCGAGACCGCCCGCCATCGGTGTGCCCGCACCGGACGCGCCGAACGCCGGGGCCACCCAACTCGCCATCGACCTCGGCCCCGCCGCCAAGGGGTCGCCCTGGAGGCTGCCCCCGCTGTCGCTGCTCGATCGCTCCGGCACCCAGGAGGTCGACCGTCGGGCCGTCGACGCGGCCGGGCGGGTGCTCGAGAACGCGCTGGCCGAACACGGAGTCGAGACCCGTCTGGTCGGCACCGTCGTCGGCCCCACCGTCACCCGTTTCGAGCTCGAGCTGGCCCCTGGGGTCAAGGTGGCCCGGATCACCAGCCTGCACCGCGACATCGCCTACGCCATGGCCTCGCCCGACGTGCGCATCCTGGCTCCCATCCCCGGTCGCCAGGCCATCGGCGTGGAGGTGCCGAACCTGGCGCGCCACGTCGTGGCGCTGGGCGACATCCTGGGATCGGCCGAGGCGCGGCTGGCCACCCGCCCTCTCCAGGTCGCCATCGGGCGCGACATCAACGGCCAGGCGCTGCTGGCCGACCTGGCCACCATGCCCCACATCCTCATCGCCGGGGCGACCGGTGCGGGCAAGTCGTCGTGCCTCAACTCGATCATCACCTCGGTGCTCATGCGCTCGACGCCCGATCAGGTGCGGCTGATCCTGGTCGACCCCAAGCGGGTCGAGATGGGCCAGTACGAGCGGCTGCCCCACCTGCTCACCCAGGTGGTCACCAACCCCAAGAAGGCGGCCAACGCGCTGTCGTGGGCGGTGCGGGAGATGGAGCGGCGCTACGACCTGCTGGCCGAGGTCGGCGTGCGCGACATCACCGGGTACAACGCGGCCTTCGACCGTGGCGACCTCGAACCCGAGCCGGGCGTCGAGCGCGATTGCACACGTCTCCCGCTCATCCTGGTGGTCATCGACGAGCTGTCCGACCTGATGATGGTGGCGGCGCGCGACGTGGAGGACTCGATCTGTCGCATCGCCCAGATGGCCCGGGCCGTAGGCATCCATCTCGTCATCGCCACCCAGCGGCCGTCGGTCAACGTGATCACCGGCGTCATCAAGGCCAACGTCCCGGCCCGGCTGGCCTTCGCGGTGTCGAGCGTCACCGACAGCCGCGTGATCCTCGACCAGGCCGGGGCCGAGCGCCTCATCGGCAAGGGCGACATGTTGCTGCTGGGGCCGGCCTCGAGCATCGCCCGGCGCATCCAGGGCGCGTGGGTGAGCGAGGAGGAGGTGCGCAAGGTGGTGGCCGCCTGGCGCCGCCAGGCCCCCGAGATCAGCTACGACACCCGGGTCCAGGGCAGCGATGACGGCGGCGGCCCGCCCGGCGCCGGGGGCGGCGCTGAGGGAGACGGCGACGACGCCGACCTGCTGCGAGCGGCCATGGACCTGGTGGTGCGCAGCCAGCTCGGCTCCACCTCGATGCTGCAGCGCAAGCTCAGGGTGGGCTTTGCCCGGGCCGGACGGCTCATGGACCTGCTGGAGCAACGCGGCGTGGTCGGGCCGTCGGAAGGGTCGAAGTCCCGGGCCGTGCTCATGACCCCCGAAGAGCTCGACGGCTCGACGCCGGGCCCACCATTCGGCGACGCCTGACCTCTCAGCGACGCCTGATCGCCCCCGCCCCCGCCCCCGCCCCGGCGTTCTGTGATCACGTCCGGCGCCCTGGTCCCGGAACCAACTAATCGGGGAATGACCGTAGGCGGAGGCGTTCGTTCCCGGCGGGGCTGGGTACGGTGATCGTCATGTCCGGTTTCAGCGCCCGCCCGCGTGACGCGGGCGAAGAGCAGCTGCACGACTTTCTCCGGGCGAAGCCCCGCGGGGCCGATATCGCCGTGCTGGGTCGGGACCGAGCTCGGCTGGCGGCGTTGACCCGCCTCGTCAACTGCATCGTGCTGGCTGCCGGCGTCGCCGTCGTCCTGTCTCGCATCGTGCCCGTCGAGGCCGCGGAAGCTCGTCTCGACCACTGGCCGAGCGGCTCCCGGGCGCTCGTCATCGTCGACCAGACCGGTGACCCGGCCTGGCAGCAGGCGACCCAGCACGCGGTGCAGGAGTGGAACCGGGCCGGTGCGGGCGTGCGCCTCGGATGGGCAATCGGAACCGGCTCGTGCGAGCCCGACGGCGTCAACATCGGGATCTGCCAGACGCCCGGCGACGAGCTCGAGGGGTTCGTCGACTACCAGGGGCTGACCACCCAGGGCCATGGCGACGATGGGCACGCCGACGAGGCGATCATCGAGGTGTGCGGTGACTGCCGGCTCGGCGTGAGCGAGCGGCGCGTCGTCGTCACCCATGAGATCGGCCATGCCCTCGGGCTCACCCACAACCAGCGCCTGGGGTCGATCATGTTCCCCTCCGGCGGTACCGATCGGCTCGACGCCGGCGACGTCGTCGCGCTCCGTCGTCTCTACGCCCACGATGACCCGACATGACCGGCCGGTGTTCACCGTCTTGAAACGCGCATGAGACACGCTCGGGTGCCGCGACCGACAGACTTGGCCCGTGGAGCCGGTCCCGACGACCATGACGCACGGCCTGATCCACGGCGTGACGCAAGCCCTGATCCACGGCCTGATGCACGGCCAGAGGCAGAGCCAGACGCAGGGCCAGACGCAGGGCCTGACGCAGAGCCGGACGCATGGCTAGGCCCGAGGTGGCCGGCGTCCGGCGGCGGCCACCTCGTCGCGACGGCGGGCCTCGGGGCACCGGCGCCCTGCCCGCCGTGCACGTGATCCTGTCGATCCTGCTCCCCGATCGCCCCGGCGCGCTCGGTGCGGTGGCATCGAGGATCGGAGCAGTCGGCGCCGACATCACCGACGTCACGGTGTCCAGCCGGGGCGGGGGCCGGGCCAGCGATGTCTTCCACCTCACGCTGCCCGACACCGACGTCGACGTCATGGCGCTGCTCTGTCACGAGCTCGAGGAGGTCGACGGGGCCAGCATCGAGACGTGGTCGACCGCGAGCTGCTGCCGGGCCCAAGGCTGAACCGCAGAGCGACCAGGTGCCGCGCAACTACGCTGCCGGGTGATGGCGCGCCGGTTCTTCCTTCAGACGCTGGGGTGCCCGAAGAACGACGTCGACTCCGACAAGCTGGCCGGGGCGCTGCTCGCCGACGGTTTCGAGCGGGCGGAGGCCGTTGCCGAGGCCGACCTCGTCGTCGTCAACACGTGCGCGTTCGTGGAGGAGGCGCGCCAGGAGTCGATCGACACCATCCTGGCCCTCGCCGGCGAGCGCGCCACGGGGTCTCGTCTGGTGGTGACGGGTTGCCTGGCCGAGCGCTACGGCGACGAGTTGGCTGCGGCGCTGCCCGAGGTCGACGAGGTGGCCGGGTTCGCGTCGGCGGTGCCCGTGACGCTGGGCCGGCGTGCCGGCGCCGGTCCGTCCGGCCTCCCGGCCTTCGACCTGCTGCACCTGACGCGCCCGAGGGCCAGCGCACCGTGGGCCTATGTCAAGGTGGCCGAGGGCTGCGACCGGGCCTGCGGGTTCTGTGCCATACCGTCGTTCCGCGGTCGGCAGCGGTCGCGCTCGATCGCCGCCATCCTCGACGAGGTGGGCGAGCTCGAGGCGCGCGAGATCGTGCTGGTGGCCCAGGACCTGGCCGCCTACGGGCGCGACCAGGGCCGGGGCGAGCGCCGGATCGTACCCTTGGTCGAAGCAGTGGCCCGCCAGGTCGAACGGGTCCGGCTGCTGTACCTCTACCCGTCCGACCTGACCGATGCCCTGGTCGATGCGGTGTGTGCCACCGGCGTGCCCTACTTCGACCTGTCGCTCCAGCATGTGTCGGCCCCGTTGCTGCGGCGCATGCGCCGTTGGGGCGACGGCGGGCGGTTCCTGGACCGGATCCGCGCCATCAGGGTCCGTGAGCCCGCGGCCGCGTTCCGGTCGAACTTCATCGTCGGCTACCCCGGCGAGACCGAGGACGACCACGACCGGCTTCTGGACTTCTTGGAGGATGCGTCCCTCGACTGGTGCGGCCTGTTCGCGTACTCCCGGGAGGCGGGCACGCACGCGGCCACGCTCGACGGGGCCGTGCCCTCGGGACTGGTGGCCGAACGCCTGGGCGAGCTGCGCGAGCGCCAGGACGCCATCACCGCGGCCAAGCGCGACGAGCTGATCGGCTCGGAGGTGCGCGTGCTGGTGGACGCTCCGGGGGTGGGCCGCAGCCATCGGGAGGCGCCCGAGATCGACGGGGTGATCGAGGTGCCGGCCACGCTGGCGGTCGGCTCGTTCGCCACCCTCACCGTGACCGGTGCCGCCGGGCCCGACCTCGAGGCGGCCTGATGTCGCGCCCGCCGGCTCATGGGGGACGATCGAGCATCGCTTGGCCGGCCCACGACCCTGCCTCCGCCTGATGGCGACGTCGTTCGGGCCGTCCGCGCTGGCAACGCCGGCCAACCTGGTCAGCATCGGTCGGCTCGTCGTGTCGCCCCTGCTGCTGTACATGATCGTCGAGGGCGGCGACTCGTTGCCTGCGCTGGGCCTGTGGGTGGCGCTGTGCGTGACCGACGGGCTCGACGGGTACCTCGCCCGCCGCCACGGCACCACTCGGTCCGGGGCCTTCCTCGACCCGCTGGCGGACAAGGTGCTGGTGCTCGGGGCGCTGGCCGCGCTGGTGGCCATCGAACGACTATGGGTCGTCCCGGTGGCGATCATCGCGGCGCGGGAGCTCGGCATCAGCGCCTTCCGCAGCTTTTGGGGCCGCCGAGGCCTGGCCGTGCCCGCCACCGGGTTGGCCAAGGTCAAGACCGTCGTGCAGGAGGTGGCGGTCGGGTTCGCCCTCCTGCCGGCGACCGCGGGACAGCGATGGATGGCCGGGGGCGTCCTGTGGGCCGCGGTGGTGATCACCGTCGTCACCGGGCTGCAGTACGTCCAGCATGGGAGCCGGGCCACCCGGGCCACCGGCTCGGCGTGAGCCCCGGGCGAACCGAGCGCGCCCGTGCGCTGTGAGGTCGTGGCCGTGGGGACGGAGCTGCTGCTCGGCCAGATCGTGGACACCAACTCGGCCTGGCTCGGCGAGCAGCTCGCGCTGGCCGGTATGCAAGCGCACTTCCAGACCACGGTCGGCGACAACCCCGGACGGATCGCCGCGGCCCTGCGCATCGCCCTCGACCGTTCCGACGCGGTGGTCGTGTGCGGCGGCCTCGGCCCGACGCACGACGACGTCACCCGTGACGCCATCGCCGCGGTGATGGGTGTCGACCTGGTGCTCGACGAGGCTGTCGCGGCCCGGATCGAGGCCATGTTCGCCACCGGGCGCGCCGGCCGCGGCCACCGCATGGCGCTCAACAACCTGCGCCAGGCCGAGGTGCCGCGGGGCGCCACCGCCATCGCCGAGCCGCAACCGGGCACCGCGCCGGGGTTGATCTGCCCGGTGGGCGACAAGGTGATCTGCGCGGTGCCGGGGGTGCCGCACGAGATGCGCCGGATCTTCGCCGAGGCCGTCGCCCCCGAGCTCGTCCGCCGGGCGGGCGCGCCGGCCGCCATCCACAGCCGCACGCTGCGGACCTGGGGGGAGAGCGAGTCGGGCCTGGCCGAGCTCTTGGCGTCGAGGATCGCCGCGCTCGACGCAGTCGGCAACCCGACCTTGGCCTTCCTGGCCAGCGGCATCGAAGGCCTGAAGGTCCGGGTCACCGCCAAGGCGCCCGACGTGAGCACGGCGGTTGCCCTGGCCGCGGGAGAGGAGACGCGGTTGCGCGAGCTGCTGGGCGAGCTCGTGTTCGGTGCCGACGACGAGACCATGGAGCACGCGGTGGCGACGCGGTTGCTGGGCGCGGGGCTCACGCTGGGCCTGGCGGAGTCGGTCACCGGCGGGCTGATGGGGTCGCGCCTCACCGACGTGGTGGGAGCCAGCGCCTTCTTCCGCGGCTCGATCGTCTGCTATGACCGGTCGGTCAAGTTCGACCTCCTCGGGGTGCCGAAAGGGCCGGTGGTCAGCGCGGCGGCGGCAAGGGCCATGGCCGGAGGGGCGCGGCGGCTGCTCGGTGCCGACGTCGGGCTGGCGGTCACCGGCGTGGCCGGTCCCGACCGCCAGGACGGCCAGCCGGTGGGCACCGTGTTCGTCGGCCTCGCCGACCACCGCGGCGCGCTCGACGCCGTCGAGCTGCACCTGCCCGGCGACCGCCGCCGAGTGCGCGAGTTCGCGGCCATCTCCGCCATGAACCTGCTGCGTCTCCGCCTCCGCCCGCCGGCCAAAGCCTGACGCTTTGCGCGCGCTTGCACCCGCTCAGCGCGGGTGGGCGCGCGCAAAACCGAGCCGGGGATGGATGCGGACGGCTCCGGCCGCCGGGTCGACCTCGACGTCGCTCCCGTCGGGGATGGCGCCGAGCGCGCCGGCCACCCCGATCACCGCCGGCAGGCCGAGCTCGCGGGCCACCAGGGCGGCGTGGGAGAGCAGCCCGCCCTGCTCGGTCACCAGGGCGCCGGCAATGGACAGCACCGCGTTGAAGGCCGGCGTCGTCGCCGCGGTCACGACCACGTCGCCGCCTTCGACGGTGGCCAACGCATCGTCCGCGCTGGTCACCACCCGCGCCCGGCCACGGTAGGCGACACCGCCGATGCCGACGCCCCTCAGTCCTTGGTCCGGGCCCGGCTCCTCGTCGTCGGCGCCTTCGTAGCCGTAGTACGTGATGAACGCCCGGATGGCCCGCACCATCGGCGCCGGGAAGGCCCGCAGGTCCGGCGGGGTGGGCCGGGGTGACCCGATGCTGGCCGGCGCGCCGGCTGCGGTCGCGGCAGCCCGGGACCGGACGCGCTCGGCCACCTGCGCCTGCCCGGGCCCGCCCTGCCTCGTGAGGAGGGCGGCGACCTCGTCGGTGCGCAACGCCATCACGTCGGCCGGGCGCACCACCGCGCCACGGTCCGCCAGGCGCCGGCCCGCCTCCAGCAGGGCGCGCCGCACCAACCCGAGGGTCCACATGAAGGTGATGCCCACGTTGTCGTCGCGCAGGCCATAGGCGGTCCGGGCCTCGACGAGCAGCTCGTCGAACCGATCGCGCTCACCGGCCGGGACGCTCTCCCGGAGCGCACCCGCCCGGGCCGGGGTCGACGCCGCGGGCGCCTGCGCCGCTGCCGGGCCGTCGACCCCCATGGAGGTGCCACCCGCGCCCACACCGTCGTCGGTGCCGAGGCTTCCGGCCAGGCGGTCCATCGTGGCCAGGATCGAGGCCAGCACCACCTCGGGAAGCTCGACCAGCGCTCGGCCGGAGGGCTCGTACGCCGTCACCAGGCGCCAGCCGTGCAGGCGAAGGTAGGCGTCGAGCGCGGCCCGGGCGGCGGCGCTGGTCCGGCGCACGTCGTCGAGGGATGCAGGGCGGGCGCCGGCCCCGGTACCGGCCGCGAGGACCGCGGCGGCGATGTCGTCGAGCAGCCGAGCCGGCTCGGACGACGCCGGTGAGGACCCCCGCAGCAGCCCCAGCACGGCGGCCGGGTCGAGGTCCCATCCCTCGGTGGCCCCGAGGAGCTGTCCGACCGGGATCGTGCCCGGGCCGACCAGGTCGAAGTGCTCGGTGATCCCGGCCGATGCGTTGGCCACGGCCCGGCGCAGGTGACCGGCCAGGGCGTCGTCGGCCAGGTCCTGTACCGGCTCGTCCTGGAGCGCGAGGTTGGCCGCCGTCCGCGCCGGTCCGGTCCTGCGCCGCCACTCCTCGACATCGGTTCGCCACCGCCGCGCCCCGAACGCCGACGCCGCGGCCCGGGCCCGTCGTCGCAGCTCGGGGTGGGCACGGGCAAGGAGCCAGAGCACCGGGCGGGGGGGAGGAGTGCCCCGCTGGCCCCACTTGGTGAAGGGTTCGGCCACCGCCACCATGCGCGAGTACTGGCGGTGGTTGACGAAGGCCACCTCGACGTGGCTGATCGGGAGCCCGTAGCGCGCGGTGGTGGCCTCGAAGCCGGTACGCACGGCGGCGGGGAGCAGCTCTTCGAGCACCGCCGGCACGGCGCCGGTGGCGTGCGCGGTGTCGAGGTCCCAGGACCCCCGCCCGGGTGGCTCCCAACGCAGGGCAGGAGCCGAGTCGGGCGGGCCCCCGCCGTGGTTCGCGCCGTGGCTCTCGCCCGTGTGGCTGGCTGCGTCGTGGCCCACTCGCTGCTCCCGCCTCGCCCTGCCCATGGGTGCGCTTGATCGAACGCTCGTTCGGAACTACCCTCGTGTCATTCGCCGTGGGACGATGTCGACTACGGGCCGGCACGCGCTCGGCCCCGGCGAGTGCCCGACCTTAGATGTCACACCCCAGATGTCACACCCCCTACGTACGGTCTTCGAAGAGCGATCGCTGCGGCGCCCGAGATCCCGCAGCCACCGGATTGACACAGCAGCCCCGCCCGCCGGCGGGGACGGCCAAGGAGGAACCCGTGGAGCGAGACAAGGCACTCGAGATGGCCATGGGCCAGATCGAGAAGCAGTACGGCAAGGGCGCGGTCATGAAGATGGGCGCCAAGGGCGAGATGTCCATCGAGTCGATCCCCACCGGGGCCTTGGCGCTCGACCTGGCCCTGGGCATCGGGGGCCTGCCCCGGGGGCGGGTCACCGAGATCTACGGCCCGGAGTCCTCGGGCAAGTCGACGCTGGCCATGCACGTGGTGGCCGAGGCCCAGCGCAACGGCGGCATCTGCGCCTACATCGACGCCGAGCACGCCATGGACCCGGTTTACGCCAGGGCCATCGGTGTCGACGTCGACGAGCTGTTGATCTCCCAGCCCGACACCGGCGAACAGGCGCTGGAGATCACCGACATGCTCATCCGGTCGGGCGCGCTGGACGTCGTCGTGATCGACTCGGTGGCTGCCCTCACCCCCCGGGCCGAGATCGAGGGGGAGATGGGCGACACCCACGTCGGCCTCCAGGCCCGGCTCATGTCCCAGGCCCTGCGCAAGCTCACCGCCAACCTCAACAAGTCGAACACCATCTGCATCTTCATCAACCAGCTCCGAGAAAAGATAGGCGTGATGTTCGGGTGCTGCTCGTATGGCAGCCGGGTCACGTTGGCCGACGGCACCCAGGAGAAGATCGGCAAGATCGTCAACCAGAAGTTGGCGGTGGAGGTGCTCTCCTACGATGTCGAGACGGGCGAGGTGGTCCCCCGCCGCGTCGTGAACTGGTTCGACAACGGGCCCACAGATCGCTTCCTGTCGTTTACGGTGGCCAAGCCCGGTGGTAACGGTCGGGCCCGGTTCGCCTGTACACCGAACCATCGGGTCATGACCCCGGGGGGTTGGCGCGAGGCGCAGGAGCTGTCGGTGGGCGACCGGGTACTCCAGTCGGTTGCCCATCACCTCTCCGACTTCCAGTGGGAAGTAGTCCTCGGCTCCTTGATGGGCGACGGCGCACTCTCGCCAAGTCGCAGCGGGCATGGTTCCCGGTTCCGTTGGGGCCATGGCGCCGAGCAGGCCGAGTACGGCGACTGGAAGGCGTCGCTCTTCGCCAACGTCGGAGTGTGCCGGACGACGAACGCCAATGGTGCCATTTCCCACGATGTGCAACCGTTGGCCGAGCTCGCCGAGTTGTGCCGGGCGGTCTACGTCGACGGCCAGAAGGTACTGAGTCACGACTACCTCAAGCGGCTCACCCCGCTGGCCCTCGCCCTCTGGTACATCGACGACGGTACGTTCGCTTTGCCGGCAACGGGCCTCCGGGAGCGCACGCGAGAGGGGAGCGGTCGCTGCGAGATCGGCATCGAGGCGATGTCGCCCGGCACTCGACAGCGCTTGGTGGCGTACCTGAGCGATACCTGGGGGGTCCGTCCCCAGCTCATCGAGCGGGCGGGGAAGGCCGTGCTCCACTTCCCCGAGGACGAGACGGCCAAGCTCCACGCCCTCGTCGCCCCGTTCGTGCACCCGTCGATGCAGCACAAGCTCCTACCCCGGTACCGCGACCGGTTCTCGGTCGAGCCCGTGTTCGTACCGGCCCGGAACGAGCTGATGCCGTTGCCGATCACCAGGATCGGCGTTCGCCCGCCCTCACGTTCCACCCACCGTTTCGACCTCGAAGTCGAAGGAACCCACAACTACTTCGTCGACGGCGTGATGGTCCACAACTCACCCGAGGTGACCCCCGGTGGCCGGGCGCTGAAGTTCTACTCCTCGATCCGCATCGACATCCGGCGCATCGAGTCGATCAAGGACGGCGTCGAGGTGGTCGGCAACCGCACCCGTTGCAAGGTCGTGAAGAACAAGTGCAGCTCCCCGTACCGCCTGGCGGAGTTCGACATCATGTACGGCAAGGGGATCAGCCGGGAGGGGTCCCTGCTCGACGTCGGTGTCGAGCTCGGGCTCATCAAGAAGTCGGGGGCCTGGTTCACCTACGACGGCGAGCAGCTCGGCCAGGGCCGGGAGAACGCCAAGTCGTTCCTGGCCGCCAACGCCGAGATCATGGTGGAGATCTCCGAGCGGATACGGGCCAAGGTCGGCCACGCAGACCCTCCGCCAGCCGACCCAGGCGCCGGCCAGCCGGCCGCTGACGGTGCGAAGCCCGCGAACGTGGCCACCGAGGCACCCACGCCGCCGCGGAAGTGATCCGAGCGCCGGCCCGGCACAGCCCGGAGTCGGCATCCTCGTTTGGTGCTCCTACGCTGCGGGTGGGGCAAAGCGGACATGTGCAACGGAAGGTGCCGGGCGGAGCCTCGTCGAACCTCTAGGCCACGAGAGCTCGGCCTCGGGCGGCCAGCGATGGAGACGCGCCAATGGAGACACTCAAGGTATCGACGAAGTCCAACCCGAATTCGGTGGCCGGGGCGGTGGCAGGCGCCGTGCGCCAGGCCGGTGCGGTTGAGATACAGATCGTCGGGGCGGGGGCGCTGAACCAGGCCATCAAGGCCGTGGCCATCGCTCGGGGCTACGTGACCGCCAGCGGCATCGACCTCGTGTGCGTACCCACGTTCGCCGACATCCTGATCGACGGCGAGCGCCGCACCGCCATCCGCCTCAGTATCGAAGACCGCAGCGGCCGCTACGCCGAGTCGATCGAGGGCGGTCCGGCCGCGGCTGCCAACGCAGCCGGCGCGACGGTTGCGCCCGCCGTGGTCGAGCCTTCGGAGTCGATGACGCCGGCCGCCGCGGCCGCGGTCGAACTGGCGGCTGTCCCGGCGCAGCAGGTGCTTCCGGCGGCGGGCCTCGGCACCACTGCCTGAACCCCTCCCTCAGCATCCGGCGATCGTCCCGGGGCCCTGGCCCCGAACCAGTCGCAGGATCGCGAGACGGCGCGTACCCTGCGCTGGTGAGCCGGCGCTATCTGATTCGCACGTTCGGGTGCCAGATGAACGAGCACGACTCCGAACGGATCGCCGGGCTGCTCGAAGCGGACGGCCTCAGCCCCGCCGACAGCCTCGACGACGCCGACGTCGTCGTCCTCAACACCTGCTGCATCCGGGAGAACGCCGACAACAAGTTGTACGGCAACCTGGGCCAGCTCCGCTCGCTGAAGGCGCAACGCCCCGACCTTCAGATAGTGGTCGGCGGGTGCCTGGCCCAGAAGGACCGGGACGAGGTCCGCCGGCGCGCCCCGCAGGTCGACGTCGTCTTCGGTACCCACAACGTGCACCGAGCCGCGGTCCTGGTCGCCCAGGCCCGGGCCGATGGCCCGCTGACCGAGATCTTCGAGGAGACCGATCCCGGCGACGCCGAGGCCTTCCCGTCCGCCCTGCCCGTGCGCCGGGAGCTCCCGTACGCGGCGTGGGTGACCATCCAGATCGGCTGCGACAATGCCTGCGCGTTCTGCATCGTGCCGTCCGTGCGGGGCCGCGAGATCAGCCGTACGTTCGACGGCGTCGTCGACGAGGTCGCCCGCTTGGCCGCCGACGGGGTGGTGGAGGTCACGCTGCTCGGCCAGAACGTGAACTCCTACGGTCGGGACCTCACGCTGGCTCGTCGCCAAGGTGGTGAGGCGGTGCGGGTGCGGCCCCTCTTCGCGGAGCTGTTGCGCGCCGTCGGCGACGTCGAGGGCATCCGTCGGGTCCGCTTCACGAGCCCGCACCCCAAGGACCTGCGGCCCGAGACCATCGAGGCCATGGCCGCGACGCGCTCGGCCTGTGAGCACCTCCACCTGCCGCTGCAGTCCGGGAGCGACCGCACGCTCGCCGCGATGCACCGTGGCTATACCGCCGAGCGCTACCTCGATCGCCTGGCCGCGGCCCGGGCCGCGGTGAGCGACCTGGCCGTGACCACCGACATCATCGTCGGGTTCCCCGGCGAGTCCGACGACGACTTCGAGCGCACGCTCGAGGTGGTGGCCGAGGCCCGCTACGACAGCGCGTACACGTTCATGTTCTCGCCCCGCCCCGGTACCGAGGCGGCCCAGCACACCGAGGACATCGTCGATCCGGCGACCTGCGCCGAGCGCTTCGCCCGGCTGCGAGTGGTGGTGGAGCGCTCGGCGTTGGCCCGCCACCGGGCCCGCATCGGGCGCGTCGAGGAGGTGCTGGTGGAGGGGCCGAGCCGCAAAGACCCGAGCGTCGCCGCGGCGCGCACCCGGCAGAACAAGCTCGTTCATTTCGTCGCGAGCCGGCCCCTGCGCCCCGGCACCTTCGCCGACGTGGCCATCACCGGCGCCGCGCCGCACCACCTCGTCGGCGACCTCGTCGGCGTCACCGCCACGCCCCGTCACCGCACCAGGATCCCCGTCATCGCCGGCTGAGCCCACTGGGATCTCGCATCCCCACTGGGATCTCGCATCCCCCGCCTCCACCTTGCATTCCGCGACAAAGAGTGGGGTCGGGTCCCCACCGTTTGTCGCGGAATGCCGGTGGGGGTGGTGGTCGTACGCTTCGGTGCGTGCGCCACGCCCTGTTCATCGCCCCGTTCGGCGCGCTGGCCGATCCCCGCCGCTGCGCCGAGGTGGCGGCCAGGGCCGAAGCCGGCGGTTGGGACGGTGTGTTCGTGTGGGACCACATGCTCTACGCCCCACCGGTGGAGGCCATCGCCGACCCGTGGGTCACCATGGCGGCCATGGCCTGTGCCACCGAGCGCATCCGGCTCGGTCCCATGGTCACACCCGTCGCCCGTCGCCGTCCCTGGAAGCTGGCCCGGGAGGCGGTCACGCTCGACCACCTTTGCGGTGGCCGCCTGGTGCTGGGGGCCGGGCTCGGTGGCGACCCGGGTCGCGAGCTCAGCGCGTTCGGCGAGGAGATCGACGCCCGCGCCAGGGCCCGGCTGCTGGACGAGGGGCTGGACCTCGTCGTCGCCCTCTGGGAGGGGGAGCGAGTCGAGCACCGTGGTGCCTTCCGGGCCGACGGGGTTCGGGTACTGCCCCGACCGGTACAACGGCCCCGGATCCCGATCTGGTTGGCCGCGCGATGGCCGCACCGGGCCCCGGTGCGCCGAGCGGCCCGGTACGACGGCCTCTTCCCGATCGGGCTCACCCGACCGGACCAGGCGGCCGAGCTCGTCGAGGTGGTGGCCACCCATCGGCGAGAGGCCGGCGTCGGTCCCGCCGACCTCGCCGACGCGCCCTTCGACCTCGCCGTGACCGGCCGCGTCGGCGTCGACCCGGCGCCGTGGGCGGCGGCCGGGGCGACATGGTGGTTGGTGGGGTTCGGGGCCGAGGTCACCCCCGCCGACGTCGCCGCCGCTCTCGACGAGGGCCCCCCACGGGCTTGACCCCGGCGGGCGACCCCAACCCCCCGGGGCGTGGTGGTCGCGGTCATCTGGCCATCGTGGGCGAGACCGCGTCGGGCAAGTCGGCCCTGGCGCTGGCGCTGGCTCGCCGATGTCCCGACGTCGAGCTGGTGTCGGTCGACTCGATGCAGGTGTACCGGGGCATGGACATCGGCACCGCCAAGGCGACGCCGGCGGAGCGCGCCGAGGTGCCGCACCACCTGCTCGACCTGGTCGACCCCAGCGAGGACTTCACGGTGGCGTCGTTCCAGCGCGCCTTTGGCACCGCGCTGGCCGGCATCGAGGCCAAGGGCCATCGGGCCGTGCTCGTGGGCGGCACCGGGCTGTACCTACGGGCGGTGATCGACGCCTTGACCATCCCCGGGCGCTATCCCGAGGTGCGTGCCGAGCTCGAGCACGAGCCCGACACCATCGCCCTGCACCGGTGGTTGGCGGAGCGCGACCCCGTCGCGGCCGCCCGCATGCTCCCCGGGAACCGCCGCCGGGTGCTGCGGGCGCTGGAGGTCACCATCGGCAGCGGCCGACCGTTCTCCTCCTTCGGCCCCGGTCTCGGCGCCTACCCGCCGACCCCGTTCCGCCTCCTCGGCGTGAGGCTGGCGCCCGGGGTCGTGGCCCGGCGCATCCAAGACCGCTACCACCGCCAACTCGCCGCTGGCTTCGTCGAGGAGGTGCGGGCCCTGGCGGCGCGGCCGGGGGGCATCTCGCGGACGGCGCGCCAGGCGTTGGGCTACCGGGAGCTCCTCGCCCACGTGGCCGGCGAGACGTCGCTCGAGGAAGCCGTGGACGAAGCGGTGCGGCGCACCCGGCGCTTCGCCCGCCGCCAGCGGGTCTGGTTCCGGCGCGACCCCCGCGTCGTTTGGCTCGGGGCCGCTGCGGGCGCCGACACGGGCGCCGGCGATCCCGAGGCGCTGCTCCCTGCGCTGCTGGCCGCCTACCCGCGGTGATCCCGGCGGGGTCAGACGTTGCGGACGAGCTGGCGCAGGCGCGGGCCGAGCCAGGGTTGGCGTCCCCAGGCCACCAGCTGGCCGTTCGCGATCGCCCGCCACTGGCTGCGCCGGCCCCAGACCACCAGCAGGAAGGCCGCGGGATCGACCGACAGATGGCAGTCGACCCGGCGCCCCGGCTGAGGGCCGACCGTCAACGTGGCGGCGTCGAACAGCATCACGTGGCGAGCGCCGCCTCGGACGTGGACCTCGTAGCAGGCCCGCACGCTCGCGGCCCGGGAGGCGTCGACCAGGGCGTCACCCAGCGCGCTCAGCACCGGGAAGAGGAAACCGTCCACTACGAGCGCGGCGTGGCGCCGGTCGATCCGCCAACGCCGGCCCGACGCCAAGGCGATGTCGTAGCCGTGCACGACGGTCTCGTTGAGCAGGTGGCAGGTCAACGTGCCGACGTCGACGGTGACGCCGTCCACCAGCCATGACTTGGCTTCGTCGGGAGCGGTCGCGGCCGAGTCGGCCAGGAAGGCCGCCGCGCTCGCCTCGAGGCGCTCGGCCAGAGCATGCAGGTCGCGCTCGCGCTCGCGCCGCACCCCTTCGACCATTACGGCGCCGAGCTCCCAGATGTCGCCGAGTAGCGATCCCGTGCCCCGTTGCGCCAGGCCGGGCACGAACTCGTGTACCTCGGCTAGGTCGGCGCGGGCCAGGCCCGGCACGATCACGAAGGCCTGGCAGAGGTGCACCGCCACCTCGACCACGTTCCACTGGCCGACCGCGGCCGCGCGCGGGTCATCGACCGAGCGCAGCAGCTTCGATACCCGCGCCACTTCTTCGACGAGCGCGCGGCGGGCCGCCGCCCAGTCGAGCGAGTTGGTGTGCATCGGTCCTCCCTGGTGTCCGGGAGGAACCTAGATCAGCCCGTTCCCGGGCGGCAACCGTCGGATCGTGCCTCGCGGATGCGAGACTGGCCCGGTGCACCTCACCAAGCACCACGGTCTCGGCAACGACTTCGTGGTGCTGCTCGACGCGCCCGGCGTGCAGCAGGTCGACCCCGGGCTGGCCCGCGCCGTCTGCGACCGGAGGCGTGGCGTCGGGGCCGACGGCCTGCTGTGGGCAACTGCGGGCGCCGACGGCGTCGACGCGACCATGCGGCTCTACAACGCCGACGGTAGCCGGGCGGAGATGAGCGGCAACGGGATCGCTTGTCTGGCCCAGGCCGCGATGCTGGCCGGCTGGGCCCCGCTGGAGCGCATCGTGGTGAGCACCGACGCAGGGGTTCGGGTGGTGACCGGCGCGGCGGGCCCGGTCGCTCGCAGCCACCGCATGCGCGTCGACATGGGCCCGGCGCAGATCGGCGACGCGGCGCCCGAATGGGTCGACGACGACATCGCCGAGGCGCGCTACGTGCACGTGGGGAACCCGCACCTGGTGCTTCGAGCCGCCGGCGCGGAAGCCAAGGTGCCCTTGGCCGAGCGGGGCCGGGTCGTCAACGATGCCGTCCCCGGCGGCGTCAACGTCGAGGTCGTCACGGCCGGCCCCGGCCCCGACGAGCTCACGATGGAGGTCTACGAGCGCGGCGTGGGGATCACCGCGGCCTGCGGCACCGGCGCGTGCGCCGCCGCCGTCGCGGCCGGCGCCTGGGGCCTCACCGGCGCTCGGGTCGTCGTCCACACCAAGGGTGGGGCGAGCGAGGTCTCCGTCGGCGATGTCGTCCACCTCGGCACCATTGCGGTTCACGTCGCCGACATCGAGTACTTCGACGATCTCCGAGGCGATCTCCGAGGCGATCTCCGAGGCGACCTCCGAGGCATGACCGACGGTGAGCGCCACGGGGCTGCCCCCGGCGCCGCTGGTGCCAGCAGTTGAGATACTCGGTGGCCGTGACCCGGACCGGACCGCGAGGATCCCGCCCGTGTCGTTGATCGAGCGGGCGTTCCGGGAGAAGATCGTGCTGGTCGGGGTGGCCGCCCCCTCGGTCTCCACCGACGAGGTCGAGGCCTCCCTCGACGAGCTCGGCTTGCTCGTCGACACCGCGGGCGCCGACGAGGTGGCCCGCATCGTGCAGCGCCGCGAGCGCCCGGACCCGGCCACCTACGTGGGCCGGGGCAAGGCCGAGGAGCTGCGCGAGGTGTCGTTGGAGGTCGACTCGGACACCGTGGTCTTCGACGACGAGCTGTCGCCCGCGCAGCAGTTCAACCTCGAGAAGATCCTGGGGCGAACGGCCATCGACCGCACCGCGGTGATCCTCGACATCTTCGCCCAGAACGCCCACAGCCAGGAGGGCAAGGCTCAGGTCGAGCTGGCCCAGCTCCGCTACCGGCTGCCCCGGATCCGGGGCAAGGGCACCAAGCTCTCCCAACAGGCCGGTCGGGCCGGCATCATCGGCACCAGAGGCCCCGGGGAGACCCAGCTCGAGGTGGACCGGCGGCGCCTTCAGCGGCGCATCCACCACCTCGAGGGCGAGCTGCGCGACATCGCTCGCCACCGGGCCACCCAGCGCAAGTCCCGGCGCCGGTCGCGCTTGGCCCACGTCGTCATCGTGGGCTACACCAACTCGGGGAAGTCGACCCTGCTGAACCGCCTCACCGACGCCGGCGTCCTCGTGGAGGACCGGCTCTTCGCCACCCTCGACGCCACCACCCGGCGCCTGGAGCTCCCGGGCGGCGAGCCGGTGCTGCTCACCGACACGGTCGGCTTCATCCGCAAGCTCCCTCACCAACTGGTGGAGTCCTTCCGGTCGACCCTCGAGGTGGTCACCGACGCCGACCTGTTGTTGCACATGGTCGACTCGTCGGGCCCCGGTCCCGACGAACACCTCCGGGCGGTGCGCTCCGTGCTCCACGAGATCGGCGGGTCGTCGGTCCCCGAGCTCGTCGTGTTCAACAAGAGCGACGCCACCACCGAGGCCAGGCGCCTCGTCGAGCTCCATCCCGGCTCCGTCGCCGTCTCGGGCCGTACCGGCGCCGGGATCACCGCTCTGTTGCAGGCGATGGGCGATCGGCTGCGGGCGCGCAGCGCCGTCACCGAGCTGCTGGTGCCCTACGACCGCGGCGACGTGCTGGCCGCGGTCCACCGCGAGGGCGAGGTGCTGGTGGAGACGGCCGAGGAGGGCGCCATGCGCCTGCGAGCCCGTCTCGACGACACGGCCCGGTCACGGTTCGCCTCGTTCGTCGCGCCGTCCTGACCGACGCGACCCGCCCCCCACCGCCCCCACCGGCCCCACCGCCCGACCGCCCCGCCCCACCGCCGATTCTGCGACTGGGCCCGGTACCGGGCCACGGCAACGATCGCAGAATGCCCGCACCGCCGGTGGCCGGGTTTCGGAGGTCGGTGGCGCGGCCACACTGGAGCCGTGCCCGGCTTCGTCCCTCCGCCGTACCCCTACGACCGCCTGGCGGGGCTGCGGGCCGTGGCCGACGCCCTTCCCGGCGGGTGCGTCGACCTCTCCGTCGGTACGCCCTGTGACCCGCCCCTGCCGGCGGTCGTCGATGCGCTCGGCCGCTCGGGGGCCGAGCGGGGTTACCCGCCGTCGGTGGGCAGCCTCGCCCTGCGCGAGGCCGCCGCTGGCTGGCTGGCTCGGCGCTTCGCCGTGGTCGTCCCGGTCGACGCGGTGGCGGCCTGCGTGGGCACCAAGGAGCTGGTCGCCGGCTCGGCGCAGTGGCTGCGGCTGCGCGCGCCGGAGCGCGACACGGTCCTGTACCCGGCGGTGAGCTACCCGACCTACGCCATGGGTGCCGTCCTGGCCGGCTGCCGGGCCGTGCCGTACGCCGCGCTCGCCGACGTGAGCGAGGGCGACGCCGACCGGGCGCTGTGCCTGTGGGTCAACTCGCCGTCGAACCCGACCGGGGCGCTGGCCGACCTGGGCGCCGCTGCCCGCTGGGGCCGGGCCCGGGGCGTCCCCGTGCTGAGCGACGAGTGCTACATCGAGTTCACCTGGGCCGGGCCGGGTCGCAGCATCCTCGAGCACGGGCTGCACGGCGTGGTCGCGGTGCACTCCCTGTCCAAGCGGTCGAACCTGGCCGGGGCGCGGGTCGGCTTCTACGCCGGCGACCCCGAGCTCGTCGCGTACCTGGGCGAGGTGCGCAAGCACGCGGGGTTCATGGTGCCCGGGCCGGTGCAGGCCGCCGCGGCGGTCGCCCTCGACGACGACGTCCACGTCGACGCCCAGCGCCAGCGGTACCAGCGGCGCCTGGAGCGCGTCGCCGCGCTGCTCGCGGCGGTCGGCGTCGCCGCCGCTCAGCCCGCCGGCGGTTTCTACCTGTGGGCGCCGGCCCCCGGCGGCGACGCCTGGGCGTTGGCGGCGCGCCTGGCGTTGGCGGGGGGCGCCCTGGTGAGCCCCGGTGAGTTCTACGGGCCCGGCGGGGCCGGTCACGTGCGGGTGGCGGTGGTGCAGCCCGACGAGCGGATCGCGATCGTGGCCGCGCGCCTCGGCGCCGGGTAGGCGCGATTCGCGCGCGTTGAAGTTGGCCCAAAGTGTGCTAGTTGTCTACGCACTTGCTGACGTAGCGATCGCACGTCCTCGTGGACGCGCGAGCGGTGCGCATGTCACCCGGGGGGAACACATGGGCCGAACATCGAGATCATCGTTCTGGAGCGTCCGCGCCGTCGCGGTCCTGTGCGTGGCCGGCCTGGTGGCCGCGGCCTGCGGGGGCGATGACGACGACGAGCCCGCGGCCAGTGGGTCGGTGGGCGAGGGCACGACCGAGGAGACCACCGGGGACACCCCCGCCATGGCCGAGGTGCAGGAGCTGGTGGTCGGCGTCGGCGCCGATCCCTGGGTCGACTCCTCCGAGGAGGACAAGAAGCGGATACCGAACTACCCCCTCAACGCCGATGTCTGCGAGACGCTGGTGCGCCTCACGCCCGAGTTCCAGGTGGCCGAAGGCCTGGCCAGCGACTGGGAGCTCACCGGCGACAACACGTTCCGGTTCACGCTGCGCGACGACGTGACCTTCAGCGACGGCACCCCGATGACGGCCGACGAGGTGAAGTACACCCTCGACTACACGGTGGCCGAGCCCCCGACCAGCGGGTTCGCCTTCCTCGGCGCCGACTCGGTGGCGGTGGTCGACGACCAGACGGTCGAGGTCACGCCCACCATGCCCAACCTGCGTCTCATCGAGCAGATCAACCACCCGACCTACTCGGTGCTGGGCGCGGGCAGCGACCCGCTGGCCGACCCGGAGGGCATCAACTGCACCGGGCCCTTCCGGGTGGTCGAGTACACGCCCGAGGAGCAGCTCGTGGTCGAGCGCAACGAGAACTACTGGGGCGAGCCCGCGCTGCTGGACAAGATCACCTTCCGGTTCCTGCCCGACGACACCACCCGGTCCCTGGCCCTGCAGAACGGCGAGGTCGACCTGATCACGGCCGTGCCCCGCAGCATCGTCTCCAGCCTGGAGGGCACGCCGGGCATCGAGCTGGTCAACGCCCCACCAGGGCAGGTGCTGCTCATGTACGTGTCGCGCCGAGACGCGGCCGGCACCGATCGCATCCTGGCCGACCCTGTGGTACGGCGCGCCGTGGCCCATTCGATCGACCGCGAGGAGTACGTCGAGGGCGTCCTCGACGGCAACGCCGACGTGGTCAGCACCGTCAACCCACCGGGCGTGCTGGGCGATTTCGCCGACCTGGTCGAGGGCATCCCCTACGACACCGAGGAGGCCGCCAGCCTGCTGGACCAGGCCGGCTGGGCCGTCGGCGGCGACGGCATCCGCGAAAAGGACGGGCGTCGGCTGGAGCTGAGCATGGTCTACAGCCCGGGCGGCGGCGGTACCGGGATCGACCTCGGCACCATGGAGTTCATCCAGGCCCAGCTGCGCGAGGTCGGCATCGACGGCAAGATCGAGCAGCTCGACGCCGGCGGCTACCGGGAGCGGCTCGACACCGGGAACTACGACCTCGACGTATCCGGACCGAACCAGAACGACGCCAACCCGGCGTTCCTGCTGTCGCTGCGCTGGTACTCCAAGGCCTCGGGGCTCAACGCCCAGTGGATCTCACCGGGCCCCGACACCGCCTTCGAGGCCATCATCGACGAATCCCAGCAGGAGACCGACCCGGTCGCGCTGCAGCGCCTGGCCGCCGAGGCCATGCACGAGCTCATCGACGAGGAGGTCGCCGGCATCCCGCTGGCCGGCGTCTACCGGATCTTCGCCATGGAGGTGGAGGTGCAGGGGCTCGAACCGCACCCGTCGGGCACCAACCAGCGCTGGAGCACGGTCTTCATCGCCGAGTGAACCCGCGCTGCGCGGGCGTACGGGGCGCGACCGCCGCCCCCGCGCCCCGCCGCCGCTGGCCGCTCGGGCGCGCGGAAGGGGCCGAATGGGCCGAACGAGATGAGCGCCGGTGATCGCCTTCGCCGCCCGTCGGGCCCTGGCCCTGGTCCCGACCTGGCTCGGGATCTCGCTGCTGGCCTTCATCCTCTCCACCGCCTCACCGGGCGACCCGGCCGAGATCATCCTCGGCCGCCGCCAGGAGGAGCCCCCGACCCCGCAGCAGCTCGACGCCTTCCGGGAGCAGAACGGCCTCGACGACCCGTTCGTGGTGCAGTACGCCCGCTGGGTGGCCGACGCCGCCACCGGCGACCTGGGCACGTCGTACCGCAGCGGCGACCCGGTGCTGGGCGAGCTCACGTCCCGGGTCCCGGGCACCCTGCAGATCGTCGTGCCCGCCGTGGCCCTGGCCGTGGTGCTGGCCCTGGCGGTGGGTGTGCTCTCCGCCCTGCGGCGCAACTCCTTTGCCGACCACGCCTCCAGGGTCGGCGCGCTGGTGGCCGACTCGGTGCCCAGCTTCGTCCTGGCCTACCTGCTGATCATCGTGTTCTCGGTCGAGCTGGGCTGGCTGCCGGTGGCCGGGAGGGGGAGCGTCCGGCACTACGTGCTGCCGGTGACGACGCTGGCCCTGGCGGTGACCGCCGGCATGATGCGCCTGCTGCGCTCCAGCCTGCTCGACGTCCTCGGTGAGGACTACATGCGTACGGCCAAGGCGATGGGGCTTCGGTGGGGCACCATCCACCTCCGCTACGCCCTGCGGAACGCCCTCATCCCCATGGTGACCCTGGCCGGGATCACCCTCGCCTCTCTGGCCACCGGTGCCATCATCGTGGAGACGGTGTTCGCCTGGCCGGGCGTGGGCCAGTACGTGATCGGCTCGATCTTCGACCACGACTACCCCGTGATCCAGGGGTTCGTGGTGTTCACCGGCACGATCTTCGTGCTGGTCAACCTGGCGGTCGACCTGGCCTACCACCGCCTCGACCCTCGGGTCCGGCCGGTTTCGGGAGGCACCGGTGGCCGCTGAGCTCGCCGGTCTGGACATGGCCACCATGGTCCCGGACGCGGCGTCGGGCTCGGGCCCGCTCCCGGTGGTCCGGCCCGGGGTGCTCCGCCGCCTGCGGCGCGATCGCCTGGCCGTGGCCGGTGCGGTGCTGGTGGGCGTGTTCGTGCTGGCCGCGGTGTTCGCCCCGCTGCTGGCCCGCCACGATCCCATCGAGGTCGCCGCTCTCGACCGGTTGCTGCCGCCGAGCTGGGACCACCCCTTCGGCACCGACCACCTCGGCCGGGACACCTTCAGCCGCATCGTGTTCGGGGCCCGGTGGTCGCTCGGGACCGCGGTGGTGGCCACAACCCTGGTCATGGTCGTCGGCGTGGTGGTGGGGACGGTGTCGGGTTTCTACGGCGGCCGCCTCGACGCCGTGATCATGCGGGTGGTCGACGTGCTCCTGGCCTTCCCCCGCCTGGTGCTGTACCTGGCCATCGTCGGCACGCTCGGGGCGGGGATCGAGAATCTCTTCCTGGCCCTGGTGATCGCCAGCTGGGCGGAGTACGCCCGCATCGTGCGGGGCCTGGTCGTCTCGCTCAAGCAACGGCCGTTCGTGCGGGCCTCCCTCGCCGTCGGCGCCCGTGACCTTCGCCTCATGGTCCGCCACATCCTGCCCAACGTGGTGGCGCCGGTGGTGGTGCTGGCCAGCCTGCAGACCGGCCAGACGATCCTGGCCCTGGCCGCGTTGGGGTTCTTCGGCCTCGGGGTCGAACCGCCCACCCCGGAGTGGGGGACCATGATCAACGAGAGCCGGCTGTTCCTCCAGACCGAGCCGGGGCTGATGCTCTGGCCCGGCCTGGCCATCAGCCTCACCGTGATCGGCTTCAACCTCCTGGGCGACGGCCTGCGCGACGTCCTCGACCCCCGCCTGGGCCGTTCCAAGCACGACAAGTCCTGACCGCCGCCCGTCGATGCGCCAGATGCCCACCGTGGCGGTGCGTCACTGCCGCATCGAGGCTCGCACGGCCCCCTGACGGCGGTCTCAACCGTCAGGCGGGGAGGGCGCGGCGGCGGTCCGGGTCGGGCACGGGGACCGCGGCCAGCAAAGCCCTCGTGTAGGCGTGGGTGGGCGATCGGTAGACGGTGGCGCGATCGCCCGTCTCGACGATCCGGCCCCGGAACATCACTGCCACCCGGTGCGAGATGTGGCGCACGACCGACAGGTCGTGGGAGATGAAGAGATAGGCCAGGCCGAGCCGATCTTGGAGCTGTCGGAGCAAGGTGATGATCTGGGCCTGGATCGAGACGTCGAGGGCGGACACGGGCTCGTCCAGCACCAACACCTGCGGGTCGAGGGCCAGGGCCCGGGCGATCCCCACCCGCTGGAGCTGGCCGCCCGAGAACTGGTGCGGGTGGCGCGCGCCGTGCTCGGGATCGAGCCCCACCAGGCGGAGCAGCTGTGCCACCCGGGCGCGGCGCTCGGTCCCAACGATGCCGTGCACCTCGAGGGGTTCGGCCACGATGCGGTTGACGGTCAGGCGCGGGTTCACCGAGGCATGCGGGTCCTGGAAGACGATCTGGATGTTGCGGCGCAGCGGGCGCATCCGCTTGCGGGAGTGGGTGGTGATGTCCTGGCCTCGGAACAGGATCCGGCCCGAAGTCGGCGTCACAAGGCGCATGACGGCCAGCGCCGTCGTGGACTTGCCGCATCCCGACTCTCCGACCAGCCCCAGCGTCTCGCCGGCGTCGAGCGTGAAGCTGATGCCGTCGACCGCTCGAACGGGTTCGGCCCGCCGCCACTGGCCCGCCGGCGACCCGAAGTGCACGGCCAGGTCCTCGACGCGCAGGACCTCATCGCCCGGCGCGGCCCTCGCGTACGGCCCGGCCCCGCTGGGACGGGCGGGCGCCGGGGCCGACGGTGGCGCGGGCGACGTCACGGGACGGGCTCGGCGACGCCGGCCGGCGAGGGTCGCCCACCTTTGCGTACCTCGCCGGCGGCCCCTCCCGCGGCCTCGCTGCGCACCTCGTCGTGGAAGTGGCAGGCCGAGCGGTGGCCGGCCCGCCCGGCCTCGAGCAGCACCGGCGCCTGTTCCACACACCGGTCCCGTTGGCGGCGGAGCTGGCAGCGCGGGTGGAAACAGCACCCCGACGGGCGGCTGATCAGGCTCGGCGGCCGGCCCGGTATCGGGTCGAGGTTGTCGTCGTCGCCGTCCAGGCGAGGGAGGCTGGCCATGAGCCCCACCGTGTAGGGATGGCGCGGCTCGTGGAAGATCGCCCCCACCGAGCCCGTCTCCACCACCCGCCCGGCGTACATCACCACCACCCGGTCGGCCATCTCGGCCACGACCCCGAGGTCGTGGGTGATGAGAATGGCCGCGGCCCCCGTCTCACGCTGGGCCACGCGGAGCACATCGAGCACCTGGGCCTGCGTGGTGACGTCGAGCGCGGTGGTGGGCTCGTCGGCGATGAGCAACCGGGGCCGGTTGGCGATGGCCATGGCGATCATGGCCCTCTGGCACATGCCCCCCGACCACTGGTGCGGGTACTCGCCCAGGCGCGAGGCCGGCTCGGGGATCCCCACCGTCGACAGGAGCTCGACCGTGCGAGCCCTCGCATCCGCCTTGGAGAGCCGGCGGTCGTGTGCCCGCAGCACGTCGACGATCTGGCGGCCGATGCTGAACACGGGATTGAGCGATGACTGCGGGTCCTGGAAGATCATCGAGATCGCCGCGCCGCGGATGGCCCGCAGCTCTCGGCGCGAGGCTGCCAACAGGTCCCGCCCCTCGAAGCGGACCTCGCCGCCCACGACGCGCCCCGGTGGTTGGGGGAGGAGCCCGAGGACCGTCAGCGCGGTGACCGTCTTGCCGCAGCCGGACTCGCCCACCACCGCCACGATCTCGCCCGGCCCGACGTCGTAGCTCACCGAGTCGACCGCGTGCACCACGCCGTCAGGGGTGTCGAAGCACACGGAGAGGTCGCGGATCGACACAACCGGTTCGGCCCTGCGGGCCGAGACAGGCCTCGGTGATGGCTCGCTCGCCTGCGGCTCGCTCACGATCTCGGCCCCCGTGCCCACCCGGGCGAGCCTAACCCGGGTGGGCGGCCGGAAGATCAGTCGGCGCGCCCGGCTTTTGCGCGCGTTTACCGTCGCTGGGCGCCGGTCGGCGCGCGCAAAGCGGATGTCAGTTGGCGTGGAGCTCGGCGTTGAGGGCGCCCCAGCTCCCCGTCCGGAGTAGGGCCTCGATGGCACCGCTCTGGCTGTTGCGGCGGAACAGCACGCCGTCCCGCCCGCTCAGCTCGCGCGCCTTGGTCACGGTCCCGTCGTCGAGCACCACCCGGGCCCCGGCGGTGACGTAGAGGCCGGCCTCGACGATGCAGTCGTCGCCCAGCGCGATCCCGATGCCGGCGTTGGCCCCGATCAGGCACCTGCGCCCCACTCGGATCACCTCCCTGCCACCGCCCGAGAGCGTGCCCATGGTCGAGGCGCCGCCGCCGATGTCCGAGCCGTCGCCGACGACGACCCCCGAGCTGATCCGGCCTTCGATCATCGAGGTGCCCAGGGTGCCGGCGTTGAAGTTCACGAAACCCTCGTGCATCACGGTCGTGCCCTCGGCCAGATGCGCCCCGAGGCGCACCCGGTCGGCGTCGGCGATGCGGACGCCACCGGGGACCACGTAGTCGCACATCCTCGGGATCTTGTCGACGCCCAGCACGTTGACCGCGGCGCCCGCGCCGGCGCCGCCGGCCCCCCGCAACCTGGCTCTGGTCCGTTCGAAGCCATCCACCGCGCACGGCCCGTGGTTGGTCCAGACCACGTTGGCCAGCACGCCGAACAGACCGTCGAGGTTGGCGCCGTGCGGCGCGATGAGCCGGTGCGACAGCAGGTGCAGGCGGAGGTAGGCGTCGAAGACGGTGGTGGGCGCTTCGTCGAGGTCGTCGATCACGGTGACGACGGCGAACACCTCGACCCGGCGGCGGTCGTCCCGTCCGGCCATCCCGGCCGCGTCGCCCAGCGCCTCGACGGCGCGGTGCCGGTCGAGGGCCCCGGAGCGCTCGAACCCCGCCGACCGGCCCAGGTGGGGCCGGGGGAACCAGGTGTCGAGCACCTGCCCGTCGGGGCTCAACGTGGCGAGCCCCGCGCCCCAGGCCCCCGCCGATCGGTTGCGATCGGTCGTCTCGTCGCTCGTATTGCCGGTCGGCTGGTCGTTCGTCGTGTCGGTCACTGCCCAACGATAGGGTGCGGCGCCGACATGGTGGACCTCCTAGCCCTGACCGCGGAGCTGGTCGACATCGCCTCGGAGAGCCACGCCGAGGCCGCGCTGGCCGACCGGGTCCAGGCCGAGCTGGTGGCGGTGCCCTGGTTGGTGACCGAGCGGCTGGGCGACAACGTGGTGGCCCGCACGGTGCACGGCCGCCCGCTACGCCTCGCGCTGGCCGGGCATCTCGACACCGTGCCGGCCAACGGCAACGCCGTGGCGCGTCTCGACGGCGACACCCTATGGGGGCTGGGGGCGTCGGACATGAAGAGCGGCCTGGCGGTGATGATCGAGCTCGCCCGTACCGTGGCCGCACCGGCCGTCGACGTCACGTACATCTTCTACGCCGCCGAGGAGGTGGCGGCGGTCCACAACGGTCTGGCGCACCTCTTCCGGGAACGTCCCGACCTGGTCGCCTGCGACGCGGCCATCCTGGGCGAGCCCACCGACGCCGTCCTGGAGGCTGGCTGCCAGGGCACGATGCGCGTCGAGATCACCTTGGTGGGCGAGCGTGCCCACAGCGCCAGGCCCTGGATGGGGCGCAACGCCCTGCATCGCCTCGGCCACCTCCTGACCCTGGTCGAGGCCGCGCCCGGTCGGGAACCCTCGATCGACGGTTGCTCGTACCGCGAGGCCCTGCAAGCCGTGGGCGCGGCGAGCGGGGTGGCGCCCAACGTGGTCCCCGACCGGGCCTCGGTCACGCTCAACCATCGCTTTGCTCCCGACCGCACCGTGGCTCATGCCGAGGCGTACCTACGGTCGCTGCTGGCTCCGGTGCTCGAGGACGGCGACACCTTCGAGGTCGTCGACGCGGCTCCCGCGGCGACGCCCGGCCTCGACCACCCGCTGCTGCGGGCGCTCGTTGACCGCAACCGGTTGCCCGTGCGGGCCAAGCTGGGATGGACGGACGTGGCCCGTTTCGCCGGCCGGGGGATCCCGGCGGCCAACCTCGGGCCCGGCGACCCGCGGCTGGCCCACGCCGCCGACGAGCGGGTCGGGCGGGCACCGATCGAGGCCACGTACGCCCTGCTTCGGGACCTGATCGTGCGAGGCGTGGACTGAACGGCGAAGCGAGCCGGTTTGTGCCCGGCGGGAGGTGACCTCGCGAGAACAACCGAGGTGGCGCGAATCGGCGCCCGGATGCTCTCATCTCGAAAGGGTTGATGTGAGAGATCCCGAGGACTTCGAGGAGTTCCTGGCGGTGGCCCAACCACGGTTGCGCCGCGGGTTCATCGCCGCTCGGGGGATCGACGGCGCGGCCGATGCCGTCGCCGAGGCGATGGCTTGGGCGTGGGAGCACCGTGAGGAGGTGAGGCAGATGACAAACCCGGTCGGCTACCTCTACCGGGTGGGGCTTTCGAAGACCAGAGGGCGGGCTGCGCCATCGCTGCCGCCACCGGAGCAACTGGGCCTGCCCGACATCGAGCCCATGCTGATCCCCGCCCTGTTGCAGCTCTCGACCCGACAACGCACCGCGGTGTGGCTCGTCCACGGCTGCGGATGGCGCTACCGGGAGGCGGCCGAGGCGATGGGGCTCAGCCCGTCGGCCGTCGGCACGCATGTAAGCCGCGCGCTCGAGCACCTGCGCTCGCGCTTCGAGGTGTATGACGGTGCCTGAGACCGACCTCGCCGATCAGCTTCGCCGCTACGCCGAGGCCGCCGAGGCCGCGGTGCCGGTATCGAGCCAGCCAGCACCGACCGCGGCCCCGGCGTCGGGGGCGCGGTGGCGGACGCACCATGTCGGCCTGGCCGCCGTCGTAGTGGTCATCGCCGCCATCGTCAGCACTGCCCTCTGGGTCGGCCGCGACGATGGCGGCGTGGCCGACGTCACCGCTGGCCGCGGCCGCCAGGACGTGGTGCCGCCGGGGTGGTCCACCATCCCTGCGGCGCCCATCGCCGGCCGGATCGGTGCCGCCGCCGTGGTGGCTGGCGACGAGCTGCTCGTGTGGAGCGGCCGCAACCAGCGCGTTCTGGCCGACGGTGCGGCCTACTCGATCACTGACGGCACCTGGCGGGTGCTCCCGGCCGCCCCGTTGACCGCCCGCGAGGAGGCGGTGGTGGCGTGGACCGGCACCGAGATGCTGGTGCTGGGTGGGTACGACGAGAATCTCGTGCCGCAGCTCGATGGCGCCGCCTACTCGCCGGCCGAGGACAGGTGGCGCCGGCTGCCACCGCTCGAGGGAGAGGCGAACGCCTTCGTCACCGGCGCGGCATGGACGGGCGAAGAGCTGGTGTTGGTCGGCGTCGGCGGCAGCACCGCATGGGCCTATGACCCGACGCTCGATCGTTGGCGGGCCGTCGACGTCGCCGCCGGTCCGGTCGAGCGGCTCGACCGACGACGAAGGTTGGCCGCGGTGTGGACCGGCTCGGAGGTGCTGGTGGTGACCATCGCCGACGGCCAGGGCGTCACCATCGATCGGGTCGAGCCGATCACCGGCCAGTGGGCCGACGCGGTGATCACGACGGTCCCCGGCCTCGACACCGACGACGACGCCGTGGTGTGGACTGGCGCCGAACTGCTCATCATCGGCCACTACACGTCCGGCGCCCGCTTCGACCCGTCGCTCGGGGTCGTACGCGAGCTACCACCGTCGAATGCCACCGCCACCCCACATTTCCCGGCCGTCGTCGCCGGCTCGGCCGTGGTGGTGGGCGACCGGTGGCTCGACCTGGCCACCATGACCTGGCAGGACGGCGAGCGCGCGCCCGGGCCCTTCCGGGAGTTCCCGGCGGCCGCGGGGGACGGCGTCAGCGCCTTCTACTGGGGCGGGAACGCTTGCGGCGCAGGGGCTGTATGTGCGGGCGTGGTGGATCCCGGCATCGGCCTGCGGTGGGTGCCACCACAGGCGGCCGGCTCAGCCCGCGAGCCGGACCGGGCGCAGCCCACCTTGGGCCCGGAGGTGCCCGAGGCCGGCCTCGGTCCGGACAACTGGAGAGGGGCTCGTACCGGGCGCGACGGTCCGAGCCTGCTGGTCACGTTCCTCGGCCGTCCGCCCTATCGCGCGGATGACCCGTGCTCGACGGACTATACGCTGGAGGCCGTCGAGACCTCGGAAGAGGTCCGCGTCCGGATCCTCGCCGTGGTGCGTGAGTCGACGGGCGACGCCGACGGGGTGATCGGCTGTAGTGCCGCTGGTTACCCGCGAGCGGTGGAGGCGGTGCTGGCCGAGCCTCTCGGTGATCGGCGCGTGGTGGATGCGCAGTTCGAACGCCCCAGGGCCGTGTTCGACGGCACCAGGCTGGCCGTCCCGACGTTCGTGCCCGAGGGTTGGTCAACCGGCACGGAGGGGCCCGGGTACCCAGGACCGGGAACCGGCCTCTACTGGACGCGATCATGGAGCCCCGAGCGGGTCGTCTCCGCCGGCGGCTGTGTCGCGGACGACAGCGGCCTGCGCCTGACCGAGGGCCCGGCCGCGCTGGTTGACGTCTACGAGATGAACGGTGCGACGCCGCAGGGCACGCACGACGTCAACGGCGCCGTCGCTCGGTACTCGACCTCCGACGATGGCTCCCGGTACCTGTCCTGGGTGCAGGGTGACCGGGGGTTCGTGGTTGCCACCGCGCCGGCTTGTAGCGGGGACACCCTGGCGTCGCTCGAAGCGATGCTCCGGTTCGCCCGCGGCCTCGACACCGCGCCGGGATCCTCGGGGGAGGGCTGAGCCCACTTGCGCACGCAGCCGCGGTGAGGGCGGCGGGCCCTAGGAGGCTGGTGTTGAACACGTTCGCAGATCGGCGAGCTGCTCGGCGTCGCCTCGCAAGAACGCAGGAGTGAAGGAAATGCCATGGCATTTTCGAACGACGAGGACGCCGCTGTGAGT